>ERZ761602.665-NODE-665-length-70713-cov-357.332956_pt1 | contig 70713 bp, 61 predicted proteins | sample MGYA00512165_ERZ761602 | MGnify/ENA primary metagenome ERZ761602 (study PRJEB28899, sample SAMN02445085) | bioreactor sludge metagenome | biome: EBPR sludge; isolation source: Thorneside wastewater treatment plant | place: Australia: Brisbane, Thorneside...
GCGCCGCGACTGGATTCGAACTTCTTCTTCTACGATGGCATGTACTGGGTGTACCGGGACGACGTCTGGTACACGAGCTCCTGGTACAACGGGCCTTGGGGCCGGGTGGCCCCGGAACTCGTGCCGCTGTTTGTGCTGCGAATCCCTGTGCGCTACTACCGCGCGCCGCCGGCGTACTTTCGCGGCTGGCAGCCGGATGCGCCTCCGCACTGGGGCGAACACTGGGGCCACGCATGGGAGAAGCATCGCCGCGGGTGGAGCAAATGGAATCGCCGTTCGGCACCTGCGCCCGCGCCGTTACCGGTCTACCAGCGTCGATATGCAGGGGATCAGTATCCCGATGGGCCACGGCAGCAGGCGCTTCACCAGCAAAACTACCGCCACCAGCCCCGCGACACCGCCGTTCGGCAACACCAGCAGGAGCGCGCGGTGCAACGGGCAGCGCCTCCCCCGCAGCGACAGCGGAGCGCCCCCCCGCCGGAGAGGAGTGCCGTGCAGCAGGACATCCAGCACTCGAGGCCCAACCAGCCGCCCCAGCAGCGCATTCCCGCCATCCCACGCGCGCAGCCGCCGCAACGAGGCGGCGAAGACCTGCCGGGCAAAAGCCAACCCGACGCTGCTCCTCGGCAGCGGGGAGCTGCCGACCAAATTCACCAGCGGCAACCACAGCAGGGACCTGCCCCGCGCGAAAGACCGGCGCCACGACCGGGCCGGGAGGACAGCCCGCGCCGCGAGGAGATTCAGCACGGGCGAGGGGCCTCACAGGAGCCCAGGCATGGCAGCGGGCAGATCCGGGCACACGACGGAGGCGAGCAAGGAGGAGGTCAGGAACGCAATCGATAGGCGGCCAACCCATGCGTCCTCACCCGGATGGGCGGCGGTCGAACGTCGGCGCTACCGCGCCAGCGAGTGGATCGCAGCGGGCCCTGGAGTCATCCCAGGGCATCTGCATGGCCCGGGCCTTCTGTCAACCACACGAAGCAGCAGTGTCAACGCCGACATTGGGAGCGGCCCGCAGTCGTTAGTCGTCAGTCGTATGGCCAGATCAACCGGACTGAATGCAGGAATCGAGAGTAGAGCTCCAGTGTTGCGCGTTGGCGTTTGACCAACTGACCGCCGATGTGAGGCTTGGCGTCGCATTGGCAGAAGAGGGCTGGCCGTTGCCGGCGAACCCATGATCCGCTTTGATTTTCACCTGTGGCAGCGCTTCCGCGCGATGGCCGCACCGTACTGGTTCGGCGAAGCGAAGTGGCCAGCCAGGGGGCTGCTGGCCTTGCTGGTCCTGTTGCTGCTGGGCCACACCGGAGTCGATGTGCTGTTCAATCAGTTGACGGGGGAGTTCACTTCGGCACTGGCGGCCAGGGACCCGGAGAGGTTCTGGAGCGCTATCAAGAAATGCCTCGCCGTGCTCATGGTGGCCGTACCGATCTATGCGTATTACTACTATGTGCGGGACAAGCTCGGTCTGCACTGGCGGCGCTGGTTGACCGGTCACCTGCTTGGCCACTACTTCGCCAAGCGGGCCTATTACAGACTGAACGCCAGTGCCGAGATCGACAACCCGGATCAGCGCGTTGCCGAGGACATCCGGACCTTCACCCAGGAATCGCTCCGCTTCCTGCTGGTGGTGGTGGGCGCAATGCTGCAGCTCATCGCCTTCAGCGGCGTTCTCTGGTCCATTTCACGAGAAATGGTCGCTTTTCTGATCATTTATGCGATTGTCGGCACCGCGGTCACCCTACTGGTGTTCGGACAGGTCCTGATCGGGCTCAATTATTATCAACTCAAACGCGAAGCCGATTTCCGCTTCAGTCTGGTGCGCATTCGCGAAAATGCCGAGGCCATTGCCTTCTATCGAGGCGAGGCGCAGGAGTTGCGGCAGGTCGGCCGGTATTTCGACGGGGTGTTCAGCAATTTCAGCCAACTGATCAGGGCGCAACTGAATCTTAACCTTTTTCAGTATGGCTACCGATTCATGACCATCATTCTGCCCAGTGCGATCATTGCCGAACGGGTGATTTCGGGGGAACTGGAGGTTGGTCGGGCGATCCAGGCAACCGGCGCCTTTGTCGCAATACTGGCCGCACTGACGGTGATCGTCGATAACTTCGAACTCTTCAGCAAGTTTGCCGCCGGGATCGACCGCCTGTATGGCTTCTCCAGATTCGTCGCCCGAAGCCAAGTCGATCCCGCGGCGGCCGGGAGTCGCATTGCATTCGTGCAGGATTCCCGTCTCGCCATTGAAAACCTGAGCGTCGAGACGCCCAACCATGCCAGAACGCTGATCAAGGACCTCTCGCTGACGATCAATCCGGGCCAGGGTATTCTGATCGTCGGCGCCAGCGGTTGCGGGAAGAGTTCATTGTTGCGCGCGATTGCTGGTCTGTGGCGCTCGGGAAGCGGTCGCATCATGCAGCCCGAAGCGAGCGAAATGCTCTTTCTGCCACAACGGCCGTACATGCTGCTCGGTACTCTGCGCAGTCAGTTGTTGTATCCGCTGCCGGATCGGGAAATCGCCGACGAGGAACTGCTGCGCTTGTTGGAAAAGGTCAACCTGCCTGATCTTGCCGCTCGCTTTGATGGTCTCGATGCCGACCTGGATTGGGCGAAGGTCCTGTCGGTCGGCGAGCAGCAGCGGGTCGCTTTTGCCCGCGTGCTGCTCGCCGCACCCCGCTACGCCATCCTTGATGAAGCCACCAGCGCCCTCGACATCGCCAACGAAGACAGTCTTTATGAACAGTTGGCGGCCAGTGACACGACGTTGATCAGCGTTGGCCACCGTCCGTCGATCCTGAAGTATCACCCGCAGGTGCTGGAGCTGACGGGCAACGGCGGATGGCAGTTGCATGCGGCTGGCGACTACAGCTTTGATCGGGTTCCAGGTTAGCGGCCTTCTTTCTGTGCGCGCGCGCACATACGGATGACGGCATTCCAACTAAGCTCCGGCAATCCATGAAAGCCCTGTTGGTGACGCCCGCCGCTATCACACAAACGACACCCGAGGAACTCGCGCTGTCAGGAGCCTGGACCGCGCGCGGGCTCGGCGCCATCGGGACCCGACTCGCTGCCTTGTCCATCTCCGGCAGAAGCACCTCAATGGTCCTCGACAGCGCGCGTATCGAGGCGCTCGATACCGCTGGCGCCTGGGTCCTGCAGAAACTGCTGCGCCGCTTGCGTGGCGAAGGCGGCTGCGTGCAGGTGCGCGACCTGCGGCCGGAATTCGCCAGGCTGCTTGAACTGGTCGGGCACGAGGTGAGCAATCAGGCAGCTTCCCCATCCCCGATGGTTCCTTCGTCTTCGTCGAGGCTGGACCAGTTGGGGCACAAGGCGGCAGCAGCGGTCAGCCAGGCGTTGGCGTTGCTCGGGTTCATCGGGGAAGTTGCTGCCGCCTTTGCGGGCTGTCTCAGGCACCCGACCCGTTTCCGATGGCTGCCGATCCTGTACAACCTGCGCCGTGCCGGGCTTGACGCCCTGCCCATCGTCGGGCTGCTGTCGTTCCTGCTCGGGGTCGTGATCGCTTACCAGGGCGCAGGCCAACTCCGGCAGTACGGAGCCAACATCTTTGTCGTCGATCTCGTCGGCCTGTCGGTGCTGCGCGAATTCGCTCCTCTGATCACGGCCATCATCATTGCCGGGCGCTCCGGTTCCGCCTATGCGGCGCAGATCGGCACGATGTCCGTGACCGAGGAGATCGAAGCCCTGCGCACGCTTGGTATCGGCCCTCTGGATCTGCTCGTCCTGCCAAAGATCCTGGCGCTCTGTGTCGCGTTGCCGCTGCTCACCGTCTTCGCCGACGTGTCCGGCGTCTTCGGCGGCATGATCATGGCGCGCGCGCAGTTGGGCGTCGGCTTCGGCGAGTTTCTCGACCGCTTCGTCAAGGCCGTCAGCCTTGCGGACTATCTGGTGGGGATCGGCAAGACGCCGGTGTTCGCCATCATCATCGTCGTCGTCGGCTGCTTTCAGGGCTTTCGCACGCACGGCGGTGCCGACGGCGTCGGCCGCCAAACCACGCGCAGCGTCGTCCAATCAACCTTCCTGGTGATCGTTGCCGACGCCTTGTTCTCGGTCGCCTTCAGTGCGCTGGACCTCTGACATGCAAGACGAAAGGCAGGCGCGCGAAACGGTCGTCGAACTCAGCAAGGTCTGCACGCGCTTCGGCAATCATGTGGTGCATTCAAACATCGACCTGCAGGTGCGCCGTTCCGAGATATTCGCCTTGATCGGTGGCAGTGGCTCGGGCAAGTCGACATTGCTGCGCGAAATGATCCTGCTGCAACGGCCGGACTCAGGCGCCATCCGGGTGCTCGGCGTAGACCTGGCGGACCTCGGTGACGCGGATGCCCTCGGCCTGCGGCTGCGCTGGGGGGTGATGTTCCAGCATGGTGGCCTCTTCGGCTCACTGACCGTGGCGGAGAATGTCGGCCTGCCGCTGCGCGAGCACACCGCGCTCCCGGACCCGCTGATCGACGAAATCGCTGCCTGGAAGCTCGCCATGACCGGCCTCAAGCCGGAGGTCGGCGCACAGTACCCGTCCGAACTCAGCGGCGGCATGATGAAGCGTGCCTCGCTGGCCCGGGCTCTGGCACTCGACCCCGAACTGCTGTTTCTCGACGAGCCAACCGCCGGCCTCGACCCTGAAAGCGCCGGCGAGGTCGACCAACTGGTGCGCCGACTGCGCGACCTCTTCGGCCTGACGATCGTCATGATCACGCACGACCTCGACTTGCTGTGGCAGCTTGCCGACCGCGTCGCGGTCCTCGCCGACGGCAAGGTGCAAGGCATCGGCTCGATGGCTGAGCTGTCACGAACGGAGAATCCCGCCATCCGGGTCTTCTTCGAAGGGCCGCGCGGTCGGGCCGCACAGCAGCAGGCCGAGGACTTGGCCGAGACCACAACCAGTCGGGAAAACGGGAGGCCACCATCGAAACCAAAGTGAACTATCCGCTCGTCGGCGCATTCGTTCTCGTCCTCGGCTCGCTGCTGATCGCCGGCGCCCTCTGGCTGGCCTCAGGGGGTACGTTCCAGAAGAAATACGACCTGTACCTGGCGATCGAAAACGAGTCGGTGGCCGGTCTCAACGTCAATGCGCCTGTCAAGTACAACGGCGTGGATGTGGGCAAGGTGCGGCTGATCGAGCTGGACCCGGCCAATCCGGAACGTGTGACCCTGCTCTTCGCGATCGAGCGCGACACGCCGATCAAGGAGGATACCGTAGCAGTTCTGAAAACGCAGGGCTTGACCGGCATCGCCTACGTCGAGCTCGGCGGCGGCACACGTGACGCGCCGCCCCTGCTTGCCCGCGACGGAAGCGATTATCCAGTGATCCGCACCAAGCCGTCGCTCAGCGCACGCTTGGAGAATGTGCTCACGACCGTGCTGACGAAGCTCGACAGCATGTCGAGCAACGTCAACGCCATACTCAGCGATGAAAACCGCACGGCGTTCGCGGCCGCGGTCGCCGATGTTGCCCTTGTTGCGCACACCATCGCCGCGCGCCGGGACGCCCTCGATTCAGGGCTTGCCCATGCCGCCCGCACCTTCGAAAACACCTCACGTGCCTCAGCGCAGATCGGACCCGTGATCGACCGCGTCGGCCGCAGTGCCGACGCGGTCGGCACAATGGGAACCGAGGTCGCCCGCACGACTGCCAGCGCCGGCAAGACGTTCGACGCGGTCGGTGCCGACATGCAGCGCTTCAGCGCGGAAACGCTCCCCGAACTGGAGCGTCTGCTCGCAGAACTGAGCGTCCTGTCGACCTCGCTGCGGCGCCTTGCCGAGCAAACCGAACGCAATCCCGCTGGCCTCCTCTTCGGTCGCCGGCCGCTAGCCGACGGGCCCGGCGAATCCTCATCAACCGGAGCACGCCAGCCATGATCGTTCCATCGCGCAGACGACTCGGCCGGCTGTGCGCGGTCGGGCTGCTGTTGAGCTGCGGCAGTGGCTGCAGTGCCCTGCGTTCGACGGCAACGCCACCGTCGTTCTATTCACTCGACAACGCACGGATCGAGGCCAGTGCCGGCGGGTCCGCTCCCGCCAACCGTTCGCCCGCAGCCCCGACGCTGATCGTCAATCGACCGCATGCCGCAGCCGGTTTCGACAGCCAGCGCATCGTCTACCTTCGCGAGGCGCACCGCCTCGACCATTTTGCGCATGGTGAATGGGTCGACACGCCGGCGCGCATGCTCGCGCCGCTGATCGTCAGCGCGCTCGAAGGCAGCGGCAGCTTCCGTGCCGTCGTGGCAGCGCCGACTGCTGCCACTGGCGAACTGCGGCTCGACAGCGAAATCGTACGCCTGCAGCAGGACTTCACCAGCCAGCCGAGTCGTGTGCGCTTCACGCTGCGCGCCCATGTCGTCGACAGCACGACACGCCGGGTGCTGGCGTCGCGCCTTTTCGACGAGAGCGTTGCGGCTGCCAGTGACGACCCCTACGGCGGGGTCATTGCGGCCAATCGCGCAGTGCAGTCGGTGCTCGAACAACTATCCACTTTTTGCTCGACTGTGGCAGGCCAACGGCAGCCGGGCGCAACCGAAACGCGGCAACGGGAGGCCGGACCAACGTCTTCGCTGCCCCCCGCCGCGCCTTGAGCCATCGCGGCGATCTGACGGCCGCCGGGAGCACCCGGTTACAGCCATCGCTGCCACAAACCAGCGCTCCATTCCTTCAAGCGCAACAGCGGGGAGCGACCTTCCCAGGTTCCCGGGTCGATGGGTTGCGATGCAGCCAGGTCGCTGGCAAACATGAGCTGCATTTGCTGGCCGAATTCACGGCCAAGAATCACCGCGTTGATCTCGTCGTTGTCGAGAAAGCTGCGCCAGTCGAGGTTGGTGGAGCCGACGCATGACCAGACACCGTCGATCAGTGCAGTCTTGGAATGGAGCAGCGGCCCACGTCGTTCGTGGATCTTGACGCCGGCCTTCAGCAAGGTCGAGTAGTGCGCACGGCCCGCATGAAACACGACTTCGGAGTCGGAGTGACTGGGCAGGATCAGCTGCACATCGACCCCCCGCCCGGCTGCGTCGATCAGGGATTGGAGAAGTTGCGGGTCGGGCACGAAGTACGCATTGGTGAGCTGCACCTGCTTTTCCGCATTGCCGATCGCCGAGATCAGGGTCACGTAGATCAGGCTGTAAGGGTCGTCGGGCGTGCTGCCGATGGCGCGCACGACCTCTTTCCCCTGCACCTTCAACGCCGGAAAGTACTCCTTGGCGGTGAGCGGCTTGCCGCGCTGCCTCTCCCAGGTTTCGATGAACAGCTTCTGCAATTCACCGACCACAGGACCTTCGATTTGCAGGTCGGTATCGCGCCAGGGAACCGTCTTCGCGGCGGCTTTCCTGCTCCCCCTGACAACCGATCCCGACGAATAGACGCTGCTGATGTTGATGCCGCCGATAAATGCCGTACGCCCATCGACCACCAGCAACTTCCGGTGGTCCCGGTTGTTGAGCAGCCACTCCGTCTTTGCCGAAAGCGGGTTGATCGGATTGAATTCGAGCACCGCGATGCCAGCTTCCTCAAGCCGCTCGAAGAAGGCCTTCGGGGTACTCAAGGCACCGACGCTGTCATAGATTACATTGACCTGCACGCCCCGGCCCTGCTGTTCCAGCAACAAGTCCGCAAACTGGCGCCCGATCTCGTCGTCTTCAAAGATGTAGGACTCCAGGTTGATATGGTCCCGGGCCTTGCGGATTGCAGCAAACATGGCCGCATAGGTCGCGGCGCCGTCCTGCAACAGCGTGACCTTGTTTCCCAGGATCAACGGGCTGCCGACGATCGCCTGTTCCAGCGCGATCTGCTTTTCCAGGATGTCGATGTCGCCGGACTTGCGCTTGAGTTCCGCGAGAATCGCCGCGCTCTTCTGCGCCGAAAGCGGACCGCTGGCGCTTTCGAACCGCACCGCCTGCCCGGCATGTCGCCTGATCAGGACATCGGTGTCCGGCAAACTCGGACAGCCCGCTGCGCCGAGCAGACAGAACGCCGTCACCGCCGCAAGCTTGAGTACGCGAACCGGCATGGCCGTCTGGCGCAGGCGATGGCGCCTCGTCTCGCGTGGCCAGGAAAGTGCGGGCGTCGGCACCGTCCTGGCTCGCAAGAGATGCACGTACCGCCGGCAAGCTCAGCGAGCGGGAGCGGGCACCGCAGCGGGGGCTGGAACGACCACCACCGTGCCGCCACCGGTCTTGCCGCGGTCACCAGTGGCTCCGGTATCCCCCGTACTCCCGGTGGCGCCGGTGGCGCCGGTGTAACCGGTCGTGCCGGTTGATCCCGGCGCACCGGTGGCCCCCGTTGATCCGGTTGCACCGGTTGGGCCCGCGGGCCCGGGAACGGCGACGACTGCCGCGGGAGTCACTACGGTCGGCCGGTCGCACGCGCTCAAAGACAGCGCCATGAGTACCGCAGAACACACGATTGAATATTTCATGAGAATTCCTTTTGGTTGCTTGCTGGTTCGAGCCAGACAGCTCGGTGGAAAACGCCTGCCGGCGCGTGATGCTGGGTGCGGCACATCGCCGTACGCGGCCCGGTCGGGTGCGGCGCGAATCTTCGCTGGCTCTCGCCAGAAAATGACGGAAACGGGCGCCGATGCGCGACTGCGACCCGCCGGCGGTGAAGCTCCGGCGGATCGCGGCTCGCTGCTCACTGCGGCTTGTTGACCTCGTGGCCGATGATGCCGCCGACGGCCGCGCCGCCGACCGTGCCAACCGCGCTGCCGCCGGTCAGGACGGCACCACCAACGGCGCCGACACCGGCGCCGACTGCGGTGTTCTTGTCCTGCGCTGACATCCCGGAACAAGCACCCAGACCGATCAGCATTGCTGCTGCCAGGGTACTGAGCGCGAATCTCTGCTTCGCTTTCATGGGGCTACCTCTCTCGCTCTCGAAGGTGATGTGGCAACGCATGGCTACTTGCCAGCGTGAGCCTTCGCCTGCGCCAGACAGTCATCCTTGGCAGCGCCCGCTCGGTCGTCGCATTTTTCCTTGGCGACCGCGTACTGGGCGTCGACCTTGTCGGCCTTGGCGTCCTTGCGGGCGTCGCTGGTCTGGGTGTTCGCCTTGCTGCGCGCATCGGTGCTCTTCTCCGCGGCCGTCGCGTTCGCATCCGTGGTCTTCATCGCTGCCTTGGCGTCGGCTTCGGCGGCCGTTTTCGCCGCCTTGGCTTCCTTCACGCAAACATCCTTGGCATTGCCGGACGAATCGTCGCACTTCTCATTGGCCACGCCATAATCGGCCTCGGCCTTGGCGACGCGAGCCTGGTAATGGGTTTTCGGGCTGGGCTTGTAGCTGGCTTCGAGGTCGGCTGCTGCCACCTTCTCACTGCCCTTGGCCTGAGCCACGCAGATGTCTTTCGCGTTGGCGGACAAGGAGGCGCAGGCTGCCTTGGCCGACTTGTACTCGGCGGCGATCTTGTCCTTGGCAGCCGTGTAGTCGGTCCTCGACATGCTTTGCGCCATCGCACCGGCACTGAAACCGAGACTGACCGCAAGTGCGATCACGTTCATGTTGAATCTGTTCATTATCATTCCTTCATCTGATGAGCTTGGGCGTGACGCATGGGCAAGCACCGCCGTGCATACACGTTTCTCCGCCAGGGCCTTGACGCTGCTTGCAGGCATCGGAAGTCGCCATGCTGCAGACAGCACATCCGTCCTGGCTCGGATAACCCAGCTTATGGAGAAGATCAGGCGCGGTCTGTCCGCTGGCGCACACAACAGCAGAAGACGGTGCTCGAGTCGCAGCCCGGCCGCTCAGTGATCCGCGCGGGTGACGACTGCAGGACGACGCTGCGCCAAGGCGATCAAGACCAAAGCGGGCCCAGCGGGGGCGCTCGCCGGATCCGGTGTGGCCCGGCCGTGAGGCGGCGGACACTCACTCGCAGCCGCTGCCCTCGTTACCGGCACTGCCGGTCGCCGATTTCGCAAAATCAAGGGCCACGTCCAGCGTAGCCAGGAACTCGTGCACCCTGATCGGCTTCGTCAGGTAGCGGAAGAACCCCGCCTCCAGGCCCAGCCGGACATCCCGCGGTATGGCGTGGGCACTGAGCGCAATGACCGGAATGTGTGCTGTTGCCCGATCCTCGGCGAGGACTTGCAGCGCCTGGATGCCGCTGATGTCCGGCAGGCTGATGTCCATCAGGATGACATCGGGCCGCGCGCTGCGCGCCATCTCGATGCCGTCCCTGCCGTTGCGCGCACTCAGCAGCCGAATATCCGGGCGACGCGCGGTGATTTCCTCGATCAGCATCAGATTGGCTGCATTGTCCTCGACACAGAGCAGCGTGCGCGAGTGCTCGCCACCTGGTGCTGCCTCGGCAAGCGGCACGGACGCGCTCCTGCCGGCAGGGGTCAGGGCTTCGGTCGTCGTTTTCAGCTCGATCCAGAAGGTGGTACCTCTGCCGACCGTGCTGTCGACGCCGATGCACCCGCCCATGCATTCAACGAGCCGCTTGCAGACGACCAGGCCAATCCCTGTGCCCTGCTCCGCGCCCGTCTCCTGTCCGAGACGATTGAAGGGCTGAAAAAGCTTCGCCAACTGCTCTGCGCTGAGCCCCGCGCCACTGTCACGAACGCTGATGCGGATCGCGTCCGGCGGCCTCAGGAGATACTCCACCGCAACCATGCCGCCGGCGGTGTTGTACTTGATCGCGTTCGACAGGAGGTTGATGATGATCTCCTTGAGCCGTTTCCGGTCAGCCTGGACCAACGATGGGATGTCGACCCGGTCGAGGGACAGGCTGATGGCCTTTTGCGCCGCCTGCGTTTCAACCAGATCCTTGCACTCGGCAAGGAGGTCGGGGAGCGATATCGGTTCCATGGCCAGCAAGAGCTGGCCTGACTCGATCAGCGCGAGGTCAAGGATTTCGTTGATCAAGCCCAGCAGGTACCAGCCCGCTTTCAGAATCTGATCGATGCTCCGCTTCTGCGCGGGCGTCGGTGCGGGCGATCCGGTGTCCACAAGCTGTGCAAAACCGAGGATCGCACTGAGCGGCGTCCGGAGTTCGTGGCTCATCCTGGAAACGAACTCGGATTTCGCCCGGTTGGCTGTTTCCGCAAGCAACCTGGCACGCTCCAGTTCGGTGTTCTTGTCCTGCAGCACCTGGGCGAAACTCGCGCGCTCAGCTTCGGCCAACTTTCGCTCGCTGACATCGCTCAGGACCACGCGCAGCACGGCAGTGCCACCTGGCTCCTGCGCAACTGCGGACGCCAGATGCGCCCAGAAGGTCGTCCCGTCAGCTCGCACCATGCGCAACTCGCAGACCCGGGAATCACCGGTTGCGAACACCTGCTTCCGGTGCAGGTAGTAAATATCCTGATCCGCCTTGAGGATGAAACGGCTGATTGCCTGGCTCTCCAGGGCACCACGTGGCAAGCCCAGCAGGGCCGCAGCGGTGAGGTTGCTTTGCAGGATCAGGCCCGCCTCGCTCAAGGTGCAATAGCCCACCGGCGCCAGATCGTAAAGGTCGAAATAACGTGCTCTCGTGGTGTCGAGTACCACCTGCGCCTGACGCAGCTCCTCGTTCTGCATCTCCAGCTCGATCTGATGCACGCGCAGTTCGTGCAGCATCCGCTGCGTGTCTTCGGGCAACAGGGCCCCACTCCGTGCCGGCGATAGCCCCGATTCTTCACACAGGAGTGTTTCGGCCTGCTGACGCAGCGCCTGTCGGCGACTCAAGGGATCAGCGACAGTGGGGGGGGGGGCGGCGTCGGCCTGACACTGATGCTGGGTGCTCACTGCACGCCTCCCTTCTTCCGACGATCGCTGAGCCCTCCGCTCGCCCGCTCGATGGTCGCAATCGCATAGACCTGCCCCGCCTCGTTTCGCAGTGCCGTCGAGGTCATCGAGACGTTCACGACAGCACCGTACTTGGTGATCCGTTGAGTACACTGGGGCTCCAGGGTTTCAGCCACGGCAAGCTCCCGCAGTGTCGCCAGATCTCGCTCGCGCGAATCCGGCGGGATCCGGTCGCGCACGTTCATCCGCAGAGCCTCCGCTTCGCTCCAGCCATAGGTTCGCACTGCTCCCGGGTTCCAGGCCAGAATGCGGCCTTCCAGGTCCTGCACGGTGATGGCATCGTGTGCATCACGCGCGACCACCGCGAGCGGAAGCAGATCGGTGGCCGTGCGCAAGGCATTGCGGGTCTCCACGGTCTCGGTAATGTCGAAGAACGAGATCACTGCGCCCTCGATCACGTTGTCGAGCGTGCGGTAGGGCTGGATGCGCATCGTGTACCACTTGCCATCCCGGGTCAGCACGTCGACCTCCTTGTGGATCAAGGTAGTGAGCACCGCCTGAGTATCCATCACCAGTCCATCGTAGCCGACCAGGTTGGAGACGATATGGGCGACGGGCCGTCCGACATCGCTCGGGATCAGATTGATGATTCTGCTGGCGGCAGGGGTGAAGCGCAGAATGCGCAGTTGATGGTCCACAAACACGGTGCCAATCCCGGTACCGGCAAGCAGATTGTTCATGTCGTTGTTGCTCCGCGACAGATCGCTTACCTTCGCCTGCAGTTCGGCATTGACCGTCGCCAGTTCCTCGTTGACCGACTGCAATTCTTCCTTGGAGGTCTCCAGTTCCTCGTTGGTGGATTGCAGTTCCTCGTTCACCGATTGCATTTCCTCGTTGGACGACTTCAACTCCTCGTTGGAGGTTTCCAGCTCCTCCTGGGTGGCCTGCAGGTACTCGTCCTTGGCTCGCAACTCCTCCTTGAGCGCCGCGATGCGCGCTTCAGTGCCGGACGCTGCGTCGACTCCCGTGCCTGCTCCCGGAGCGACTGACGCGGCGCCGGTTGGCTCGCCGACCTGCGGCGCCCGTTCCGGGTCGGCACTTGGGACTTCCTGGAGCATGACCAGGAACAACGGCGAAGCAGCGACTTGGGCCGGGCCGAACTTCACCGGGCAAACGCTCAGATTGAGTTGGGTGTGGTGGCCGTTGCTCTTGACCTTCAGACCTGCAAAGCGGACCGTCTCAGCGGTGCTGGCCGCCTTGTGCAGGGCGATTCGGAGGTCCTGCCGCAGCCCTTCGCGGGCCATTCTCAGGATATTGTTGATGCCGGGCTCGCCCGGAGCCGGCTCCAGATACATCCCGGTGCGACCGTACAGATAGAGGATGTCGCCCTGCCCGTTGACCAGCGCACTGGCCGGGGCGAGCTGCTGCAGGAGGGTCTGTTCGGTCAACTCGCGCAGCGGCAGTTTCACCGGCGACACCGTCTTTCCGCCGCACCAGCCGCCCTTTGGGACCGCCGCATCGACCGCCATCTGCGACGGCAGGAAACCACGCTGGGCGACACGCCGGCGGCTGGAAAAGTCCTCCTTGCGCCGATAGAGCTTCGCCTTGCGGTCGAGCACCGCAAACAGGTCGCTAAACTCGCCAATGCTTTCAGATGTCCCGAGAAACAGCAAGCCACCCGGATTGAGTACGTAGTGGAACAAGGGGATGAGCTTCTTCTGCAACTCCGCGCCCATATAGATCAACAGGTTCCGGCAACTGATCAGATCGATCCTGGAGAATGGCGGATCCCTGATCACGTTCTGTTCGGAAAACACCAGCATGTCGCGGATACTCTTCTGGACGCGATAGGCGCTGCCATCCGGGGTGGCGGTGAAAAAGCGTGCCAGACGCTCCGGCGAGAGATTGGCGGCAATGCTGGCCGGATAAAGACCACTGCGCGCCGTCGCAATGGCCCGGCCGTCAATGTCGGTGGCGAAGACCTGTACCGTGACGGCGTGCTTGGACGCGTTCAGATGTTCCTGCAGGAGAATCGCCAGCGAATAGGCCTCTTCGCCGGTTGAGCACCCCGGCGACCAGACCCGGACCACCGAGCCGGCCGACTTGTCGGCCAAGAGCTGGGGAATGAGCAGCCCCTCGAGCACCTTGAACGCCTCCGGATCGCGAAAGAAACTGGTCACGCCGATCAACAGATCGCGAAACAGCGCCTCCAACTCGAGCGGCGTCTGCTGCAGATAGCGAACATAGCTTGCCAAGGTCCCGATCTGGTGCACCGCCATGCGCCGCGTGGTACGGCGCTGGATGGTGCTCGGCTTGTATTGCGAAAAGTCGTGACCGGTCTGCGCGCGCAGCAGAATCATGATCTTCTTGAGATCCTCGTCGCTCCTTGAAGGATCCTTGGCAACGCTTCCCTGATGCGTTCCCAAGGCTCGAGTGGCGTAGGCGATCAGTTGTGCGGGCATGTCCGCCGGGGCCAGCTCGTAGTCCACCACGCCGGTGGCGATGGCGCTCCGCGGCATGCCGTCGTACTCAGCCGAATCGGGACTCTGGGCGATGACCAGTCCGCCCTCGTCCTTGATCGAGCGGACGCCCTGCGCGCCGTCGCTGCCGGTGCCGGAGAGTACGATGCCGATGGCCCGTTCATGCTGGTCCTGGGCGAGCGAGCGAAAGAGGAAGTCGACGGGCAAGCGGTGGCCACGCGGTTCGGACGGTTCCAGTAACTGCAGCGTGCCGTCCAAGAGCGCCATGTCGCGGTTGGGCGGAATGATGTACGCGCAGTTGGCTTGCACCGCCATGCCATCCTCGACCTCGAATACGCGCATACGGGTATAGCGCTGGATGAGATCGGAGAGAATGCTTTTGTGGTCCGGCGCCAGATGCTGGACCAGCACGAAGGCCATGCCGGGCTCTGCTTCCGCCGGCATGCCGGAAAAAAACGCTTCGAACGCCCCCAGCCCTCCGGCCGAGGCGCCCAAGCCAACGATCGGGAAGGAGACGCCCGCAGGCTTGTCGGCCGACCCGGCCGGGGCGAGCGGCGACGGCGAAGATCGAGCAACCGCCTTCTTCTTCAGTTCTCCTGACCGCACTCTCACTCCCCGGCGCTCTCCCGGCGCAATCGATGGCGTGATGTTACTCCATTCCTGGTCATCTCGCGCTGGCCTTTCCGCCACGGCGAACGCGTATTCGCTCACTGCCTGGCGTGCCTGTGGGCAGTGTGCGGTGGCGTACAGACGCCGACGCCTACCCCCGGCTAGGATTCTCAACAGGGATCGGCGTGCTCAACGCCGGTCGTTTCGGGGTCCGCGAAAGGCAGGCTGCCACGGGTAAAGCACTCTGGACAGACATGCCAGATGCGACCCACACGGGTCGGTCGCGGGAGGCGCCATCGGTGCACAGCGCTTGTTTGCTCCAGCACCGGAGGGTTGCGACTGACCCATTTTTTCTGGGAGAAGAAAATGTCACTGGGAACCATTCTGCTGATTCTTGTGGTCTTGCTGCTGATCGGCGCGTTTCCAAGCTGGCCGCACAGCCGAGGGTGGGGCTACGGTCCCAGCGGTGGTCTCGGGCTGGTGGTGGTGATCCTGATCATTCTGTTGCTCATGGGCAGGTTGTAGCGCGCGGTTTCCGCCGCCCTCGGGCCTCTAGATCAAGGGGCCTGTCGAAGGTCATCAACACGGGAACGACGATTGTCACCTTCCTGATGGTGTTTGTGATCGAGCACACCCAGAACCTGGATTCAGAAGCGATGCAGGTGAAACTGGATGCAGTCATTCGTGCGATCGATGACGTCAGAACGCACTTCTCGACCTAGAACAGTTGGAAGAGGCGGACATCAATCGTATCACTCGCGCCTCATTCTCCGTTCCACCGTCTCGACGCAGGTCAAGGGTCGACGCCGAGTAGTGCGCGCCGACCCTGCCGAGAGATCTTCCTGGTAGCCGTTTGCTACTACCGGCAGTTCGGGACAGGTCAAATCTGGGACTTGAAGTAATTGAAGGAATGAACAAATGCGTCGCGGATCTTTTCCATTTCGGCGACCAGCGCGTCCCAGGAATCTTCGCCGGCAGCTTTCAGTTCATCCAGCTTGGTGAGGGCCAGTTGCGACTGCTGCCGCAGTTTGTCCATTTCTTCCGCGTACTTGTCGGCGGCATCAGCCTTCGCTCGTTGCCCCTTGGCCTCCAAGGAAGTGATCTTGGCATTCACTTCATCCAGCTGGAGTTTCATCTTCTCGATGTAGTCGTCTCTTTTTGACATGGTAAGGCTCCTTGAGGTTGAAAAGCTTGAAAAGGCTTGGATTTAAGGCGTCAGGCACCACTGCGTATCGACGCCATACTCTCTCAGGCACCTGCACATCTTGAACAAGAGGAAGCCAACGGTCTGTGCGTTGGCGTACAGATGGAAGCCAGGCGTTGCCGTCAAACTTCTTCCGGAGGCGTGTGCCCGGTCCTGCCTCGTGAAGCGGTGCTCGGCTTCCATCGGGAGTCCGACACAAGCCAATGGCTCGTCGGGCGACCTTGCACTGTGCCGCAGCGCAGGGACCGCTGTGAAACATCTCAGGTCACTTGGAGAACAGTCATGAACCAGTTCAGGTTCGCTTTTTCGTGCCAGCCCGTTTCCTGACTGCTCGGCGGGGATCCGCAGGTACAACAGGATCCGTGCTGCTCGGCGTGCTGTTCCTCATTGAGTCCGTCGGCCCGCTCCTGATCGGTCTGTGGCTGGTATCCAGCCCACAGCTGCTGGCCCTGCCAAGCGTGACGACGGCTGCTCTGCCGACCGTAATGCTCCTGCAATTGGTGGTCGGTGGCAATCTGCTGTTGTTCGCCAGTGACAACGGCAACCGCTTCTTCTGGCCGTCGTGCCCGCCTGCGCCGCTCTTGGTGCCGCTTCTTCTCGCTCAACTCGCCACCACGCTGATCTGTTCCATGGGGCCGCTGCTCGAGCCAATCTCATGGCAGGTGATTGGCTGGGTGTGGGCCTACAACCTGGTGTGGCTGGTGATTCTGCGCGCCGCCTGGTTCACCGGCAGAAGTCTGGCCATTTTCCTGGCGGCAAATCGGCTTGAAACAGCCAGCAGCGGCGCTGAGCGATCGCCCCTTGCCGAAACAGGCGAGCGCGGTCGCGAGTGCCGCCTGGAACCCTACCTGATGAGCGGGAGCGGGTCAAACGCCGCGGATACGCGGCGATGGTAAGCAGGTGGCTGCGCTTGCCTGCCGTGCGACCGGATCCACTGGCGACTGCCTGTGCGCTGGCGCACAGACCGCGCGACGTCTCGTGCATAGCATGGCCGAACTGAGTGCCCGACCCTTTGCCTGGTGCTGCGGTGAACCATCGAAATCAACCATCTGGAGGCCACTATGAACTACGAAGATCGTGATACCTATGGCATGTACCGCGACAGCGGCGCGCAGGAACCCGGACCCGATGTGCGGCACGGACCAGGACCCGAGATGATGGGTGCTGCCACCCTGGTCGGCAACGACGTCTACAACCGGAAGGATGAAGATCTGGGCGACATCAAGGAGATCATGCTCGATCTCAGCAACGGCACGGTGGCCTACGCGGTGCTGTCCTTCGGTGGCTTCCTTGGCATGGGCGACAAGCTTTTCGCGGTGCCCTGGCACGCCTTGAAGCTCGACACGGTGAACAAGCGCTTCGTGCTGAACGTCGAGAAGGAGCGCCTGCGGGACGCACCCGGCTTCGACAAAGGCCACTGGCCAAACATGGCAGATCAGTCCTGGGCACGGGAAATCCATTCCTACTACGGAACCCAGTCGCAAGCGTCAGAGCTGCGGGTCTGACCGGTTCCCGCCGGTCGACACCGCCAACCACGGACGGGCACGCGGTCGGCAATCTGGTCAGTGAGTCTCTCTTGCCTCACTGACCGCCAGCGAGCGTGCGTGCATTGACGCACAGCACAGACCTCTTGCGCATCCCAGTGCGCACAGAGTTCCCCAGTCCAGCGCGCCTGCTGGAAGCCCGACGCAAGGCCCGGCCCGGCTTCGGCGGTCGATGATCAGGAGACACACATGAACTTCACGAATCAGGGCAGTAACAGCTTCTTCGAAGACCATACGGGCGGTGTCGCCGCACGGGATACGCAGAGAGGTCATGGCTTCGGCCCCGAGTTGGTGGACGCCGACACCCTCGTGGGCAGCGCGGTCTGGAATCACCAATACGAAGATCTGGGCCAGATCAAATCCATCATGCTGGACATCCGCAGCGGCCAGATCGCCTATGCCGTTCTGTCCTTCGGCGGTTCTCCCGGCTTGAGCGAAAAGCTTTTCGCGATCCCCTGGAACGCACTGATGCCCGACGCCGGCAACAGGCGCTTCTTGCTCGATGTGGCCAGGGCGCGTCTCCACGATACACCCGGATTCGACAAGGACGATTGGCCTGACCGAGCCCATGATTTCTGGCCCGAAGAAAGCCTTGCCAGAAAGGGGTCGTCAGCGTCTCGCGACAGCTACGAAGGAACCAGGCCCTACACGACGCAACTGCGCAGCGAGCAGGTTGCGGGACCGGCCGCGAGGGCGGGGCTATCTCGATCGCACAGGCCAGGTCGGTGACGGCGGTATTGATCGCCGTCTGTGCGCCAGCGCACGGACGAGCGGCGCCGATCCGGCGATGATCGTCATCGGTGCTGCCTGGCGGCGCGGTCATGGTCCACCGTGGGGCTCGAAACATCCCTTTGCAGACGCCGCCGACAGCCACACGGGGGCTTGTTGCGCTTTTCAGGAAACTCGGAAATGTCCGAAGCAGGAGACCGCTCCAGGCATCTAGTACCCAAGCCTGCCACGTCGGCGGCCGCACTGCGGTGAAGGCCGTGAACAGGATCACGGCTGCGCTCGCAGCAACAGGCCTGCTGCTCGGTGCGCTCGGGGTACCAGCATTTCTCTGGTCTTCCCACCAGATCGACGAAGGCGCCCAGGCGCGCCTGCAGCGCCAGCATGCGATGGACGGCCCGGAGGATCTGCGGCCCAGTCTGCAAGGCGCCGAAATCAGCAACCTCGTCGAGGCCGAAGAAGTCGCGCTGCTGGCGCACGCAACAGGGCTGGAGTCCAGCATGCCCCGCCTGCTGACAGTGGCCATCACCACCAGCGCGCTGCTACTGCTGTTGGCTGCCTGCTTCGTCCATCGGTTTCATCGACCGAAACGGCAACTGCTCAGGGCTGCCGCAGATCTAGCGGAAGGGCGCTCGTTCGAGACGCAGGAAGCGATCAACGATCAGCTTCGGCAGGCCAACCTGAGCTTGCGCGAGAGTGAGGAGAAGCTCGCCGTGACGCTCAACTCGATCGGCGACGCGGTCATCTCCACCGATGCGGAAGCTAACGTGATGCGCATGAACCCGGTGGCCGAACAGCTCACCGGCTGGACTCAGGCCGAAGCCACGGGCCGTCCGGTGGAGGAAGTCTTCCACATCATCAACCAGGAAACGCGTCAATCTTCAAAGATCCCGGTGATGGCAACCTTGGCGCTCGGCACCGTTCAGGGTCTGGCCAACCACACGATCCTGATCGCCCGCGATGGCAGCGAGCGCGCGATCGCCGACAGTTGCGCCCCGATTCGCGACCGGGACGGACGGGTCGTTGGTGCCGTGCTGGTGTTCCGCGACGTCACCGAGGAATATGCGGCTCAGCAGGCCCTGCGCGACAGCACCGCGCTGATCGAGACGATTCTCAAGACCGTGGTGGACGGCATCATCACCCTGCAGGCGAGCAACGGCTGCATCGAAACGGCCAACCCGGCTGCCGAACGGATGTTTGGCTACAGTGCGGCTGAACTGATCGGACGGACCTTCAGCACGCTGATACCCGAGCTCGCGCAAGGCACGACCAGACCCTCCCTCGAACACTACAGTGCGAGTCTTGAAGCACGCGCCATCGGCCTCGGACGGGAAGTCGTCGGTCTGCGCAGGGATGGCAGCGCCTTTCCACTCGAGATTGCGGCGAGCGAAATGTGGCTCGGTGGGCAGCGCTATTTCACCGGCATTCTGCGCGATGTCACGGCGCGCAAGCAGGCCGAGGTGGCGTTGCTCAAGGCGGGAGCCCTGCAGAGCGCGATCTTCAACAGCGCCAACTTCTCCAGCATCGCCACTGACGCCAGTGGGATCATCCAGATCTTCAACGTCGGCGCCGAACGCATGCTGGGCTATGCGGCCGCCGAGGTATTGAACAGGACCACGCCGGCCGACTTTTCCGATCCCGACGAACTGATCGCGCGCGCCCGGATGCTGAGTCTCGAGCTCGGGACGTCGATTGCCCCCGGCTTCGAGGCATTGGCGTTCAAGGCCTCACGCGGCATCGGCGATGTTTACGAGCTGACCTATATCCGCAAGGACGGCAGCCGCTTGCCGGCCGAGGTGTCGGTCACCGCCCTGCGCGACCCGCAGGATGCGATCATCGGCTACCTGTTGATTGGTACCGACAATACCGAGCGCAAGCGGGCGGCGGTCGAGCGCGCATTGCTCGACCAGGTCCTGCGGGAAAAGAACGCCGAGCTCGAGAGCGCGAGGTTTGTCGCGGAACGAGCCAACCAGGCCAAATCCGAGTTCCTTTCCGGCATGAGCCACGAACTGCGCACGCCGCTCAGTGCGATCCTCGGCTTCGCCCAACTGATCGAATCCGGGTCTCCGCAACCGACGCTTTCGCAGAAGCGGAGCATTGATCAGATTCTCAAGGCCGGATGGTACTTGCTGGAATTGATCAACGAAGTCCTCGATCTATCGCTGATCGAGTCCGGCCAGCTGTCGCTGTCGATGGAACCGGTGTCGCTGGCCGAGGTGATGTACGAATGCCAGGCGATGATAGAACCACAGGCGCGGGGACGTGGCATCAGCCTCGCTTTCTGCCGCTTCGAGACTCCGTACTTCGTGCGGGCCGACCGGACACGGGTGAAGCAGATCCTCATCAACCTGCTGTCCAATGCGATCAAGTACAACAAGGTCGGTGGTACCGTCAGCGTCGAGTGCCGACCGAGCAGCCCGGATTCGATTCGCATCAGCGTCGGGGACACTGGCGCCGGCCTCACGCCGGACCAGTTGGCGCAGCTCTTCCAGCCCTTCAACCGACTCGGACAGAAGGCCAGCATCGAGGAGGGGACGGGCATTGGCCTGGTGGTCTGCAAGCGGTTGATCGATTCGATGGGCGGCGTCATCGGCGTCGCAAGCACGGTCGGCAACGGCTGTGTGTTCTGGGTCGAGCTGCCCCGGATGAGCGAACCGGAGGCGACGGCACGTGCCGACGAACCGACGCTCCTCGCCCAGCCGGCAGTGCGCAGCGGCGCAGCCTTGCACAGCCTGCTCTACGTCGAAGACAACCCGGCGAATCTGATGCTGGTCGAAGATCTGGTGGCCCGCCGGCACGACATCCGCTTGCTGAGCGCGCGGGATGGTCAACGCGGTATCGAGATCGCCCGCGCGACGCTGCCCGATGTGATCCTGATGGACATCAATCTGCCAGGAATCAGCGGTATCCAGGCGCTGAGAATCCTCGCGGAAGACCCGGCAACCGCGCACATTCCGGTCGTCGCGCTCAGTGCCAATGCCATTCCGCGCGACATCGAGAAAGGTCTGCGAGCGGGCTTCTTCCGCTACCTGACGAAGCCGATCAAGCTCAACGAGTTCATGGATACGCTGGACGTCGCGCTGCGGTTCGCCACGGCAGAACGGGTCCGCGAAGGCGGCTGTGAAACCGGGAAGTGATGACCACTGACGCGACGATATGGCGTCCTGTAGTGACGACCGGATCGCGCTGAGCGGCGAGGCGCTTGCACCCCTCGCCAGGGACCGCGCCACTGCGGGCCTGCCCGACGAGCCGTTCGCGGAGACTGGCAACGCCCTCCCCCAGACTGTCCGGCAAGGCCTCGAGGCAGTATTCTTCAGTTCTGTCGCCACCCCATCAGGATCAGCAGGTTCATCGAGATGGGGCCGGGCGCTGCAACCTGCACACATCGAAGCTGCCTGCGCAGCCCACCAGGAACACACAACATGCTCAGCGAATCCGAAATCCTTGCCGCCAGCATCCTGATTGTCGACGATCAGGAGTCCAACGTCCTCTTGATCGAACAGTTGCTTGCCGAGGCCGGCTACACCAACGTCACGGCAACCCGGGATCCATGCGCCGTGTGTGCCATGCATCGCAGGAATTGCTACGACCTGATCCTGCTCGACCTGCAGATGCCCGGGATGGACGGATTCCAGGTGATGGAATCGCTCAAGACGAACTCTGCGGAGGCCTACCTGCCGGTGCTCGTGATCACGGCCCAGCCGGGCCACAAGCTGCGCGCCCTGCAGGCGGGCGCCAGGGATTTCATCAGCAAGCCCTTCGTCCTGGTCGAAGTCCTGACGCGCATCCGCAACATGCTGGAAGTGCGACTGCTCTACAAACAGCTGGAGAGCTACAGCAAGGTGCTGGAACAGGCGGTTCAGGAACGAACTGCCGAACTGCGCGAGAGTGAAGCCCGCTACCGCAGCCTGACCGAACTGGCCTCCGACTGGTACTGGGAACAGGACGAGAGCATGAACTTCACGAAGGTGTCGGGTCCTGTGCTCGAGATGCTTGGCATTCGGGTCGGCTCCCTGGCGGGAGAATCGGGGGGGCTTGAATCCCCGGGCTGGAATGAGTCGGAGCGGGAGAAGCTGCAGGCGACCATCGCCGCGCGCGAGCCGTTCATCGACTTCCTTTTCCACCGCCTGAATGCCGATGGCTCTGAACAGCAGTTCCGGGTCAGCGGCGAGCCGATGTTCAATGGTTCCTGCCGCTTCATCGGTTACCGTGGAATCGGGGTTGAAGTCACCAACAGGAGCTAGAGACTACGATGAGGACTTCAGCGACATCACCACTCCATCATGATCCCAATCAGAATCATCTCTTGGCTGCCCTCCCGCCGAGCGAATTCGAGGCGCTTGCGGGCGATCTGGAGCTGGTGCAGATGCGACTTGGCGACATGCTCTACGAACCGGGCAGGCAGTTGTCGCACGCCTATTTCCCGACGACTTCGATCGTTTCGCTGCACTACGTCATGGCGTCCGGCGCGACGGCTGAATCCGCCGGGGTCGGCAACGAGGGCGTCGTCGGTGTCGCCCTGTTCATGGGCGGCAACACGACACCAAGTTCGGCCGTTGTGCAGACCGCCGGTTACGCCTATCGGATGGATGCGCGCGCGCTGAAACACGGGTTCGCCCGCGGCGGCTTCCTGCAGGCCCTGCTGTTGCGCTACACGCAGGCGCTGATGACCCAGATGGCACAGATCGCCGCCTGCACCCGCCACCATTCGGTCGAGCAGCAACTATGCCGCTGGCTGTTGATGACCCTTGATCGACTGCCGGGCAACGAACTGGTCATGACGCAGGAACTGGTCGCCGGCATGCTCGGCGTCCGTCGGGAAGGAATCACGGAAGCTGCCGGGAAACTGCAGAAGGCCGGCTTGATCGAATATCGCCGCGGGCACATCATGGTGCTTGATCGGGGCGGCCTGGAGAAACATGCCTGCGAGTGCTACGCCGTGGTCAGCAATGAACTGACCCGACTGCTCGCCGATGTGCAGCTTCGACGGCGAGTCTCCTGAACTGGTGACGAGGCTGCCGCCATGCCTGCAACCCGGCTTGCCCAGGCGACGGCCCGCGTCGGTGTGCACGCCAGCCGACACGGATCCAACTTCTGTGACCGCCGAGGTCTGCTGGCCACGGTTGCAGCCATTTGTGCGCTGGCGCACAGACGCAACACCGAGCGAGGATGAGTATTGACCGGGGAGAAAGCCTGCTCGCGCACGGCCGCCTCCCCCGACTGTCGAGAGAGGCACCCGCAGCAAACCGAGCGCGGTGTCCGGTTGCCCGCCGACAATGGCCCGTACGCGGTCGTCGCAGCCACCGATGATCGCCCCAATCCACCCGCAGCAGGAAAGGCTGATGACTATGGACAGTGAAATGATCGCCAGGCAGAGAGCCGGCGAAGACACAAAGGAAAGACTGGTAAAGGACATCCGGAGCGTCGTCGACGATGCCGACCACCTGCTGCAGGAGGTAGCCGACTCGTCGTCACAGGAACTCTCCCTGGCCCGCACCAGGATCCGGGAGAAGCTCGCCGAGGTCGGATACCGGCTCGGTGATGCGCGAACCGTGGTGGCAGAAAAGGCAAGAGGTGCGGCCCACGCGACCCACGAATACGTCGCGGACAATCCCTGGCAGGTGCTTGCGCTTGCCGCGGCGATCGGCTTCCTCGTCGGGCTCTTTGCCAGCCGCCGCTGATTGGCGCGGCGCGCTTGCCGGCAAGCCAGCAAGCGCGCCGGGAAACCCGTCGAGAGAGACGTCTCCATACCTGAGGCCTGAGCTCGACTGCGGTACGTGTTGCCGCGAACGCCGGCTCGTCCACCGACGCCAATCGCATCGAGATGCCCGTGCCTTGTGGTGGGTCAGCCAGGGTTATGCCCGTCCGTGAACGAGGCCGTCGCCACTTCGTCGGTGCGGACAAAAAAGCTCTTCAGGACGCTCGGTCCAAAGGTCGTTACCATCGCCACATCGGCAGCGTCGCGGCCGCGTGCAATGAGCACACGGCCGATGCGAGGAACGTTGTTGCGTGCGTCGAAGGTGTACCAGCGGCCGCCGAGATACACGTCGAACCAGCCCGAGAAGTCCATCGGACCGGGCACCGGCGTGACGCCAATGTCGCCGAGATAGCCGGTGCAGTACCGAGCCGGTATGTTCATGCAGCGGCAGAAGGTGACGGCCAGATGAGCGTAGTCGCGGCAAACACCGGCGCGCTCGTTGTAGACCTCGCAAGCCGTCTTGGTCGGGCGTGCGAACTCGTAGCCGAACTTGATGCGCTGGTGTACAAAGTCGCAGATCGCCTGCACGCGCGCCCAGCCGGGGGGCGTGTGCCCGAAGAGACGCCAGGCATCGGCGGACAGTCGGTCGGTTTCACAATAGCGGCTGCCGAGCAGGAAGACCAGCGTCTCTTCCGGCAGATCCTGGAGGGCGACCTGTTGCGCCTCGGGAGCGACGTCGTCCACCTGCGCCGAATCGCGAACGACACCGTCGGCAAAGATGCGGATGTCGCCGCGCGGCGCGACGATTCGGCTGCACCAGTTGCCGAAGCCGTCGCGATAGGCAACCAGCGGCACGGCTGGATCGGTCATCAGATGATCAGGCACCACGACGTCGTTCATCCGCGAGTAGTGGATGTTGAGCGTCAGGATCATCGGTGTCGGCTGCACGCACTCATAGACGATGTCATAGCCGATGCGGATCTTCATTCGAGCCTCCGGTTGTTGGGTGCCTCGGTGGAGAACAAGGCGGGCAGTGGGTCGTCAGCGCAGTGCCGACTCGAGGGCGGTCACCACGGTGCGGCGCAGGTTCCGCCACGACCGCGACCGTTCAGAGATCAGCACCTGGTTCAGTTCGATCTCGATCCCGACATACTGGCTTGGCGCGAAGCGGCGGCGCATCGCCGAGGTCAGTCCGTCGTTCTTCCCACGATACGGGTAATTCCGGCGCACGCGCAGTTCGGCCGACTGTTCGGTGAGCGCCGCCTTCCAGCGGGCTGCCGCCGCTACTTCTCCAGGTCGTGCCGGGTCATACAGCAAGCCGACATCGGCGTTGCGGACCTGGCCATCGAGGACCGGCGTGAAGGTGTGCGAGGAAACATGGATCACCCGCTGCCCGGCCGCTACCGCGGCCACCACGATCTCCGTCAGCCGCTGCCGGTATGGCGCGTAATGGCTCGACACGATCGCCTGCTTGCGCGTTGGCGATAGCGCCCGCGTCGCATCGGACCACACCTGAGGACTGGACAGCGATCGATTCAGATCGACCAGCAGGCGGCTCACCGTAGATACCATCAGGGGCGCCTGCAGGGCCGCGGCAAGATCGCGCGCCATGACCAGGGCACCGGCATCGTAGCCGTGATGGCTGGACAAGCGCACCTGCCAGCCGTGGAAGAGGTCGACGTAGGCGGAGGGGATCCGGTTGCCGCCATGCTCGCAGGTCACGACGTAGAAGTCCCGCAGGTGCTCGGGAATGCTCACTGGCGCCTGCACCACTCACCCAACCAGTTCTGGAAGCTCTTGAAAGACCCGGCGTGTGCCATCGCTCCAAGTCTTCTGCAAAGACGTGCCGTGGTCAATGATCTCGCCTGGAAGCCTGGCCTTCACACCGGGCAGCACGCACATGAGCACAGGAAAAGAAACAGCCGCCATTGGCGGCTGTTTCACGCGAACGACCGGCATGAGGACGCAGCGCGCTACGGCTTCATGGCTTCCTTGACTGCGTCCCTGGCGTCCTTCACGTTCTCCTTCAGGTCGCCGACATGTTCCTGCACCTTGCCTTCAGCCTGGTTCTTCAGGCCCTTGGTCTGCTGCTCCGTGCTGCCTACCAGTTTTCCGACCTCTTCCTGAATCTTTCCACCGAAGTCTTTTGCTGCGCCCTTCACTTGATCCTTGTTCATTTCGATCCCCTAGCCTTGCGGTTGATACTGCTGACACATGAGCCCCAGTGTCTGCCCGTTGTGTCTGCCCGTTTCGCGACACGTGATCATCGAGCAATCGAGGTCTCGTGGCACTGTGCAAAGCATAGGATCAAGTGGGGATCAGGTCTGTGCGCTCGCCCACATAGTGACTTACAGAGATTCGAGGCCAGAGGGCTTACACGAAGAACCCCTCGCACCATGGCGTCAAGAGGGCTCTTCGTTCCTGGTGCAGAGCGTTTGCAGCTGGCGTTCTGGCGGAGAGAGCGGGATTCGAACCCGCGTTAGGATATTATCCTAAACACGCTTTCCAGGCGTGCGACTTAAACCACTCATCCATCTCTCCGGAAGGCTGGGAATTCTAGCAGAAGGCCTGGGGAACACCAAACCGGATGTACGCACGCACGATGCGCGCAGGTCTGCGCGGTGAACCCGAGGGTTGGCGCGGAACCTCGGCTGACCGGAAGTTTGCCCGAAGGACGAATCATGCCCAAGAACACAGGCGCCCATGAATCAGAGGCTGCCACCCGTCTCGCCGAACTGACCGCCGAAGCGATGTACAGCCGCGACGCTGCCAGCCGGCTGATCGGTCTGCAGATCATCAGTGTTCGCCCCGGCTACTCGCGAATGTCGATGGTCGTTCGACCGGATATGGTCAATGGCCATCACATCTGCCACGGCGGCTATCTGTTCACCCTGGCCGACTCGGCTTTCGCCTATGCCTGCAACGCCTACAACCGCAACACCGTCGCTTCGGCGTGCCACATCGATTTTCTCGCGCCGGCGGCCGAGGGCGAGATTCTCGAGGCCGAATGCGAGGAGCGGTCGCGCGCCGGGCGCACCGGCGTGTACGATACGACGATCCGCAATCACAACGGCAAGGTCATCGCCCTCTTTCGCGGCAAGTCCTACCGCATCGCCGGAGAAGTGATCGCCGGGCTGGAAGCAGAGGACGCGCACCCGGGGTCGGCCGGCGCATCGGTCAGCCGCGTCGAGGGCAATCCGCAATGAGGAGCGGCGGCGGCGGGCGGGGATAACGGCCGCTCCGCCCCAACCGCCGTTCGCCGATGGCAGCTCCAACTGCCGCCGCCAACCGCAGTCACGGCAGGAAGCGCGCCAGCCAGGCAGCAGCGTACCCGGTAGCCGTCGCCCAGTCCTCTGCCGACATCAGGTGCGGCGCACCCGCCAGCTCGCGGTAGCACAGCCGCTCGGGCTGCGCGCGGTAGCGGCCGGCGAGCAGTCCGTGCAGCTCCCGCGCGGCGGCTGGCGGCACGATGGTATCGCGGGCAGCGGTGACCGACAGCAGTGCGGTCGGATGGAAGGCGTCGAACCAGATCTCGTCGTCTTCGGGCCGCGTCCATTCGGGTGAGCCGAGCAGTGCCACGGCTGCCGAGAACCGGCGATCGGCGGCGACGGCACCATAGACGACGCAGCCCCCCATCGATACGCCGGCGATGGCGAGACGAGCCGGCTCGCTGAGACCGAGTTCGAGCAGGCCGTCCACCAGACGTGGCAGGCCGGCCACCGTCTCGCCGACGATCTGCCGGAAGACCGCCGCGTTCTCCCTTGGCGAGCTGGAGACCCGATGCACGAAACCGGCAGGGCGCCGCCGGCCGTGCGCGACGGCATCGATGCCGATGGCGAGCAGCCCGTGCTCGGCAAGGCGGTGGAGTTCGGCAAGGTGCGTCTGCTTGCTGGCGCCGTAGCCATGCACCCACAGCACGGTCGGCAGCGCACCGCTGCTGCCGGGCGGCCGCACGATCAGCAGCGGAACCCCTGCCAGCAGCGATTCCGTGGCCTCAGCCATCGGCCTCACCGCTGCCGGCGTGTCTCGCCGACCGACCGGGGACTGCCGGAGTCGCAGTCGCCGCGGCCACATCGCTGTCCGCAGCGGCGCACTCGCCGGCCCACCCCCCGGGCGATGCGTGCCCGCCTGCGAGGCAGCGGCTGGCAGCCGCGGCGTCGGCGCCAGGCTGCTCGTCCGCCACTCGCCCGCCATCGGTCGTCGCCGCTGTTCCCGGCAGCCATGCCGGTGGCAGCGTTGCCGCCCACTGCAAACGTTCGACGAGACGCAGGAACTCGCCGCCAAGCGGCGCCGTCAGGACCAGCGGTGCGCCGCTCACCGGATGCTGCAGGCGCAGCTCGGTACACGCGAGCAGCAGCCGCTGGCAGCCCAGCAGCGTGCGAAACAGCCGGTTGTGTACGGCCTTGCCATGGGTGGTGTCGCCGATGATCGGATGCGCGATGTGTTTCAGATGGCGGCGCAGCTGATGACGGCGACCGCTCAGCGGTGCCAGTTCGAGCAGCGCGTAACGGCTCTGCGGATAGCGGTCGACGGCGTAGGGAAGCTCGATCGTCGCGAGTCGTCGATAGTGGGTGATCGCCTGCTGGACGGTCGCCGTGGCTGCTTCGCCGCCGGTCTCGTCGTCGCCGAAGCAGCGGCGCAGCGGATGGTCGATCTCGCCCTGCAGCGGCGGATGTCCGCGCACGACCGCGAGATAGCTCTTGCCGACCCGACGCTGCTCGAACAGGCTGCTCACCGCGCGCGCCACCTCGCTGCTGAGAGCGAACAGCAGGACGCCGGAAGTGCCGCGGTCAAGCCGGTGGATGGCGTAGACGTGACAGCCGAGCTGGTCGCGCAGCATCTGCAGCGCAAAGCGGCGCTCGTGCGCGTCGAGGGCGGTGCGATGGACCAGCAGCCCGGCCGGCTTGTCGATCGCCACCAGATGCTCGTCACGGAAGAGGATCGGCAGCATCGCCCGGTCGCCCGGCACGGGTACCGACCTAGCCGCCGACGGCGGGGAATTCACCGTCAAGGTAATACCAGCGACCATCCTCGCGGACGAAGCGGCTGACCTCGTGCAGCCGCGCGCCGCGCCCGGCAACGCGATAGCGGGCGACGAACTCGACGCTCGCCGTGTCCGGGCCGGTCGCCGAGTGGTTCCGGATTTGCAGGCCGAGCCAGCGCGGCGCGGCAGCGTCGTCGAGCCCGGGGGGCCGCGTCGAGGGATGCCAGGTCGCCAAAACGTAGGCCTCGCGCCCGAGGGCATAGGCGCTGTAACGCGAGCGCATCAGCGCCGCCGCATCGCTTGCGGCAGCGCCCTCATGCAGCGGCGCACAGCATTCGCCGTAGGGGCGCTGGCTGCCACAGGGGCAGGCCGCCGCTGCCTGCCGCCCGCCGTCTGCACGACCATTGCCGACTGCCTTGCTTCGCTTCATTGTCTCCTGCCCGCCGCCTCTGCTGACCGGCCAAGGATGCCACAGCCTGCGGACCGACGCCAGGCGAATCGATCGCTGGCCGCAACAGCGCCTGTGCCCGCCCGGCTGCCGCAGACTCCAGCTGCGGACAGCCGCGTGCTGCCGCAAAAAACACTCTCTGCTACAATCCCACGCTTGCTTCCCGGAGGTCCGCAGACCGTCGCTGAAGCACCAACCCGGCTTTCCTTTTTCCGAGACAGAGGCAACCATGCAACCCACAGTGAAACCCCGCAACCCCAATTTCTCGTCGGGACCGTGCAGCAAACGCCCCGGATATGACGTCAGCGCCCTCCGGCTCGACACCCTGGGCCGCTCGCACCGCTCGGCACTGGGCAAGAAGGCGCTTGCGCTCGCGTGCAGCGAGACGGCGCGCATCCTCGGCCTGCCGGAGGGTTATCGCGTCGGGGTCGTGCCGGGTTCGGATACCGGCGCGGTCGAGATGGCGATGTGGTCGCTGCTCGGCCAGCGCGGCGTGGACGTCCTTGCCTGGGAGTCCTTCGGATCGGGCTGGGCAACCGATGTCGTCAAGCAGCTGAAACTCGCCGACGCACGCGTCCTCAAGGCCGACTACGGCGACATCGTCGATCTGTCGCAGATCAACTTCGACAACGACGTCGTCTTCACGTGGAATGGCACCACCTCGGGTGTGAAGGTACCGAACGGCGACTGGATTGCCGACGATCGTGCCGGGCTGACCATCTGTGACGCGACGTCGGCCGTCTTCGCGATGGATCTGCCGTGGCAGAAGCTGGACGTGGTGACCTTCTCGTGGCAGAAGGTGCTCGGCGGCGAAGGGGCGCACGGCATGCTGATCCTCGGCCCGCGCGCCGTCGCCCGGCTCGAGAGCTACACGCCGCCTTGGCCGCTGCCCAAGGTCTTCCGCCTGACCTCGGGTGGCAAGCTGAGCGAGGGCATCTTCCGCGGCGAGACGATCAATACGCCGTCGATGCTCTGCGTCGCCGACTATCTCGACGCGCTGCAGTGGATCGAGAGCATCGGCGGGGTCGGTGCGGCGATTGCGCGCAGCGAGGCCAACCTCGGCGTCATCGCCGACTTCGTCGCCGCCAACGACTGGATCTCCTTCCTCGCCCGCGACCCGGCAACGCGCTCGAATACCAGCGTCTGCCTGAGCGTCACGCTGGCGGCCGAGCAGGTGAAGAAGATGGTCAAGCTGCTGGAAGCCGAAGGTGTCGCTTGCGACATCGGTTCCTACAAGGATGCGCCGGCAGGAATCCGCATCTGGTGCGGCGCGACGATCGAGAGCGCCGACCTGCAGGCGCTGATGCCCTGGCTGGCCTGGGCGTACGAACAGGTCGCCGCATGATTTCTCCTGGCACGGCCAGGCATCGCCTCACCAACCACCTTCGGGTCATTTAGCCATGTACAAGGTAAGAACCTATAACCAGATTTCCATCAAGGGTCTGGAGCGTTTTCCTCGCAAGTCGTACGAAGTTGGAAGCGACATCGCCCATCCCGATGCCTTCCTCCTGCGCAGCCAGAAGCTGCAGGGAATCGAGGTCCCCGCCACCCTCGTCGCCGTCGCCCGCGCCGGCGCTGGCGTCAATAACGTACCGGTTGCCGAGTACGGCAAGCAGGGGATCGTCGTCTTCAACACCCCCGGTGCCAACGCCAACGCCGTCAAGGAACTGGTGATGGCGGGCATGCTGCTCAGCGCGCGCGGCATCATCGAGGGCATGAACTACGTCCAGTCGCTGTCCGCGATCAAGGATTCGGCCGAGATGTCACCGCTGGTGGAAAAGGCGAAGTCCCGCTTCGCCGGTACCGAACTGCACGGCAAGACCCTCGGCATCGTCGGCCTCGGTGCGATCGGCTCGATGGTCGCAGACATGGCGCTGGCGATGGGCATGACCGTCGTCGGCTTCGACCCGGTGCTGTCGATCGACGCCGCCTGGCGGCTGTCGAACGAAGTCAGCCGGATGGAGAACCTGCAATCGCTGCTCGCCCGTTCCGACTACGTTTCGCTGCATGTCCCGGCAGTCGATACGACGCGGCACATGATCAACGACGATACGCTGGCGGTGATCAAGCCGGGCGCCGTTCTGCTCAACTTCGCCCGCGACGCGATCGTCGATCCGGCTGCGCTGCTGCGCAGCCTCGACGCCGGGCGGCTCGGCAGGTACGTCTGCGACTTCCCCGAGCCGGAGCTGCTGGGCAACCCGAAGATCATCGCCATGCCGCACATTGGCGCCAGCACCGAGGAATCCGAGGAGAACTGCGCGGTGATGGCCGCCAACCAGCTCGTCGATTATCTCGAGAACGGCAACATCACGAACTCGGTGAATTACCCGAAGATCGCCATGGAGCGCAGCCCGGGAACGGTGCGCATCACCTTCGCCAACGAGAACGTCTCGGGCGTCCTCGGCAAGGTCCTGTCGATCCTGGCAGACAACCGGGTGAACGTCGTCGACATGGTGAACAAGAGCCGTGGCGAACTCGCGTTCAACCTCATGGACGTCGAAAGCGGGCCGGATGCCGCGGTGATCGAGGCCATCCGCGGGGTGGCGCACGTGATCCGCGTACGGGTGATCTGAGTCCACCGGGGAACTGCCGCCGGCAGGCCGTGCGCGGCGCGCCGGCAGCGCGCCGGCAGCACCCCGGAGCGCGCCCGACCACCGGCAGGGGAACCACGGGCGACGGGCGCCGGTCAGAGCCGTTGGGCTGCAGCCGTCGGCGACGGTACCGACTTGTGGCCACATGCGAACCGGAGGAGACGATGACTGAGCAACTACTTGCAGGTCCGGGCTGGCAGGAGCTTCCCCTGCTGCTCTTCGCGCTGGCTCTGGTGCTGGTGTTCTTCCTCGTCATCCGCCAGAACAGCAAGGATTACCTCGAAATCGAGGCCTGGCTGGCCGAGGAAGACCTCGGCCGCTAGTCGTCGTGCGGGCGCCGCGTCAGCCCTTGCCGAGGCGCTTGTCGAGCTTGCCGACCATTTTCCGCAACGCGCCTTCGTCGAGCAGGCGCCGGGCCTCCTTTGGCTCGACCCAGCGCCGCTCACGGTGGCTCTCTTCCCACTCTTCTTCCGGAATGCACTCGGTCACTTCCATCGGGAAGACCGTCACCGCGCAGACACCACCCCACTTCTTGTATTCGTAGTTGCCGATCGGCTCGGCGGCGACGCTGCCGCGCACGCCGCCCTCTTCCAGTGCCTCCTTGGCGGCTGAATCGCGCAGCGACAGTTCCGGCTCCTTGACACCCTTCGGAACCACCCAGCGGGTCCCCTTGCGCGAGGCGATCAGCATGATCTCGAGCCGGCCATCGAGCAGCCGGTACGGGAGAACCGCCGACTGGGTGAAGAAGTAGTCCGGCACCGGCCCCAGGTCCGCTTCCTCGGCGACCTCCGCCACGGGGATCTCGGGCACCTGTCCGGGACGCGTCAGCGAGATCAGTCTGCCGCTGCCGCGCGTCAGGTCGGACCAGCCTTCGACCATCTCCAGCCGCGCCAGCGCCGAGGTCGGCAACAGCTTGCCATCATCCGGAATCGCGAGCTGTTCGCGACTCAGATAAGCCACCAGATCCTCGAGCCCCGGGTTGTGCCCGACGACCATCACCCGCCGGGTGCTCTTCGGACAATCGGCCAGCGCCGCCAGCAGATCCTGGACCGGCGCCGCGTAGAGCCGTTCGTCCCAGCGCACCGTCTTCAGCGGCAGACCCATCGCCTTGCACGCCGCCACCGTCGTCGCGCGGGCACGTTCCGCCGTCGAGCTGAGAACCAGATCGGGAACCAGCTTGTTATTCTTGATCCACGCGCCCATCTTCTGACTGCCCAGGCGGCCGCGATCGACCAGCGGCCGGTGAAAATCCTCGTGACCGGTAGCCCAGTCGGACTTTCCGTGCCGCAATACCAGCAATGTCTTCTCAGTCATGGCGCAACTCCCCTCCGCTCAATATGGTTCGAAAAACGCGACGGGAAGCGGCAGAGAACGTCGGCCACCGCGACCCGTCAGCAGCGATATGATACCGGATGCCCGGCCGCCGGCGGCCTCCTCGAGTCAGGCGGGAGCAGCCTTGCCGCACCACCCCACCGCTCTAGCTGCTGCCGGCGCGCAGAGCGTCGAGCGGAGCGTTCTGCAGCAGGCGGGCGGCGGCGAACCAGCCGGCAGCAGTGACCAGCAGCGCACCACCGCCGATCGCCAACGGCACCAGCCACACGTTGATCGCGACCTCGAAGCGGAAGACCTGGTGCGCCAGGAACTGACCGACGGCAATCGCGCCGAGCGCGGCGATCAGGCCGGCAAAGCCACCAATGGCGGCGAACTCGGCGAGCAACGCGCGCCGCAACTGCTCGCGCCGGGCGCCGAGGGCGCGCATGACGGCCAACTCGTAGCGCCGCTCCTCGGCTGCCGAAGCCAGCGCCGCGTAAAGAACGATGATTCCTGCCGCAAGCGTGAACAGGAAGATGAACTGCACGGCCCGCGCCACCTGTTCCATGATTGACTGCAACTGGCGCAGGATCGCTGCGACATCGATCACCGTCAGATTCGGGAAATCCCGGACCAGTCGATTGATCAGGTCGGCCTTCTCCGCCGGCAGATGAAAACTGGTGATCCAGCTTGCCGGGTAGCCTGCGAGAACCACCGGCGGCGTGAGGACGAAGAAGTTGACGCGCATGGTGTCCCAGTTGACCTTGCGCAAGCCGACGATCTTCATGCCGATGCGTTCGCCGGCGATGACGAACTCGATGCGGTCGCCGACCGCGAGCCCGAGCGTCCGCGCAAGCCCCTCCTCGACCGAGGCGGCTGCGTCGGCCGCCTTGCCGGAGAGTTCGTCCGGCACGAACCAGCGGCCCGCGCCGAGGCTGTTGCCTTCGGGCAGATCCGGCCGCATCGACAGGTTGAACTCGCGCTCGATCAGGCGCTGCGCGCGCTCGTCGGTATAGTTTGCGGCGCCGACCTCGACCCCGTTGATGCGCATCAGACGCCCGCGCACCATCGGTGCGAGCTCAGTCGACACGCCCTGCGCCAGCAGCGCGGTCTGCACCCGGCCGACCTGCTCGGGCTGAATGTTTACCACGAAGCGGTTCGGCGCATCGGCCGGCACCGCGCGCCGCCAGGCGTCGAGCAGGTCGCCGCGAATCGACGTCAGCAACAGCAGGGCCATGAAGCCGAGCGCCAGTGCGACGATCTGCACGACACTCGCGCTGGCTCGCCGCTCGAGGCTCGCCAGCCCATAACGCCAGCCGATCCCGGCCCCGGAGACCGCGCGGCCGCTGCCGCGCAGCGCCGCCGCCAGGCGGATCGCGATGCGCGCCGCGAGGGCGAACAGCAGCATCGCCAGAGTGAATCCGCCCAGCACGTAGGCGCCGAGCTCGACTTCGCCGGCGACCCAGAACATCAGTCCGGCGAGCGCCAGGAAGCCGAGCAGGTAGCCCACCACGGTCCCACCCTGCGGACTGCCGAGTTCGCGCCGCAGGACACGCAGCGTCGGTACGCGGTTGAGTTGCAGCAACGGCGGCACGGCGAAACCGAAGAGCAGCAGCAGGCCAACCGCGATACCCTGCAGCGCCGGCAGCGGCCCCGGTGGTGGCAGCGGCGTCGCCAGCAGTTGCGCCAGCCAGGCGTGCAGGGCAAAGTGCGCGATGTAGCCAAGAACGCAGCCGGCCAGCGCGGCGAGCAGGCCGAGGGCAGCGAACTGGCCAAGATGAAGCCGCAGCAGCAGTCCCTGGGTCGCCCCGAGGCAGCGCATCACGGCGCAGGGGTCGAGATGACGCTGCACGTAGCGCCGCGAGGCGAGCGCCACCGCCACGGCGGCCAGAACCACCGTCAGCAGGGCGGCGAGGCCGAGGAACTTCTGTGCTCTTTCCAGCGCGCTGCGAATCTCCGGTCGTCCATTCTGCGGGTCCTCGATCCGCTGGCCGCGCGCCAGTTGCCCTTCGATCTCGCGCTGGAAGCGTGTCACCAGCGGCGGCTCGCCAGCGACCAGCAGGCGGTACGCGACACGACTGCCGACCTGCAGCAGTGCCGTCGCCGGCACGTCGTCGAGGTTCATCAGCAGGCGCGGCGCGACGCTGAAGAAGTTGATGCCGCGATCGGGCTCCAGCGTCAGCACCGCATCGACCCGCAGCGTGCCTTGTCCGACGGCAATCCGGCCACCGACCTCGGCACCGAGGGCCGACGCCAGGCGCTCGTCAATCCAGGTCGCGCCGCGAGCCGGAATTCCCTGCGCCGGCGCATCGGCGGCGTGCAACGCCGGCGCCACGCGCAGCGAACCACGCAACGGATAACCGGTACCGACGGCCTTGATTTCCGCGAGCTGGGCCCGCAGCTCGTCGCCCTCGCCATGCGTCACCATGCTTGGAAAGGTCAGCGTCTCGACCACCTGCAGGCCACGCGAACGCGCCAGATCGACGACGCCCGCCGGCCACGGCTGATCGGCGGTCAGCAGGAGGTCGGCGCCGAGCAGTTGGTGCGACTCGCGGTCGAGCGCCTGTCGCACCCGGTCGGCGAAGAAGCCGACGGCGGTCAGCGCGGCGACCGCCACCGCCAGCGCAGTCGCCAGCAGGCGCAGCTCGCCGCCGCGCGCATCGCGGCGCAGCATGCGCCAGGAAAAGGAGATCAGTTGCACTTGGTTGCTCGTCTCCGGTGATCGTGGTGGCGCGGCGAGCAGCCGGCGCAGGAGCGCTGCTGAGCCTGCTGCGCCGCCAGGGTTGCGCCGGCTGCCGGCGGCAGCGACGCCGCGCGTCGAGAAGCTCTGACAGGCGGAGCATACTCCAGTTCGGAAGTGCGATTGCGCCACCGACAACGATTGCGGCTGCTACAATGATTGCGGAAGTCCGGATGACCGGGCTGTGCAGGATGGGGTCCCCTGCAGCTTGCCCTGGCGCCGGACAGGTGGTGGTGAAAGTGTCGCCGGGGCCGTCCGGCCCGCCGGAGCGACACGGATCGTGCGGCTCTGCCGCAATCGCAACGGGAGGATGGAGGATGTCAGGCAACCGCTTCAGCAATCTGCTGAGCTTCTCGCTTCTCGCCGCGGCGGTCTCGCTGGCGGCGCCCGCAGTGGCGGGATTGAGCTACAGCGGCGTCTTCACGGCGCCCGCAACGGGTGGGCTCAACGGCAGCTATTTCAGCATGGGTCAGGATGCCAGCGAGTCGTTCACGGCAACCGGAATGACGGAGGTCAGTTCGCTGCAGCTGACGCTCAATCTGCTGCCCCCGGCGCCGTGGTATTCGAACAACCTCAAAGAGCCGCTGCAGTTCAGCTTCCAGCTCAACGGGGTGAATGTCGGCAGTACGCGATATCTGCCCGGGCAATGGCAACCCCGTGACCTCGATTTCGACTTCGCGACGCTTTTCGATGCTGCCGGCCACTGGACCCTGCGGATGGTGGTGAGCGACGCGGCGAACCCGTGCAACGCCTGCGGCAGCATCATGCTCTCCTCGAACAACCCGTTCGAGATCTCGATCCCGGAGCCGAACGGGCTCGCCCTGGTCGCACTCGGTCTCGTCGGTGCCGGCCTGTTCTGCACCCGACGCAGATGATTGCCCTGCCGGCAGGAGGCTGCGGCAACGATCGGCAGTCGGCCGGCGGCCCGTTCACCCGATATCGCGCAAGCGTCCCGCCGCTTCCTCGACTCGCCGCACGGGGATGACCTCGATGCCGGCAATTGCCTGCCGCGGCCGGTTCGCTTCGGGAACGAGGGCGCGCGTGAAGCCGAGCTTGGCTGCTTCCCGAAGACGCTCCTGACCGCGTGGCGCCGGGCGGATCTCCCCCGCCAGACCGACCTCGCCAAAAACTACAAGTTTCGCCGGCAAAGCCTTGTTTTTAAGCGATGAAATGATCGCCAGAAGGACCGCCAAATCGGCTGCCGGTTCGCTGATCCTGACGCCGCCGACGGCGTTCACGAAGACGTCCTGATCAAAGCAGACGATGCCGGCATGGCGGTGAAGGACCGCCAGCAGCATCGACAGGCGCTGCGCGTCGAGGCCGACAGTCAGTCGCCGCGGGTTGCCGTGCGCCTGGTCGACCAGCGCCTGCACCTCGACCAGCAGCGGTCGCGTTCCCTCCTGCGTGACGAGCACGCACGACCCCGCAACCTCGGCCCCATGTTGCGACAGGAAGATCGCCGACGGGTTGCTCACCCCCTTCAGACCGCGGTCGGTCATGGCGAAGACGCCGATCTCGTTGACCGCGCCGTAGCGGTTCTTGACCGCGCGGATCAGACGAAAGCTCGAATGCGTGTCACCCTCGAAATAGAGCACGCTGTCGACGATGTGCTCAAGCACCCGCGGACCGGCGATGGCGCCCTCCTTCGTCACGTGCCCGACGAGGATCACCGTGATGCCGGTCTGCTTCGCCAGCCGTGTCAGTTGCGCCGCGCATTCGCGCACCTGCCCGACCGAACCGGGCGCCGAACTGAGCTGCTCCGACCACAGCGTCTGGATCGAGTCGATCACCGCCACGCGTGGCTGTGCCGACTGCAGCGTTGCCAGGATCTGTTCGAGATTGATCTCGGCCAGCAGCCGCAGCCTGCCGGTCGCCAGCGACAACCGCCGCGCCCGCAGTGCAATCTGCTGTCCGGACTCCTCACCGCTGACGTAGAGAACGTTCTCCGTCGCCGCCAGTCCGGCGAGCGCCTGCAGCAGGAGAGTGCTCTTGCCGATTCCCGGATCGCCACCGATCAGGATCACGCCACCGCTGACCAGACCGCCGCCCAGTGCGCGGTCGAACTCGCCGATTCCCGTCGGCAGGCGTTCCTCCTCGCGTGCTTCGATGTCCGCCAGCGTCTGCACCTCGCTGCGGCCGGCGACAGCGGCAAAGCGCCGCGACCCGGCAGCCGGCGCAACGCTGGCGACGGTCTCGACCAGCGTGTTCCAGAGGCCGCAGCCGGGGCACTGACCCTGCCACTTGGCAACGCTGGCACCGCATTCGCTGCAGGAAAAGACGCTCTTCTGCTGACTGCCGCCGGCGCGCGCCATGCTCAGACCGTGTGCACCGGCACGCGCTGGGCAAGAGCACAGAAGAGCTCGTAACTGATGGTGCCGGCGGCTGTCGCGACCTCGTCCGCCGCCAGGCCCTCACCCCACAGGACCACCGGACTGCCGGCGCCAGCGGCCGGCAGCTCGCTCAGATCACAGGCCAGCATGTCCATCGACACGCGCCCGAGCGTCCGTGTCCGCTGCCCGGAGACAACGATCGGCGTGCCGCCCGGCGCATGCCGCGGATAGCCGTCGGCGTAGCCGCAGGCGACAATGCCGACGCGGGTCGGTCGCGACGCGACGAAGGTACCACCGTAGCCGACGCGCTCGCCGGCGTCGATTTCCTGTACCGCCAGGATCGTGCTGCGCAGGGTCATCACTGGCCGCAGACCGAGGCTTGCGGCGTCCTCACTGGCAAAGGGGCTGCCGCCATAGAGCATGATTCCCGGGCGCACCCAGTCGTGCGCAGTTGCCGGGTAGCGCAGAATGGCAGCCGAGTTGGCGAGCGAGACGGGACAGGCGGCGGCCTCGGGCCAGTCGCTGATCATGCGGGCAAAACGTTCGAGCTGCCAGCGAATGCACGCCTCGCCGCCATCCGCATCGGCCTCGGCAAAATGCGTCATCAGGGTCAGCCCGTCGCTGCCCCCGCCCCTGGCGATCGCCGCCAGGTGCTCCCGGGCAGTGGGCAACTGCCGCGCCACCAGGCCGAGACGGTTCATGCCGCTGTTCAGCTTCAGATAGATCGGCAGTCGGCGCGGCAACCGCGCGTGCCGCAGGATCTGCAGTTGATCGAGGCAGTGGATGACGACGCTCAGCCGGTGCTCGACGCAGGCAGCCAGATCGGCGGCGGTGAAGAAGCCCTCGAGAAGGAGGATCGGCTGCGACATTCCGGCCTGGCGCAGGCGCACCGCCTCGTCGATGTCGAGCAGGGCAAAACCGTCGGCGACATCGCCGAGCGCCGCCGCAGCGCGCAACAGCCCGTGACCGTAGGCGTTCGCCTTCACCACCGCCCAGGCCCTCGCACCGGCGGCGCCCCGCGTCGCGTGCCGACGCGCCAGCAAATAGTTGTGCCGCAGCGCCGAGAGATCGACCTCTGCCTCGATCGGGCGCGGCATCAGGCGGTCAGCTCGTGCAGCTTCGCCTTGGCAAAGTCGACGAAGGTCAGCACCACCCGCGAGCGGAAGCGTTCCTTCGGATAGACCAGCGACAGGGTCCGCCGCAAGGGCGGCCGCAACGGAATCGCAATCAGGCTGCCGAGCTGCCTTTCCTTTTCGAAGCTCGCACGTGAGACGATCGAGCAGCCGAGGCCGGTGGCGACGACGCCCTTCAGCGCTTCCGGGCTCGAGAGTTCCATCAGCGTCTTCAGCTTCCCGGGTTCGATGCCGCAGGCGCGCAGGTAGTCATCGGTGACCTCGCGCGTCCCGGAACCGGGCTCGCGGGCGATGAAGTCGTGCGCCAGCAGACTGCGCGCATCGACCTCGCTGCGACTGGCCAGCGGATGGCCCGGCGTGCACACCACCTGCAGTTCATCGTCGCCGCACAGCTCGCATTGCAGCGCGGGGTGCGTGATCTTCGACTCGATGAGACCGATATCCAGGGTATGCGCGGCGACGGCGTTGCTGATCGCTTCCGAATTGGCCACCGTCAGACGCGCACGGACCTGCGGGTAGCGGACATTGAACTCGCCGAGGATCGGCGGCAGCATGAACTCGGCGATCGTCGTACTGGCGCCGACCAGCAGGCTGCCGCTCATCTGCCCGGTCATCTCGGCGATCCGGATATCAAGCTCGTTCGACAGGCCGAGAATGCGTTCGGCGTAATCGAGCACCACCTCGCCGGCTGCCGTCAGCGAAACACGGGCACCTCCACGTTCGAAGAGACGGGTGTTGAAGCGCTCCTCGAGTTGCTTGATCTGGAAGGTGACCGCCGGCTGCGTCATGTGCAGGGCCTCGCCCGCCTTGGTAAAGGAAAGATGCTTCGCCACGGCGTGGAACACCTGCAATCGACGATCAGCCACCGGTCCCCCCTTTCTGCTGCACCCCGAATTCAAACACAAATCCGCCCTGCCGGCCAGAGCAACGACTGGGCGACCAGTGGGCGACGACGAAAAGCGCAGCGCTGCCGGCGCGCAGGCTAACAAACCGCAACCGTTCGTGGTATAAGGCCAACACTCAAGGAACGGCTGCATTAATAATATCTGATGCCCCTCGGTTTTTACATCATCATGGCAGCGCAGTTCTTTTCGGCGCTGGCCGACAACGCGCTGTTGATCGTTGCCATCGCGGCGCTGCGCGAGATGCAGGCACCAGCCGAGTACGAGCCGCTGCTCAAGACCTTCTTCACCGTCTCCTACGTCGCCCTTGCCGCGTTTGTCGGCGCATTTGCGGATTCGATGGCCAAATGGCGCGTGATGTTCATCAGCAACGGCATCAAGATCCTGGGCTGCGCGATGATGTACTGGGATGTCCATCCCCTGATTGCCTACGCCGTCGTCGGCCTCGGCGCCGCCGCCTACTCACCGGCCAAGTACGGCATCCTGACCGAGTATCTGCCGCACCGCCTGCTGGTGGTGGCCAATGGCTGGATCGAGGGGTTGACGGTCGGCGCGATCATTCTTGGCGTCGTCATCGGTGGCATGCTGATCCAGCCGGAGGTCGCGCACCGGCTGCTCGGCTGGGACTTGCCGCTGATCGATACCGGTGTCGATACGGTCAGCGAAATGGCGCTGTGCTTCGTCGCCTTCTTCTATCTGCTCGCCGCCCTGTTCAATCTGCGTGTTCCCGATACCGGCGTCGATCATCGGGCGTTGCACAAGAACCCCTGGTATCTGCTGCGCGAGTTCAACCACTGCCTGCTTCTGCTCTGGCGCGACCGTCTCGGACAGATCTCGCTGGCGGTGACGACGCTCTTCTGGGGTGCCGGCGCCACTCTCCAGTTCATCGTCATCAGCTGGGCCGAGACCGCGCTGCAGCTCGATCTGTCGAAGTCGAGCATGCTGCAGGGCGTGGTGGCAATCGGTGTCGCGCTGGGTGCCGTCGGCGCAGCAAGAATGATCACCCTGCGCAAGTCGGTGCGCGTCATCCCGCTCGGGATTGCCATGGGTGGCATCGTTCTGATCATGAACTTCGTTCAGCACACCTGGCTGGCAGTGCCCTTGCTGGTGCTGGTTGGCGCCCTCTCCGGCTTCTTCGTCGTGCCGATGAACGCATTGCTGCAACACCGCGGCCACATCCTGATGGGGGCCGGGCATTCGATTGCCGTCCAGAATTTCAACGAGAACCTGTCGATCCTGGCGATGACCGGTCTCTACTTCCTGATGATTCGCGCGCAGTGGTCGATCTACGTGGTGATCACGCTCTTTGGCCTGTTCGTCAGCGGTGCGATGTGGCTCGTCAAGCGGCGACATGAGGCCAACCAACGCTTGCGCGACGATGTCATCCATCTCGACGACGGCACGCACTGAGGAGCTGCTCGCTCGCCCGCTCGCAGCTGGCTGTCGCCGGCCGCTGCCAGCAGCGCTGCGCCGCCCTCGCCAGGCGTGGCCCAGAGGTTGCGATCCTGCATGTTTTCCCTATACTGCGCATATTCCATGCACGCGGGGCTAAATTCATGTCCAAAATCACCATCGATCGCTATGATCTCTCGCTTCTTGATGCATTGCAGCAGAAGGGAAACGCGACCAACGCGACGCTCGGCGAACAGATCCGGCTTTCGGCCTCGCAGATCAGCCGGCGCATCCAGCGCCTGGAGGAAGACGGGGTGATCGCCGGTTATGTGGCACTGCTCGCACCCGCCGCGCTCGGCCTGTCGATCACCGCGTTCGCGCAGGTGATCCTCGAGCCGACGGGCGAGTCAGCCTGCGAGGCCTTCGAGGCCGCCGTTGCGGCGATGCCCGAAGTCCTCGAATGCTACTCGGTCAGTGGTGACGCCGACTACATGCTGCGAGTCGTCGTTCCCGATCTCGCCGCCTTCGCCGAGCTGACGATGAAGCGCCTGCTCGGCCTGCCGGGAGTCGGTCGCATCCGCACGAGCATCGCGCTGCAGACCGTCAAGCAGACGCATGCCCTGCCGCTCGACCACCTGACCCAACCCAGCAGGCCGCGACAGCGGGTACGTTACGCCGAGAGCTAGCGCGGCGTCGGGTCGTTCGTCGTCGCTCCGCAAGCGAGCGCGGCAGCCTTGGCGGCGCGCATCAGCGATCGCGCGCGGCACAAGTCCTCCCAGGCCCGAGCCTTGTCGGGCAGCGTCCGCAGCAGGTAGGCGGGATGGTAGCTGACGATCACCGGGATGCTGTCGCCACCCGCAGGCGCCGGGTAGTCGAAGGAGCGTCCGCGCAGGCTGGCGAGGGAACCAACCTCGCCAAGCAGCGCATGCGCCGCGGCGCGACCGAGCAGGACGATCAGCCGCGGCTGCAGGAGGGCAATCTGGCGACGCAGATAGGGCGCGCAGGCGGCGATCTCGGCTGCCTCCGGCGTGCGGTTGTTCGGCGGACGGCACTTGACGGCGTTGGCGATGTAGACGTCGTCGCCGCGCCGCAGATCGATCGCCGCCAGCATCGCGTCGAGCAGCTTGCCGGCCGGCCCGACGAAGGGCTCGCCGCGTGCATCCTCCTCGGCTCCCGGTCCTTCGCCGATGAACAGCCAGTCCGCGCCGGGGTCGCCAACGCCAAGTACCGCCTGCCGGCGCCCCTGGCAAAGGCCGCATGAACGACAGTCGGCGACGCTCGTCCGCAGTTGCGCCCACCCCATGCCGGCGATCTCTTCGAGCCGGTTGCCTGCCATTGCCTGCAGTGGCACCACTGGCACCACCGGCACCACTGTTGGCGGCGCAGGCGCAGCGGCCTCGCCGACGGTCTGCGGGTCCCTGTCCGGCTCCGCTGCCACTTCGCCCGCCGGCGGCGAAACGCGTGGCGAAGGCTGCGGGCGCAGTCGCCAGAGCGGCGACAAGCCCATCTCGTGCAGCATCTGCAGACGCCCGAGCGGCGGGCGGAAACGCTCGCCACCGCTCACGCCGGAATCCTGCTGAGCTCGCGCCGCAGCACGAGCGCGTCTTCGCATCCCGCAGCCGCAGTGTAGTAAGCTCGTCGGAAGCCAATCTGCCGAAAACCGTATTGTCGATACAGCGCCAGCGCGGCGAGGTTCGACGGCCGCACCTCGAGCAACAGGCTGCTCGTACCGGCCTGCCGCGCCGTGCTCATCGCCTGCTCCAGCAGGCGGGCGCCAAAGCCCATCCGCTGTCGCTTCTGGTCAACGCTGATGTTGAGCAGGTGCGCCTCGTCGACGGCAATCATCAGCACGAAGTAGCCGACCAGTTCGCCGACGACACGACAACCCCAGGCGCTGTAACCGCTGGCGATCGAATCGACGAAGTTGCCGCGTGTCCACGGATAGGGAAAAACACGGTTCTCGATCGCCACCATCTCGTCGACGTCGGCATCGCCCAGCGGCAGCATCTCGATGCGCGGCACCAGCACCGCGTTCAAGCCCTGCCTCCGCTTGCCAGGCGCTCGGCGATCGTCAGCGCAACCTTGTTGCGCACGTAGACAGGCGCCACCGCCGCCGGGTCCATGCCTTCACCACGCGCCAGCCGCGGCGCCGCCAGGCGGGCGACCGATCCGGCATCCGGCAGCAGATCGGGCAGCCAGTCGCAGACGCGCTCCGACAGCCGTTGCCGCAGCAGCGGGTGGGCGGCCAGGCCGTTGCCACAGGCGAGCCAGCCCGCGGTATCAGGCAGCGGCAGCTCGCCAGGGTGGCAGACAGCCGCCGCCAGCGCCGGTCCGCCGGCGACGAAGCGGCCGTGATAGACCTCACCCATGCGCGCGTCGAGAAGGACGATCACCCGTTCGCCGCCACTCGCCAGGGCCATCGCCTCAAGCGTGCCGACGGCGATCACCGGCAAGGCATGCGCAACAGCCAGCCCCTGCGCGACACCGCAGGCGACACGCAGACCGGTGAAGGAACCCGGACCGGCGGCGAAGGCGATCCCATGCAAATCGCGATAACCGAGTCCGGCGGCCTTCAGGGTGCTGCCCAGCAGCGGCAGCAAGGTCTGCGAATGCGCCAGACCGGCCGGGCAACGGCGCTGCAGCAGCTCACCGTCGCACCAGAGGGCGATCGAGCCGGACTCGGTGGAAGTGTCGATGGCCAGCAGATTCATCGCCCGTATTCTACCCGCGCTGAGCGCCGACGTCGCCTGCTGCAGCGCTCGCCGGCAGATGCGCGTGCCGCCGGCAGACGCACCCCGACGGCTGCTGCAACGCAACAGAATCCTGCCGATTCTGGCCGCCGACGGCCTTTCCCGATACAATGCCAGGGCCTTCAATCGACGCGCCGGGGGCGCGCCAAATCCACATATCGATAATGGAAAGTACCGCGATGAAAGTACTGCTATTGACGCGAGAGTACCCGCCGTACGTGTACGGCGGAGCCGGTGTGCACGTCGAGTATCTGTCTGGCGAACTGGCCAAACTGATGCATGTCGAAGTCCGCTCGTTCGGTGACCAGGACACCGTGGTCGACGGCGTGCGCGTCAAGGGCTTCCCCTTCGGCAACGGCAGCTTTGCCCATGTGGATAAGAAGCTCAGCGGCGCTCTCGACACCTTCGAGGCGAACCTCGAAACGCTCAGCGAACAGGTCGATGCCGACATTGTGCATGTGCACACCTGGTATGCCCATCTCGGCGGCATTCTGGCGAAAACCCTCTACGGCATCCCGCTGGTGCACACGGTGCACTCGCTCGAACCACTGCGGCCGTGGAAACGCGAACAGCTCGGCTGCGGCTACGACATGTCGTCGTGGATCGAGAGGACCTCCCTGAGCATGGCCGACGCGGTGATCGCCGTCTCCGAGGGAACCAAGCAGGACATCCTCGAGCACTTCGACATCGACCCGGCCAAGATCTCGGTGATCTACAACGGCATCAACGTCGACCAGTACCACCCGACCGACGAAACCACGGCGCTGGAAAAGTATGGCGTCGATCCCGGCAAACCGATCGTCCTCTTCGTTGGCCGCATCACCCGCCAGAAGGGAATCATCCATCTGGTCAACGCGATCCATTACATCAACCGCGATGCGCAGATCGTCCTCTGTGCGGGCGCCGCCGACACCAAGGAAGTACTGCACGAGATGGAGACGGCGGTCAAGCGGGTCCGGCAGGAGGGCTTCAGCAACGTCATCTGGATTCAGGAGATGGTCAGCAAGGAAGAGGCAATCGAGCTGTACTCGCACGCCACGGTATTCTGCTGCCCATCGATCTACGAACCGTTCGGGATCATCAACCTCGAGGCCATGGCGTGCCGGACCGCCGTCGTCGCCAGTGCCGTCGGCGGCATCAAGGAGGTCGTCATCGACGGCGTCACCGGCTTCCTGGTGCCACTCGAGCAGTTGCACGTCGCCCCCTTCGAACCGGTGAATCCGGACCTGTTCTCACGCGACCTGGCGGCAGCGATCAACAGGATTCTCGACAACCCGGAACTCGCCGAGTCTATGGCTGCGGCGGGTCAGAAGCGCGCGCGTGACGTCTTCAGCTGGACGAGCATCGCGCAGCAGACGAAGCAGCTCTACGATTCGCTGCTGAAATGATCTTCACTCCGGGCGGGCGCAACGCCGGGACGGACCGCGAAGCGGTCGTTCCGCGGCCCGGCACCGGACCCGGTGAGCGGCGATGCCGGCCACCGGCCTGGATGGACAGGCAGGCAGCGCCTGTCCGGTTTTGAGACTTTCCCAGCCGGCGAGGCCGGCACTGGATTCAGGAGCAGCATGATGGTTCCCGAGAACTACCCCCGCGTGATCATCGAAGCGGTCGAGCCGCGAATCGAAGGTGGCCGCTTCCCCATCAAACGTGTCGTCGGCGAAAAGGTCGCCGTCAGCGCCGACATCTACAAGGAAGGCCACGACAAGCTGGCCGCCGTACTCAAGGTGCGTCGGGTCGGCGAGAAGCGGTGGCATGAAAGCCCGATGACCCAGGGCGACAACGACCGCTGGTACGGCGACTTCACGGTTGGCGCCATCGGCCGCTGGGAGTACACCATCGAAGCCTACGCCGAGCACTACCTGTCATGGGTCGACGAGATCAGCAAGAAGAACGTCCCCGGCGCCGATCTCAACAGCGAGCTGCTGGAAGGTCTGCAGATCATCAAAGCCTCAGCCGCCCTCGCGGCGCCAGCCGAACGGACCCGCATCAACGGCCTGCTGGCGGCGATGGAGAGCGCGCTCGCCGTCGGCGAACAGCAGGGCGCGATCGACCTCGGTGTCGGCGCCGTCATGCGCAGCCTGATGGCGAGCTGCCCGGACCGCAGCGAGGGCTACGAGCTGAGCCCGGCGCTGACGATCATGGTCAATCGCCCGGTGACGCGCTTCGCCGCCTGGTACGAGTTCTTTCCCCGCTCGCAGGGCAGCATGCCCTACCGGCATGGCACGCTGCAGGACAGCATCCGCCGCCTGCGCGACATCAAGGCGATGGGCTTCGATGTCGTCTATCTGCCGCCGATCCATCCGATCGGTCACAGCTTCCGCAAGGGCAAGAACAACAGCCTGGTGGCGCTTCCGGGCGACGTCGGCAGCCCGTGGGCGATCGGCAATGAGCACGGCGGGCACATGGGGCTCGAGCCGCAGCTCGGCACCTGGGCCGACTGGGACGAGTTCGTCGCCACCTGCCGCGAACTGGGGATCGAAATCGCCCTCGATTACGTGATGAACTGCTCGCCCGACCATCCCTACGTCGCCGAGCACCCGGAGTGGTTCTTTCATCGGCCCGACGGATCGATCAAGTACGCCGAGAACCCGCCGAAGAAGTACCAGGACGTCTACCCGCTCAACTTCGGCACCAGCGATCGTGCCGGTCTGTGGCAGGAGATGCTGAAGATCTTCCTCTTCTGGGTAGGCAAGGGCGTCACCACGTTCCGCGTCGACAACCCGCACACCAAGCCGGTGCCGTTCTGGGAGTGGGTCATCGGCGAAGTACACCGGCAGCATCCGGAGGTCATCTTCCTTGCCGAAGCCTTCACCAAGCCGAAGATGATGCGCCTGCTGGCCAAGGTGGGTTTCGCCCAGTCCTACACCTACTTCACCTGGCGCAATCACAAGCATGACCTGACGGAGTACGTCAGCGAGCTGACCTGCGGCGAGATGAAGGAGTATTTCACCGGCAACTTCTTTGCCAACACGCCCGACATCCTGCCGCCGATCCTGCAGTTCGGTGGCCGCCCGGCGTTCATCATGCGCGCCGTTCTGGCAGCGACGCTGTCGAGCGTCTACGGCATCTACAGCGGTTACGAGCTGTGCGAGAACGAGGCCATTCCGGGCAAGGAAGAGTACCTCGACTCGGAGAAATACGAGATCCGCGTACGCGACTGGAAGGCGCCGGGGAACATCATCGACATCATCACGCGCCTCAACCAGATCCGCCGCGAGTCGCCGGCGCTGCAGACCTACAGCAACGTTCTCTTCCTGGGCGCCGACAACCCGCAGATCCTGGCTTACGCCAAGATGACCGAGGACCGCTCGGACATCATCGTCTGCGTCGTCAACCTCGACCCCTTCCACAAGCACGGATCGGTGCTGCACATTCCCCTGGCCACCTTCGGCATCGACGCCGGCGAGCAGTACCAGGCACACGATCTGCTGTCCGACGAGCGCTACCGCTGGAGTGGCCCGACCGCTTACGTCGAGCTCTCTCCACAGACCAAGATGGCGCACGTCATCAAGATTCGCCGCTGGTAGCGAGCGGGCCGGCAGCCAACGGGCTGCCGGCCCGCCGCAGCGGCGGGGGAGCGCCGGGCCGGCGGTGTACGCGCCTGCACCCCGCCGACGGGCCCGCCCCGCGACGCGTCAGCCGACCCCGGCCGCCGCGCGCTTGAACTGCAGGTCGTCCCCGGAGAGATCGCTCAGCTCGATACGCACCGGCCGCACCTTCCAGATCTCGTCGCAATACTCCTGGATCGCACGATCGGAGGAGAAGAAGCCCGACCGCGCGACGTTGAGGATCGACATCCGAGACCAGCGTTCAGCGTCCAGATAACTCGCCGAAACGCGCTCCTGACAGTCGATGTACGACTGGAAATCAGCCAGCAGCATGTACTCGTCGTGGTGCAGCAGGTTTTCGACGAGCGGCTTGAAGATGTCGCGGTCGCCACGGGTGAAGAAGCCGCCGGCAATCAGGTCGATCACTTCCTGCAGGTGCGGATTGGCTTCGTACCAGGCGCGCGGCCGGTAACCGGTGCGGCGCAGTTCCTTGACTTGCGGCACGTCCATTCCGAAGAGGAAGAAGTTCTCCTCGCCGACCTGCTCGCGGATCTCGACGTTGGCTCCGTCGAGCGTGCCGATGGTGAGAGCCCCGTTCATCTGGAACTTCATGTTGCCGGTACCGGAAGCCTCCTTGCCGGCGAGCGAGATCTGCTCCGACAGGTCGGCTGCGGGGAAGATCGCATGCGCGTTCTTGACGTTGTAGTTGGGGTAGAAGACGACCTGCAACTTGCCGCGCATCGCCGGGTCGCGACCGATCAGATCGGCGACTGCGGTGATCAGCCGGATCATCAGCTTCGCCAGGAAGTAGCCCGGCGCCGCCTTGCCGCCGAAAATGACCGTCCGCGGCGCCACCTCGAGGTTCGGATCATCCTTCAGCCGCTTGTACAGCGAGACGACGTGCAGCAGGTTGAGATGCTGCCGCTTGTATTCATGGATTCGCTTCACCTGGACGTCGAACATCGTCTCGAGATCGACCTCGACACCAGCCGAGCGCGCGATCTCGCGCGCCAGCCGCTGCTTGTTCACAGCCTTGATGCGCCGCCACTCGGCGCGAAACGCGGGATCATCGGCGTGCCGCTCCAGCTCGCTCAGGCGAGTCATGTCGGTCACCCAGCCCTTGCCGATGGTCTCGTCGATCAACCCCGACATCGCCGGATTGGCCAGCAGGACGAAACGGCGCGGGGTGACGCCATTGGTCTTGTTGCTGAACTTTTCCGGCCACATCTCGTGGAAGTCCCGCAGCACGTCCGATTTCAGCAACTCGGAATGCAGCGCGGCGACGCCGTTCACCGCAAAGCTGCCGACCACCGCCAGGTGCGCCATGCGGACGTAGCGGGCGCCGTCCTCGTCGATCAGCGACATTCGGCGCAGACGGTCGTGGTCGAACGGAAAATGGATGCGCACCTCGTCGAGGAAACGCTCGTTGATCTCGCAGATGATCTCGAAGTGCCGCGGCAGCACGCGCTTGAAGAGGTCGAGCCGCCACTTCTCGAGCGCCTCCGGCAGCAGGGTGTGGTTGGTGTAGGCAAAGGTGCGGCGGGTGATCGCCCAGGCCTGCTCCCACTCCATCGCATACTCATCGACCAGCAGGCGCATCAGCTCGGCGACGGCGATCGACGGATGCGTATCGTTGAGCTGGACGACGAACTTCTCGTCGAAGTGGTCGAGGTTCTGCTCGCGCTGCAACTGCAGGCGGATCATGTCCTGCAGCGAACAGGAAACGAAGAAATACTGCTGCTCGAGGCGCAGTTGCTGACCCGCTTCCGTCTCGTCGTTCGGATAGAGCACCTTGGTGATCGTCTCCGAACAAATCTGGGCATCGACCGCCTGGTAGTAGTTGCCGGCGTTGAAGGCCGCGAAATCGAAGGATTCGGGTGCCTCGGCGCTCCACAGCCGCAGCCGGTTGGGCGTGTTCACACCATAGCCGAGAACCGGCATGTCCCAGGCGGTGCCGCGCACGAGCTTGGCGGGAACCCACTGCACGCGCAGGCGGCGGTTGCCGCTGGCTTCATACTGGTGCTCGGTGCGGCCGCCGAGCTTGATCTCGAAGGCGATGTTCGGCCGGTGAATCAGCCAGGGGCTGCCCGAACGCAACCATTTGTCGGTCAGCTCGACCTGCCAGCCATCGCGAATCGCCTGCGTGAAAATCCCGAACTCGTAGCGGATGCCATAGCCGATGGCGGGAATCTCGAGCGTCGCCAGCGAATCGAGATAACACGCCGCCAAGCGGCCGAGGCCGCCGTTGCCCAGCCCCGGCTCCTCCTCCTCCTCGAGCAGCAGTTCCAGATCCAGCCCGAACTCCTTCATTGCCTGCCGCGCGTTGTCGTAGATTCCGAGATTGATCAGGTTGTTGCCCAACTGCGGGCCAATCAGGAATTCGGCCGACATGTAGCAGACGGTCCGGCTGCCGCGGTCACGGTAGGTCCGCGCCGTCTGCACCCAGCGCTGCAGCAGGCGGTCGCGCACCGCCTGTGCGAGCGCGACGAAACAGTCGTGGCGGGTCGCCACCTGCGGAAAGCGCGCCTGCACATACACCAGCTTGTCCAGCAGCGCGCGTTTCAGCGCATCCACCCCGAGACCCGTCCGCCGGTCCTCGCGCCCCGTCAGGAAACCGGGATCCACCTCCGCACCCCGCCCTCCTTCGGCCTTGGTCTTGTCGTTCATGTCAATACCCCCGCAACATCGTTCTTCAGCCATTGGTGAGAAATCGTGAAACACTCCTCAGCGCTTCACGCCAGCGGCGAGTCTATAGTATTGTTCGAGTCTGTGCACGTGCGCCCGTTTTTTGCCTCGCGTCCTCGGGAGCTGACGCTTGCCGTGTCGTCTGGAGGGATTTCCGGCCGGCCAGACGGGTGCGCGCCAGCCCAAAGGCAGCGATCACCGACCGTCACGACGGCCGCGGCGACGCCGACCCGAGCAACTTCAGGAAGAATAGCCCCATGCCCCACCCGCTGCTGCTTGCCTGCATGGCCGCGCTGGCGTTGCTCGGCTGTGCCGGTCCCGCATCGCCGCCGGCAGCGCCACCGGCAGCAGCAGCGCCGGCCAGACCGGTGAAACTCGCTCTGGCGCTTGGTGGCGGCGCTGCCCGCGGCTTCGCCCATATTGGCGTCATCAAGGTTCTCGAGAGCCAGGGAATCGTTCCCGACATCATCGTCGGCAGCAGTGCCGGCGCCGTCGTCGGCGCGCTCTATGCCGCCGGCCACAACGGATTTGAACTGCAGAAACTGGCGCACAAGCTTGATGAGAGCCGGATCAGCGACTGGTCGCTGCCGGCGCGGGGCGTCCTCAAGGGCGAGTCGCTGCAGCAGTTCGTCAACGAAGCAGTCGCCCAGCGCCCGCTGGAGGGCCTCAAGCGGCCCTTCGGAGCGGTCGCGACCGATCTCCACAGCGGCGAGAGCATCGTCTTCCGAACCGGCAACACCGGCATGGCAGTACGCGCCTCGGCGGCCGTCCCCGGTGTCTTCCAGCCGGTGAAGGTCAGTGGCCGCGAGTACGTCGACGGCGGCCTCTCGAGCCTGATCCCGGTACGCGCGGCACGCCAGATGGGCGGCGATGTGGTGATCGCGGTCGACATCTCGGCACGTCCCGCGGGCCAGCCGGTGCGCAGCACCTTCGACATCCTGCTGCAGACCTTCACGATCATGGGGCAGAGCCTCGCGCGCTACGAACTCCGCGAGGCCGACGTGGTGATCCAGCCGCAGGTCGGCAACATCGGATCAACCGACTTCCAGGCCCGTCACGATTCGATCCTCGAAGGAGAAAAGGCGGCGCAGGCGGCGTTGCCGAAGATTCGTGAGGCCCTGCGCAGGACTGGCCGGCAATGAGCCGTCGGGACTTCCGCAGCGACCAGCAGCGGACGCTTGCCACGTGCGCCTGCTGAGGGACTGTTCGCTGGCGGCGTTGACTGCCGGCTTTGTCGCCGTCCTGGTCGGCTTCACCAGTTCGGCGGTGATCGTCTTCCAGGCGGCACGAACGCTGCAGGCAAGCACAGCGGAAGTCGCCTCATGGATGCTGGCGCTCGGTCTGGGAATGGGGCTGACCAGCATCGGCCTCTCGCTGCGGTTCCGTGTGCCCGTCCTCACCGCCTGGTCCACTCCCGGTGCGGCGATGCTGATCACCGGTGCGACAGGCGTTTCGCTGCCCGAGGCGACCGGCGCCTTTCTCGTCTCGGCAGCGCTGATCACCGTCGCCGGCTTCTCCGGCTGGTTCGAGAGAATGATCGGCCGCATTCCGATCTCGATCGCTGCCGGCATGCTCGCCGGCGTCCTGCTGCGTTTCGGTCTCGACGCCTTCAGCGCGATGACGAGCGAGTTCGCACTGGTGTTTCCGATGTTCTGTGCCTATCTCCTGTGCCGCCGGCTGCTGCCGCGCTACGCCATCGTCCTCACCCTGCTGCTCGGAGTCAGCATTGCCGGGCTGCAGGGTCAACTGCGCGTCGACGGTCTGCGGCTCGAGCTGGCGGTGCCGGTGTTCATCACGCCGCAGTTTTCCTGGGCCGCGCTGGTCGGCGTCGCACTGCCGCTGTTCGTCGTCACCATGGCATCACAGAACGTTCCCGGCGTCGCGGTCATCCGCGCCTCCGGCTACCGTCTGCCAATCTCGCCGCTGATCGGCTGGACCGGCGCCGCCAACCTGTTGCTCGCCCCCTTCGGCGGCTTCGCCCTCAATCTCGCCGCCATCACCGCCGCCATCTGCATGGGCCGCGAGGCGCACGAGAACCCCGACCGGCGCTACGTCGCCGCCATCGCCGCCGGGGCCTTCTACGTTCTGATCGGCATCTTCGGGGCAACCGTCGGTGCGCTGTTTCTCGCCTTGCCGCGGGAACTCGTTCTCGCCATCGCCGGCTTCGCTCTGCTCGGTACGATCGGCAGCGGGCTGGCCAGCGCGCTCGGCGACGAAAGCGAACGCGAGCCGGCGCTGCTGACCTTCCTCGTCACCGCCTCGGGGGTCTCCCTGGCCAGCATCGGCTCGGCTTTCTGGGGACTGCTCGCCGGGCTGGCAGCGCTGTTCGTGCTGCGCGTGACGCCGGCCCACCTGCGCCGCCTGCGCCCGCACGCCGGTGCCGCTACTGCTGGCGAGCAGCAGAGCCAGCGAACTGACTGACTCGCGTCGCACGGCCACAGAGCCGTCAGCTCTCCAGAGCCTCCCAACGTTCGAGGAGGGCGAGCAACTCGTCGTCGATCGTCTGCAGCCGCGCCGCCAGCCGCTGCGGCTCCTGCGGCGACGACTGGTACAGTTCGGGATCGGCCAGACGCTCGCTGATCGCCTTCTGCTCCGCCTCGAGAACCGCTATGCGCTCAGGCAGCGCAGCGAGTTCCCGGCTTTCCTTCCAGGACAGCTTGCCGCTCGCCGCTGTCTTCGCCGCCGCTTTCCCCTTTTCGCCGCCGGCAGCGCCGGCCGCGCGAGCATCCCGGGATCGCTGCTCGGGGACCGCCGGCACATCGTCCCGACGGCGCGCCGCCTGATGGTCGGCCCAGTCCTGATAGCCGCCGGCGTACTCGCGCCAGACCCCCTCCCCTTCGGCGGCGATCGTCTGCGTCACCACGTTGTCGAGGAAGGCGCGATCGTGGCTGACGAGAAACAGGGTGCCGCTGTAATCCTGCAGCAACTCCTCGAGCAGCTCGAGCGTCTCGATGTCGAGGTCGTTGGTCGGCTCGTCGAGAACGAGCACGTTCGCCGGGCGGGCGAAGAGGCGCGCCAGCAGGAGCCGGTTGCGCTCGCCACCGGACAGCGAACTGACCAGCGAACGAGCCCGCTGCGGCGCAAAGAGAAAATCGCCGAGGTAGCTGATCACGTGCTTCTTCTGGTTGCCGATCTCGACGAAATCCGACCCGGGCGAGATGATTTCGATCAGCGTCGCCTGCTCGTCAAGCTGGCTACGGAACTGGTCGAAGTACGCCACCTGCACCTTCGTGCCGAGGATCACGCGACCCGCATCGGCTGCCAGCTCGCCGAGGATCAGCCGCAGCAGCGTTGTCTTGCCGGCGCCATTCGGCCCGATGATGCCGATCTTGTCGCCACGCTGCACGCGGCACGAGAAGTCGCGCACGACCACCTTGTCGGCAAAGCTCTTGCCGACCCCTTCGAGCGCTGCCACCAGCTTGCCGCTGCGGTCGCCGGCATCGAGCGCCAGTTCCACCTTCCCCTGTCGTTCGCGGCGCGCCAGCCGCTCCCGTCGCAGACGTTCGAGCCGCAGCACCCGCCCTTCGTTGCGTGTCCGCCGCGCCTTGATGCCCTGCCTGATCCACACTTCCTCCTGCGCCAGGAACTTGTCGAAACGCGCATTGGCCAGTGCCTCGTCGTGCAGCATCGCCTCCTTGCGCGCCTGGTACTCGCCGAAGCTGCCGGGACAGGAAAGCAGGCTGCCGCGGTCGAGTTCGACGATGCGCGTCGCGACACGCTCGAGGAAGCGGCGGTCGTGGGTGATCAACACCAGCGTCATCGTCGAGTGAACCAGCATCTCCTCCAGCCATTCGATGGCCGCCACGTCGAGGTGGTTGGTCGGCTCGTCGAGCAACAGCAGGTCGGGCGACACAGCCAGTGCCTGCGCCAGCGCCAGGCGCTTCTTCTGGCCGCCGGAGAGCGTGCCGACGAGGCGGTCGGCATCGAGCGAGAAGCGCTGGATCACCCGTTCGGCCTGCGCCTCGAAAGACCAGGCCTGGCGCGCCTCCAGTTCCGTCTGCAGCGCGTGCATCCGCTCGAGCAACCCCGTCTGGTCGGCGCCAGCCTCGCCGAGCGCATGCGAGACGGCATGGTACTCGGACAGCAGGCGCGAAACCTCGCCCATGCCGGCCACGACGGCCTCGAACACCGTCTGCTCGCAGGCAAAGGGCGGCTCCTGCGGCACGTAGCCGATGCGCAGCCCCGGCTGCAGCCAGACCCTGCCCTCGTCCAGCCCGCCGCAGCCGGCGAGCGCGGCAAGCAACGACGACTTGCCGGTGCCATTGCGGCCGATCAGCGCCACCCTTTCCCCCGCATCGAGCTGAAAGTCGGCATGGTCGAGCAGCGGCACGTGGCCAAAGGCGAGCGAAGCGTCGGAGAGAATGATGTACGGCATGTCCTGGAATCGTTGCGCCGGAGAGGGAAGCGAGAGAGAACTGTAGCGGCGGCGGCGACCGCGGCCCGCCAGCCGCGCCATCGGTCGACCGCAGCCCACTATTCTACCCCGAGCCGGACAGCCGCAGACCTTCCGGGTGCGCCCTCGTGCGCTCCAGGCGAGCGTGGCCAATCGCCTCCGCTCGCGACAGCGCCGGCGCCAAGCCTGACACCGCCAGGCGCAGCTTGGCGGAAGCCGGAGGCAGCGGCTACAATACGCGCCCGCCTCCTCGTAGCACAATGGACAGTGCACACGCCTCCTAAGCGTGGGATACAGGTTCGATTCCTGTCGAGGGGACTTTCCGGGCGTCCGCCGAAGTCCGCAGAAATCCAAAACATCAATGTATTCAGGTGATAAGGAAACGTTTCTGTAACTTCTCAAAAAGCCCGGTATCCGGGGCATCGCCGGTACGGCCACCGGCGGACTGCCAGGGCCCGCGTTCGCCGGTGGCGGGGGCAGGGGCGGCAGCGCCGGCACCCGCATCTCGGGCAATGGTGGCGCCGGAGGCGGAGGCAGCTCCGCTGGCGGCACCGCGCGAGGGAAGACGACGTCCGCTCCCGCCGGCTTCCGGTCCAGGCTGTCCACCTGCTGGCGCAGCCCATGGATCATCTCTTCCATCTGGCGCATCTGTTCGCTCGACTTGCTCATCCAGATGTCACGCGGATCGGCCTGCGCGCCGGGAGCGTTGATCGGCAGCGGTTGCGGGCGTGCCATCGGCGCACCCGGGCCTGGTCCCGCCGGCTGCTCCCAGAGCGCCGCGCCGCCGAAGACGAGCAGCGTGAAGATGGAGAGGCCGACGCCGAGAATCAGGTATTGCCGATGCTTCGGCGACAGCCGGGCGATCGCCCCGGACATCCGGTTCCCGGGCGACTCAGGCATCGGGTGCCTCCAGGACGACCATCACCTGCGTCGCTTCCCCCGGCCCGAGTTCGAGCGCGTCGACCATCACCGCGAAAACGCCGCGGCGGTAGAAGTCGCGCTCGTCGAGCACCATCCGGGTGCGCGAGACATTGGTCAGCTGGTACTTCTCGCCGCGCAGGGCACCTTCGAGGGTCCGCACGAGGACGAAGCGGCTCTCGTTCCACAGCGGGACGATCTCGAGCCGCTCGCTGGCACTCATGTCTTCCGGCGTGGTGTCGCGAGCCAGCGCCAGCAGCACCCGGCGGATGGCGGCATGGCGCGGATCGTCGGCGACGAGCGCCCTGCCCGCTGCGGCCGGCCGGCCGCGCTCGCGCAGCACCAGCGTTTCGGCCGGAATGTCGGCGACCTGCAGCAGCAACTTCCAGTGGCGTCCGGCGTCGTCGGCGACAAAGACGCTGAACTGCGGCTGATTGGTCGTCGGCTTGAGGTAGGCGGTGCCGGTCTCGCGATCGGCGCTGACGGCGAACTCGCCCTCGACCCCGTGGATGCGGCGAATCCTGCGCCCGTCGACGCGGATCAGGTTGGGCTCGGTGCGCGAGACGGTGGCGGCCAGCCCGTCGTCGGGGTGGCCTTCGAGGAACTGCGCGGCAACGCTCGGGGGAGCGAGGCTAGCGAGCAGCAACGCCTGCGCCAAACGGATCTTGATCGCTGGTTTCACGAAACTCGGATACATGGAGTCTCCCATTGAGATAGCGGAAGCCGACGAGCCAGGTGGTCTGCTTCTCGGCGGCTTTCTTGTCGCCGACCCAGGTCATCAGCACCCCCGAGAGCGCGACCTGCATGGCCGCTTCATTGGGCAGGATGGCCTGCGCGGAGAACTGGGTCGAGGCGTTGTTCCGGCGGATGAAGTCGCTGCGGGCGCCGAACTCGGTCTGCAGGCGTCCGTACTCGGCGGGGGCGGCGTACCTCAGGAAGAGGTTCTTCTGGTAGTCGGCGACCTGCCTGCGCTTCGAGCGACTTCGGGATGTAGCCGGTCTCGTCCATGGCGTGGGCTTCAGATCGTGGCGGTCAGGATGCCGGTCGAGATGGTCGGCGCGTACTGCAGGAAGACCGCGAAGGCGACTCCGGAGAGGATCGGCATCGGATTGAGCCGCGCCAGCGAGAAGAGCGCGCCCAGCCCGATCGCGGCGACCGCGGCGGCCTTGCCGAAGTAGCCCTGCACCATGCCGGTGAGCCAGTTGTAGAGGCTCTGGAACTCGGTGCCCGTAGTGCCAGCCAGTGCCGCGGTGGCGGTGGTGAAGAGGACGAGCGCCAGTGCGCCGGTGACCCAGTTACGACTGCTGTGCATGACGGCTCCCGTGGAGGTCGATGAAGGACTTGATGAGCCATCCGAGGCCGAGGCCGAGCGAGATGCCTCCGAGATGGGCTTCGAAGCCGCCTTCGATGGGCGACCCGGGCGCCAGGATGCCGATGGCGACGAATCCGCCGGCGACGACGACATCGCGGACGAAGCTGGGGGAATGCGGCAGGTTCATTTCAGGGGGCTCGCATGTGGTTGGGCTTGGCGTCCCGCCGGCCGCCGAGACGGACTTCGACGCGCCGGTTGCTCGCGCGCGCGGCTTCGGTCAGTGCTGGGTCGAGGTAACAACAGCGACCCTCGGCACGCACCGTGATTTCGGATTCGACTCCCCGCTCGAGCAGCCAGGAACGGACGTAGTCGGCGCGCTGTCGGGCGAGGCGGTCGTTGGGCGCCTTGCCACCGACGCCGTCGGTCCGGCCCGTCAGCTCGATGCGCTGGTACTGGCGAGCGATCTTCGTCAGGCGCTTGAGGCGCTGCCGGCCTTCGGCGGTTGGGCGGCTTCTGGCGAACGGGAAGCGGATGAGCGCGACCGGAGCATCGGCCTCGGTCGCCGGGGAAATGGCGGCCGGCGGCGTTTCCGGGAGGGTGGAATGTGCTTCCTGACGTGCCCGGAGAACATCGACGAGCGCCAGCGTCTTGCGCGTCGGCGCCGGGCAGTCATTGCCGCCGCAGATCCGGAACTGACGGTCGATCCAGCCGATGTCCGGGGACGCGACGGCGCTTCTCGTGGGCAGAAGCGTACCCGCACAGGCGTAGAGCAGCGCGATCGGCAGCAGCACGACGGGCCAGGTTCTCAGGAGCGCCATGCTTCGACCCTGGCGGCGACCTTGCGGGCGTAGGCCGCGCGCTTGTGCGGGCTACGGGCGTTCTAGGCGCCGACCGCTTCCCAGCCGTAACCCAGGCGCCGGATGTTCTGCGCAAGAATCCAGGCGCCGACGTGCGTGTTGGTGCACGGGTCGAAGAGTTGCTCCCGACCGATGCCGTGCGAGGACAGGGTGGCCAGCCAGCGACTGTTGATCTGCATGTGGCCGAGGTCTTCCGAGCCGTCGCGATTGCGGTTGCGTGCGCCGGGGTTGAAGCCGGACTCGACGGCCGAGATGGCCTTCAGCAGCGAGGGCGCGATGCCGTAGCGCTGGCCGGCCTGGTCGAAGCAGGCGGCCTGCGCGGAAAGGGCCGAGAGCAACAGGAGAGTGGCGAACAGGGCACGAATCATGGCTGCCATGGTAGGAAGCCAGAGGGTTCGTGCGCGGGCGAAAAGCGAACTTCAGGGGCGGATTTCCGGCAGAGGTAGGTCGGCAGTCGGGCTTATGCAGTTGTGGTTGATGGTCGGTCGGCGTGTGGCGCCTGGTGCGAGGGCGTTACACCCGTTGAAGGCGAAGGACGGGCTGCACGTGGGGTTTGGCCGTTCAGTGCGCCGATGTCGGAGCCTTCTCGAACCGGCACCACCAAGAAAGTCCACGCATGACACCGAGGGGCTCCCGGCCTCGCTACCGGGCACTCTACCGTTTGCAGGCAGTTCGTGCGGCCTCGACGAGTTCAGATCGAATGACTTCGGGATCACTCCTGGGAAGCGCCCCCGTCACGCCGCTGACCATCGGCTGCAGCAGAGGACCTACGCCAAACGAGGCATGGAGCCACAAGGCCGGCCAGGGAGCCGCGCCTCGGCCAACCACCATAGCCCCCTGAAGGCGCAAAACGAACGCTTCCGATTTCAGTGTATCCCCGCCAAGGAACCCGGACCGACGGTAGAGGTTTTTTGGAAGCGGCCATTCATCGCCAACACCGACACCAAGGAAGCCGCCGTTCCATATTGAGCCGTCCCATGCTTGCGTGACCGGCAGATTTGGATCAGCAGCGGTCAGTGGGTGCAGGATGGCGTCGGTCGACAGCCGGCCACAAGCCGGCATAAGAACGCCCGCGGAGCTGGGTCGTGGTCACGTCAGGCTGACGAATTCGGAGCCGAGTTCGATGTCAGCTACTCTGGCGACGGTCGCGTGGCCGGTATCTGTGTTTGCCATGGCATGGCTATTGATGTTCGGCGCCGCGCCGGTTGCGTTACTGTCGCTTGATTGGCAGATCGACTATATTCGCGAGTCTAGCCGTAACACAACGAGAGACTGACACATGGCAACGAGCAGGTGGCAGCACGTGGACCGCGCCTTCGCCGCTGCGCCGGACGAGGCGGCGTTCTGGACCGGCAGGACCTTCGACGATTTTCTGTTCCGGCCGCAGAAAACGGATTCGCAGACCCGCCGCAATATCAGCGTGAACTCGCTGCTGACGGCGGACGTGGCGTTGGATCTGCCGATCGTTTCGTCGAACATGGACAGCGTGACCGGCGCCGACATGGCGCGGGCCATGGCGATGCACGGCGGCATTGGGGTCGTGCATCGTGGCATGAGCATCGCGCGCCAGGCGTCCGAAGTCGGCGTGGTGAAGCGTAGCCAGAGCGCTGTGATCGTCAGTCCGCTGCGCCTGCCAGCGGGCACCACTGTTCGCCAGGCCAGACGTTTCGCGCGGCAGAACGGGATCACCGGCATCCTGATCGAGACGGCCAGCGGCTCGAACGTCCTGGGCGGCTTGCTCTCGAACCGCGACACGCCGGTGCACGGTGCTGACGACGATCGACCGGTCGACGACTTCATGACACCGCTGTCCCGCCTGGTGACCGGCGCGCCGGACATCTCCACTGACGAGGCTGAACGACTGATGTTCAAACACCGCATCGAGCGCCTGCCGCTGATCGATGGGGCGAATCGCATCCATGGGCTCATCACGCGCCGCGACATCAATCTCAAGCGCGAACAACCCGGCGCCAGCAAGGACAGAGCCGGCCACCTGCGCTGCGCCGCGGCGGTCGGCGCGCGCGGCGATTACCTGGAGCGGGCCGCCGCGCTGCTGGAGGCTGGCGCCGACCTGCTGTTCATCGACATCGCCCACGGCCACTCGGCAATCATGGAGCAGGCGGTCGCCGCGCTGCGGGGCACGTTTGGCAGCGTTCCGCTGGTTTGCGGCAACGTCGCAACCGGCGCCGGCGCACGATTCATGCGCGATATCGGCGCCGATGCCGTCAAGGTCGGGGTTGGGCCGGGCCGCGGCTGCCGAACGCGGCTGGAAACGGCGGCCGGCGTGCCGCAGCTACAGGCCATTCGCGAGGCCTATCTCGCCGTCGGTGACAGCATGCCGATCATGGCCGACGGCGGCGTGAAAACCGACAAGGATATCTTTCTCGCCCTGATCTGCGGGGCGTCGACGGTGATGCTCGGCAGCGCGCTGTCCGGCACCGACGAGGCGCCGGGCCGCGTGATAGAGGATCCGGCGACCCACCTGAAGAAAAAGATCTACCGCGGCATGACCTCGCCCGAGGCCGTGCTGGAAACGCTCTACGACAACGGCAGCAGCGAAGATCTTGACGCAGCGCTCGAAACCCCGCCCGAAGGCCAGGAAATCCAGGTGCCTTACCGCGGCAGCGTCAGCAGCATCCTGCAGCGCATCCGCGGCCACCTGCAGTCATCGGTGAGCTACGGCGGCGAGATCACGCTGGCGGCGGTGCGGGAGAAGGTGCTGCTTGATCCGAGCGCCTTCCTGGTGCCGCTGAGCACGGCCGCGCGAATCGAATCCTACGAGCGCTGAGAGCCTGACGTCCTCCGATGTGAACGCCGGGGGCCAGCGGCCGGCGCCGTCGAGGTTAGCGCCATGCGCGCTTTCATGGCACGTCCGCTTGCGGGCCAGGATCCATCGTTGGGCTCGCATTGAACAAACGACGGCGCTGGCCGACGAGGAGCCTGACGGCTCGCGTAGATGACGATCTGCTTCGGTAGGACTTAGCCGCCGTTCGGCGCAGTGACTTTTTGACCAGTGCTATGACCGCTCCAGGCCCATTGCGGCCGGTCGCCCGCCCAGAACGCGACCGTCAGCTTGCAGGCGTGGAGCAGACAGCCGGTAAGGTCGATTGGCGGTCCGGTCGTCGGCCACTGTGGTCATTGGCGGAATGCGCCTTGAGAGTCCGCACCCCTTCGCGTTGCCGACTGGTCGGTTACATCACCGCCGCGGCTGCGGTGCTCAGCATGTGGCTGGCGGGGCGGGTAAGGGTCAGGGACGCGCGCTAGGCGTTGGGCGGCGGCGCCGTCCGCGCGTGGCTACGGTTTCGATTGCCGGGACCAACGGTGGGAAATCCGTAGCTGCTGTTGTCACGAAACGGCAAGTGAGCGGATATGGGTGGCAACCACCAGCAGTTGTGTCTGGTCCATGCGGGTGATGAATTTGCGACTGACCGAACTGACGAGCTTGACTGCCCCCGATATGCCAAGCCGGGCCGACTGCTCGGCGACAAAGCCGACTTCGGCCTGTTTGAGGGGCTTCAGGAAATAGTAATCCATCCCCGCTTCGATCAGATGCGTGACCAGGTCGGCGATGGCCTCGCCGTGATGGGGGTGACCTGGCTGTGACTCCAGCGCCGACAAAACCGTGTTGGTTTTCTCGCGCAGCACCTCCGAGTGATAGAAGCGCAGTGACGGGCCGGTTGCCGTGGTGGCCCTGGCTTTGGCCGTGCGCGGCGTCTTGGCCGGTACGGGAGCGACGTCCTTGGCTGACGTCCTGGCGACGGCAGTGGCGGCTGACTTGGTCGATGACTTTGCCGTGCTGACCATGATTTCTCCTTTGCTCTACGGGGCTGACGCGATGGCCGTCACCCATCCTGACCCTGAATCACGCGAACGCGAAATTCCCGTTGTCCATCTCCATCAGCGAATGCGTCGGTGCCAGTGCGCTCGTGCGATGCGCGTCGGCACGGGGTAAAATGCGGTCGAAGTAGAACGCGGCAGTCTGGATCTTGGCGCGATAGAAATCCGCAGACTCGCTTCCCTTGCCGCTGCGCAACAGCGTTCGCGCTTTCTCCGCTTGCAAGGCGAGGAAATACCCCATCATGACGTAGCCTGAATACATCAGGTAGTCGACGCTGGCCGACCCCACCAGATCGCGATCCTTGCCTGCGCGCAGCATGATGCGCAGAGTGAGCATGTTCCACTCCAAGGCGCGTTTTAGGGTCGCGCGCGCCATGGTGCCGATTGGCCCCCGCGCAAGCAGGTTCGGCCTTGCTTGGCGCAGCATGATGCGCGCGAATTCGCGCACGCACTTTCCCTTGGTGCCGATCAATACCTTGCGGCCAAGCAGGTCGAGCGCCTGAATGCCGGTGGTTCCTTCGTACAGGGTGGAGATGCGTGCATCACGGGCGATCTGCTCCATGCCGTGCTCGTGAATGTAACCGTGCCCGCCGAACACCTGCATGCCAATATTGGCGGCTTCGAGGCCCATTTCGGTCAGGAAGCCCTTGAGGATGGGGGTGTAGAAGCCGAGTGTGTTGTCGTAGTGTTCGTAGCTGGCGTGATCGTTTTCGAGCGTGGCGTTGAACATCAGGTCGGCGGTCCGGGCGGCAGCATAGATCATCGCCCGGCCACCTTCCGCGATGGCCTTCTGGGTCAGCAGCATGCGTCGCACATCGGCGTGCCAGATCAGCGAGTCGGCATTGGCTGCGGGTTCCTTCTTTCCAGAGAGGGCGCGCATCGATCGTCTGTCCCTGGCATAGGCCAGCGCGCCCTGAAACGACGCCTCGGCGTGGGCGACCCCCTGGATCGCGATTCCGAGTCGGGCGGTGTTCATGTAAGTGAACATGGCTTCCAGGCCCTTGTTGGGTTCGAAAATCAGGTGCCCGGTTGCCTCGTCGAAATTCAATACGGCGGTTGCCGAGCCGCGAATTCCCATTTTGTGTTCGATGGAGCCGCAACTGACGGCGTTGCGTTGGCCGGCACAGCCGTTTTCGGCGACAAGAAACTTCGGCACGACGAACAGCGAAATCCCGCGTGTGCCGGCCGGTGCGCCCGGCAAGCGGGCTAGGACGATGTGCACAATATTTCCGGCCAGATCATGCTCGCCCGCCGAGATGAACATCTTGGTGCCGGTGAGCTTGTAGCTGCCGTCGGGTTGCGGCTCGGCCCTGGTGTTGATCTGCGCCAGATCGGTGCCGCACTGCGGCTCGGTCAGGCACATGGTGCCGGTCCACTCGCCGCTGACGAGTGATGGCAGATAGAGCGATTTCTGTGCCTCGGTGCCGTAGCGCAAGAGGGTATTGATGCAGCCCAGGCTCAGTCCCGGATACATGTTGAACGACCAGTTGGCGGCGCCCATCATCTCGGTCTTGAACAGGCTGAGCGATGTCGGCAGCCCCTGGCCACCGTATTCCGTCGGAAATGATAGGCCCTGCCAGCCGCCGTCGACAAACTGGCGGTAGGCTTCCTTGAAGCCAGCCGGGGTCGTGACTTCGCCGGCCTCGAAGTGGCAGCCCTCCTGGTCGCCGGAAAGATTGATCGGCGCGAGAACCTCCTCGCACAAGGTGGCAGCGCCTTCAAGGATGGCATCCACCATGTCGGGCGTGGCTTCGCCGCCGTTCGCCAACGCGGCGTAGTGCGCGGGGTAGTCGAGTACCTCGTTGATCAGGAAGCGCATGTCGCGCAGGGGAGCTTTATAGGTCGGCATGGTGCGGCCTTTCGAGAATGTGACAGAGTGGCCTGGCGCTGCGAACTGCGCCGTGCGGCCGGTTTCTTCAGGTTACGACAATTTGTGTACAAGCGTACACCGCAAGCTTAGAATTGCAACACAATTTTTCCAGTCACCGTGTATGCATCTGATTATTGGATGTCTTTTTTGTAACCAAACGCATTGGTCTAGATACGAGTGTTTCAATATATGGAACGAGGAGCGCTGCCATGCCACCCAGAAAAGCTGCATCGAAGGATCCCGAGCCCCTGCCACGCAGTGCGCGCAAGGACTTGACTCGCGCCAGGCTCCTGCAGGCCGCGCTGACCCTGATGGGCGAGGGGCGCAGTTTCACCAGTCTTGGATTGCGTGAAATCGCCCGCGAAGCCGGCGTGGTTCCCAATGCCTTCTACCGCCACTTTCGCAATACCGACGAACTCGGCCTGGTGCTGGTTGAAGAGGTGGGGATTACGCTGCGTCGGCTGTTGCGTGAGGCACGCAAGATGGACGTGGCGCCGAGCGACATGCTGCGACGTTCAGTCAGTGTCTATCTGGAGTACGTGAAGCTGAACCGCTTGCAGTTCCTGTTCATCTCGAGCGAGCGATCAGGGGGCAGCCGCATACTGCGCCTGGCGATACGCAATGACGTCACTCATTTCACCAATGAAATGGCGCAGGATTTCCGGATGCGCGGCCTTTACGCGCACCTGCCAACGGCAAGATTGCAGATGGTTTGCGGAATGATCGTGATGACCATGCTCGCGGCGGCAACCGACGTTCTCGACCTACCCCCCGACCAAACCCTGCTCGAGGCCGAAATGTCGGAGAACTTCGTTCAGCAACTCAAGATCATCCTGTTTGGCGCGACCCGGTTGAACGACGCTTTAGGCAGCAGCTGACGCCGAAAGGCGGCGCCAGAAGCCCTGCGGCGCTATCTTGAGGAAGGACGCTGACGGCCGCTTGACTTCTACCGCTGCAGTCCGGCCGGCGGGGCTCAAGACCCGAACGACAGTTGAGGGTCGGGTGCGGCTATAGGCTCAAGAAAGGAGCGGTCATTCGGGCCACTTACCTGACCTACGGCCGCTGACCGTTCCATTCTGGCCGATGGGGGCGAAGAACCTCAATGGCCGCTGAGGCCGATCTGCGGCCGCTCGACATTCTCTTGCGAACGTCCCCTGTTAGTGAACGATCCGGGCGTCCTGGCGGGTAGAAACATGGAGAGAGTGCGCCAACCAACTCAGGGACAAGTACTCCTCGGGTTTCAGTCCCGCCTTCACGATCCACGCCGCGACGGCGCTCCTCGTGGGCTCCGTCAGATCAAACTGGACTGGCCGCTCTGTCTTCCGTTACATGATCATCGCCCGCGCCAAGACGTGATTGCCGAGCGTGATGTCGCGAACGCGCAGATTCACGAGATCACAGCCACACAGTTTGCTGTCGATGGCAAGATTGAACATGGCCAAATCGCGTACCAAGTGTTCGTTTTGGAGGTGGATTCGGATGACCCAGATGTCCCTTGGGCCGACCAGCTTGGCTTTGTTCCAGGGTTCCCGAGTCTGGAGTCCATGGCAGGCTCCTTCGTGGTGGAGAAGAGTCCGATTGTGTTGCCGTATCCCGCGCCGCCGCTTTCAGGGAAACACGCCGGCTGAGCGCAATTGGCCTTGACCAGGCGTTCAAGATTCGCTGAAACATGTTTCTGTGCCACATGGTTGAGCACTCGCAGAAGCTCTGCCGCCAAGTGTTGCCGTTCAAGTTCCCGCCAGCGCTCGTCGCCGAGACGACATCCTTGATCGCCGCGCGGGCCTGGGACATGAGCTTCGCTCAGGGCCGCCAGCCAAGTCCGATGTCACCCTCGAGGAGCCAATGGCGTCGACCGGCGCCGACGTTCGCGCAACCCGGCGGGCGTCTCAGCCGCCGAACGGCCGTACGCCGATCAGCCAGACGTGCAACCAGAAGGCGAACGCGGTCCAGGCCGCGAGCCCCACGACCACCGCCGTGAGGTCGCGCGAGATCGGCCCGCTGACGTACTCGGTGCCCGCAGCGCGGTCGCGGCGACGGGCCGACGCGTAATCCAGTATCGCCCACGCCAGAAAGCTGCCGAACAGCAACACATCGGCCAGCGTGCCATTGGCGATCAGGTGCGCGAACGCCCAGACCTTCACGCCAGCGACCATCGGATGACCGACCGCCCGTTTGATCCGCGTACCGGGCACGTACGCCGCCGCCAACAGGATGAACGCCGGAACGGTCAGCAGCGCGGCGAGATGCCTGGTCCACAGCGGCGGACTCCACACCGCCACCGGCGCCATGCGCGCCTCGCCGTAGCCGTAAACGATCAGCACGAAGCCGGCGATCGACACGATCGAGTAGACGGCCTTCCACCCGTTCAGCCCGAGCTTCGCCACCTGCGCGTTGCGAAACTCCTCGGCGAAGATCCGTGTGGAATGAACACCAAGAAAAGTCGCGAGCCCGAGAATCAGCAGGGTCATGGTTGCTCCGAAAAGTGATTGATGGATGCGGCACCGGGGAGAAGCCGTCGGGCATCAGGCGAACGTCCGCCTCGAAGGCACTCAGATTGCATCTGCCCGCAAAGATTCCCTCTTATGAGTCCGAGCCGAGGTCCCCCCGCGCATAGACGCTGCGAGAGACGAGCCGCTCGCCCTGCCGGTGGGTAGCCGCAACCCGCCATGACGGAATGCGGAATACCGTTTGAAGGCGGCGACGACGTCCCGCCAAGGACTGGACGATCCCGTTGCCGCCGGCGCGCGGATTCGTCTGGCTTTCCGCGTCAGGAGATGTGCTCCGCGTGTCGCTGCTGGGCCCCACACTCTCTTCCGGCTCTCTCAGTACCCCGGCTTGAACCAGTGCCTGGTGCGTCGCGCCTCCTCCGCTTCGCCATAGTGGCGTTTGAGCAGGCTGAACGCCTTCTTCGACACTGCGCCTGCTGCAGGATCGCCGCAGTGGTCGAGGCGCGTGGCATGCACGGCTTGCCGGAGCAGTCGCGGAGCGCGCGGGTCGGACGGGAAGCGTGCGACGAAATCCAGCGTGTTCTGCATCAGGAGGTTCGTGCGCGGCGGCAGGGCGTCGAGAACCTCGCGTTCCGCTCGCCAACGTTCGAGCACGTCGACCGGCAGGAGGCGCAGCGCCGCTTCCCCGAACCGGTACGCGGGATCGTCGCGGTCACCCCAGCCATCTTCCTGGCGTTCGGCGACGACCGGCGCCCGCAGCCGACACCAGTCTCGGCCCACGACGGGCGTCAGGGCTCGATTCCACAGCGTGAGCCTGCCCTCCATGAGAAACACGGCGGCGTCGCCGATCGAGGCCAGCCGGGCCGAGTCTTCCGCCGACAGGGCCTCCTGCAACTCGGGAAGCGCCAAGATGTCCCGTGCCGACCGGGTGTCCCCGCGCAGGACGGCGCGGGCCCAGAGCATTCCCGCCACCTGCCGGCGCAACGTCGCCGGCCACGGCGCTTGCGTGGCCGTTGCGAGCAGGGCCGAGTCGGGCAATTCGTAATCCAGGATCCAGGTCGCGTCAGCGTCCCAGTCGCGCTACGTCTCCGCCACGACGGGCGGCCCCTTCAGCAGGGTGTCCCGATCGATGCCGCCGCCCTGCTCGCGCACCGCATCGTTCCAGAATTCTTCGAGGCTGGCCGCCGAGAGCATCCGGTTCTGGCGCACCCGGTTGCGTGCGGAGTAGTCCGCCGCCACCTCGGGGCGGGCCAGCAGCACTTCTGCCAGATGCCGCCCGTCGTCGCGTCCACTGAGCCGCAGGCGGTGCAGCAGGAAGGTGGTCGAACCGCGGTGTCCATCCGGAACGTCGGCGAGTGCCTGCAGCAGCGCCTCGCGGTGTGGATCGGCACGTTCTGCAAAGGCGGCGGCCGTGAACAGCCAGGCTCGTTTGCCGGGACTCTTCTGGTAGCGGGTGAACGCCTTCTGGCTCAGTTGGGCACGTCGACACCGGATCTCGGCCGGAGTGGGATCGCTCATGTCGGAGGATACGGCTCGGCCGCCGCACGACCGGCTGGCCGGGTCGCGGGCCTCGATCAACCCGGTCAGCCATTCCCCGAGGGGCTCCGCCGGCGGCAACTGACGGTGCAGGTAAGCGTAGTCGATCACCGCCTGGCGAAAGGTGGTGGCATCGGTCTGTGGCCGCGACAGTGCGGCTCCGAGTTCCCGAAAACGCGTGGCCGGCTCGAGCCGGACCCCCACCAAGCTGCACAGAGCCTGCAGGCGCGCCACTTCGTCGCCGGCACCATGCCGCCTGGCATCGGCCAGAGCAGTGTCCACGTCGCGGCGCAGCTTGCTCACCCGCATCTCCGCGATCATGGCGCCCGGGATGATCTGGAGTTCGCGAAAGTGCGCCCGCAAGGCGAGGTATTGTCCCCACCCCCGCCACGGCGACTGAGCGTCACGGGCAATCGCCCGGAATGCGCGTTCGGCGTCGGCGTAGTGCCCCTGGTAGAACAGCGCGCTGGCGCGCTGTTAATCGCGGTCCTTGCGCAGCAGCCGCGGTGCACCGGGAGGCGGCTCGGGCAGCGACAGATCCGCCAGGGGCATCTCCGGCGGTGGCCTCCCCCATCGGATGCGTCCTTCCGTCGGCACGTCCTTCCGAAAATGCTCCGGCCCGAGCCGGCAACGCGCGAAGACCTGGTGCTGGGCGACGATCCAGTTGCGCAGGGCGGCGCTGCCGGCGCCCCAGACCTCGCTGCGTGCGAGCAGCGTCCGACGCGCCTGCTCCCAGCTGTCCGTCGGACAGTTTTCGAAACGGCCCCAGGTCGTCCCCTGCTGATCGGCATCGGCGCCCGGCTCCGCGGCGGGATCGAGGTCGGGGGCTGCCGTCTTCGCCGCCTCGCGCCAGGCCGCGACTGACTTCCGGGGATCGATGATCGCGCCCAGTTCACGGTAGGTGAAGGCGTCGGCCGCCTCCGCAGGAAACGGCAGTTCGTTGAAGCGGAACCAGGCGAGCAGCAGCGGCCGTCGCCACCAGGTCCGCTCGACGACGCCCAGGCTTCCGGTCGCCAGATCGCCAATCGGCCGCACCGATCCCCACGACGCGAGGAACGGGTCACAGAGGCTTTCGCTGCCGGTCGAGGCGCAGACGCCCGCCGGGACGCCGGACAGCACTGCGGTGAGCAGGAGCACGGCGCAGGCTGTCGGCGCGCGTGTCTTCAGGGCACGCCGCTACGTGTTTCTGGGTGCGCGTTCGACCGCGCAGAATCCTCAGACTCCTCCCGTTGGAGCAGGCGAGCATGACCCGACCCGGTAGTGCCGGCAAGGCCACCGGCCACGGCGGCTCGTCGTCCGCCACGCCGTGTGCCTCGCGGCAGCGCGGCTCCGGAATCCCGGCCGCACTGCGCGATGAAGGCCTCTCTCGCCTTGCCCAGACGGAAATACATTGGGACGATCTCGTCGGCCGGCACCTCGGCGAGCCAGGGGTCCCCAAAACACCAACTCGCCAGCGCGGTAACCGAGAGTTGCACCTCTGCCGGCAGTCGCTCGCGGATGGCCTGGACCGCAGCCATCCAGAAAGGCCGCTGCGATTACCTGGCCTCGAAATCGAGCTGGATCAGTGGCGAACGACGCGCCAACGCTTCGGCCGCGACCAGATCGCGCAGCGCGTTCCGCTGCGCGTCGGTGCCGGCGAACGGCTGCGCGGGATCCACCTCGACGTGAATCAGCGGAACCGAGAGGATTCCCGGCGGCAGGGTCAGCGCACTGCGCCGCGAAACGGCGATCACGCGGCCGCCCGAGAAATGGACGTGCCGCGGCAACACGGCGGCGCCGACGCCGGGCCAGTGTACGGGAAGCTGGCTCGCCGGGCGGTCCCAGTACCACCACCATTCCCCCGGCAACGGCTCGGCCTGAACGGTGCCGACGAGCAGCGCGGCCAGGACGAGTACAGGCGAGTTTCGGTGGGAACGCGAGCGCACGCGGAAAGTGGCCGGTGGGACGCTGAGCGTCAAGGAATGCCAAGAGACGAACGAGCGAGGGGTTGGATTTGATGATTTCGTCCAGTGACGGATCGAGGGCCATGGTCAGAGCCTCTGAGCGCGAACGATCGACGGCGGAGGATCCAGCCGGAGATGCCACAAGCGACAAGAACGAGTGTCATGAGATGCCTCCAGAAAAAAAGGGGGCAACCTCCCCGGGAACGGGGACGATGCCCCCGCACGGGGATGAGATGTCAGGCGATGACTTCGAACGACGCCTCGCCCTTCTTCGCCGGACCGGGGTCGATCCGATTCCGGCGCTGACAGGCCGGGAGGTGGTACGGCCGCCAGCCGGTCCGGGCCTCCGGTACCGGCTCGGGCGTGACCGTCGGCTCGGGCTTCTGGAGAAGCCAGTCCTGAACGGGCTGCACCACCCAGCGGAGAAAGGAGAGAACCAGATGCAACTCTGCCAGCAGGGCGAGAACGAGAATGACGCGCTCCATCAACAGCACTCCTGAAGTGGATGGGGGTCTGCTCCCGACCGGGGAGACGGACCACCCGGTGGGGGAAACAACTCACGACCTGATCAGAACGGCTCGATCGGCGCGACTTCGTCGAACGTCGGAGCGGTTGCCGGATCGGCTGGCGCACTCTGGTTCCGACGCTGCGCCTGACCGGCTGGCGCATCGTTTGCGGACGGGCAAGCGCCGAGCATCTGCATCTCGCTGGCGATGATCTCGACGGTGTAGCGGTCCTGGCCCGCCTGGTCCTGCCATTTGCGGGTCTGGATGCGCCCCTCGATGTAGATCGGCG
>ERZ761602.666-NODE-666-length-70712-cov-7.936680_pt1 | contig 70712 bp, 66 predicted proteins | sample MGYA00512165_ERZ761602 | MGnify/ENA primary metagenome ERZ761602 (study PRJEB28899, sample SAMN02445085) | bioreactor sludge metagenome | biome: EBPR sludge; isolation source: Thorneside wastewater treatment plant | place: Australia: Brisbane, Thorneside Wastewater...
GCTCACGGTCTCCCAACTCAATCGCCGCGCCCGTTCGCTGCTCGAGGACGGCCTGGGTCTCGTGTGGGTCGGCGGCGAGATTTCCCGGGCGACCCTGGCCGCCTCCGGCCACTGGTACTTCACGCTGAAGGACGCCGGCGCCGCGGTCGACTGCGCGATGTTCCGCGGCCGGGCGCAGCACCTGGATTTCCGCCCCGAGAACGGCATGAAGGTGGAGGTGCGCGCGAACGTGACGCTCTACGAGCCGCGCGGCGGCTACCAGCTCACGGTCGAGCAGATGCGGCCCGCGGGCCTGGGCGCCCTCTTCGAGGCCTTCGAGAAACTCAAGGCGAAGCTCGCGGCCGAAGGGCTGTTCGACGATGCCCGCAAGCGCCCGCTGCCCGCCTTCCCGCGGGCCATCGGCATCGTCACCTCGCCCGCCGCCGCGGCGCTGCAGGACATCCTCACGACCCTCGCGCGACGGGCGCCGATGATCCCCGTCGTCGTCTACCCCACGCTCGTGCAGGGCGCGGCGGCGGCCGAGCGGATCGTCGAGGCCATCGAGACGGCCAACGCGCGCGGCGAATGCGACACGCTCATCGTGGCCCGGGGCGGAGGCAGCCTCGAGGACCTGTGGTGCTTCAACGACGAGCGGGTGGCGCGCGCGATCGTGGCCTCCCGCCTGCCGGTGGTGAGCGGCGTGGGCCACGAGACGGATTTCACCATCGCGGATTTCGTCGCCGACCTGCGGGCGGCGACGCCGACGGCCGCCGCCGCGGCCGCGAGCCCGGACCGGAACGCGCTCCTCGCGACGCTCGGCGAACGGGCCCGGCGCCTCGCCCGCGCCGGATCGCGCTCCGTGGACGATGCCGCGCAGCGCCTCGACGCCGTGGCGCGGCGCTTGGTCACGCCGTCGGAGCGCCTCGCGCGCGATGGCGCGCGCCTTTCCGAACTCAAGCGCCGCCTCGCCGCGGCATTGCGCGCATCGCTGCGCTACGACGCGCTCGCGCTGCAGGGGCTCGCGGCCCGGATCGCGCAGGCGGTTCCCGACATCGCTCGATCCCGCCGTGATCTCGCGGCCCTTCGCGCGCGTCTCGTGCCGGCCGCGTCGAGGGGGCTGCGGGAGCGGGGCGCGCGGCTCGGCGCGCTCGGCGCGAGCCTCGCCCACCTGGATCCCACGCGCGTGCTCGGCCGCGGTTACGCGATCGCGCGCAAGGCGGACGGCTCGGTGGTGCGCTCGGGCGCCCAGCTCGCTTCGGGCGAGGGTCTCGCGCTCGATTTCGCGGAAGGCGGCGCGCAGGTCACGGTCGACGCCATCCGGCGCGACTAGCGGCCCGCCGGCTCAGGCGTCCAGGAAGCGCTTCGCGAGCGCGAGCGCCTCGCCTTCCGCGCCCGCGTCGAGGCAATCGAGCCGTTCCACGCCGGCCATCGCCCGAAGCCACGTGAGCTGGCGCTTGGCGAGCTGGCGCGTCGCGGCGATCGCACGATCGGCGAGCGTCGCGGCGGGCGCGGTGCCCTCGAGCGTCTCCCACACCTGCCGGTAGCCCACCGCGCGCATGGAAGGCATCGCGGCATCGAGCGCGTAGCGCGCGCGCAGCGACCGCACTTCGTCCACCAGCCCCGCCGAGATCATCGCCTGCCACCGTGCCGCGATCCGCCCGTGGAGCGCGGCGCGGTCGGAGGGCTCGAGGCTCAGCCGCAGCGCGCGGAAAGGCGGCGCCCCGAGCGCGTCCTGCGCGAAGTGATCCGACAGGGGCCGGCCCGTGAGCGCGTGGACCTCGAGGGCGCGCTGGATGCGCTGGGCGTCGTGGGGGTCCAGGCGCGCCGCGGTCGGGGGATCGACGCGGGCGAGTTCGGCGTGAAGCGCGGGCCACCCTTCGCGGGCCGCCCGCTCGTCGAGCGCGGCGCGCACCGCGGAATCGGCCTTCGGCAGCGAGGCGAGGCCCCGCATCAGCGCCCGCTCGTAGAGCATCGTTCCGCCCGCGAAAAGCGGGACGCGGCCCCGCGCGGCGATCTCGCCCGCGACCCGGAGCGCGTCCTCGCGGAAGCGTCCCGCCGAATAGGCCTCGACGGGCTCGACGATGTCGACGAGGTGGTGGACGAAGCGCTCGCGCGTTTCCCGGTCCGGCTTGGCCGTGCCGATGTCCATGCCGCGGTAGACGAGCGCCGAGTCGACGCTCACGATCTCCACGGGCAACCGCGAGGCGATCGCGAGGGCCACCGCGGTCTTGCCGCTCGCCGTGGGGCCCAGCAGGAAGAGGGCCGGCGGGCGGGCCGTCACGCGCCTAGCGTCCGCGCAGGAAGAGGCGGTCGAGTTCCGCCATGGGCATCTGCACCCAGGTGGGCCGGCCGTGGTTGCAGCTGCCGGCCCGCTCGGTCGCTTCCATCTCGCGCAGCAGGGCGTTCATCTCCGTGGGCGTGAGCGCACGGTTGGCGCGCACCGCGGCGTGGCAGGCCATGGTGGCAAGCAGCTCGTTGCGCCGCTCCTCGAGGGCCCGGCTCGCGCCGAACTCGCGCATCTCCGCGAGCACGCCGCGAAGGAGCGCGGGCGTATCCAGGTCCGCGAGCAGCACCGGCACCGCACGCACGACGAGCTCTCGCGGGCCGGCTGCGCCCACCTCGAAGCCCAGGCGCGCGAGGGCCTCGCGGGAGCGCTCGGCCTCCTCCACCTCCTCCGCCGTCGCCGGCATCGGCACCGGCACGAGCAGCGGCTGGGATGCGAGCGGGCTCGCGTCGAGATCGTCCTTGAGCCGCTCGTAGACGATGCGCTCGTGGGCCGCGTGCATGTCCACCACGACCAACCCCGCCGCGTTCTGCGCGAGCACGTACACGCCGTGCAGCTGCGCGAGCGCATAGCCCAACGGTGGCGGGCCCGAATCCTCGGCGGGCAGGGGCGCGGATCCGGCCCGCCGCTCGTCCGCGACGGCCGAAGCGAAGAGCGCCTCGTAGCGCGCCGCGGGTTGCGCCATCGCGAGCGAGCCTTGGGAAAAGACGGGGGGGACGAAGGCGGGCGCGACGCGGGCCGGCGTCGTCGCGCCCGGCGACCCGCCCGCGAGGGGCGCGGCCAGCGCCCGCGCGAGCGCGTGGAAGACGAACTGGTGCACCGCCCCGGCATCGCGGAAGCGGACCTCGCTCTTGGCCGGGTGCACGTTCACGTCGACGAGCCGCGGGTCCGTCTCGAGGAAGAGCACGAAGGCCGAGAATCGGTCGTGGTGAAGCACGTCGGCATAGGCCTCGCGGATGGCATGGGCGACGACCTTGTCGCGCACGAAGCGGCCGTTCACGAAGAGGTACTGGGCGTCGCGCGTGGCACGCGTGAAGCCCGGCGCGGCCGCGAGGCCCGTGAGCGCGATCGCGCTGCCGCGGGCATCCACCTCGACCGCGCCCGCCGCGAAGTCCTCGCCTACCACGGCCGCCGCGCGCTCCCGCGGCGATCCGGCCGCATAGTGCGCGATGCGCCGGCCGTTGTGCACGAGGGAAAAGGCGATGCCCGGCCGCGACAGCGCGACGCGCGAGAAGGCCTCGTCGCAGCGCGCGAATTCCGTGGCCTCGCTCTTCAGGAACTTCCGGCGGGCCGGCGTGTTGTAGTAGAGCTCGTCGACTTCGACCGTCGTGCCCTCGGCGAGGGCGGCGGGCTCGGGTACGCCGACGGCCCCGCCGTCGCAGGCGATGCGCCAGGCATGGCGGTCGTCCGCGCGGCGGCTCGTGATCGCCAGGCGCGAGACGGCACCGATGGAAGCGAGGGCCTCGCCGCGGAAGCCGAGCGTCGCGGCCATTTCCAGGTCCTCCAGCGTCGCGATCTTGCTGGTGGCGAAGCGCGCCACCGCGAGGGGCAGGTCCTCGGCCGCGATGCCGCCGCCGTCATCGGCGACGCGGATCCGCCGCGTGCCGCCCTCGGAGAGTTCCACCGCCACGGTGCGCGCGCCCGCGTCGAGGCTGTTTTCCACCAGTTCCTTGAGGGCGGACGCAGGCCGCTCGACGACCTCGCCGGCCGCGATCTGGTTCACCAGCAATTCGGGAAGCGCGTGGATCACGCCCATGGACGGAAAGGCGCGGCGGGCGCCCGGGGACGGTTCGGGGGAATTTTGGCCATGAAATCAACGCAATGTTACACTTCCCCCGACCCAAGCGCCCCCGCGCGCGGCCCTCGCCGCCCGCATCCCAAAAGCGGGCGCCCCCCAGGAGCGGCATGACCCCCTACGAGTCGCCGGCACCCGCGCCCCATCCGACCCCGCCCGAAGGCCCGGGCGCGGTGCGCGCCGAGCAGGTGCGGCTGCTCTACCGCTTCTCGCTCGTGGGCTACCTCGCGGCGCTGCTCGTGGTCTTCATCCTCGGCGCGATCCTCTGGAAGGACCTCGCGCGCCCGGCGCTCTTCGCCTGGTTCCTCGCGGTGTCGCTCGTGATCGTCGCACGCTACGGCCTGTACAAGGCCTTCGTCGCCCTCGATCCGCCCTCCTCCGAATTGCCCGCCTGGGAGCGGCGCTTCCTCGCCGGCTCGCTCCTCACGGCCCTGGGCTGGGCCGCGATCGGCAGCGTGCTCCTGCCGGAGACCGCGCAGATCGCCGAGCGCTATTCCGTCGCGATGCTGGTCACGGTGCTGGTGACGGGCGCGGTGGGCTACTACGCGCCCCATCCCTATGCCTACAAGGTCGCCGCCTTCGTCGGCCTCGTCCCCCTCGCCCTCGCGCTGGGCTTTTCCGGCGAGCGCGTGCAGATGGCGCTGTCGGGCGCCATCCTGCTGCTCGCGGGCATGCTGCCCTACGTGCACGCCAAGGTGAACCGCGCGCTCGTGGACGCCCTCGCTGTGCGGCACGACCGCGAGGCCCTCGCGAGCGCCCTGGACCGCGAGCGCGAGCGGCTGCAGGCGGCCAACGAGGCCCTCGCCGAGGAGATGCTCGGGCGCCTGAAGGCCCAGCAGGCGGAGCTGCTCTCGGCCCAGAAGCTGCGCATGCACGTCGAACGCACGCCCCTCGCCGTGATCGAGTGGGACCGCGACCGCCGCGTGGCCGCGTGGAACCCCGCGGCCGAGGCCATCTTCGGCTTTCCGGCGGCGACCGCGATGGGCAAGCTCGCCACGGAACTCATCGTGCCCCCGGGCGGGCGCGAGGCCATCGAGACGATGTGGCAGGAACTCGCGGGGGCCCGCGACGGCTCCAAGATGTCGCTGGAGAACGTGACGCGCGGCGGGCGCACCATCCATTGCGAGTGGTACAACACGCCCCTAGTGGATCCCGGCGGGCGCGTGGTGGGCTACGCCTCGCTCGTGCAGGACGTGACCGAGCGGCTGAACACCGAGCGCACGATCCACTACATGGCGCACCACGACGCGCTCACCGGCCTGCCCAACCGCCGCCTGATGCAGGACCGCCTGAACCAGGCCATCATGCAGGCCCGCCGCAAGCAGCGGCACGTGGCGGTGCTCTTCCTCGACCTCGACCGCTTCAAGCTCGTGAACGACACGCTCGGCCACGACTCGGGGGACTACGTGCTCAAGGACGTGGCGCGGCGCCTGGCGACCTGCGTGCGCGAGGTGGACACGGTCTCGCGCGAAGGCGGCGACGAGTTCGTGATCGTGCTGCCGGACCTCGAGCGGCCCGAGAGCGCGCGCATCGTGGCCGACAAGATCCTGCGGGCGCTGCGCGCGCCGGTGGAGATCGGCGGGCAGGAGATCCACGTGACGCCCTCGATCGGGATCAGCCACTACCCGAACGACGCGACCGACGTGAACCACCTGCTCAAGCACGCCGACTCGGCCATGTACCAGGCCAAGGACGCGGGCCGCAACACGGTGCGCTTCTTCACCGGGGACCTGAACTTCCTGCTCGCGCGCCGGCTCGAGGTCGAGAGCCGCCTGAGGAAGGCCATCGACAACGAGGAGTTCTTCCTGCGCTACCAGCCCCAGGTGGACCTGCCCTCGGGCCGCATCTCGGGGATGGAAGCCCTGATCCGCTGGAACGACCCGGAGCGCGGCGAGATCCCGCCGAAGGACTTCGTGTTCGTCGCCGAGGAGCTCGGCCTCATCGTGCCCCTGGGCGAATGGGCCTTCCGCACCGCCTGCCGGCAGCTCAAGGGCTGGGCCGAGGAGGGCTTCGACGACGTCGTGGTCTCGGTCAACATCTCGCCGCGCCAGTTCCTCTCGCGCCACCTCGTGCCCTCGCTGCTTTCGATCGTGCGCGAGACGGGCGCGGACCCCAAGCGCATCGAGCTCGAGATCACCGAGACGATGGTGATGCGCAACCTCGAGCAGTCCATCGAGCTGCTCGACCAGCTGCGCGCCGTGGGCATGCGCGTGGCGATCGACGATTTCGGCGTGGGCTATTCCTCGCTCGGGCAACTCAAGCGCCTGCCGGCCACGGGGCTCAAGATCGACCGCTCCTTCATCACGCCCACGATGGAGGACCCGTCGAGCGGCTCGATCACCGAGGCGATCATCGCGATGGCGCGGCGCCTGAAGCTGCGCGTGGTGGCCGAAGGCGTGGAGACGCCCGCCCAGCTCGAGTTCCTCCGGGCGAGCCAATGCGACGCGTTCCAGGGCTTCCTCTTCTCGAAGCCCGTCACGGGGCTGGAGGCGACCGCGATGCTGCGCGCCCAGTCCCAGGCGCTCGCGGCGGTGGCCGCGGCGAGGGCGCGGGCCTAGCGCCTCCTCAGGGATTGCGCGCGAGGCGCGTGCGGGCGAGCGGCGGGTTCTGCGACAGGTACCGCTTGATGCCCAGGAACACCGCGTTGGCCATCTTGTCCTGGTAGCCCGGGTCCCGCAGGCGACGCTCCTCCTCGGGGTTGGAGATGAAGGCGGTCTCCACGAGGATCGAGGGCACGTCCGGGCTCTTGAGCACGGCGAAGCCCGCCTGCTCCACGGCGTTCTTGTGCAGCGTGTTCACCTCGCCCATGAAACCGAGCACGGCCTTGCCCAGCTTGAGCGAGTCGTTGATCGTCGCCGTCTGGGACAGGTCGAGCAGCGTGCGGGCGAGCACCGGGTCCTTCACGTCGAGGTTCACCCCGCCGATCAGGTCCGACTCGTTCTCGCGCTGGGCGATCCAGCGGGCGGCCGCGCTCGTGGCGCCGCGCTCCGAGAGCGCGAAGACCGAGGAGCCCCGCGCGTGGGGCTGGATGAACGCGTCGGCGTGGATCGAGACGAAGAGGTCGGCGTTCACGCGCCGCGCCTTCACCACGCGGGCCCCGAGGGGGATGAAGTAGTCGCCGTCCCGGGTGAGCACGGCGCGCATGCCGGGCTCCAGGTCGATGCGGGCCTTCAGGCGCTTGGCGATCGCGAGGGTCACGTTCTTCTCGAGCGTGCCGCCGCGTCCCTTCGCGCCCGGGTCCTCGCCGCCGTGGCCGGCGTCGATCACGATGGTCACCACGCGATCGCGGCCCGGCGCCTTGGCCGCCGCGAGCTTCGGCGCGGGCGGCTCGAGCTTCACCACCGGCAGCGCCGGGGCGGCCTCGGCGATCACGGGCGGGGCCGGCTTCGCGTCCGGCGCCTTGCCGTCGGCGGGCCGGGGCTCCGCGGGCTTGCGATCGAGGGCGAGGGGAACGACCGCGGCCACCGCCGGCTTGCCTTCCGCCGCGGGCTTCTCGGCGACGGCCGGCGCCTTCGTCTCGGGCGGCGTTTCCAGCACCGGCGCCTGCGCGATCTCGCCGATGGGATCGGGCCTCACCAGCGCGAGCAGCGGGTCCTTCGGCTTTTCCGGATAGAGGTCGAGCACGAGCCGGTGCTTGTACTCCCGCGCCGGCGCGAGCGGAAAGACCGACGGCTTCACCGGCGCCCGCAGGTCGAAGACGACGCGCACGACGTTCGGCCGGTTGCGGGCCACGCGCACCTGCTTGATCCACGGATCGTCCGCGCGCACCTTGGCGGCGAAGCCCTTCATCTCGGCATCGAGGTCCACGCCCTCCAGGTCGATCACGAGGCGCTCGGGGTCCTGCACGAGGAAGAACTGGTGGCGGACGGGCTTCGCGGTCTCGAAGGTGACGCGCGTGTATTCCTCCGCGGGCCACACGCGCGCCGAGAGCACGCGCTGGACGGCGGGGGCCGCCGCGTGCGCGAGGCCGGAGGCGATCAGGCCGAGGGCGGCGACGAAGGCGAGCGCGAATCGAGCGAGGCGAGCAGTCGTTCGCCCGCGGGCGAGTTCGCCTTCACCGTTGCCGTGCGTCCCGAAGGCTCCACGCGAAGCGAGATCTCCGCATCCACGGGCGGCAACAGCCCCTGCGCCCGCTCCGGCCATTCGACCAGGCACGCATTCGGGCCGTGCAGGATGTCCCGGAAGCCCGCGTCTATCCATTCGCGAGGATCTTGGAACCTATAAAAATCAAAGTGATACAAGTCTAACTTAGAAACTACGTAAAGTTCAACCAGCGTGTAGGTCGGACTTTTCACGCGTCCGGCGTGCCCCAGGGCCCGCAGCACGCCCCGAACCAGCGTCGTCTTGCCCGCGCCGAGCTCTCCGGAGAGCGTGACGACGATTCCCGGCGAAAGGGCGGGCGCGAGCGCGGCGCCCAGCGCTTCGGTGGCGGCTTCGTCGGCGAGGAAGAGGGTCTTCATGGGTCGAATGAGGGCATCGGCTACCATTCGCGCATGAACGCACGGACGGGCAACGAGGGACTGGCCGATCGGATCCGCGCGTGGGGCCGGGAGCTGGGCTTCGGCGCGGTGGGCATCGCCGGCATCGAACTCGGCGAGGAGGAATCGCGCCTCCTCGACTGGCTCGCGAAGGGCCGGCACGGCGGCATGGATTATATGGCACGCCACGGCACGCGCCGCTCCCGCCCGGCCGAGCTCGTCCCCGGCACGGCCTGCGTGATCACGGCGAGGCTCGACTACTGGCCCGAAGGCGCGCGGGATGCGCAGGAGGTCCTGGGCGACCCCGCGTCCGCCTACGTCTCGCGCTACGCGACGGGCCGCGACTACCACAAGGTGATGCGCGCGAAGCTGCAGCGGCTCGCCGAGCGCATCGAGGCCGACATCGGGCCCTTCCCGCACCGCGTGTTCACCGACAGCGCGCCCGTGATGGAAGTGGCGCTCGCCGCCCGCGCGGGCCTGGGCTGGCGCGGCAAGCACACGCTGCTCATCGCGCGCGAGGCCGGTTCGCTCTTCTTCCTCGGGGAGATCTACGCGGGCCTCGATCTCGCGCCCGACGCCCCGGCGAAGGATCACTGCGGCACGTGCGAACGCTGCCTCGCGGCGTGCCCCACCGGGGCCATCGTCGCGCCGTACGAGCTCGACGCGCGCCGGTGCATCTCGTACCTCACCATCGAGCACGAAGGACCGATCCCCGAGGACCTGCGCCCCCTGCTCGGAAACCGCATTTACGGCTGCGACGACTGCCAGCTCGCCTGCCCGTGGAACCGCTTCGCACGGCCCGCCGCCGAGCGGGATTTCGCCGAGGTGCGAAACGGCCTGGACAGCGCCTCGCTCGCCGTGCTCTTCGCATGGACCGAATCGGAGTTCGACGCGCGGCTCGAAGGCAGCGCCATCCGCCGCATCGGCCACGAACGGTGGCTGCGCAACCTCGCCGTCGCCCTGGGCAACGCAGCGCCCTCGCCCGGAGCCCGCGCGGCGCTCGCGACGCGCGCCGACCATCCCGACGCCACGGTGCGCGAAGCCGTCGCCTGGGCGATGGCGCGCCAGGCCCGCGCGGGCGCCTGAGCGGGCCGTCAGCCCGACACGAAGTCCCGCAGGTCCTTCGCGAGCGCCCGCAGCGACGGGCCGTGCACGTACATCATGTGGCCGGCCTCGTAGTAGGCCGTGCGGATGTCGGCGCGGCGCTCCTCGGGGATCGCGAGGTGGTCGAAGGTGTAGTCGCTCGCGAAGTGGGGCGTCGCGAAATCGTAGTAGCCGTTCGCCACCAGCACCCGCAGGTGCGGGTTCATCGCGATGGCGCGCCGCAGCGGCTCGGCGGCATTGGCGTAGCGGTTGGCGAAGTCCTTCCAGCCCCAGGTGAGGTACAGGCCCTTGAGCACCTCGTAGGGCAGGTCCGACTCGAACGCGAGGCCGCGGCGCACCCAGTCGTTCATCGCCGCGGCGTAGGCGCCGTGGATGCCCGTGAAGCCCGGGTCGAACTCGAAGCGCTCGCCGGCCGCGTCGCGGTCCCGGCCCGTGAAGCGGCTGTCGAGCCGGCCCACGGTGAGGCCCCGGTCCCGCAAGAGCTCCTTGCAGAAGCGGAAGATCTCCACGCGAAGCCCCGTGCGCTCGACGTAGTCCGGCGTGAGGCCCGTGTAGCGCGCCACGCGCCGCGCGATGTCCGCCCGCGCGTCCGCGCCGAGCTTCGCGCCCAGGAAAAGGGCCCGCGCGTAGTCGCCGCCCGCGAAGGCCTCGGCCTCGGCGAGCACCTCGCGCAGGGGCTTCGCCTGCAGGTCCGGCGCGAGGCGCCCGTGGTACCACGCCGTCGCGCAGTAGGTGGGCAGGAACAGCACCGGCGGCAGGTCGTTGCCCGGGTCGAAGCGGAGCGTCGTGAAGTCGAGGGCGCACGAGACCAGCATCAGGCCGTTCAGGTACAGGCCGTAGCGCTCGATGAGGTGCGAGGCGAGGCCCGAGGCGCGCGTGGTGCCGTAGCTCTCGCCGATCAGGAACTTCGGGCTCGACCAGCGTCCGTACCGGGTGCACCACAGGCGGATGAATTCGCCCACGCTCTCCAGGTCGCGCTTGTAGTCGTGGAACTCCGCCACCTTCTCGCCCTCGGCCATGCGGGAAAAGCCCGTGCCGACGGGGTCGATGAAGACGAGGTCCGAGCGGTCGAGCAGCGAGTGGACGTTGTCCTCGAGGCAGCCGGGAGGCGCCGGCGCGCGGCCCTCCTCGTCCAGCACGACGCGCTTGGGGCCCAGCACGCCCAGGTGCAGCCACACGGAGCTCGAGCCGGGCCCGCCGTTGAAGGCGAAGGTGACGGGGCGCGTGCCCGGATCGGCGTCGTCCCGCGCATAGGCCACGAAAAAGACGCTCGCCCGCGCCTTGTCGCCCTCGCGCTTGCCCTCCTTCTCGCTTTCCTCGCGCAGCACCAGCGTGCCGCAGGTGGCCGTGTAGCCGAACTCCGTCCCGCCGGCCGAGGTGCGATGGCGCGTGACCGAAAGCTTCTCGATGGGCGGTGCGGGATCGGCGGGCTTCTTGTCCTCGGAATCGGCCATGGGCGCCTCGGGCGATGGAAAGGCCCGATGGTAGCGCGAAGCGCCGTCGGCCTCAGGCCGAGCGGGGCGCGATCACCGCGGAGGGCTTGAGGTCGTGGCGGCGCTCGGCGAGGAAGACCGCCATCGCCGCGGCCGGCAGGGGCCGGGAGAGCAGGAAGCCCTGGAACTCCTCGCAGCCGCGCTCGAGCAGGAACTGCAGCTGGGCCTCGCCGTCCACGCCCTCGGCGATGGAGGTGATGCCCAGGTTCCTCGCCAGGTCGATCACCGCGCCGGTGATCGCCACGTCGTCGGCGTCGCCCGGCACGTCGCGCACGAAGGTGCGGTCCACCTTGATCTTGTCGATGGGCCAGCGCTTGAGGTTCGCGAGCGACGAGTGCCCCGTGCCGAAATCGTCGATCACGAGCTCCACGCCCAGGGCCTTGAGCCCCTCCAGGGTGCGCTGCACCTCCGGGGAATCGCGCATAAGCATGTTTTCGGTGAGCTCGAAGGCGAGCCACGCGGGCTCCAGGGCCGTCTCGGAGAGCACCCGCTCGACCTCCGCCACGAAGTCCCGCTGCTTGAACTGGATCATCGAGAGGTTCACGGCGACGGGCACCTTGGGCAGCCCCGAGACCTGCCACATGCGGTTCTGCCGGCAGGCGGCCCGCAGGACCCAGGAGCCGATGGGCATGATGAGGCCGCGCTGCTCGGCCACGGGGATGAAGTCGTTTGGCATCACGACGCTGCCGTCGGCCTGGGGCCAGCGGATGAGCGCCTCCAGGCCCGTGATGCGCCCGTTGTCCACGCGCACCTGGGGCTGGTACTCGAGCGTGAAGCGCTCGGCGCGGATCGCCTCCCGCAGGCGCGATTCCAGCGACAGGGTGTTGAAGGCCGTCCGGGACAGGCGCTCGCTGAAGAACTGGAAGTTGGACCGCCCGCGGTCCTTCGCGAGGTACATCGCCGCGTCGGCGTTCTTGATGAGCGTGTCGGCGCTCGTGCCGTCGCGCGGGAAGACGGCGATGCCGATGGACGGGCTCACGGCGAGGTCCTGGCCCTCCAGGTCCACCGGCTCGGCGATGGCGGCGAGCAGCTTCTCGGCCACGTGGGCGCTCGCCTGCTCGCTTTCCAGGTCCGGAAGCACCACGAGGAACTCGTCGCCCCCCAGCCGCGAGACCACGTCCACGCTGCGAAGCGCGTCCTGGATGCGGGCGGCCACCACGCGCAGCAGCGCATCGCCCGCGGCGTGGCCGAGGGAATCGTTCACCGTCTTGAAGTTGTCCAGGTCGATGAAGAGGATGCCGACCTTCGCGCTGCGGCGCTTGGCCGAGGCGAGGATGAACTCCAGCCGGTCCATGAGCAGGACCCGGTTGGGCAGGCCGGTGAGCGTGTCGTGATGCGCGAGGAACTGGATGCGGGCCTCGGCCTCCTTGCGGTCGCTGATGTCCCGGACCACCGTCATGCGGTACTGCTCGCCCTCGAAGGGCATCACCTTGCCCGTGAGCTCGACCGCGATCCGCCGTCCGTCCTTGTGCTGGATGGCCGATTCGTAGGGCCGCTCGTAACCCAGCCGGATGTGGGCGAGGACGGTCTCGCGGCAATCCTCCGGCACGAAGTCGAGCACGGGCCGGCCGATCATCTCGGCGGCCGGGTAGCCGATGAGCTTCAGGGCCGCGTCGTTGCAGTCGGTGATGAGGCCCTTGTCGTGGAAGACGATGCCCTCGTGCGTCGCCTCGGAGAACTTGCGCAGGCGCTCCTCGCTCTCGCGCACCGCCCGCTCCGAGAGGCGGTGGCGCGTGATGTCGCTGATGAGCACGAAGGCCGCGAGGGCCTCGCCCGTCTCGGAGAGCTGGGGCAGCAGGTTCACCTCGAGGATGCGCGCCGGGCCGGCGGGCGGCTGGATCTCCCGCTCGTAGGTGACCGGCTCGCCGCGCATCACGCGCGCGATGTGCGGCTCGATCTCGCGGTAGCCCTCGGGCCCGATGACCTCGGCGACCGTCCGCCCGAGGATCGATTCCTCGTCCCAGCCCCACATGCGGGCGTAGGCCTTGTTGGCGAAGTGGCAGCGCAGGTCGCCCGCCCCGAAGTACGCGATGAGCACCGGCACGTTGTCGGCCAGCAGGCGGATCTCGCGCTCCCTGGCCCGGGCGGCGAGTTCGGCGTCGCGTCGCTCGCTGATGTCGGTGCAGGTGCCCAGGTAGCCGGTGAGCCGGCCATCCTCGTCGGTGACCGGCTCGGCGGAATGGTGGACCCAGCCGTAGTCGCCGGCGGCGTGGCGGAGGCGGTACTCCGTCTCGAAGCGGCCCCGCAGGCCGAAGGCCTCCGTCCACTGGCGCCCCAGAACGGCCCGGTCCTCGGGGTGGACCGCCTCCAGCCAGCCCGCGCCCCGGGCGGCCTCGGCCGTGCGGCCCGTGTAATCGCGCCACGCCTGGTTCACGAAGCTGCAGCCGCCGTCCTCGTCCGCGCACCAGACCAGGCTGGGGAACGCGTTGAAGAGCGCGGCGTGGGCGGCCGGCTCCTCGAGGATTCGGGCGACCGCGGCGAGTCCCGGGACGGAGGGCGTGACGGGCATGGGCGCGGCCTCTAGGGGGCGAAAGGCTCCATGGTGGCAGGAAGGCTAGCACGGCCCGTGCCCGGGGCCCTCGCCGCAGCGCACCATCGGCAAACGCGATCCCGGACGGCTCGTCCCGGCTGGTAATATTCCCGGAAAGAAGAAAGCCGCTTCCCGAAAAACCCTTCCCGAGGAGTCTTCCCCCGATGAAACGCGCACTTGCCCGCGCCGTGGCGCTCGCCTTCGCCGTCGGCCCCTTCGCCGCCCTGGCCGACACCATCACGGTCGTCACGTCGTTCCCCAAGGAACTCACGGCCGCCTACAAGAAGGCCTTCGAGGCCAAGTACCCCGGCGACAAGCTCGAGATCCTCAACAAGAACACCGCCGCCGGCATCGCCTACGTGCGCGAGCAGCCCGCGGGCTCCCGGCCCGAGATCTTCTGGGCCTCCGCGCCGGACGCCTTCGAGGTGCTCTCGTCCTCGAAGCTCCTCGCGAAGATCGGCCCGGGCAATCCGGCCATTCCCGCCAAGGTGGGCAACTACCCGGTCAACGACCCCGAGGGCTTCTACCGCGGCCAGGCCCTCGCCGGCTACGGCCTCATGTGGAACACGCGCTACCTCAAGGCCAACAACCTGCCGGAGCCGAAGGAGTGGGCGGATCTCGTGAAGCCCGTCTACTTCGGCCACCTCGCCATCTCGAGCCCGTCCCGATCGGGCACCACGCACCTCACCGTGGAGACGATCCTGCAGGGCGAGGGCTGGAACAAGGGCTGGGAGCAGATGACGGCCATCTGCGGCAACAGCGCCGCCATCACCGAGCGCAGCTTCGGCGTGCCCGACGGCGTGTCCAACGGCCAGTTCGGCATCGGCCTGGTGATCGACTTCTTCGGCCTCGCGGCGAAGAACTCCGGCATGCCGGTCGAGTTCGTCTATCCCTCCGTCACCGCCATCGTGCCGGCCAACATCGCGCTCGTCGACGGCGCGAAGAGCCCCGAGGGCGGCAAGCGCTTCATCGAGTTCACGCTGTCGGAGGAGGGCCAGACGCTCCTTCTCGACAAGAAGATCAGCCGCCTGCCCGTGCTGCCGTCGATCTACGCCAAGGCCCCGGCCGGCTATCCCAATCCCTTCGGCGGGACCATCCAGGCCAAGGTCAACTTCAACTCGAACCTCTCGGAATCGCGCTACTACGTGGTCCTCGCCATGTTCGACCAGATGATCACCTTCCGTCACAAGGAGCTCGTGGCCGCCACCAAGGCGATCCTCGAGGCCGAGAAGCGCCTCGGCGGCAGGAAGAGCCCCGCCCTCGACGAGGCCCGCAAGCTCGTGCTCACGCCCGTGGTGGACGAGAAGCAGGCGGCCGATCCGAAGCTGCTCGCCCTCTTCAAGGCGAAGAAGACCGATGCCGAGGCGAGCAAGGCCAAGGCGAAGGTCGAGGAGGAGTGGGCCGCCAAGGTGAAGGCCAACTACGCGAAGGCGATGGAGCTCGCCTCGGGCGCGAAGTAACGCCTTGACCCGCGCCAGCCCCGCTCTCGCCGCGGTCGCGCTGGCGATCGGGCTCCTGCTCGTCGTGTTCCTGGTCGTGCCGGTGACGGCGGTGGTCTACACCGCCTTCGCCGACGGCCAGGGGGGCTTCACGCTCGCCCATTTCGCGGCCTTCGCGGAGATCTCGCTCATGCGGGAGTCCTTCGCGAACAGCCTGTACGTGGCCGGCTTCACGGTCGTCTTCGCGACGATCGTGGCCGTGCCCCTCGCCTACCTCACGGTGCGCTTCCAGTTCCGGGGCGCGGTCCTCATCCAGACCCTGGGCGTGCTGCCGCTCGTCATGCCGGCGTTCGTCGGTGCCTCGGCGATGCAGCTGCTTTTCGGGCGCTCCGGGTCCCTGAACCTCATCCTGAAGGACGCGTTCGGCTTCACGCTTCCGCTCATGGAGGGGCTCAACGGCGTGATCTTCGTCGAGACGCTGCACTACTTTCCCTTCATCCTGCTCAACCTCTCGGCGGCCCTCGCCAACATCGACTCGTCGATGGAGGAATCGGCGCAGAACCTGGGCAGCTCCGGCTGGCGGCTCTTTTCGCGCATCGTCTTTCCCCTCGCGCTGCCCGGCTACGTGGCCGGCGCTTCACTCGTCTTCATCAAGGTCTTCGACGACCTGGGCACGCCCCTGGTGCTCAACGTGACCAACATGCTGGCCCCCCAGGCGTACCTGCGCGTCACCTCCATCGGCATCGAGGATCCCGTGGGCTACGTGATCTGCGTGATCCTCGTGCTCTTCTCGATCGCCGCGATGGCGGGCTCGTGGTGGTTCGTGAAGCGGCGCGACTACGCGGTGGTCTCCCGCGGCGGCGCGATGGCGCCCCGGAGGAAGCTCACGGCCTGGCAGACCTTCCTCGCCTACGGGTGGATCGGGGCGGTGCTGCTGCTCGTGCTCTCGCCGCACCTGGGCATCCTGCTGCTCTCGTTCTCCAAGGTGTGGAGCTTCACGGTCTTCCCGGAGCAGTTCACCACGGCCCACTACGCCACGGTGTTCGAGGACTCCACCCGGATGATCTGGAACACGTTCCTGTACTGCGGCCTCGCGGCCTTCGTGGACGTGATCATCGGCACGGCCATCGCGTACATCGTGCTCCGGACGACGCTTCCCGGCCGCCAGATCCTCGACCACCTGGTCACCGTGGCCCTCGCCATGCCGGGTGTGGTGCTCGGCATCGGCTACCTTCGCACCTTCAAGGGCATCGAGATCCCCTTCGGCGGCGGGGCCCTCACGGCGAGCTGGCTCATCTTCGTGATCGCCTACGCGGTCAGGCGCCTGCCCTACGCGCTGCGCTCCTGCGTGGCGGCCCTCCAGCAGGTGCACCCGTCCCTCGAGGAGGCCGCGGAGAACCTGGGCGCGAGCCGCTGGCGCGTCATCCGGCGCGTGGTCGTGCCCCTGATGGCGGGCGGCATCCTCGCCGGCTTCGTCACCAGCTTCATCACCGCCGCCGTGGAGATCAGCGAGACCATCCTGCTCACGAGCCGGGAGAGCCTCGCGCCGATGTCCTACGGCATCTACCTCTACATGCAGTCGATCGCGGGGCGAGGGCCCGGCGCGGCCCTCGGCGTGATCGCCGTGGTGCTGGTCGCCGTGGGCACCTACCTGTCGCACCGCTTCGTCGCGGCCAACGCGCCGCAGAACCAGAGCACGGGAGCCAAGCCATGACCCCGGTCGGCGTCGACATCCGCAACGTGGCCCTGTCCTTCGGCGCCACGCAGGTCCTCAAGGACATCACCGTCTCGATCGAGCCGGGCGAGTTCTTCGCGCTGCTCGGGCCCTCGGGCTCGGGCAAGAGCACGCTCCTTCGGCTCATCGCGGGCTTCAACCAGCACAGCCACGGCTCGGTCACCATCGGCGGGCGCGACGTGACGGGCACCCCGCCCTGGAAGCGCAACGTGGGCATGGTTTTCCAGAACTACGCCCTGTGGCCCCACATGACGGTCGAGAAGAACGTCGCCTTCGGCCTGGAGGAACGGAAGCTCCCCCGCGACGAGATCCGCCGCAAGGTGGCCGCGGCCCTCGAGCTGGTCGGCCTTTCGGAATACGGCAAGCGCCGCCCCGGGCAGCTCTCCGGCGGCCAGCAGCAGCGCGTGGCCATCGCCCGCACCCTCGCGATCGAGCCGCAGGTGCTGCTGCTCGACGAGCCGCTGTCGAACCTCGACGCGAAGCTGCGCGTGCAGACGCGCCAGGAGCTGGTGAAGCTGCAGCGGCGCCTGGGCATCACGACGATCTTCGTGACCCACGACCAGGAGGAAGCCCTCACCACCTGCCACCGCATCGCGGTGATGGACCAGGGCATCATCCAGCAGGTGGGCTCGCCGATGGACCTGTTCGACCACCCCGCCAACCGTTTCGTCGCGCAGTTCGTGGGCTCGGTCAATCTCTTCGCGGGCGCGTTCCGGCGCGAAGGCGGGCGCCTTCGCTTCGCTTCCGACGCGCTGGGCGAGGTCGCGCTGCCCGAGGGTCTCGAGCCACCGGCCGGCGTGGATCTCGCCTTCCGTCCCCATGCGGTGCGCCTGTCGGGCGCCGGCAGCCAGGCACCCGAAGGCTCCCTGGGCCTGCAAGGCACCGTGGAGGGCGCCGAATTCCTGGGGGAATTCCTGCGCTACGAGATCCGCGTGGGCCGCGCCGTCGTCACGGCGGACGTGATGCACGAGCGGGGGCGCGCGCCTCTCGCGGCGGGCGAGAACGTCGCTCTCGCCGTGCCCGCCGCGGAATTGCGCTTCGTTTCCGCCTGACGCCCGGCGGCAGGCCCTGCCGCGATTCGTCCACCCGCGGGTGCGCCGCGCCCCGCGCTTTCCGGAGACGCCCATGGCACTTCGCGCCCTCCTCGCCCTTTTCGCCCTCGGCCTCGCGCCCGTCGCGGCGGCCCAGTCCCGGCCGCCCATCGAGCGCGTCAAGCTGCCGCCGGGCTTCGAGATCACGCTCTTCGCCGAAGGCATCCGGGACGCCCGCTCCCTCGCGCCGGGCGATAAGGGCTGGCTCTTCGTTTCCACGCGGACCGCGGGCAACGTGTACGCCGTGCGGCACGACGGCAAGCGCGCGCTGGAGACCCTCACGATCGCCAGGGGGCTCAACATGCCCAACGGCGTCGCGCTGAAGGACGGCGACCTCTACGTGGCGGAAGTGAGCCGCGTGTGGCGCTACCCGGCCATCGAGGCGTCGCTTCCGAAGGTGCCCGAGCCGGTGCTGGTCTACGACAAGTACCCCACGGACCGGCACCACGGCTGGAAATTCATCCGCTTCGGGCCCGACGGCTGGCTCTACGTGCCGGTCGGCGCGCCGTGCAACGTGTGCGACCGGGAATCGCCCTATGCCACGATCACGCGCCTCAAGCCCGACGGCAGCGCGATGGAAGTGGTGGCCCGGGGCGTGCGAAACACCGTGGGCTTCGACTGGCACCCCGTCACGAAGGACCTGTGGTTCACCGACAACGGCCGCGACATGATGGGCGACGACGTGCCGCCCGACGAGCTCAACCACGCGCCGCGGGCCGGGATGCACTTCGGCTTTCCCCACTGCCATGGCGGCGACGTGGCGGACCCGGATTTCGCCAAGGGCAAGGCCTGCGCCGATTTCACGCCGCCCGCGCAGAAGTTCGGCGCCCACGTGGCGAGCCTGGGGATGCGTTTCTACACGGGCACGCTCTTCCCGCTCGAGTACCGCAACCAGGTCTTCGTCGCCGAGCACGGTTCGTGGAACCGATCGAAGAAGGCCGGCTACCGCGTGATGCGCGCGCGGCTGGAGGGCAATCGCGTCGTGGAGCACGCGGTCTTCGCCGACGGATTCCTCGACAAGGACGCCGACCGCGCCTGGGGCCGGCCCGTCGACGTGCAGGTGATGGCCGACGGGGCGCTGCTCGTCTCCGACGATTACGCCCACGCCATCTACCGCATCGCCCCGAAGGGCCGGTAAGCGCTACAGCTCGTTCTGGATGCGCTTGTAGCCCTGCACGAGGCTGTTGTTGGTGCGCGCGACGCTCTCGGAGAACTCCGAGGCCTGGGGGCTCACCTTCGCGACCGTCGCGAGGTCCGTGCCGGGACCGAGGCGGCTCGTGGACGGCACGTAGAAGCCCGGCGGCAGGTCGCAACCGTCCACCACGGAGTTGTGGCGCACCACGCAGCCCGCGCCCACGCTGGTGTTGAACAGCACCGAATTGAAGCCGATGAAGACGCCGTCCCCCACGGTGCAGGGCCCGTGCACGATCGCGCGGTGGGCGATGGAGGTGCGCTCGCCGATGGTGACCTTCGCGCCCGCCTTGGAGTGGATGACGACCCCGTCCTGGATGTTGGAGTGGGCGCCGATCACGATGGTCTCCATCTCGCCCTTCTCGTTGACCTCGTCGGCGCGGATGACGGCGTAGGGGCCGATGAAGACGTTCTCGTTCACGATCACCTTGCCGCAGACGATGGCGGTGGGATCGACGAAGGCGTCGGGGTGGATCTGCGGCACGTCGCCGCTGGGGTTCTTGCGGATCATGGGGCCTCGCGGAGGGCCGCGGCCGGAGGGCGCGGCGCGATGGCCCGATTGTAGCGGCCCCTAGCGGTCCCGGGAGAGCAGCTCGCCGAGCCGGCGGTCCTTGTCGTTCCACATCCCGGCGAGCCATTCCTGCACGCCCGCGCGGAACTGCGGGTCGCCCACGTCGGATACACCCACGAGGGCCGTGGGAATCGGCCGCTGCTCCACGCGAACCACGACCGCGCCCATGCGCCCGCACAGCAGGTCCCAGAAGGTGGGCGTGCCGCCGGGATAGGCGATCGTCACGTCGAGCAGCGCCTGGAAATCCTCGCCCATCGTCGCGAGGGCCATGGCCATGCCGCCCGCCCGGGGCTTGAGCAGGTGCCGGTAGGGCGACTTCTGCCGCGCGTGCTTGGCGGCGGTGAAGCGCGTGCCCTCGACGAAGTTCATGACGGACGTGGGAATGTGCCGGAAGCGCTCGCAGGCGATGCGGGTCGTCTCCAGGTCGCTCCGGCCGCCCTTCTTTCCGCGCTTCATGAAGGGGAAGTCCAGGGCCCACCACGCGAGTCCGATGACCGGCACCCAGATGAGCTCGGACTTGAGGAAGAACTTGAGGAACGGGATGCGCCCCCGGAAGACCTTCTGCAGCACCAGGATGTCGGCCCAGCTCTGGTGATTGGCCGAGACCAGGTACCAGCCGCGGCGGTCGAGCCCGTCGGCGCCCTCGACGTCCCAGCGGGTGTTGCCCACCAGCGCCATGAGCGCGTCGTTGTGCGCGATCCAGCGAAGGGCGATCGCGTTCAGCGCCCGGTCCGTGAGCCGGCGCAGGGCCGGCACGGGCACCAGGAACTTCACGAGGGCGAACGGGAACATCGCGAGGCTCACGGCGATCACGTTCAGGCCGAGCGCGAGGGCGGCGAGGCTTCCCTTGAGGGTCTGGAGGGCTTTCATGGGCCGCCCAGTGTCCTCAGGTTGGGGGCGGGGGTAAATGAGCCAGATCAAACGGGCGGCGATGCCCCCCCCGTTCGCTTTCCGGATAGCCCTTCCGGGGCCCTGCCCTCCCCGCCTTCGATGTGGCACGATGGCTGCCCTACGAGGCCCCTGCCCCCCGGAGTCGCCGATGGAACAGAAATACGCCGCCCCCGTCGAGAAGGTCTTCGCCCTGCTCACGGACCCGAAGTTCCTCGAGGCCCGCTGCCTCGCGCTGGGGGAGCTCTCGGCCAAGGTGAAGGCGAAGAAGGCGGGAAAGGGCGTCGCGCTTTCCATGACGCGGCGCGTGAAGCGCGAGCTCCCGGGCCTGGTGGCCAAGGTGCTGCCCGCGGAGTCCGACATCCAGTTCGAGGAATCCTGGAAGCCCGACGGCGACGGCTGGGCGGGCACGCTGGCGATGACCGTCGTGGGCCAGCCCGTCACGATCGCCGCCGAGTTCTCGCTCATGCCCTCGGGCAAGGGCAGCGTCTACGAGATCGTGCACGTGGCCAAGTGCGCCATCCCGCTCATCGGCGGGGCGGTCGCCAAGTTTTCGCAGTCGCAGGTCGAGGAAGGATGCGAGGCGGAATTCAAGTACACCGCCGCGCAGCTCAAGAAAGCCAAGTGAAAAGGGAGAAGAAGATGAAAGTCCGTGCCTGGTTGCTGTTCTGTCTCGCCGCCGCGGCGGCGCCTTCCGCGTTCGCGCGCTACGACGGCGAGGAATGCTGGAATCCCCGCGCCAACCACTTCGAAGCCGTGCGTCCGGGCGAACGGCAGGATGACCTCGATTTCCGCGTCTGCCGCCCTCGCTACACCGGGCAGGGCCGTCCGGACTGGGTCGCCCAGGAGCGAGAGTGCTGGAATCCGCGCGCCGGACACTTCGAGCGCGTGCGCGCCGGCGAGCGGCAGAACGATCTCGACTACCGCCATTGCCGCCCGGTCTCCTACAGCTCGAAGTACGGCGGGGGCGGCTACGGTGGGGATCGCTATCGCGACAACCGCCCGCGGGAATGCTGGAACCCGCGCGCGCGCCACTACGAGCGCGTGCGCCCCGGCGAGCGGCAGGACGACCTGGACTTCAACCGTTGCCGTGCGGTGGGCGGCGGCGGGTCCTACGGCGGCGGCTACCAGAACCAACGGGAACAGGAATGCTGGAACCCCCGCGCGGGCCACTACGAGGGCGTTCGTCCCGGCGAGCGGCAGGACGACCTGGACTTCTCCCGGTGCCGGCCGAAGCGGTACTAGGCTCCGGCATCCGGCCATGAAAAAGCCCCGCTTCGGCGGGGCTTTTTGTTGTCAATCGAACGACACGAACAATGCAGCCTCAAATAGCGAGCAACTACGCGACAGCCCCAAATCCATTGATTGCGTGAGAAAGAATCGCCCCCACAATCTCACTATTACCTTCTTCATTAAACTTTACGATCCGAGGCTTGCCTTTTTCATCGGTCAACCGAATTCCATCGCCAAAGAGCTTCATTTCTAGAAGCTTGTCCAAACGAATGTTGAATGATTTGGAATCGCCGCGAAAAATTACTCTCCGATTGGTGATGATTAGGTCCCCACTGCTTACTGGCAGTACAGCCGTGTCCGAAACCAAGTGACCCCGATGCGCCCCCACCCGGTACGTGAGTCCTTTCGCGATTCGAATGCTCACCCCCTGCGAACCGCCCTCGTAGCGCCGATTGACCACCCGCTCCTCAAGAATGCTCCCCGCCTCTGACCAATAGGGCTTTTCAGCTTTTTGAAGAATCACGTTATTTATCGAAATCGTGGGGATGTTGCCTTGCTGAATTTCGTTCAGCAAGCGAAGCCGCATCAACTCCTTTTTTGACTTCGCAACCTCTACCTCCGGAATCATCAAGAAATGCTGAAGCTTCGCCAGTTCGGCGACCTCGAGTTCAGTCACAACACCATCGGCTTTTGCTGACCGCAAAGCGGCTTGGTAAGCCTGAACCCGGACCCCCTTAACATCATTTCGGGTCAAACCCAACGCTTTGAATTGCGACTGCAACTGCTCAATTTCCTCTTCAGTCAGTTTCCCGTCTTCAGCGGCCCTGAGGATGCTGGAAAAGAACTCCTTCTTGTCCGTCGACCTTTGACGCATAGCCGCAATTTTTTTCGAAATGCCGTCAAAAATTCCCACGCGCTCCCTCCCAGTGCTTTGTCTGGCAATCCGAGCCAATCGCTTGGCATGGAAAATTTTCCCGTTCAAAGCATAGGTTAGCTCAATAGCGCTGGCAATTTCAGTTCAAATCGAACTTCACCCCCTGCGCCAGCGGCAGCGCGCCGGAATAGTTGATCGTGTTCGTCGCCCGCCGCATGTAGGCCTTCCACGCGTCGCTGCCCGATTCGCGCCCGCCGCCCGTCTCCTTCTCGCCGCCGAAGGCCCCGCCGATCTCCGCGCCCGAGGGTCCGATGTTCACGTTGGCGATGCCGCAATCGCTGCCGGCGGCGGAGACGAAGCGTTCCGCTTCCGCCAGATCGCGCGTGAAGATCGAGGAGGCGAGCCCCTGGGGCACGTCGTTCTGCATCCGGACGGCCTCGTCGAACTCGCGGTAGGGCATCACGTGCAGGATCGGCGCGAAGGTCTCGTGGCGGGTCACCTCGCCCGCCTTCGTCCATTCGCAGATCGCGGGACGGGCATAGTGCGCGTCCTTCGCCCACGGAAAGTCGCACCGCGCTCCGCCCGTCACGATCGCGCCCTCGTTCTTCGCCTGAGCGAGCGCGGCCTGCATCGCGTCGAAGGCCGCGCCGTCGATCAGCGGGCCCACGAGCGTGGCGGCATCGAGCGGGCTGCCGATCGGAAGGCTCGCGTAGGCGCGCTTGAGCCTCGCGAGCAGCTCGTCGCGAAGGGATTCGTGCACGATCAGGCGCCTGAGCGTGGTGCAGCGCTGGCCCGCGGTGCCGACGGCGGAAAAGGCGATGCCGCGCACGGCGAGATCCAAGTCCGCCGAGGGCGCCACGATGGCGGCGTTGTTGCCGCCGAGCTCGAGGATCGTGCGGCCGAAGCGCGCCGCGACTCGGGGACCGACGATCCGTCCCATCCGCGTGCTGCCCGTCGCGCTCATGAGCGGCACGCGCGCGTCGTCCACGAGCGCTTCGCCCGCACCGGCCCCGCCGATCACGAGCTCCCCGATGTCCTGGGGCAACTCCGGAAATTCCGCCAGCGTCCTCTTCCACAGCGCGTGGCAGCACAGTGCCGTGAGGAGCGCCTTTTCCGAGGGCTTCCACACCACCGCGTCCCCGCACGCGAACGCGAGCGCCGCGTTCCAGCCCCACACGGCCGCGGGGAAGTTGAATGCCGTCACGACACCCACCACGCCGAGCGGATGCCAGGTCTCCATCATGCGGTGGCCGGGACGCTCCGACGCGATGGTGAGGCCGTGCAGCTGCCGCGAAAGTCCCGTCGCGAAGTCGCAGATGTCGATGATCTCCTGCACCTCGCCCAGCCCCTCGCTCGCGATCTTGCCCGCCTCGATCGTGACGATCTCGCCCAGCGCCGCCTTGTGGCGTCTCAGCACCTCGCCGAAGGCGCGCACCACCTCGCCACGCCGGGGCGCGGGAACGCTTCGCCAGGCGAGAAACGCCGCGTGGGCGCGCGCGACGGCGTCCGAGACTTGCGCCGGCGTGGCGGCGCGAAGGCGGGCGATCGCCTCGCCCGTGACCGGGGTGCGAACGGCGAGATCGGCACCCTCGTGCGCGGCGAGGTCGACGCCGAGGGAGGCTGCGAGGGATCTCGCGCGCTCAGGCAGCGTGCCGGGCGGGTGCGTCATGGTGGAGGCTCTCCGTATGGGGTTGGCTGTCGCCGGCATAATGCCGCCCGAAGCGGTTGGCGAGGAAGTCCTCGAGCGAGGCCTGCTCCTGCCGCACGAAGCCCGCGCGCGGCAACCGCCCCTCGCGGTGCAGGTCCACCATCGCGCAGATGCCCGCGGCGGTGGTGAGCTGGATCGCCGAGAGCACGCGCCCGTTCACGCGGCTCGCGTACACCTTGCGCACGAAGGTCTCCTGCATCAGGCGCCCGCCCTTCCAGCCCGTCACCGTCACGAAGACGAGCACGACGTCCTGCGTGGTCATCGGGATCGCGGCCTCGAAGACGTCCTTGAGCACGCCGCGGCTGTGGGAAAGGCGCAGGTCCCGCACCAGCATCTTCACGATGTCGCGGTGGCCGGGATAGCGCACGGTCTTGTAGTCGAGGTTCTCGACGCGCCCCGCGAGCGTCTCGCACAGCGTGCCCAGGCCCCCGGAGGTGTTGAAGGCCTCGTACTGCACGCCGTCCAGCGAGAATTCCTCCACCTGCTCCAGCGCCGGCACCTCGCGCTGCACGCCGTCGAAGATGGCCTCGCACGGGTTGCAGTACTCGTTGATGAGCCCGTCGGTGCTCCAGGTGAGGTTGTACTTGAGCGCGTTGCTCGGGAAGATCGGCAGCGCCCCCACGCGCATCCTCACGTCGCGCAGCCGCTCGAAGCCCTGCACCACACCGTGGGCCGCGATGGAGATGAAGCCCGGCGCGAGGCCGCACTGGGGCACGAACGCGGTCTTCGCGCCCTCGGCCAGCTTCTTCACCACGCGGGTCGATTCCACGTCCTCCGTGAGATCGAAGTAGTGCACGCCCGCGTCCTTCGCCGCCTGCGCGACCGCCGGGGTGAGGTAGTAGGGGCACGCGGAGATGACCGCGTCGTGCCCGGAGAGCACGGGCGCGAGTTCCTTCGCCTCCGCCACCTCGCAGGCCACCGTGGAAAGACCCTGCTCACCGAAGGCCTTCAGCCGGCCGCCGTCCTGCTCGACGATGGTCAGTTCGTAATCTCCCGTCGGCACGAGCAGCGCCACGATCGCCTCGCCGATCTTGCCGGCCCCCACCAGGGCCACTTTCGTCTTCGCCATGGGCTTCTCCTTCCCGCTATCGATCGCGGCACTGTATCGGTGCGCCCTGTCGGAGTGAAGCCGCCAACTTGACAGGTCTACGGATTTGTTGCGTCATATTGACGGCATGAAGAATCAAATCGACGACACCGACGACCAGGACCGCCGCCTGCTGGACCTCCTGCGGGAAGATGCGCGCCTGCCCACGGCCGCCCTCGCCCGCAAGCTCGGAGTGGCGCGCACGACGGTGGTCGAGCGGATCCGCCGCCTCGAGCGGCGCGGCGTGATCGCGGGCTACACGGTCCGTTTGGGTGCATCGAGGGAGGCGCGCCTCCTCAAGGTGCACGTGCTGCTCAGCGTGGACGCGCGCCAGGGCGAGAGCGTCGTGGCCGCACTGAAATCGATCCCCCAGGTCCGGGCGGTGCACGCCATCAGCGGCGCCTTCGACTGCCTCGCCTTCGTGGAGGGCGAATCGACGGAGGAGATCGACCGCATCCTGGACGCCATCGGCGCCCTGCCTGGCGTGGGACGCACCCAGAGCTCGATCGTGCTCTCGGTCAAGTTCGACCGCCGCCAGGCGCCCGCGATGATGGGCCGTTGATCCGCATCAACCGGGCGCCGGGCCCGTCCCCCTAACTTGGGTGACGAGAGAGGGGAGGTGCCCATGTACAGCCTTCGAGTCAAGAACGTGATGGACCGCAAGCGCCGCGTGACGGCCCGCCCGGGCACGTCGGTCGCGCGAGCCTCCCGCCTGATGGCCGAGAAGAACGTCGGCGCCGTGATGGTGGTGGAGGACAAGCGCCTCCTGGGCATCTTCACGGAGCGCGACGCCGTCTTCCGCGTGATCGCGGAGGGCAAGGATCCGCGCGCCACCCGCCTCGACGAGGTCATGACCCGCGAGCCCGTCACCGTGAGCCCGGACGAGTCCTTCGGCCACGCGTTGATGCTCATGCACGAGAAGGGCTTTCGCCACGTGCCGGTCGTGAAGGAAGGCGCAACGGTCGGCATCGTCTCGGCCCGCAGCGCGCTCGATCCCGAGCTGGAGGAATTCGTCTCGGAGACCCAGCGGCGCATCGCCCTCAAGTAGGGCGTCGCGTCGGCGCGAGGACGCGCCCGCCTAGAGCTGGCGCACCAGGAAGCCGCGCGCCTTCAGCATCTCCACCAGGCCCCGGGGCCCGGCCATGTGCAGCGCGCCCACGGCGACGAAGTGGCGTTGCCTCGTGTCGCCGAGGAAGCCCGCGATGCGCTGCACCATCGCCTCGTGCCGCGACCAGATGAACTTCTCCTCGATGCGCGCGGCGCCCGGCACGTTGTCGTTGTACTTGCGCGCGACCTCCAGCAGCAGCGCCGGGTCGCCCGCCTGCCACGCGTTCACCATGCCGGTCACCTGCTCGGCGGTGAGCCCGCTTTCGAGCGCCGCGAGCGTGCCGTCGAGCGCCGCGAGGGCCTCGTCGTCCGTGAGGGAATCGACGAGCGCCGCCTGGGCCGCGGCCCCCTCGAGCTCCAGCACGGGGATGGCCCTTTCCTTGGCGCGGCGGATGAGGTTCAGGTCCACGCCGTGGATGGGCGTGTAGCCCAGGCGCCCCCACTCCGAGAACGCGAGCAGCGTCGCGGCCATGAAGGGCTTCATCTGGTTCACCTGCCCCTCCGGCAGGCCGAGGCGCTTCGCCTGGGCGCGAAGGCGCTCCCAGGCCCCCTTGGGCAGGCGCTTTTCCAGGCTGTCGGGCGGCGTGAGCATCAGCGTGCCGCTGCTGCGGGCCATGGCGGCCGCGTCGGTGATGTCGGCCTCCACCACCAGCACCTTCGATTCGGCGAAGGCCTTGTCGACCGCCGGCGGCAGCGGATAGAACGACGCTTTTCCGGCGTGCACCGTGCCGTAGAGGTAGATGCGGTTGGTAAGGGAGGACACCTCCCAGAGGTAGCTCTTGCCGGCGGGCGCGGCCGCGGTCTTCGGCGCGGGGTCGATGCCCGGGATCGGGGCGAACTGGGCTGCGGCGGGAACGGCGAACAGGAAGGCGAGAAGGGCGGCGGCGAGGCGGGCCATGGCGGGGCGCGCGGCGGCGCGCTCGGGGATCGGGGAACGCAATCTTACCGGAGCGCGGAGGGTGTTCCGCGGGGCTGAAAGCTGTCACAATTTCGGCACAAGAACGGAACCCCGTCGAACCCCCTTTCCCGAGGAGTCTTCCCATGAAACGCTGGATCCGCGCGGCCGCGCTCGCCGCCGCCTTCCTCCCCTTTGCCGCCACCGCCCAGGAATGCAAGAACCGCGGCGACCTGGACCCGATGTACTGCGACGACAACGGCGACCTCGTGGCCGACACGCCCAAGGACGCGAAGAAGCTCAAGACCCCCAACACGCTCGTCTTCACCTACACGCCCGTGGAAGACCCGGCCGTGTACGAAAAGGTCTTCAAGCCCTTCACGGACTACCTGGCCCAGTGCACCGGCAAGCGCGTGGTGTTCTACCAGGTGCAGTCCAACGCGGCGGAGATCGAGGCGATGCGCTCCGGGCGCCTGCACGTGGGCGGCTTCTCCACCGGTCCGACGGCCTTCGCGGTCAACATCGCCGGCGCCGTGCCCTTCGCGATCAAGGGCTACGAGAAGGACTTCCAGGGCTACAACCTCATCGTGATCGTGAAGAAGTCGAGCCCGTACCAGAAGCTCGCGGACCTCAAGGGCAAGAAGTTCGCCCACACCTCGCCCTCGTCCAACTCCGGCCACATGGCCCCGATGGCCCTCTTCCCGAAGGAAGGCCTCGCCCCCGACAAGGACTACAAGATCCTCTTCTCCGGCAAGCACGACCAGTCGGTGCTGGGCGTGAACTCCGGCGACTACGACGGCGCCGCCGTCGCCTCCGACGTGTTCCACCGCATGGCCGTGCGCGGGCAGATCAAGGAGGACGACTTCCGCGTGATCTACCGCAGCGCGAAGTTCCCCACCTCGTCGTTCGCCTACGCCCACGACCTGGAGCCCGCCTTCCGCGACAAGATGCTCAAGTGCTTCTACGACTACCGCTACACGGACGAGATGAAGAAGGCGTTCGACGGCGCGGACCGCTTCTACCCGATCAACTTCAAGGAACACTGGGCCGTCGTGCGCCAGGTCGCGGAAGCCGGCGGGGACAAGTTCAACAGCGAGGCCTACGCCAAGGAATCCAAGCGCGAGGAAGAGGCCCGCAAGAAGGCCGCCGAAGCGAAGAAGAAGTAGCGGCGATGGCCGCACTTCCCGCATCCGGCGCGGCCGCTCCCGCGGCCGCGCTGTCCGTGCGCGGGCTCGTCAAGGAATACGTCCGCGGCAAGCGCGTCCTCGACGGCATCACGATCGACTTCGCGCCCTCCGGCCTCACCGCCGTCATCGGCCCCTCGGGCACGGGCAAGTCCACGCTGCTGCGCTGCGTGAACCGCCTGGTCGAGCCCACCGAGGGAGCCATCGTCTTCGGCGGCCGCGACGTGGTGCCCCTCGCGGGCAAGTCGCTGCGCGAGGCGCGCCGCGAGATCGGCATGGTCTTCCAGGAATACAACCTGGTCGAGCGCCTGACGGTCATGGAAAACCTCCTCGCCGGGCGCCTGGGCTACACCGCGGCCTTCAAGGCGTGGCTGCGGCGCTTCACGCAGGAGGACATCGACCGCGCCTACGCCCTGCTCGACCAGGTGGGCCTCGCCGCCTTCGCCAACCAGCGGGCCGACGCGCTTTCCGGCGGCCAGCGCCAGCGCGTGGGCATCGCCCGGGCCGTGATGCAGCGCCCCCGGCTGCTGCTCGCCGACGAGCCCACCTCGTCCCTCGATCCGAAGACCTCCGTCGAGATCATGGGCCTCATGCGCGACCTGGGGCGCGAGCACGGCATCCCCGTCATCGTGAACATGCACGACGTGGAACTCGCCAAGCGCTTCGCCGACCGCATCGTGGGCATGTCCGGCGGCAAGATCGTCTACGACGGCGAGCCCGCGGGCCTGGACGACGGCGTGCTCAAGACGATCTACGGCGGCGAAAGCTGGCTCGCCTGACCGGACCCGTGAATACCGCCACTCGCCGCCTCGCGGTGCAACCCAACTGGTGGGCGCGGGCCGGCTGGATCCTGCTGGCGGCCTACGTCGTCTACGCGCTGGGCCGGCTCGACTTCAGCTGGGAGCGCTTCGTCACGGGCCTGGACAACGGCGCGCGCTTCATCGGCCGGATGATCCCGCCGGTGATCGCGCAGCCCGACTCCCTGGGCAAGGGCCTGCTCGAATCGATGGAGATCGCGCTCCTCGCCTCGTTCCTGGGCATCGTGATCTCGCTGCCCGTGGGGCTGCTCGCCGCGCGCAACCTCATGCCGGTATGGGCCACGTGGCCGGCCCGGGCCGTCATCGCGCTGGCCCGGTCCTTCCACCCGGTCATCGTGGCCATCATCTTCGTGAAGGCCGTCGGCTTCGGGGCCCTCGCGGGCATCGGCGCCCTCGTGGTGGCGAGCATCGGGTTCATCGGCAAGCTCTTCGCCGAGGCCATCGAGGAGATCTCGCTCAAGCAGGTGGAGGCCGTGCGGGCCACGGGCGCCTCCTTCATGAACGTGATCCTCTTCGGCGTGCTGCCCCAGGTGTTCGGCCGCTTCATCGGCTTCGCCACCTACCAGCTCGACTCGAACCTGCGCAACTCCACGATGGTCGGCATCGTGGGCGCAGGCGGCATCGGCGGCACGCTCTTCTCGGCCTTCCAGCGCTTCGACTACGACTTCGTCGCGGCCATCCTGCTGTCGATCATCGCGATGATCATGGTGGGCGAGGTGCTCGCCACCTGGGTGCGCGGGGTCTTCCTGGAAAAGGGGAAGGTGAGCGATGAGTAGCGCCGCCCCCCGCACCTGGCGGCGCTTCACGCCCCGCCAGCGCCTGTCGCGCTTCGCGATCTACCTCACCCTCGCGACGGCCATCGTCTTTTCCGCCCGCACGGTGGAGGTGATCCCGGAATTCCTCTACGACGCCCCCGAGCAGATGCAGGACCTGCTGCGGCGCATGTGGCCCATCGCGTGGTCCCACTATCCGGGCGGCGTGCACGAGGCGCTCGTGGAGACGCTGCACATCGCCACCCTGGGCACCCTCATGGCACTCGTCATGGCGCTGCCCGTGGGCCTCATGGCCGCGAACAACGTGGTGGGCAACCGCGCGGTCAACTACCTCGCGAAGCTCATCCTCGTCTCCAGCCGCTCGGTGAACTCGCTGGTATGGGCGCTGCTCTTCGTGGCGGTGTTCGGCCCCGGCGCCCTCGCCGGCACGCTCGCGATCGCCTTCCGGTCCGTGGGCTTCGTCGGCAAGCTCTTCGGCGAGGCGCTGGAGGAGGCCAACCGCGGCACGATCGAGGCGCTGGAGGCGACGGGTGCCCCGTGGGTGTCGCGCCTGGCGTGGGGCTACTGGCCCCAGGTGAAGCCCGCCTTCTGGTCCATCGCCCTGTTCCGCTGGGACATCAACGTGCGCGAATCCGCGGTGCTGGGGCTGGTCGGCGCGGGCGGCATCGGCATGGCGCTCGACACCGCGCTCAACCTCTTCCAGTGGGACCGCGTGGCCATGGTCCTCTTCTCGATCTTTTCCGTCGTCGTGATCGCCGAGGTGGTGGTCACGCAGATCCGCAAGCGAATTCTCTAGGAGGGCATCCCCCGTGCAGGTCGGCCTCGTCGGACTCGGAAAGATGGGGGCGAACCTCGCCCGGCGCCTGTGCCGCGCGGACATCCGCGTGGTGGGCTTCGACACGGACCCGGCCGCCGTCGAGGCGCTCGCGGGCGAGCCGGGCTTCGAGGCCGCCTATTCCGTGGACGCGCTGCTGCTCGCCCTCAAGGGCCCGCGCATCGTCTGGAGCATGCTGCCGGCCGGCGCGCCCACGGCGAGGCTGCTGGACCACCTGGCGGCCACGCTCGCCGAGGGCGACCGCGTGGTGGACGGGGCCAACGGCCACTACCGCGTCACCCGGGCCCGGGCCCCGCGCTTCGCGCAGCTCGGCATCGGGTTCGTGGACGCGGGCGTCTCCGGCGGCATCCGGGGGCTCGAGAACGGCTTCTGCCTCATGCTGGGCGGCGAGGCCGCGGACGTCGAGGCGCTATCCCGCGTCTTCAGCGCCCTCGCGCCGCGGCCGGGCCAATGGCTGCACTGCGGCCCCACCGGCGCGGGCCACTACGTGAAGATGGTCCACAACGGCATCGAGTACGGCCTCATGCAGGCCTACGCCGAAGGTTTCGCCCTCCTCGAGGGCCACCCGGATTTCGACCTCGACCTGGAGGCGATCGCGGGCAATTGGCTGGAAGGCAGCGTGGTGCGCTCGTGGCTGCTCGAGCTCTCGCGGGAATTCCTCGGGGACGCGCAGGCCCTCGCCGCCACCGCCCCGGTCGTGGCCGATTCCGGCGAAGGCCGCTGGAGCGCGCAGGAGGCCATCGATCGCGGCATCCCCGCTCCCGTCATCACCACGGCGCTGATGCAGCGCTTCTCGAGCCAGGGCCAGGGCGATTTTGCCGCCCGCGTGCTCGCCCTCATGCGCAACCGTTTCGGCGGACACGCCGTCCCGAAGGAGAACCCGTGAAGATCGCCCGTCCCCTCGCCACCCTCGTCCTGGCCGCCCTCGCGCCGGCCGCCTTCGCCCAGGCCTGCCCCCACCGCGGGGAACTGGACGATCTCTTCTGCGACGCCGACCGCAACCTGGTCGCCGACGCGCCGACGGACCCGAAGAAGTTCAAGAACCCCTCGACGCTCGTCTTCACCTACACGCCCATCGAGGACCCCGCGGTCTACCAGAACATCTTCAAGGACTTCCTCGAGAAGTTCTCGGCCTGCACCCAGAAGAAGGTCGTGTACTACCAGGTCCAGTCGAACGCCGCGCAGATCGAGGCGATGCGCGCCGGGCGCCTGCACATCGCGGGCTTTTCCACCGGCGGCACGGGCTACGCCGTGAACCTCGCCGGGGCCGTGCCCTTCGTGGTGAAGGGCGACGCGAGCGGTCCGCGCTCCTACCACCTCGCGCTCATCGTGAAGGCCGACAGCCCCTTCCAGAAGCCGGCGGACCTGAAGGGAAAGAAGGTCGCGCACGTCTCGCCGTCGTCCAACTCGGGCAATCTCGCGCCGCGCGCGCTCTTCCCGGCGGTGGGCCTCGTGCCGGACACGGACTACAAGGTGCTCTACTCCGGCAAGCACGACCAGTCGATCCAGGGCGTTGCGGGCGGCGACTACGACGCGGCCGCCGTGGCCGACGACGTGCTCGCCCGCATGGGCAAGCGCGGCGTCGTGAAGGCCGAGGGCTTCCGCAAGCTCTACGTGAGCCCGCCCTTCATCACCTCGTCCTTCGCCCACGCCCACGACCTGGAGCCCGCCCTCGCCGCGAAGATCCGCGAGTGCTTCACGGCCTACAAGTTCACGCCGGAGATGACGAAGGAATTCAACGGCGACGACCGCTTCTGGCCCGTGGACTACAAGAAGGACTGGGCGGTGGTGCGCCAGGTGGCCGAGGCCACGGGCACGCCCTTCAACCGCGCGGCATTCGACCGCGAGGCGGCGAAGGAAGCCGAGGCGAAGGCCAAGGCGGCGAAGAAGTAGCGCGCCCGGATCCGCCGGCGGGGCGCCCCTCCGGGGCCCCCGCCCGGTGAAGAATCCGCCCCCGCGATAAAATGGCGGGACCATGAGCAAAATCCTCCTCAGCCTGCCCAAGGGCGAGCGCGTCGGCATCGCCTTTTCCGGCGGCCTCGACACGTCCGCCGCCCTCGCCTGGATGCGCCACAAGGGCGCCATCCCCTACGCCTACACGGCCAACCTCGCCCAGCCGGACGAAAGCGACTACGACGACATCGCGCGCCGCGCGAAGCTCTACGGCGCCGAGGCCGCGCGCCTCGTCGACTGCCGCGAGGCGCTGGTGCACGAGGGCCTCGTCGCCCTGCAGTGCGGCGCCTTCCACATCCAGACGGCCGGCCGCACCTACTTCAACACGACGCCCCTGGGCCGCGCGGTCACCGGCACGGTGCTCGTGAAGGCCATGCAGGAGGACGGCGTCAACATCTGGGGCGACGGCTCGACCTACAAGGGCAACGACATCGAGCGCTTCTACCGCTACGGGCTTCTCGCCAACCCGGCGCTTCGCATCTACAAGCCCTGGCTGGACCAGGACTTCGTGCGCGAGCTGGGCGGGCGCAAGGAGATGAGCGAGTTCCTGCTCTCGAAGCAGCTGCCCTACAAGATGAGCGTGGAAAAGGCGTACTCCACCGATTCCAACATCTGGGGCGCGACCCACGAGGCCAAGGAGCTCGAGTTCCTCGACAAGGGCCTTCGCATCGTGCAGCCCATCATGGGCGTGAAGCACTGGGACCCGGCCGTGGACGTGAAGGCCGAGGAGGTGACCGTCCGCTTCGAGGAGGGCTTCCCCGTCGCGATCAACGGCCAGTCCTTCGCCGACCGCGTGGCCCTCGCGCTGGAAGCCAACCGCATCGGCGGCCGCCACGGCCTGGGCGTGTCGGACCAGATCGAGAACCGCATCATCGAGGCGAAGAGCCGCGGCGTGTACGAAGGCCCCGGCATCGCGCTGCTGCACATCGCCTACGAGCGCCTCGTCTCCGCGATCCACAACGAAGGCACCATCGACAACTACCGCACCCTGGGCCGCAAGCTCGGGCGCCTGCTCTACGAGGGCCGCTGGTTCGATCCCCAGAGCCTCATGCTGCGCGACACCCTGCAGCGCTGGGTGGGCCGCGCCGTGACGGGCGAGGTGGCCCTCGAGCTTCGCCGCGGCGACGACTACACGATCCTCGACACGACGAGCCCCAACCTCACCTACCACCCGGAGCGCCTGTCGATGGAAAAGGTCGAGAGCGAGGCCTTCTCGCCCGTGGACCGCATCGGGCAACTGCAGATGCGCAACCTCGACATCCTGGATTCCCGCGACAAGCTGGGCGTGTACGCCCGCACGGGCGTGCTGCCGGCGGGCACGGGCGCTGCGGGCCTTTTGGAATCGGGCGAAACGAAGAAGTAACGCTGCCCGCGAAGACGGACGCGAGCGGCCGCCCCGGGGCGGCCGCTTCGCTTCCGGGCTCAGGCCTTCGGGGCAGCGATGCGTGAACCCAGCCGGATCGCGAGCCACGCCATCGGGAGATAGGCGCCCACCAGGTCGAGCGCGATGAATGCCGCCGGCGCCGGGATCATGAAGGCCGCCGCGATGCCGCCGGCGAGGAAAAGGACCCCGACGACCCAGGACGGGATCGCGCGGCGACCGCCCGCCACGAGGTACGCGACGAGCGCGCCCGCGAAGGTGCCCAGCGCATGGGCGAGGAACGGAAAGACGAAATGCCGGGCCGTGAGCAGCGGCATGGCCGCCGCGAGCCCTTCGGCCGTCTTCATGTCCGCGCCCGGCGGGGGCGGGATGACCAGGGGCCCCGCCACCACCAGCGCCATGTTCACGACGCTTCCGATCACGGCGCCCAGCACGACCGCGACGATCGCCCGCACGATGTCCATGGCTAGCCTCCGCTCAACGCCTGGAAAATGATCACCTGGTCCGACGGACCGAGCGGGACGTCGATCGCTTTCACTTCGCTCCCGTTCACCCAGATCCGGATGTGGCGCCGGATCGCGTCCTGCTCGTCGATCATGCGGAAGCGGATGCCGGGGTGGCGCCGGTCCAGGTCCGCGAGCAGGCCGGCGAGCGTGGCGCCCTCGGCCTCCACTTCCGCGCGGTGGCCCGTGTAGGACTGCAGCGGCGTGGGGATAAGGACCCTCACCGCGACAGCCCGGCCGCCTCGATCGCGTAGATCTCCGGCAGGTGCCGCGCGATGCAGGTCCACTTCGCGCCCTCGTCGCGGCTCGCCCAGATCTCCCCGCTCGTGGTGCCGAAGTAGACGCCGACCGGATCGCGGGCGTCCGTCGCCATCGCCTGCCGCTTCACAGTGAACCAGCCCTGGCTCGGCGGCAGGCCCGCGGCCTGTCGCTTCCACGACTTGCCGGCGTTCGTCGTCACGTAGGCGGCGGGCTTGCCGCCGGGACTCGTGCGCGGCCACACGGTGCTGCCGTCCATCGGAAAGACCCAGGCCGTCGCCGGGTCGCGCGGATGCAGCACGACGGGAAAGCCGATGTCCCCCACGCTCCGGGGCATGTTGTCGCCCACGCGCTCCCACCGCGTGCCGGGCCGCACGAGTCGGTAGATGCCGCAGTGATTCTGCTGCCACAGCACGTCCGGGGCCAGCGGGTGAACGCGAACGCAATGGGCGTCCTGGCCGTACTCGGGAAACTTGTCCGGCCGGTAGTCGGCGAGCACGCCTTCGTTCAGGGGCTTCCAGCTCGCGCCGCGGTCACGGCTTTCGAAGACGCCGCCGCTCGACATCGCGACGTAGAGGCGCTTCGCGTCGCGGGGATCGACGTTGATGGAGTGCAGCTTCGGGCCGTCGGGCGTGCCGTCCTTTTCCCCGCCGGTCCAGTCGACGTACTTCGGGTTGTCGTTGAACCCGGCGACGCCCGACCACGTGAGCCCGTCGTTCTCGCTGCGGAAGAGCCCTTGGGGCGAGGTGCCGGCGTACCACACGCCCGGCTCGCTCGCGTGGCCCGGCGTGAGCCAGAACGTGTGATCGACGGCGCGGCCTTTCTCGCCCTGGCCCGCCTTCGGAAAGGCCGGGGGGCGGCTCGATTCCTGCCAGGTGCGACCCAGGTCGGTCGAACGCATCAGGGTGGGCCCGAGGTGGCCGGTGCTCGTCGCCGCGAGCAGCGTCCGCCGGCCCTTCGGCCCGGTGCGCGGATCGAGCACGAGGTGGTGGACGATGTGCCCGAAGAAAAGGGGACCGGTGACGCGCCAGGCGCGCCGCCCCGGGTCGGATCGGTACAGGAAGGCGCCCTTGCGCGTGGCCACGAGCAGCAGCACGGGGCCGGAGGCGGCCTTCGGGGCCGGGGCTTTCGGGATCGGGGATTTCGCGGAACGGACCGTCGCCATCGCTTGCCTCCCGGGGACACGAGGAAGGCGATGTTACACCCGCCGTTACGCCGGCGTGGTCCTTCCGCCTAGCGCGAGTTGGGCGCCCAGAGGCTCTTCACGGCCACGAAGGGTTCCATGGGGATGGCCTCGTAGCGCACCTCGAGGATGTCGATGTCCTCGCGGCCGGCGGGCGTCGCGAGGACCACCGTGTCGCCTTCCCTCGCCTTGATGAGCGCCCGGGCGATGGGCGAGATCCAGCTCACGTAGCCGCGCGAGGGATCCGTCTCGTCCAGGCCCACGATGCGCACGAGGGTCTCCTTCCCGCCCCCGTCGGCATAGAGCACCGTCGCGCCGAAGAAGACCTGGTCCGTGGACTCGCGGGTGGACGGGTCGACCACCTCCGCGTTCTCGAGGCGCTTGGTGAGGTAGCGGATGCGCCGGTCGATCTCCCGCAGGCGCTTCTTGCCGTACTGGTAGTCGCCGTTCTCGGAGCGGTCGCCGTTCGCCGCGGCCCACGAGACGACCGAGGTCACCTCCGGCCGCTCGACCTTCACCAGGTGCGTGAGTTCGTCGCGCATGCGCCGCCAGCCGATGGGCGTCATGTAGTTCTTGCTGCCCGGCGGCAGGGGCGACGGGCCGTCGGCCTCGTCGTCGTCCTCGGGCCCTTCGCCCTCGCGGGTGAAGGCCTTGCTCACGGCGCGAGGCCCTTCACGAAATCGCGGATGCCGGCGAGCAGCATCTCCACGGCGATGGCCGTGAGGATGAGGCCCATGAGGCGCTCGATCGCCTCCATCGCGTGGTCGCCCAGCCACTTGTACAGCCGCGAGCCCGTGACGAGCACGACCGTCGTGATCGCCATGGTGACGGTGACGGCGCCGGCCCACATCCCGATGTTCGCCGGGTCGCGCGTGGCCATCAGCATCACCGTGGCGAGGGCCGAAGGCCCCGCGATGAGGGGAATGGCGAGGGGCACGATGAAGGGCTCGGTCGCGCCGTGGCTGCCGAAGGCCGTGGAGGTCTTCGCGAAGACCATGCGGATCGCGATCATGAAGAGGATCACGCCGCCCGCGATGGACAGCGAGGTCTGCGACAGGTGCATCAGGGCGAGGAAGGATTGGCCCGCGAAGAGGAACGCGAGCAGCAGCCCGTAGGCGATCAGGCATTCGCGCACCACGAGGCGGGCGCGGCGGGCCTCGGGCACGCCGGCCATCATCGCGTTCACGAGCGGCACGTTGCCGAAGGGGTCCGTGACCAGCGTGAGCAGCACGACGGCCGAGACGAATTCGTTGTTCATGGATCGTTGCAGGCGGCGGGAAGCGCCATTTTACCGCCCTGTGGGAAAATGCCGCCCGTGAACGTCCCCGCCGCCCCCGCGGCCTCCCGTGTCGAGACCCTGGCCTTCGCGGCCCTCGTCGCCGGCGGCTGCGCCATCGCCTTCGCCCCCATCTTCGTGCGCCTGTCCGACGCGGGCCCGGTCGCGAGCGCGTTCTGGCGCACCGCGATCGCCGCGCCCCTGCTGTGGCTGTGGGCGCTGCGCTCCGATCCGTCGCCCCGTCCGCTGTCGGTCGGGCCCCTCGCGGGCGCGGGCCTGTTCTTCGCCTGCGACCTCGGCGTGTGGCATTGGTCCATCACCTTCACCTCGGTCGCCAACTCGACGCTGCTCGCGAACCTCGCGCCCATCTTCGTCACGCTCGCGGGCTGGGTGCTCTGGCGGCAGAAGGTCACGCGCACCTTCCTCGTGGGCATGGTCCTTTCGATCGCCGGGATGTTCGTGCTGGTGGGTCCCCATTTCGCCGCGGGCGGCACGCGGCTCGCGGGCGATGCGCTCGGCGCCCTCACGGCGGTCTTCTACGCGGGCTACATGCTCTCCATCAAGCGCGCGCGCGACGAAGGCGCCTCCACCGCGCGGCTCATGGCGTGGAGCACGACGGTGACCGCGCTCGCGCTGCTGCCCGTCGCGCTGCTTTCGCCCCAGCCGTTCCTGCCCCAGGGCGCGGGCGGATGGATGGTGCTCGTCGGCCTCGCCCTCGTCACGCAGGTGCTGGGCCAGGGGCTCATCGCCTATGCCTTCGCGCACCTGCCGGCCTCGCTCTCCGCGGTGAGCCTGCTCGTGCAACCCGTGATGGCCGCGCTCTTCGCCTGGGCCCTATTCGGCGAGGCCATCGGCCCCGTGCAATTCACCGGCGGCGCCGTGGTGCTCGCGGGAATCTGGCTCGCGAAGCGGGGAAGCTGACAAGAGGGACGCTTCCCGATGGCCCTTGTCGATCGCTAACGCGTCCGACGCAGGGAAGCGTCCCCAGCCAGCGGCCGGTCGAAGAATTCGCGGTAGAGGAACGCCTCGAGCTCGGCGTCCTGCGCGGGCGCGGCCGACAGCACGATGACCCGTCCGTGGCGCCGCGATTCCCAGTTGAAGTTGCCCGAGTAGTGCTCGCGGATGAGCGCCATCATGCGCCGCACGATCGCGCGCTCGACGTCGCCGCCGGTGCCGGCATCCACCTCGATCACCTCGCGCCAGCGCCGCCCGGTCTCGCCGCGCCAGCCGTTGAAGGAAAACTCCCCGGTGCGCGCGCCGATGCGCAGGATGCGGAAGACGCCGCCGGTGTCGTCGCCCTGGCCGAAGGACTGCAGGTTCTTCGCGAGGCCGCCCGCCACCGGCTCCGAGGGCGATGGCGGCGCCGCGAAACCGCGAGCCGCCCTCGCCTCCCGTGCCGCGCGCCTTTCGCGATTGGCCGCGACCAATGCCGCCATGTCGAACGTGGGCTCGGGCCGGGTCGGCGCCGCTTCGGGTTCCGGTTCCGGCGGTGCGACCGGTGAAGCCGGCTTCGCATCGGGGCGCGCCGGCATCGCGAGGGTCGGCTTCGCCTCCCGTCGCGGCACGGCACGCGGCACCGGCAGCGGCTCCTCCGGCGCGACCGGCGGCGAGGGGGCCGGCTCGATGCGCACCGTGAGCGGACCGGTGGGGCCGGCGCTTGCGGCGTCCAGCGTCGGCGTGCGCGCCGGCAACAGGAAGATCGCCACGTGCGCGAGCAGCGAGAAGAAGACCGCGAGCCCGATGCCGCGATGGCCCGCGGGCGCCTCCACCGGCGGGATGAAATGGGGCGGCGGGCGGCTTGCCGGGCCGAGACCCTGCGGGGAAAAACTCGGCGGCGAAAAGGCGGCCGTCGTCACCGGGCGACACCGCGCGCGTCAACCGGCCGCGAACCCGCCGCGTTAGGGCAGGTGCAGCCGTCCATCACTGAAAGGAGCCTACGATGCGCCGTCACCTTTTCGGTCTCGCCCTGGGCCTCGCCGTGCTCGCGCCCCTTTCCGCGCACGCCGGCGGCAAGGACATCGCGGTGAGCGTCCATGTTCCGGGCCTGTCCATCAGCTATGCCGATCCGGGTTGGGGCCGCGTCACCTACGGCCCCGTGTACCGCCCCGCGCCCGTCTATTACGGCGCGCCGGTGTACTACGGCCCGCCGCCCGTCTACCGGCCCGTTCGCCCCGTCGTCGTCGCACGCCCGCTGCCGGTGCGGCCGTACTGGCATCACGACCACCGCTGGGACCGGCACGATCGCCGGGACCGCCACGACGGGCATCGCCGCCACGGGTATTGATCCGGCATCGCGCGGCCGGGCCGCGGGTCCATCCATCACGGGCCCGCGGTCGCTTCAGCGCCGGGCCGGCGCGGCGGCCGGCACCACCTGGTAGAAGACCTCGTCCTGCTTGATCATCCCCAGCTCGAGGCGGGCCCGCTCCTCGATGGCGGCGTGGCCTTCCTTCAGGTCGCGCACCTCCGCGTCCAGCGCGTCGTTGCGCGTCTTGAGCCTCGCGTTCACCGCCTGCTGCTCGGCCACCTGCCGGTCCAGGTCGCGCACCTTCAGCCACCCGCCCTTGCCGAACCAGAGCGGGTACTGCAGCAGCACGAGGAGCCCGGCGAGGGCGGCGGCCAGGGCCTTCACTTCAGGTGGTAGAACGCCCCGCGACCCGCGTAGGTGGCGCCGTCGCCCAGCTCTTCCTCGATGCGCAGCAGCTGGTTGTACTTGGCCATGCGGTCCGATCGCGAGAGCGACCCGGTCTTGATCTGCATCGCGTTCGTGCCCACCGCGATGTCGGCGATGGTGCTGTCCTCGGTCTCGCCGGAACGGTGCGAGATCACGGAGGTGTAGCCCGAGCGGCGCGCGAGCTCGATGGCCTCGAAGGTCTCCGAGAGCGTGCCGATCTGGTTGATCTTGATGAGGATCGAATTGGCCACGCCCCGGCGGATGCCCTCCTCCAGGATGCGGGTGTTGGTGACGAACACGTCGTCGCCCACCAACTGCACGCGCTTGCCCAGGCGCTGGGTGAGCGTCTCCCAGCCTTCCCAGTCCCCCTCGGCCATGCCGTCCTCGACGGAGACGATGGGGTACTTGTCGCACCAGGTCTCCAGCAGGTCCGTGAACTGCTGCGAGGTGTAGGCGAGGTGCTCGCTCTCGAAGCGGTACTTGCCGTCCTTGAAGAACTCGCTCGCCGCGCAGTCCAGGCCGATCAGCACGTCGCTGCCCGCGTGGTAGCCCGCCTCCTCGATGGCCTTCATGATCCACTGCAGCGCCGCCTCGTTGTTCGGCAGGCTGGGGGCGAAGCCGCCCTCGTCGCCGACCGTGGTGCTCATGCCGGCCTTGTCGAGCATTTTCTTGAGCGTGTGGAAGACCTCCACGCCGCAGCGCAGCGCGTCGCGGTAGGTGGGCAGGCCCGCCGGGATGATCATGAATTCCTGCAGGTCCAGCGAGTTGTTGGCGTGCGCGCCGCCGTTGATCACGTTCATCATCGGCACGGGCATGCGGCGCGGGGCGCTGCCGCCGAAGTAGCGGTAAAGCGGCAGGCCGCACTCCTCGGCCGCCGCCTTGGCGCAGGCCACGGACACCGCGAGGATCGCGTTGGCGCCCAGGCGCGACTTGTTCTCGGTGCCGTCCAGGTCGCACAGCACCTGGTCGATGTGGGCCTGCTCCGAGACGTCCAGGCCGATGATGGCCTCGCAGATCTCCGTGTTCACGTGGTCCACGGCCTTCTGCACGCCCTTGCCGAAGTAGCGCTGGGCATCGCCGTCCCGAAGCTCGATGGCCTCGCGCGAGCCGGTGGACGCGCCCGAGGGCACGGCGGCCCGCCCGAGCACGCCGGACTCGAGCAGCACGTCGGCTTCGACGGTGGGATTGCCGCGGGAATCGAGGATCTCCCGGGCGACGACTTCGACGATGGCGGTCATTTCTTGGCTTTCCTCGCGAGGCGGGTGCGCCCGGAGCGGCGCTGGCTTCCCGGTAGGCCCGTATTCTAGCGCGTCGGCCCGCGCGCCGCCCTCGTGCGGGCCGCCCCGCCGCCCTGCCGCGGGACCGCCCCGCCTAGAGCTTCTTCGCGATCGCCTCCGCGAGCGCGCGCGAGGCTTCCGCATCCCGCTCGACGGGCTTGGCGCCTCCCACGGCCACGGTGATCCAGGTGCGGCCCTTGAGGACGTGGAGCTGCCCTTGCTTGGCGCTCCAGAAGCCCGAGCCGCCGCCGATCAGCATCGGCTTGGTCTGGAACTTCAGGCGCTCGTCCTCGAACGCGCGGCGCGCATCGTCCTCCGTGCGAGCGAAGCGGAAGTTCGCGACGGCCGTGCGGGCCTTGCCTTCCTTCGCGCTGTAGTACGTGCAGGCGCTCACCACCTTCGGGCGCTTCACCTTGGGATTCACCGGCTCCGGCTCGGCGCCGGCGCCCAGGGCCTTGTCGGCCTCGGCCTTCGTGAAGATCTCGCAGGCATCGAAGGCGTCCTGCGCGGCGACGGGCGCGCAGGCGATCGCGAGTGCGGCAAGCAGGGCGTAACGGGTCCTGTCCATCGATGGCTCTCCCTTTCCGGTTCGGGCTCGCGTGCGCCGCGTGCCCGGCGTGGTGCGGTGCGGCCGGTCAGTTGCCGACCACGTCCCGCGTCCCGCCGAAGCGTCCGTTGTAGGTGCAGAACTGGTCGGCGCCCGCGAAGGTGCCGTGGAAACCGTTGGCCTGGGCGTCGATGCCCGTGAGCGTGAAGGTGCCGTTGATGAAGGTCGTCGTGCCCGACACGCAGCTCCAGGTGCCGCCCGTGAGCGAGGCGAGCCGCCCCTGGCCCACGAAGGCGCCGACGTACGTGCAGGTGGCCGACAGGCCCGCGGGCGTCACGAACGCCGTCGTCATCGTCACCTGCGACACGCCGTGCGCGACGGTCAGCGTGCCCATCGCGTACGTGGCGCCGTTGTCGCCGGCATTCGTGCAGTTGGATGCCGTCACCACCATGCCGCCCTGGTACCGGCCCGTGAGCGAGACGTTGCGGATGGGCTGGCGCGTGATCGTCTTGGTGACCGTCGTCGTGCCCACCGTGTAGCTGAGGACACCCTGCGTGGGCGAGCTGAAGGTGAGCGTGATGGCCCCCTCGGCGGTGGGCACCACCGTCGCCGGATCGAAGAAGGGCGTCGAGAAGGCCGGGCCCGTCGTCGAGTAGAGCAGGCCGGAAAACGCGGTCGCTCCCGCGGGCTGCGGCGTGACCGGCGCCGTCGCGGGGCCCACGTACCAGCGGGGGCTGCGGTCGGGCCCGTACACGAAGAGCGTGACGAAGAGGATCTCCTGCTGCTGGGTGATGTTCACGCCCCAGCCGCTTTCGGTGGCGACCCACCACTGGTCCGTGTAGTCCACGGAGGTCGTCGTGGCGCCCGCCGGCATCGCGAAACCGAGCGCGACGAGGGCGAAGGCGACGAATCGGCGGAAGATCGGGGTCATCGGGCAAGGCCCTGCGGAATCGACGGACGGCCGCATTCTAACCCGCGTCACCCGCGGGGACGCCCTACTCGAGCCCGAAGAGCCCGGCGCCGTTGCGCCAGCCGATTCGCGCCGCGGCCTCCGGCGGGAGCTGCCCGAGCCACGTGCGGTAGTAGACGATGATCTCCGGATAGCTCTGCCAGCGCTGGTTCACCCAGGTGTCCGAGCCCACGAGGAAGCGCGTCGCGTGCTTCGTGAAGAAGGCCTTCCACTCCGGCGTGAGCTTTGCCCCCTCCACCACGTCCCAGCGGTACGACAGCTCGCCCCAGAGGGCCGGGTACTTCGCGAGGAGCGCCTCCACCTCCGCGAGCGGCGTCGAAAAGCCCGTGTGAGCCCAGATCACCCGGGCCTTGGCGTTGTGCCGGTAGAGGATCTCGAGGGCCTGCGGGTCGCAGTGGCAATGCAGCAGCAGGCCCTTGCCCGTCGCGAAATCCACGATCCGCTTGACCACGGCCGTGTCGGCCTCCATGCCGTTCAGGTGGAACTCGCCCACGCCCCGGTAGAAGCCGCGCTTTTCCTCGTCCTCGATCATCTGCGCGACTTCCGGCCGGTTGAACCACGTGCCGTAGTCCGAGCGGTCGCGATACACGCGGATGAAGGGCACCACCGAAAAGCCCGCCCGCGGCGCCTTGCGGTGCGCTTCCACGAGCTTTCGCGTGCCGTCATTGGGGCGGCTGTTGGCGAGGATGGCCTTCACGCCGTTCTTCGAAAACAGCTCCATTACCGTCCCCACGGGATAGGGATCCTGCGCCTCGTCGTTGTAGTGCAGGTGGGCATCGAAGATCGGGCCTTCGTAGGCGGCACCGGCCTCGAGCGCGAACGCGGCGGCGGCGAGGGCGAGCAGGCGGCGGAGCGTATGTCGAATCATCGGGGTCTCCTGGCGCGGCAGTCGGGCGACGGGCGGAAGGCGCAATGGCGTGGATTGGGCAAACGTCGAAGTGCGCCGATGCGAGGGTCGGATCTCACCGGGTGATGCGAGGAGCATGGTGTGGGTCGCATTTTTTCGGTTTCGGACCGAACAGGTCGGTTCCATCCGCCACCGCCGCTCACCTCATCGACACTCGATCGAGCAGGCAGGCTCGCCGCAAGTCCACTCGGTCCGAAACCGAAAAAATGCGACCCACACCATGATCCGGATATGCCTTCTGCCAACACCGCAAACCGCCCACCGCCCATCCGCGCTACCGCTGCTTCTGCGTCCGGATCGTGAGCACGCTCGGGGGCGCCTCGAAGGTATCGGGCCGCGCGTTCTTCCAGAAGACCTGATACACGGGGCTCGACGGCACGCCCTCCAGCAGTTCGCCCGGCTCCAGCCAGTGATGGAGCGTGGAGAGGGAACGCACCTCGTTGGAGGACACGCGGCGGATCACGTGCTCCGGTCCCAGCTCGCTCGGGTGGTTGAGCCCCGCGGCGCCGAGCAGCTCCTTCAGCGCCTTGAGCGTGTTCTGGTGGAAATTGTGGACGCGCACCGCCTTGTCCGTCGGGTCCAGCGCGCGCATCCGGCGCGGGTCCTGCGTCGTGACGCCCGTGGGGCAGTGGCCGGTGTGGCAGGTCTGCGCCTGCAGGCACCCGAGGGCGAACATGAAGCCCCGGGCCGAATTGCAGAAATCCGCGCCGATCGCCATCGTGCGGGCGATGTCGAAGGCCGTGACGATCTTGCCGCTCGCGCCGATGCGCACCTTGTCGCGCAGGTTCACGCCGACCAGCGAGTTGTGCACGAGCATCAGCGCCTCGCGCAAGGGCGCGCCCACGTGGTCCGTGAACTCCAGGGGCGCCGCGCCCGTGCCGCCCTCGCCGCCGTCGACGACGACGAAATCCGGCGTGATGCCCGTTTCCACCATCGCCTTCACGATGCCGAACCATTCCCACGGGTGACCCACGGCGAACTTGAATCCCGTGGGCTTGCCGCCCGACAGGCGCCGCAGGCGATCGACGAACTGCAGCAGCTCGATCGGCGTCGAAAAGGCCGAGTGCTTCGCGGGCGAGATGCAGTCCACGCCTACGGGCACGTGGCGGGCCTCGGCGATCTCCGGCGTCACCTTCGGCCCGGGCAGCACGCCGCCGTGGCCGGGCTTGGCGCCCTGGGAGAGCTTCACCTCGATCATCTTCACCTGCTCGCCCGTGGCGTTGGCGACGAAGCGCTCCTCGTTGAAGCGGCCGGCATCGTCGCGGCAGCCGAAGTAGCCGCTGCCGATCTCCCACACGAGATCCCCGCCGCGCTCGCGGTGGTAGCGGGAGATGGAGCCCTCGCCCGTGTCGTGGAAGAAGCGGCCGCGCTTCGCGCCTTCGTTGAGCGCGAGGACGGCGTTGGCCGACAGGGCACCGAAGCTCATCGCGGAGATGTTGAACACGCTCGCGCTGTAGGGCTTCGGCACGCGGCCTTCGCCGATCGCGATGCGGAAATCGTGGCTCTCGATGTCCACCGGCGCCATCGAGTGGTTGATCCACTCGTAGTGGGCCTCGTAGAGGTCGAGCTGCGTGCCGAAGGGCCGCTTGTCCACCGCGCCCTTGGCCCGCTGGTAGACGATGGAGCGCTGCACGCGCGAGAAGGGCGTCGGGTCCGCGTCGGCCTCGATGAAGTACTGGCGGATCTCGGGGCGGATGAACTCGAAGAAGAAGCGGAAGTGCGCGATGACCGGGTAGTTGCGTCGGATCGCCTGCCGCGGCTGCAGGTAGTCGACGAGGCCGAGCAGCGAAAGGGCGCCGAGGATCGCCGCGGGCCACCACCACAGGGGCGTGAGTGGCGTGGCGGCGGCGCTCGCGAGCGCGAGCGCGATGCACGTGGCCCAGGCCCAGTAGCGTTGGGGAACGATGGCGTCGATCACGCTGCCCACGGCGATTCTCCTCTTCGGTTCGGGCCTTCGTCGTGCCCGCGGCCGACTCTACGGAAAGCGCGTGGCCTTGTAAATGAGAGGCGAAAGGTCGCGCGATACGGACAATTCGTCACGAAATGCACGCAGCAACGTCTTCATTTCACGGGAACTTTCTGCGATAAAAGGAATCCGATGAATATCCCTTCAGCAAGAAAGGCAGGCAGGACCATGCCCCAATGCAAGCAACGGCTTCGCGCCCTCCCCTGGCTCGTCGCGCCCTTCGCCGCCGCGCTCATCGCCACCAGCCTCGATTCCTCCGCCCAGTCTTCCCCTTGGTACGCGGGTGCGGCCCTCGGCCAGTCGCGCACCAACGCGTCGATCATCCGCGATCGCGAGGCGGCCATCGGCCCGCCCGTCGTGGGCGACCTGAACTCGTCCGCGGATCTCAAGGATTCCGCGGGCAAGCTGTGGGTGGGCTACCGGTTCTCGCGCAACTTCGCGCTCGAGGGCTACTGGGCCGATCACGGTGGCCAGCGCATCTTCACCACGTTCCTCGTTCCCGGCGGGCCCACGGGCCCGGGCAGCATCCTCACGGAGCGGGACGTGAGCGGCTTCGGCCTCGATCTCGTCGCGAGCACGCCCATCGCCAACGGCTTTTCGATCCTCGGCAAGCTCGGCGCCTTCCGCGGCAAGGTGGAATCCACCACGACCATCGCCGGCGACGTGGTCTTCAACGACGGCCTGGGCGGCAATACGCGAAGCGCCACGGACAACGACACGGTGCTCAAGTTCGGCGTGGGCACGGAATACGCCTTCACCCCGAAGTGGTCCGCGCGCCTCGAATGGGAGCGCGTGACGGATCTCGGTCGCCAGCTCACGCCGGGCTCGCGCGGCGTCACGGGCAAGGCGGACATGGATTCCGTCTTCCTCGGCGTGAACTACCGCTTCTAGCGTATGGATGGGGTCGCGGCGCCGAAGCGCCGTGACCGCTCAGCGGTTGATGAGTCCCCGCAGGGCGTCCCGCGCGCCCTGCAACCCGCCGCGACGCAGCAGGTCCGCGTTCGTGAGCACCTTCTGCGCGATGCGCGCCGTGAGCGCGCCGTTCACCGCGCGGGCCGCCTCGGCGGCCGTCACGCCGCGTCCGTCGCTTCCCAGGTCCCGCACCTCCACGTCCGGCAGGTCGAAGGCGATCTCGCCCTTCACCGGGCCGCGCAGGGTGACGCGCGCGCCGCGGAGCGTGATGCGATCGATGCGGTAGCGACGCTTCGTGCCCGTGGCCTCACCCGTGCCCTCGCCCGCCGCGCCGGGTGCCTTGCGCGTGGCCGCGTCGATGCTGCGCTGGATCGTCTCGAGGTTGTTCGTGCCGCCGCGAAGCTCGTAGGCCACCTGCGGCGACTGCACGAGGATGTCGCGGATCACCACGACGTCCTTCGCGAGCGTCGCCGGGTCGAGGGCAACCACGATCTCCTCGACGCCAAGCGTGCGCGGGGATGCGTAGCCTTGAGGCACGCCCACCGAGAGCCCCCGCACCACGCCGCGCCCGTCGCGGGCGGAAATCGCGACCGAATCGACCGTGACCGGCACGCCGGCGATGCGCGGCCCGTAGTGCTCGATGGCCGCCTTGACGACGTGGTCGAGCGAGGTGAGGAAGAACGCCAGCCCCGCCGCGACGACGAGGACGAGCGCGAGGCCCGCGGCGATCCAGCGCGCCTTCGGGCTCACGGGGTCTCGCTACTTCTCGAGTGCCGCGAGGGCCGCGCGAAGGCCCTGGGCTTCGCCGCCAGCGGGTCGGCCCGGCCGCGAGATGTCGTTCCAGGCGTAGGTGTCGAAGTGCGCCCAGGGCAGGTCCTGCGGCACGAAGGCGTCGAGGAAGAGCGCGCCCACGATGGCGCCCGCGAAGCCGCCGCGGCCGCTGTTGTTCAGGTCCGCGATGTCGCTGTCGAAGAGGCGCTTGTAGGGGCGCCAGAGGGGAAGGCGCCACAGCGGGTCGCGCACCGATTCGCCCCCGGCGACGAGGCGTGCCGCGAGCTTCTCGTCGTTCGCGAACATCGCCGGAAGCTCGGGCCCCAGGGCCACGCGAGCCGCACCGGTGAGCGTAGCGAAATCGATCATCAGCTTCGGTTTCGATTCGGCGGCGTAGGCGAGCGCGTCGCACAGGATCACGCGGCCTTCGGCATCGGTGTTGCCGATCTCGATGGTGATGCCCTTGCGCGTGCGGAAGACGTCGCCGGGGCGGAAGGCGTTGCCCGCGACGGCGTTCTCCACCGTCGGCACGACGAGCTGCAGCCGGTACGGGAGTTTTCGCTGCATCACGAGGCGCGCGAGGGCGATGGCGTGGGCCGCGCCGCCCATGTCCTTCTTCATGAGGCGCATGCCCTCGGCGGTCTTGAGGTCGAGGCCGCCCGTATCGAAGCACACGCCCTTGCCGACGATCGCGAGCTTCGGGTGCTTCGGGTTGCCCCAGTTGAGTTCCAGCAGGCGCGGGGGCCGGGCGGCCGCGCGGCCCACGGCGTGAACCGCCGGGAAGCCCTGCCCGAGCAGCTCGTCGCCCACCCATTCGTCGAAGCGGGCGCCGAAGAGATCGGCCTGCTCGCGCACGACGTCGGAAACTTCCTGCGGGCCCATGTCCTCGGCCGGGGTGTTCACGAGGTCGCGCACCAGCTTCACGGCGTCGGCGAGGCCGAGGGCATCGGCCACCTTCGCGGAGTTCTCGACCTGCAGGTCCGCGGGCTTGCGACTCGACTTGCGATAGCGCGTGTAGCGGTAGGAGCCCAGGGACCAGCCGAAGGCGGCATCGGCGGCGGCGATGGGGACGGTTCCCTTGCCGAGCGCGTAGCGGCCCGGGGCGAGCTTGAGGGGCAGGTGCGCGAGGGCCCAGGGATCGCCGGTCTCGCCCACGCCCGCGAGGACGCAGGCGACTTCGCCCTTGGCACCCGGCACGGCGCAGTGGGTTCCGGGCGAGCCCTCGAAGTCCGAGGCGGCCACCCAGCGGCGCTGGGCGGGGGTGAGCTTCTCGACCAGGCGCGGCAGGCGCTTCGCGTCGGTGGCGAGGATCGGGGTGGCCTCGTCGAAGGCCTTCTTGTCGGTGATGACGGTCATGGCGGCAGGGGTCTCGGAAAGAGCCGCCATTTTACGCGCTGGGCAAGAAGGGGACGCTTCCCTCCTCGAGGGAAGCGTCCCCTTTTAAGAATCTATTCCCGTCGCGCCTCGCGCTCGGCCTCCACCTCCCGGCTCACGAGCCAGGAGATGACGAGCACCGGGTACATCACGCCGAAGAGCGATTCGACGAGGGCGAGGCCGCGCGAGGCGGGGTGCGCCGGTACGATGTCGCCGTAGCCCAGCGTGCCGAGCGTGACGAAACTGTAGTAGTTGAGCGAGCCGACGATGGCGTCGTAGCCCGCGGGCTGGCCCTGGATGAGGAAAGCCGTTCCCACGTGCATGGCCACCAGCCGGAAGCCCTGGGTGAACGCGAGGCCGACCAGCAGGTAGATGGCCACGGCGCCGATCACGCGGTGCCAGTTCATCCGCCCCGGGGCGGCGACGACCTGCCGCGCCACCAGTCCGGACAGCAGCAGGTAGCCCATGAGCGCGAGGCAGGCGTCGGCGAAGCGCAAGGATGAATCCGGCAGCCAGAAATTGGAGAGCCTCACCGCCGCGAGCGCCACCGTCACCACGGCGAGCACCCGCGCCGGCGCGAGGTGGGTCCACACCGCGAAGGCCCCGGCGCCCACCACGAGGGCAGCCACGAGCTCGTTCAGGTGCCGGTTCATCGCCCCCGTCGCCGCCAGGGGGCCCAGCACGGCGATCTCCAGCAGGATGAAGACGACCAGCCCCGTGAGGGCCCGGTCGGCGCCCCGGGTGCGCAGGAACGGGCGGTAGGTGAGCTCCATCCGGCGATGCTAGCAAACCTTGCAAAGGGGACGCTTCCCTCCCGGAGGGAAGCGTCCCACTCGTAAGGAGGGACAGTTCCCTCGGGGAGGGAACTGTCCCTATTGCAAGGTTGACGGGGCGCAAGGCGCCGGGGGACGGGCAATTCCAGAATGCAATTTGGAGGAGAAGAAAAATGACCTGTGCCTGGATCACGCACAAGGACTGCCGGCTCCACGAGATGGGGCCCGGCCACCCCGAGTGCCCGGAACGCCTCGACGCGATTTCCGACCACCTGCTCGCCCAGGGGCTGCTGAACCTCATGGTGCCCTACGACGCGCCGGAGGCGACCGTCGAGCAGCTCGAGCGCGCCCACACGGCCCACCACGTGCTGGAGATGCTCAATTCCGTGCCGGCCGAGGGCTACATCCACGTGGACCCGGACACCGCCATGAACCCGCATTCGATCAAGGCGGCGCTGCGATCGGCCGGGGCGGCAGTGCTCGCGACGGATCTCGTCCTGAAGGGCGAGGCCACTACGGCCTTCTGCGCCGTGCGCCCGCCGGGCCACCACGCCACGCGCGATGCGGCGATGGGCTTCTGCTTCTTCAACAACGCCGCCGTGGGCATCCGCCACGCCCTCGACGTGCACAACCTCGAGCGCGTCGCCCTCGTCGACATCGACGTGCACCACGGCAACGGCAGCGAGGACATCCTCGCCTCCGATTCGCGCGTGCTGATGGCGAGCACCTTCCAGCGCGGGCTCTATCCCTTCCTCGGCGACGAGCCCCGCGGCCTCAACATGGTGAACGTGGGCCTGCCCTACGGCGCGAAGAGCGACCAGTTCCGCGCGGCCGTTCAGGAATACTGGATGCCCGCCTTCGAGGCCTTCCGCCCGCAGCTGCTCTTCATCTCCGCGGGCTTCGACGCGCACCGCCTCGACGACATGGCGAACCTGGGCCTCGTCGAGGACGACTACGCGTGGGTCACGGAACAGCTCGTGAACGTGGCGCACCAGTACTGCAACGGGCGCATCGTCTCGATGCTCGAGGGCGGCTACAACCTGGGGGCGCTATCCCGCAGCGTGGCGGCCCACGTGCGGGAACTGATCTCCGCCTAGCTCCTGGCCGCGGAAGGCTTTCCGGGGCAGCCTGGCCGGCTGCCCCGACGACCCGCGCTCAGTGCTTGGACATGTCCCCGAGCGCCCGCACTTCCGCCTTCACCTCCACCGTGGACTTGCGGCCGTCCTTGTCCTGGATGGTCAGCGTGACGGGCACGGTGTCGCCCTTCCCCAGGGGCTTCACGAGGTCGATCAGCATCACGTGGTAGCCGCCGGGCTTGAGTTCCACGGCCTTGCCCGCGGGCAGCGGCAGCGCGTCGATGGCACGCATCTCCATCACGTTGCCCTTCATCGCCATCTCGTGCACCTCGACGACCTTCGCCGCCGGCGAGGCCGCGCCCACCAGCTTCGCGTCCTGCTTGCTGGTGATCTTCATGAAGGCGCCGGTGGCCTTCTGGGCCGGGACGGTGCCGCGCACCCAGGGCTCGGCCACGGTGACCTGCGCGAGGGCGGCGGGGGAAACAAGGAGGGCCGCGACGAGGGCGGCGTTGCGGATCGGGATCATGGGGTGTCCTGTAGGAATGGGGTCCGCACGGTCCGCGCGGACTCCGTCATTGTATCGCCGTGGCAACGTCAGAACTCGCCACGCAGCCCGACGCTCACCGACCGTCCCCGGAGCGGGGCCAGGTCCTTGAGGTACGAGGTGTGCACGCGCGCCTCGCGGTCGAGCAGGTTCGCGCCCTGGACGAAGACGGTGAGCCCGGGGCGCACGCCGCCGATCCGCCAGGCGAGCTCGCCATCGACCCTCGTGTAGCCGGGCGTCGCCGTCTCCAGCGCCGCGAGCCGGTCCTGCGCGCGCACGCGGATCACGGAGAGCCACGCGATGGCCGGCCCCGAGGACCACGCGACGCTGCCGCCGACGCGGTCGGGCGAGATCCGCGGCAGGTGGCCCCCGTCCGACAGGCGGGCACGAACCCGGTCGGCGAACAGGCGCCATTCCCAGGGCGATCCGGGCGCGCGCCACTTCGCCTCCGCCTCGACGCCGTGAAAGCGCGCCGCCGCCTGCGCGAAGCGCTGCAGCAGGAGCTCGCCGTCGGGCTCCGGCTGTCCCTCGTCGTCGACCCGGTCGGCGATGCCGTCGCCATCGTCGTCGACGCTCGCCGCGTAGACGTAGTCGCGCACGCGGCTCGCGAAGACGCCTACCTTCCAGCGCAGCGCCCCGTCCGCCTTGCGCAGCGACAGGTCCACGTGGCGGGAAACTTCCTTGCGAAGCGCCGCGTCGCCCACCTCGAAGGACTCGGTCGCGTGGTGGGGCCCGTTGGAGTAGAGCTCCTCGGCCGCCGGCGCCCGCTCCGCGCGCGTCGCGTAGAGGGCCAGGCGATGGCCGGGCGCGAAGGCCCAGACGGCGCCGCCCGAGACGGTGCCCAGGTTGAACGACCGCCGCGGCGGATCGCCTTCCGGACGATGGTCTTCCCGCTCCCACCGCGCACCGGCGTCGAGCGTCCAGTCGCCCCACGTGCGCTCCTCGACGAGGAAGACCGCCGTCGCCCGCGTCCTCGTGCGTGGCACGACCACTTCCTCGCCCCGCGCCGAGAAATCCCGGTCCGACGCCTGGAAGCCCAGCACGCCCTTGCCGTCCTTCCAGGGCGCGTGGACGAGTTCCAGCCGCCCTTCCTTCGCCCGGGTCGCGAACGTGGTGCCGACTTCGCCGCTTTCCTCGATTTCGCGGTGCTCGTAGTCGCTCCCGCCCGCCCGAAGCCTTGCCTGCGTGAAGCCCGGCAGCGGATTCGCGAGGTCGGCCGCTCCCTGCCACCGCGTCTGGCGAAGCGCGATGGAAACGCCCTCCCCCGAGGGAATGCCGTAGTCGCTCTCGAGCCGCGAGGCGCCGAATCCCGCGTAGCCGCGCGGCCCCGTCCAGGACGCCCCGATGCCGCCGCCCTTCGAATCGATGAACGAGCCCGGCAGCCGCCCCGCGGCCGAATCGGGATCGTCCCTCACCGCGCGGCCCGGGAATCGATAGTCCTTCGTGTCGCGCGAGAATCCCTCGACGTGCAGGGCGAAGGGCCCCGCCCCCCCGGTGAGTTCGGCGGCCACCGACCGTTCCCGATCGGCGCTGCCGGCGCGCAGTTCCGCCGAGCCCGTGGGCGATTCCGGCACCGCATCCGGGACGAGGTTCGAGACCACGTTGACCACGCCGCCCACCGCCCCGCTGCCGTAGAGCAGGCTCGCCGGACCGCGCAGCACTTCCACACGATGGGCGAACAGCGGTTCCGTCGTGACGGCGTGATCGGGGCTCAGCGTCGACACGTCGAGCGTGCCCACGCCGTTTTCCAGCACGCGGATCCGGGGGCCGTCGAGACCCCGGATGATGGGCCGGCCCGCGCCGGGACCGAAGGCGCTGGAATGCACGCCCGGCTCGGTCGCGAGCGTGTCGCCCAGCGAGGCGGCCCGGCGACGCCGAAGCTCGTCGCCGGCGAGCACGGAGGCGGGCTGCGCGAGATCGACCTCGCGCTTGCCGAGCGGGGTGGCCGTCACCACCACCTCGTCGAGTTTCTCGACCTTGTCGGCTGGCTTGGGGGTGTCGGCGGAGGACTGCGCGAATGCGCTCGTCGACGGATGGAAAGCGAAGGCGGCCGCGAGCGCGGCCGAAAGCACGGTGAGGCGTGGCATGGAGACTCCCGGGAAGGACGAGAAAGGGCCGGGCCGCGTCGAGGACACGGGCCGGGCCGTCGGCGTCAGGCGGGAATCGGGGGCGGGGCGCGGGAGTGGAAAGGGACCGGCGTACCCGCGCGGAGCGTCGTCGCGATCGGAGGGATCGAAGGCGGGTGCTGCGCGGCCGGCGCGAGCGCGGCGCCAACGGCCGGGGCGAATGCGCCGGCCTGCGCGAACAGTCCGTGCAGCGGGCAGGCGTCGCCGCCGTCCTCGTCCGGAATGCTGCCGTGGGGTCGCGATTCGGAACCGGGCGGGGATTCGTCGTGCGCCCGGGAGATCCCGTGCCCGTGGAAATGAATTCCACCGTTTCCGCCGGATGCAAGCGACTCGAAGGCGTGGCCGAGATCGTGTCGCGCGAGCCCGGCCTGCGCGACGAGCACGCACGCAGCCAGCACGAGCGCAAGAAGCCCGCGCAAGCCGGGAGGCCGCCTTTTCTTGCAATCCAGTTGCATCACGGATCGCACTCTACCAGAAGCGGGTCCTAGCGCCGAACCCCCGGCGCCTCGACCGGAAGCCCCTTCGCCCGTGTCGCGAGGTAGAGCTCCAGCGCGACGAGTTCGTCGCTTCCGGCCGCCGGCTGCTCGGCCCGCACGCCGAAGAAACACGCGCGAAGCCGGCGGTGCAACGAGCCCACCGCCTGCCATTCCAGCCGGTACGCGGGCCAGCCCGTGGGGTGTCCCTGGCTGATGGGTTCGGCGAGCAGCGTGCGGCCCCAGCGCGCGTCGTGGCAGTGGGTGCAGGCGAGGTTCAACTGGCCGATGCGGGTGAAGTAGAGATCGCGGCCTTTCTCCCACGCCCCGCGCGCGGAACCTTCCGGGGACACCGCGAGTGCCATGCCCCGCGAGAGATTCGCGACGAAGGTCTCCAGCTCCAGTAGCGCATCGGATTCACGCGCGAGCCCCGCGCCCCCGCGATGCCGCCGGTCGCAGGCATCGATGCGGCCCGCGAGATCCGTGACGCGGCCGAGCGCGCCATCGTGCTTCGGAAAGCGCGTCGCCGCGCCCCGCAGCGCTTCGCCCTCCTCCCCGTGGCAATCGGCGCAGCGCCTGCCGTTGGCGCCTTTCGCGCGGAAGCGATCCCGCCCCTTCGCGACCCACAGCATGCCCGGGTTGGCGAAGTCGTCCGCCTGCAGCGCCCGCACGTCCGCGCTCTGGAAATCCGGACCGGGCTTGAGGGGCGAGGGACGCGACGGCTCGGCGGCGGCCGCACCCAGCACGACGAGGCCGGCGAGGACCGCGAACGCCCTCACGACACCGCGATGGGCTGCGCGACGCGGCCCTTGTCGCCCTTGTCGTCCACCCACTCCACGACGACTTCGCCGCTCGACTTCGCGACGATCCAGAACGCGAGATAGGGATTGGCCGCGATGCCCGAGCCCATCTCGGCGCGGAAGACCTCCTCGCCGCCATAGGTGACCGACAGGCGGTTCACGACGTTCATCGGCACTGCGCGCCCGTCGGCCTCGCGCCGGAAGCCCGTCTCCATCGGGTGCTGGACGAGCAGGCGAACCTCCACCGCTTCGCCCGCGCGGGCCGTCGCAGGAACCTGCAATCGCGCGATGGCCATCGCTACACGCCCTCGTCGATGCAGGCGGCGGCCGTCACCAGCACGGGCCGCTCCACCAGCCGCCAGCGCCCGCCCGAGAGCGACGCGAGCACCGTGACCTTCTGCTCCACCGCGAGGCGGATGCGCGTGGCAACGTCCGCCTTCGCCGCGCCGGGGCCGAAGTGGAATGCCGCGACCAGCGGGCGCGGGTTGCGCTCGGCGAACACGTGCAGGGCCGTCACGCGGTCCGCGGCCGACATGGGACTCGGCACGCGCACGCGGAACGGAACGGAATTGCCGTTTTCCGCGATGGGGGGCAGCTCCACCTCGATGCCGCCTCGCTCCGGCACCGCGCCCCCGGTGATGCGGGCGACGAGCGCGCCGACATCCTGGGCGGGCAACAGCTTCTGCGCTCTGGTGACGGACGAGGCCCCCAGCAGCGCCGCCGTACCGAGAAAAGCTCGCCGCTTCATCGCAGCGACCCCAGGTAGGCCACGAGATCCTCCACCTGCGCGGCCGTCAGCACGGGGCGGCCGGCGTAGGAAGGCGCGACACGCGAAAGCGCCGACGTGCGGTGGAATGCCGGCATGACGGCCTCCGGCTGGATGCGCGTGATGTCCACGATGCGGAAGCGGATTTCATCGGGCGAAAGGCGCGAGCCCACGCCCGAGAGCGAGGGCCCCACGTCCCCGTGGGGCGCCATGCCCGGCGCGTGATGGCAGAGCACGCAATGCCCGCCCTCGCGCGCCGCGAAGACCGCGCGGCCCCGGGACGCATCGCCCGCAGGGCCCAGCGGCGCATCGCGATGGGGCGAGCCCGCGCAACCGGCGGCGGCCGCGACGAGCGCGACCGCCGCGAGGGGCTTTGCGGCCATCACGCCTTCTTGAGATCCCCGGGCTTGATGGGCAGCGTGCGCACGCGCTTGCCGGTGGCCTGGGCCACGGCATTGAGCACCGCCGGCGCGAAGCTGAGGATGCCCGGCTCGCCGTGGCCGCCCCAGAAGCCGCCCGTGGGCACCAGCACCGTCTCCACCTTGGGCATTTCCGAGATTTCCGGCAGCACGAAATCCTGGAAGTTGCGCTCGACCACGCGGCCGTTCCTGATGGTGTTCGACTGGTAGAGCGAGCCGATGCCGTAGACCACGTTGCTCTCGGCCTGGGCCGCGCAGGTATCGGGGTTCACGACGTGGCCCGAATCGATGGCCATCACGAAGCGGTGGATCTTGAGCGTGCCGTCGGGCTTGACCGACACCTCCGCCACGCCCGCGGTGAAGCTGCCGAAGCCGTCAGCCACGGCAAGGCCCCGGAAGACGCCCGCCGGAAGCGGCGTGCCCCAGCCGGCGGTCTTCGCGGCGGCTTCCAGCACGAGGCGGTTCTTGTCCCCGGGCTTGAGCATCGCGAGGCGGTAATCGAGCGGATCCTTGCCGGCGGCGGCGGCGAGCTCGTCGATGAAGCATTCGCGGTACATCGCGTTCTGCAGGCCCGGCGCGCGCCAGAAGCCCACGGGCACGTGCGGGTTCTTCATCGCGTAGTCCACCTGCTGGTTCGCGATCTGGTAGGGCATGTCGTTCAGCGACCGGACCGCCGAGAAATCGATGCCCTTCTGGATGGCCTCGGGCCGCAGGAGCGCGAGGATGGACGGGCAGGCGATCTTCGCCTCGAAGGCCACGATGTTGCCCGCGGCATCCAGGCCCGCCTTCATCCGCACGACGCTCGCCGGGCGGTAGTAGCCGTGCTGCATGTCCTCTTCCCGCGACCACATCATCTTCACGGGAGTGCCGGGCATCTGCTTGGCGATCGCCACGCCCTGCTTCACGAAATCCTGCGGCGCGCCGCGGCGGCCGAAGCCCCCGCCCAGCATCGCCTTGTGGACCTCGACCTTTTCCAGCGGGACACCGGCGGTTTCCGCCGCCGCAGCGAGGGACGCTTCCGCGTTCTGCGTGGAGGTCCACACCTCCACGAAGCCGTCGGGCTTGATCCACGCGGTGCACACCTGCGGCTCCATCGTGGCGTGGTTGAGGTAGGGCGAGGCGTACTCGGCCTCGATCACCTTCGCCGCGCCGGCCATGGCCGCCGACGCATCGCCCACCTTGCGGGCTTCGGCGAGCTTCGGTTCCGCGAGTCCGTCGCGCAGCATCTTGAAGATGGTCTCGTCCGAGACGTTGGCATTGGCGCCGAAATCCCAGTCGACCTTGACCTTCTTGAGCGCCTCGTTGGCGCGCCACCAGTTGTCGGCCACGACGGCGACGAAATCGGCTTCACGGACGATCTTCTTCACGCCGCGCATCGTCTCGGCCTCGGCGGAATCCACCGACTTCACCTTGCCGCCGAACACGGGGCACTGCGCGATGGAGGCGTGCAGCAGGCCGGGCAGGTTCACGTCGGTGCCGAAGACGGGCTTGCCCAGCACCTTGTCGGGGATGTCGAGGCGCTTGATGGGCTTGCCGGCGATCTTCCAGTCCTTGGGATCGCGCAGCTTCACGTCTTTGGGCGGCTCGAGCTTGGCGGCGGCCGTGGCCACCTGCCCGTAGCGAAGGCGGCGCTTGCTGGGCCCGTGGATGATCACGCCCTTTTCCACGGAGCACTCCGCGGCGGGCACCTTCCACTGGGCGGCGGCGGCGGCCACCAGCATCTGGCGGGCGCTGGCACCCGCCTTGCGCACGTAATCCTGGCTGCTGCGCACGCCCTGGCTTCCGCCCGTGGACATGGAGCCCCAGATGCGCTTGCGACGCACGTGCTCGTTGGGCGAGGCGAACTCGGCCGAGACCTTGTTCCAGTCGCAGTCGAGCTCCTCGGCGACCAGCTGCGCGAGCGCGGTGTAGGTGCCCTGCCCCATCTCGGAGCGGGCGATGCGGATGGCGACGCGATCGTCGGGGTGGATGACGATCCAGGCGTTCACCTCGGTGGCCGCGGCCTTGGCCTGGGGCTTCGCGAGGGCGGGAAAGGAGAACTCGAGGGCGAGGCCGCCACCGACGGCGGCGGAGGCCTTGAGGAATGTGCGGCGATCGGCTTGGAGGGTCATGGCGGTCTCCTTCAGGCCTTCTTGCCGGCGGGCTGGCCCGCGGCAGCGTGGATGGCCTTCCGCACGCGGGCGTAGGTGCCGCAGCGGCAGAGGTTGGTCATGGCCTCGTCGATGTCGGCATCGGTGGGCTTGGGCTTCTTTTCCAGCAGCGCGGCCGCGGCCATCATCATCCCCGTCTGGCAGTAGCCGCACTGGGGCACCTCGTGCTCGATCCAGGCCTTCTGGATGCGGTGCAGGCCGGGCTTGGAAAGGCCTTCGATGGTGAGGATCTTCTTGCCCACCACGTCCGCCACCTTGGCGCGGCAGGCGCGGACCGGCTCGCCATCCACGTGCACGGTGCAGGCGCCGCACTGGGCGATGCCGCAGCCGTACTTGGTGCCCATCAGCTTGAGCTCGTCCCGCAGCGCCCACAGCAGGGGCATCTCGGGTTCGACGTTGAGGTTGTGAACGCGCCCGTTCACGGTGAGCTTGACCATGGAGACTCCTCGTTATCGTTCGGATGGCCGGGACTTGGCGCCCGGTTCGGGGAAAGGGAGGGGCCGTCCGGCGCTCGCTCGGCGGACGGTGCGCGGCCTCACTGCGGCGATGTTAAGACGAAACCGGAAAGGCGGGGAGCCCGTTCCGGCCGCCAGACCCTGCGACCGCCGGGGCGTGCCGAAGTTCGCCGCCTAGCGCGAGCCGGGCGGGGTGGGAACGGGCGCGTTGGTGCGCACGCCGCGCTGGAAGGAGAGCGAGGAGAAATCGCCCGTATCCACCGCCGTGCGCAGCATGGTGCGGTAGCGGTCCAGCACCTGGGCGTCGTAGGGGGAGACGCCGTAGTAGAAGAGGTAATCCGGAAGGTTGTTTGCGTCGCAGCGGCCCTGGGACGCGCAGCCCTGAAGCACCGGGACCGCGTTGTCGCCGCAGGAATAGCCGTATTCGCAGGCCAGCAGAAGTGCCGCCTGACGGAACGAATTGGGCTCGATGGGCTGCTGGTCGGGCCCCAGGCGCACCGAGAGATCGCGGAAATTGTTGGCCAGGATGCGGCCAGCGCTGACCATGGCTTCAGGATCCCGGGAGGAGAACGCATCCCGGATGGCGTCCAGCTGCCCGTCCGAGAGCGTGGGACCCGCGCGCCCGCCGACCGAACGGCGCTCCGCCCACATCTCCTGCTCCAGCAGCGTGACGCGGGCCTTGGGATCGTTGCCGGCGGCGGCGCCCTTCAGGAGCGCGGCGAGTTCCGCCTCCGTCGCCGTGATGCCCCCCATGCCGGCGCACTTGTCGGTGGAGAGCCGGTCGATCGCGGCGAGGCGCTGGGCGCGGCGCGGGTCCGATTCCGGGTGGTCGGCGGCGACGCGGGTGCGAAGCTCGTCCAGGTGCGTGGCCTGGCCCTTGCGCGCATTGGCGTTGCCGCAGGCGCGGAGCATCTGCCACAGCAGGTACTGGCCTTCGGGCGTGGCGCCTTCCGCCGTGCCCTTGAGGCGGTCGTAGAGGGGGCGGTAGCTGGTGGCCGCGGCGAATTCCTGCGCGAGGGGCGAGGCCGTGACCTTGGTGACGGCGTGCCGCAGGATGTTGTTGGAAGCGGAAGGGCTTGCGGGTGCGGCGGGGGCCGGGGCTGCCGACACGCGCGAGGCGGAGGGTGCGGCAGCCGGTGCGGCGGCGACGGCGGCCGGCGCGGTGGCGGGCGCGGGGGCGCGAAGCAGGTCCCACGCGAGGACGGCGAGGCCCAGGGCGGCGACGGAAGCGAGCAGGAGCTTGCGGTTCAAGCGGTGTCCTCGATGAGCATGCGCGCGCCCTTTTCCCCGATGAGGTAGGCGGGCGCGTTGGTGTTGCCGGAGGTGATGCGCGGCATCACCGATGCATCGATAACGCGCAGGCCCTCGATTCCGTGCACACGCAGGCGGTCGTCCACCACGGCGTCGGCGTCGTGGCCCATGCGGCAGGTGGACACCGGGTGGAAGATGGTCGTTCCCAGGTCGCCGGCGGCCTTGGCGAGTTCCTCGTCGGTCTGCAGGGAAGGCCCGGGCTTCCATTCCTCGGGCCGGAACCGCTGCAGGGCCGGGGCCGCCATGATGCGCCGCGTGAAGCGAAGACCGTCGATGGCCACGCGCCGGTCCTCGTCCGTGGACAGGTAGTTGAGCTTGATCTCCGGCGCCGCGAACGGGTCGGCGGACTTGATGCGGATCCAGCCGCGCGAGGTGGGCCGCAGGTTGCACACCGAGGGCGTCACCGCGTCAAAGGAATGCAGAGGGTCGCCGAACTTGTCGAGGGACAGCGGCTGCACGTGCCACTCGATGTTGGGCGTGGGCTGGCCCGGGTCGCTCTTCGCGAACGCGCCGAGCTGCGACGGCGGCATCGTGAGCGGACCCGTGCGGAAGAGCAGGTATTCCAGCCCCATCGCCGCCTTGCCCCACAGGCTGTTGGCCCGCGTGTTGAGCGTGCGCGTGCCGTGTACCTTGTAGACCGTGCGGATCTGCAGGTGGTCGTGGAGGTTTTCGCCCACGCCCTTCATCTCGTGCACGACGGGAATGCCGTGCTGCGAAAGGAGCGATGCCGGTCCCACGCCCGAGAGCTGCAGGAGCTGGGGCGAGCCGATGGACCCCGCCGCGAGCACCACGGCGTGGCGCGCGCGGGCGGACTTTTCCCCCTGCCCTTCCACCACGAAGTCGATGCCCGTGGCGCGGCGCTTGCCGTCCTTCGTCTCGATAGCGATGCGCTTCGCGTGCGCCTTCGTGACGACCGTGAGATTGGGCCGCGCCATCGCTGCGCGAAGCCACGCGTTGGTCGCGCTCCAGCGCCGGCCGCCCTTCTGGTTCATGTGGAAGTACGCGGTGCCCGCGTTGTCGCCGCGGTTGAATTCCGTGATCGGCGGGATGCCGCTTTGCGTCGCGGCCTCGCGCCAGGCGTCGAGGATTTCCCAGGAGACCCGCGGCGGCTCCACGCGAAGCTCGCCGCCCGCGCCGTGCCATTCGTCCGCGCCGCCGAAGTAGTCCTCCATCGACTTGTACAGCGGCAGCACGTCGTCCCAGCCCCAGCCGCGGTTGCCGAGGGCCGCCCAATGGTCGAAGTCCTCCCGCTGGCCGCGCATGTAGATCATCGCGTTGATCGACGAGCACCCGCCCAGCACGCGGCCCCGGGCGTACAGGAGCTGGCGGCCGTTCAGGCCCGCGTCGGGTTCCGTCTTGTAGCACCAGTCCGTGCGCGGGTTGCCGATGGTGTAGAGGTAGCCGACCGGGATGTCGATCCAGAACCAGTCGTCCTTGCCGCCGGCCTCGAGGAGCAGGACGGAGCGCTTGCCGTCCTTGGTGAGGCGGTCGGCCAGCAGGCAGCCCGCGCTGCCGGCGCCCACCACGATGTAGTCGTATTTACCATCGGACTTCATGCAGAAGCGCCATCCATTCCTAATACCCTAACCAAGGTAACCGCCGAGTTCTGTTCCAACGCCCCCTTGGAAATTTGGGTGAATCTTGGCACCCACTCCTCCTTCGAGCCGCATTCGAGCAAGAACAAACTTCTCACACACATCAAAAGTCAATAGATAGACTACAAAAGACCTTATCTAGTCAAACCCTTACACACCGCCACGGGCATAAAAATGGCCAAGCCATTGAGTTCCAAAGCTTTTATTGCTCTCCCGCACCCCCAAATTGCGAGAGCTATCGTGGTGGCGCTATCCATTTGCTTGCAAACATTAGGCAATGCCTACTCGCAGCAGCAGAACGCTGAAGGTACAAGCCAGGGCAGAGACTGGTTGACGGTTGGAAGTCGCGCCCCTGACAAGCCACCCCTTCTTCTGCGAATTGATTCAATTTTGCATATTCAAGGGCTTGTCAGATTCGAAACAAGCATCGAGTCCACTCATGGGGCATTTTCTGGCCTGAATTTCATTGGCTCTCGCGATACCTACATTCATGAATTTACTCTAGCCACATGCACATCTAACAAGGCGCATACCTATCGACGAATTGCAATTAACAGGAACGACAACTCGCGCCGCACGCTACTAGAAGAACCCCCAAATGAAGCATTGATGGTACCTCTGGTTGAGAACTCACTTCTTACAACATCTATAAAGGTTGCCTGTAGTTGGAAACCGGACTACCTGAAATCCGCTTTTCCCCCATCTTCTAAACACTCAGCTGCCTGGCAAGTAGTATCCAAGCGCGGTCCTGACAACGCCGAGATTTTTCTTGATACAGCAAACATTCGCCGCGCCTATGAGGACATTGCTTTTGTAATTCGCGTCCCAATTGGCGAACAAATTGAATCCTCGCTTCGCTCTTTAGGGTTTAACCCTAGATCTCGCTTGTACGAGTGGTATGCGGCGAATTGCCAGTCAGCCACCCTGGCGCCGTATGCAAGCGAAGTGATAGACGATCGCATGGCCGTCGTATATCGAAGCGTCGGACCAAGAGAGGTTTCATTACGCTCGTCAAAGCCAGGCAGTGTCGCTGCAGACTTATTGAAAGAGGCTTGTCGAATCGACAAGCTACAAAATGGTAGCAGCGCCACTAGTGTCACCCTTCCTGGGATTGAACCATCGTCCGACCGAAAGCAAAGGCTTCCCATTCGCCTGGATCTTGAGTTTTTGCCACTTTCTCCAGCACCCAAGTGGCACAAGGACAACTCTTCAAATGAGTCGCTCAGACACATAGATTTAAGTTCCCTTCGAGAGAAGGGTGAACGCATAACTGCGTGGCTGCAATTTACAAGCAACTCGTTGGGTATCGGCCGCAAGACTAGAGATGCGCTCTCAGCCCTAAGACTTTCAACATTCAACTGCTCGGAAAGAGAATCGGCATTGCTGGTCGAATACCTATATCAAGACAAATTTATCTCCGGAACATTGATAGATGAATATAGGGCGCCAATTGGAAGTCAAATGTCGACCCCAATAAAAGGCTCTCAAGATGATGCTGAGCTTCAGTTTGTGTGCCGAACACACGAGCAGGTGAAAGCGAAAGCAACCCTCGAAACAGTGGATGACGTCGGCAAAGCAGAACTCGCAAGTACTTTGAAGGACAATCGTCAGAAAGCTGTTCCGGCAGGCACTGCGAAACGCGCTAGCCCAGACAACGCGGCAAAGAAGCCCGCGCCTCAAAGGACCTACTCAAATCCGTTTTAACGAGTCTTCGAATAGATTCTGATGAAGGCTCTCTATCCGAGAACATGACTTCAGTCACTCCGAACCTTGCCGGTTCCGCCCTCCCGCTCTTGCTGGCGGCGTGCGTTCTTGCTTCCGCTTGCGGCGAGCCAAGTTCGCCTACAACCAAAAGCGAGCAATCAGATATCTCGGATTCGCTTGAGTCTGATAGAAAACTAGCAGAGTCCGGAAATGTTGAAGCTCAGTTAAAAATGGCACGCCGTCATATCAATGGCGATGGAGTAGCCAAAGACGAGCAACTCGCTTTTTATTGGAATGAACTCGCGGCAAAGCAGGGAAACTCCGGAGCAATGGTTGCGGTTGGCGAAAGCCTTATTGAGGGGAACGGTGTAACTAAGGACTACGCAACAGGAATCGAGTGGCTTAGCAAGGCATCCGTCATCGGTAACTCAGATGCGCAGTACAGCCTCGCACAGTTAAACGGACTGATTTTTCCCGACGGCGTTTTCTTTCCCGCCGGATTCCATAGGATTGGTTCGAAACTGACGCCCACCGAACAAGAAGCAATGGCGCGCACCTTTGTTGAGCTTTCAACCAAGGCGGCAAACGCAGGCCACATGGGGTCGACTGTCGATCTCGCCAGAGTCATGTTGTTTGGGCTCAAACAAGGGAAATTTAGCGTCGAACCCAATCTCGACGAGGCGATCAAACTGCTGCACCAAGCGGCATCCAAGGGCCACTGGGACGCGCAGTGGACCCTAGCAACTTTGTATCAAGCCGGATATTCGACAATTGCCCCCAAGGAGCAAGAATCTGCTCGTTGGTGGAGCAAACTGAAGGAGCAATCCAGCACAGAAGCTCAGAAGCAAATCGCCTGGCGTTACAGGCAACATGGCCCCTATAAGCCAGGAAAGCTGAAATTCGATGGCAGAGAGCTTCAATCTGCGGAGGATGCTAACGAAATAGCAGCGCAGTGGTACGCAAAGTGCACAAAGCAGGGTGATGCAATATGCGCTTTTGAACTTTTTCAAATGACCAAAGCTGGAATTGGGGTCATGAAAGATCACGCTGAAGCGCAAAGGCTATTGAATTTCGCTGCCACCCGTGGTGTCACAGAAGCCCAGTGGCATCTGGGCTATTTGCACTACTCAGGTGATGATCTTGTCAAAGACTATTCAGCGGCAATGAAGTGGTTCGTGCTTGCAACAAACAAGATTGAAACAATGGCCGGCGCGAAGTCCGCTAATGCAATTGGCCTTTTCTATATGAACGGTTGGGGTGTAGAGCGCGACTTAGTACTTGCGTATGCTTGGCTGAACATTGCTTCATCTAGGCATGCCACCAAAGCTAGGGAAAACTTGGCATTGGTAGAGAAGCAGCTTTCTCCTGACGAATTGAAGGAAGCTCAGGGATTGTCCAGCAAATGGAAGCCAGGTGGCACCATCGCGCGGCTCGCCTCTAAAGCCGGCAGTCAAAGACCAGGAAGGGATAGCGCGACACCACAATTGGCTAGCAGTGGAACAGGATTTTTTATCGACGCAAGCGGAACACTTGTGACGAATTTCCACGTTGCGGGTGAGTGTAAAGATGTACGAATACCGTCGCTATCGAAGAGTGCAAAAAGCATCGTGCATGATCGCGCAAATGATCTGGTGGTCTTAAAAATAGAATCCGCCACCACCAAATTTGCCCAATTTCCAAGCGCGGATGGTCTGAGTCAAGGAGAGGAAATAGTTGCATTCGGCTTCCCACTCGATGGCTACCTTCCTTCTACGGGGAATATTTCGACGGGGCTTGTATCGGCTCTGGCAGGACCAGGCAATAACACCTCCCTCATTCAAATTTCGGCACCAATTCAGCCAGGAAATAGTGGGGGAGCTGTTTTGAATCGAAAAGGGAATGTCGTTGGGGTAGTGGTTGGGAAGGCCGACGCACTAAAGGTAGCCAAGATTACTGGCGACATCCCTCAGAACATAAATTTCGCTGTATCCGGTAAGACTGTCCAGTCATTCCTCGAGAGCAGCCAAATCGGGTACCAAAAATCTAGTGGGCTGTTTAGCTTTTCGAAAAGCCCGGTTGAGCTTGCCGAACACGCTCGAGGATTCACGGTAAAGGTCGAGTGCTGGAACTAAATCAGCAGCGTAAGTACTCCACAGAATTTTGATCTAACCTCCCTATCTTAGTTGCTTTCAAAGGCGAATTTCTGCACCCAGTAAGTTGCAGAATTTTCTTGAAAGCAAGGCTCTACCTATTCTTCTCAGCGCCCTCAGATAGCGAAACCCACGCGTGCCGGCGCTGCTCGTACACGGAGACGCGCGGAGCGGGAAACGCGGGATCGGCGAAATTGCCGACGGCCACCGCCACGAATTCCGGCTGGTCGCGGAAGGTGTACCAGACCGTGCTGCCGCAGGTGGGGCAGAAGTGGAAATCGGCCGTGAAGCCTTCGTCGCCGGTGCGGCTCCATGTCGTGGAATCGCCTTCGATCGACACCTCGTCGCACCGGAAGCGGGCCTGGAAGCCGAAGGCGCTGCCGGTGCGCTTCTGGCATTCGAGGCAATGGCAAACGGAGATGCGCACGGGATCGCCCGCAACCGTGACGCGCAATTGCCCGCAGCTGCAGGAGGCTTCACGGTTCATGGGGGGGCTCGCTTTCCGGCGTTGGGTTGCTGGCGACGACTCGGGCGTACCCGCGCTATCGCGCCGGCAGCCGGTTGGCCGCGCGCCGCGCCTCGTAGGACTTGAGGTGCGTCCACGCGAGCGAGAGCACCGTGTCGTCCACGCCGTGCTCCCGCGCCTTGTCGAGCATGAAGCCCACGATGTGCGCGGCCTCCACGGGCTTGCCCTGCTCCAGGTCCCGCAGCATCGACGAACTGGCCGGGCCGGGCGTCGTGAGCCGGGTGGTGGCGAACTCGATGGCCTTCGGGCGCGGGGCGAAGCCGCTCTTCGTCACGATCGCGATGTTGGCCGCGAGCGCGCGCTCGATGGCCTCGCGACCGCCGGGGGCCGAGAGGATCTCGCCGATGTTGGCGCGGAACAGGCACGTCGTCGCCGCGAGCGCCGAGAGGAACATCAGCTTTTCCCACAGGTCCTGTTCGATCGCGTCGGAGTGGGACCAATTGATGCCGGAGGTCTTGAGCGCGTCGGCGAAGGCATCCGCCGTCGCCTTCTGGGACGCTTCCCTTTCGCCGAAGATCAGGCGGTTCAGGGGTTCCATGTGCTTCACGGTGCCATCAGGCGTAAGCGTCACGTTGATCTGGCAGGTGCCGCCGAGCACGCGGGCCTTTCCGAAGCGCGCATCGAGCCGCGCCAGGTGCGAGACACCGTTGAGCAGCGGCACGATCGACGCGCCGGCCTGCACCGCGGGCGCGATCGCGTCCATGGCCGAATCCAGGTCGTAGGCCTTGCAGGTGAGCAGCACGAGGTCGAAGCCCGGGAGGGGCTGGCCGGCTATAACGGTCTTCGCGGCGATCGTCGCGGGGCCGTTGGGGCTTTCGATGACGAGGCCGTTCGCGGCGATCTGCGCGGCGCGGGCCGGACGGACGAGGAAGGTGACGTCGGCACCGCCCTGCGCGAGCCGGCCGCCGAAATAGCCGCCGATGCCGCCGGCGCCAAGGACGAGGATTTTCATGGCACTCCGTGGAGATTTTCCGTTGCGAGGGTGCGGCTCCTGCCGCAGCCTTCTCCGGTCCCGTTGACCGGGCGGCCAGTTTATCGGCATTCGAGGTCACGGCGACTTCACGACAGACGCCCCGTGGCTCAGCGCCGTTTTCAGAGCTTATTTTAGTGCTATTATTGGATCTTTCGATGACTCACGCCTGCGACGCCCCCATGGAAACCGTCCTCGCCTCGCGATCCATCAGCATTTCGGATTTCAAGAAGAACCCTGCGAAGGTGGTGCAGGAGGCCGGCACGCATCCAGTCGCCGTGCTCAGCCACAATCGCCCCGCGTTCTATCTCGTGGAGCCGAAGCTCTTCGAGGCGATCCTGGACCGCCTGGAGGACATCGAACTGGCGGAACTCGCGGCCCGTCGTGTCGGCTCCGGGGAGCGCTCGATTCCGGTCACGCTGGATGAGCTCTAGCCGGCGCGGACCGCCCAAGTCCGCATCAACCCGACGGCGTCCTGCGAAAGCCTCGGGAACGCCGGCGCCGAAGGCGCAGCGCCGTTACCGCCTCGAGTTCCTGGAATCGGCCCTGCGCGAATGGCGAGCCCTGGATGGTTCGATCCGAGAGGTGCTCAAGAAGCACCTCGCCCAGCGGCTTGAGACACCGCACTTCCCGGGATCGGAACTGCACGGTCCCCTGGCAGGCTGCTACAAGATCAAGCTGCGCGCGCAGGGCTACCGGCTTGTCTACCAGGTGCGGGATGAAGTGATGGTCGTCCTGGTGATCGCCGTCGACCGGCGCGACAAGGACAAGGTTTATCGTGCCGCCTTGGCGCGAATGGATGCCTTGCGAGTGCAGGAACCGACCGCCCCTTCGCCTACAGCCGCGTCTCCTCGAACCCCCGCGCCTTCACGAGCGCGTCGATCTCCCTGAGGGTCTCGAGCAGCGCCTTCATGCGCGGCAGGGGCCAGGCGTTGGGCCCGTCGGACAGGGCCTTGGCCGGATCGGGGTGCGTTTCCATGAACAGGCCCGCGACGCCCGTGGCGATGGCCGCGCGCGCGAGGACCGGCACGAATTCCCGCTGGCCGCCCGACGAGGTGCCCTGCCCGCCCGGAAGCTGGACGGAGTGCGTCGCGTCCATCACGACGGGGCAACCGGTCTCGCGCATGATCGCGAGGGACCGCATGTCGGAGACCAGGTTGTTGTAGCCGAAGGACGCGCCCCGCTCGCAGACCAGGATGTTGTCCTGGCCGCTTGCCTCGCGGGCCTTGTCCACGACGTTCTTCATGTCGTGGGGCGCGAGGAACTGTCCCTTCTTGATGTTGACGGGCTTGCCGGCACGGGCCACCGCGTGGATGAAATCCGTCTGGCGGCACAGGAACGCCGGGGTCTGCAGCACGTCCACGTGCTTCGCGACCTCGGGCACCTCGGCTTCCGTGTGCACGTCGGTGAGAACGGGCACGCCGAGCTGCGCGCGCACCTTGGCGAGGATCTCCAGGCCCTTTTCCATCCCGGGGCCGCGGAAGCTCTTGCCGCTGGAGCGGTTGGCCTTGTCGTAGCTCGACTTGAAGATGAACGGGATGCCGAGGGCGGCCGTGATCTCCTTCAACTGCCCGGCCACGTCCATCTGGAGCTGCTCGCTCTCGACGACGCAGGGACCGGCGATGAGGAAGAACGGCTTGTCGAGGCCGGTTTCGAATCCGCAGAGTTTCATGACTACGCCGCGGAGCCGCCGATCACCTTCAGCCCCGGCTCCGGCACCCGCTGCTTGTGCCGGTCCAGCGCGGCCTTCACGTACGCGATGAAGAGCGGATGGCCTTCCCGCGGGGTAGAGGTGAATTCCGGGTGGTACTGGCAGCCGAAGAACCACGGGTGGTCGGGCCGCTCGGCCATCTCCACCAGGTTCTCGCTCTGGGTGCGGGCGCTGATGACGAGCCCGGCTTCCTCCAGCCGCGCCACGTACTGGTCGTTGACCTCGTAGCGGTGGCGGTGGCGCTCGGCGATGACTTCGCGGCCGTAGATGCGGTGCGCGAGGCTGCCCTTCTTCACGTTGCACGGCTGCGCGCCCAGGCGCATGGTGCCGCCCAGGTTGGAATTGGCGTCGCGCTTCTCGATCTTGCCGTCGTGGTTCTGCCACTCGGTGATGAGGGCGACCACGGGGTGGGGCGTGTCGGTGTCGAATTCCGTGGAGTTGGCGCCCTGCAGGCCGCACAGGTCCCGCGCGGCTTCGATGACGGCGATCTGCATGCCCAGGCAGATGCCCAGGTACGGCACCTTGTTCTCGCGGGCGTACTTGACCGCGGCGATCTTGCCTTCGATGCCGCGCTTGCCGAAGCCGCCGGGGACGAGGATCGCGTCCATGCTCGCGAGCCCCGCGACGCCGTCGGCCTCGATCTGCTCCGAATCCAGGTAGTGGATCTTCACCTTGGTGCGCGTGTGGATGCCCGCGTGCACCAGCGCTTCCGACAGGGACTTGTAGGAATCCTGCAGGTCGACGTACTTGCCGACCATCGCGATGTCCACCTCGTGCTCCGGGTGCTCCAGCGCGTCCACGATGCGTTCCCACATCGCGAGGTTGGCCGGGTACGCGGCGAGGTCCAGCTTGCGGCAGACGATCTCGTCCAGGCCCTGCTTGTGGAGCATGGAGGGGATCTTGTAGATCGAATCCACGTCGTAGCAGGAGATGACCGAGCGGTGGTCCACGTTGGTGAAGAGCGCGATCTTGCGCTTTTCTTCCTCCGGGATCGGCAGCGCCGAGCGGCACATGACCACGTCGGGCTGGATGCCGATGCCGCGCAGCTCCTTCACGGAGTGCTGGGTGGGCTTGGTCTTGATCTCGCCCACGCTCGCCAGGTGCGGCACGAGCGTCAGGTGGATGTAGCAGGTATTGGTGCGGCCTTCCTCGATGCCGATCTGGCGGATGGCCTCCAGGAACGGCAGCGACTCGATGTCGCCCACGGTGCCGCCGATCTCGATGATGCCGACATCCACGTCCTTGCAGGCGGCCTTCACGCTCGCCTTGATCTCGTCCGTGATGTGCGGGATGACCTGCACCGTGCCGCCGAGGTAGTCCCCGCGGCGCTCCTTGTTGATGACGCGCTCGTAGATCTGGCCGGTGGTGAAGTTGTTGAGCTTCTTCATCTTGCTCGAGATGAAGCGCTCGTAGTGGCCCAGGTCCAGGTCGGTCTCGGCGCCGTCCTCGGTGACGAAGACCTCGCCGTGCTGGAACGGCGACATCGTGCCCGGATCCACGTTGATGTACGGGTCGAGCTTGACGAGGGAGACCTTGATCTTGCGCGATTCGAGGATCGCGGCGAGGGAGGCGGCGGCGATGCCCTTGCCGAGGGAGGAGACCACGCCACCGGTGACGAATACGTACTTGGTCATTGCGACCCCCCGTTGGAAAGCGTCATTTTACCGGAACGACGCGGGGGTCGTGGAGCGCGGGGGCGGGCGGGGCTTGCGGGCCATGGCGCGCGTGGGCAGGCAACGTTTTCGCGCCTCGGGGCTTCGGGGTGTTGCGCCCGGCGGTGGCGCGCGGGGCCCGCGTGCGGCACCATCTGTCGCCATGGCACGACGATCCGACAAGTCCCCGAACTGGACCCGCGAAGGCGTGAAGCAGCGCCTGCTCGCGCGCTTCTGGACGCGCTTCCACATGAGCCTGATCCTGCTCTCGTGCGGCCTGGCGGCGATGCTGGCCAACACGCTGATGCGCTGGGCGGGCGTGGACGCGATGCTGGTGCGCTACCCCGTCGCGGTGGTCGTCTCGTACCTCACATTTCTTGCGGGCGTGTGGGTGTGGCTTCGCTACGTCGGCATCAAGGAGCCGGAAAGGAAGGAAAGCGATTCCAGCAACCTGCTCGATTCCGCGGACCTGCCGGACATTCCGATCGGGC
>ERZ761602.667-NODE-667-length-70620-cov-237.151903_pt1 | contig 70620 bp, 62 predicted proteins | sample MGYA00512165_ERZ761602 | MGnify/ENA primary metagenome ERZ761602 (study PRJEB28899, sample SAMN02445085) | bioreactor sludge metagenome | biome: EBPR sludge; isolation source: Thorneside wastewater treatment plant | place: Australia: Brisbane, Thorneside...
GCCCTGAGCTCGGCCTTGAGTTCCGCCATGGGCCCGGCCTTGAGTTCCGCCATGATCTCGGGTTTGAGCTCTGCCTTGAGGTCCGGCTTCAAGGATGAATTCAGCCTGCTCTTCAGCTCTTGCTTCAACTCGGCGGGTACGGTGTTGACGCCTGCACGCGCCACACGCTTGACAAGACGATCGTACGACCCCACGGACTCTTCCTTGCGACCAATCGGTCATTCTACCGCCAGCAGCGCCCGTACTCCAGCTCTGCCGACATTTGCCAATGAATCGAGGATCGAGAGCCCCGGCAAGAAGTCGCCTCCACCTGCCTGTGGATACACGGGATGGCGAAAGCCCTGGTATGCCAGAGACACTCCGGCCCGGGCGAATGCTTCATCGTCCTGATAGCCGGAGGCTCCGCCGCCGCACAGGTAGCGTGTGCCGCCGACTCTGCGTGTCAGGTTGATCAACAGATCGCTCCCCTGCCCATCGCAGCCGAGAGAAGAGGACGTTACACAGTGGTCATACCGCAAGCCAATCTGCGCGGCGATCGCCTTGATCATCGCGCTGTTGTAGCGCGCCAGGTTGCTCTCCGGTGCAAGAACCAGTGGCTCAAGCCAAGCCATGGTTTCCTTGTAGAACGGTGCTCGCGAGTACGTTGCTGTCAGTGTCTTCAGCAGCTTGCTGCGCCACGGCTGCTCGTCAGCCCATTCGATTTCGTTGATCGCCCGGACTCCATGGAAAGCTCGCTTGATCGGCCCGGTGACCCAACGTGCCTGGTCGCCACTGCGCAATCGTACGCGATTGCACCAGACGCCGCCGGTCTTGGGGAACTGTACGTCATCAAGAAAGATGAACACGTCGCTGCGTGCGATCTTGTCGAAGTAACCGAGCCAGGGCAGAAAGTTGGGCTGGTGGATGGAAACCGTCCTGTTCATTCGTCGCGCTCGATCAATCCCATCACGGCCAAGTCGAGCCATCTGCCGTCAACCAGGACGGCCTCGGTCAATGAACCCTCGCGGACAAAGCCTGCTTTCTCGCAAGCACGGATGATCGACAGCTCTGTCTCGGCAGGGTGCAGGCAGATGCGATGAAGGCTCAGGTCCACGAAGGCAAACCGGCACAGGAGCCTGATCGCTTCGGCTGCGTACGCTTCGTGCGCAGAAGAGCCATCACTGATCCGGACCCGCAGTTCCGCGTTGCGGTGCCGCCAACCGATGTTCTGCAACCGGCAAGTGCCGATCGCCTTGCTGCTCGCCCTTTCCTCGATCACGAACAGCAGCCGATCCGTGCGTTCTGCAATCGTTGCTTCCACCGTTGCCAAGTGGTCCTGCTCTGCACAATGGCGAGAAGCTGCATTCAGGATCCGCGCCTCGTCGTGCGACGACCATTCCTCAACGAGCGGCGCATCGGTTCGCCACAGGGGACGTAGGCGGACCGAGTCGGCCTCCAGGACGCATCCTCCCAACGGCCCGTACTTTAACGCCGTTACCTCGCACGGAGTAAAGTAGCGATCCATGCCGACGCGTCGGCCCTCTCCATCGACATAGAAAGCGGGCGGGAGCGGCGGCAGCAGAGCGCGGATATGATTGTAGATCGCAACCACCGGTTGGCTCCATCTGAATAGTCCATCATCGGGAGTCCGCCGGCAGCAGTAGTTGGCGGCCCGCTCGTCCTGGTCGTGGGCAGTCCAGCTGCCAGAGAGGATCTGTGGCAGATTCGCTGCGATCAGCTCGTCTGTCGCTCGCGCAAGGCGATCACGCAGCGTCTGCCAAGTGTCCTCGAAGAGCAGCGCCACGCGCCGCTGCGCGATGATGGGCCCTTCGTCGATGCCGGATGTCAATTCGTGCAGGGTCACACCCGTCTCGGTGTCGCGGTTGATGATCGCCCACTGAATCGGATTGCAGCCCCGATTGCGGGGCAATAGCGCATGGTGGATATTGATGCCGCCGAGGCGCGACAGACTCAGAACGTCCGCCCGAATGATCATGCTGTAGGAGTTGACCCAGATCAGGTCTGCGCCGAGTGCTTCAATTGCGCCCACGAAATGCGCATATTCCGGGCTACCCCATCGCGGCTGGACAAGGAAGGGCACCGTCATTCGCGCGGCAAGCTCCAGCAGATCATCGTGATACTGTGGTCTGACCGCAGCACCCACGATGCCAACCACGTGGCCCACGGGAAGATGACGGAGCAGTTGGGAAACCCCAGCAGCATCGCCAAAAAGCAGGATTCGCAACACTTTCGTCAGTCGCTCCAAAGGGTCAATGGGATCAGCAAGGCAGGGCGAGCCGCTTCGCTCCTCCGTCGTCCCGCCCCGCCCCGGCCGTCTCTGGCCGCACTGCCGCGCCGGCGGCGAGACCCCCCGCGTGCTTCTGCAAGGCTTCCCACCTGTTTCGATACGCCTCACAGATTTCGCAGCTGCCCTGCTTTTCAGGATCCCCGGCATCGTGCGGTCCTTGCCTCGTGTCCGCTGCATCGCTGGCAGACTCTTCCTGGCTCAGTCCGTCAAGGCCGATCGGCTCTCCCCTGCCCCACACCGCGAGCGACTCGATTCGCCCGCACAGCTCCACGCAATCTGCCTCAAGCGTTTCGTCTGCCGCCTCCGGCGCGCCTTGCGCCAAGCGGTCGCGGACCATCAGTGACCTCCTGTGGGCCGCATCGTGTGCCTCTCCCGCTGGCAGCCAGCTTCTTCCGCAAATGCATTTGAACAGGCTCAATCCATCGAAGCCAGCAATGGCCTGGTCGAGAAAACCACATACCTGCGCCACCGGAATCCGCCATTCCCCAATCAGGATTGCCTTGCAGATCCGCCTGAGCTGTGTTTCATGGAGTCGCGAAAGTTCGAGGAACAGCGTCGCGAAGCGCCTCATGTTCCACAGATAATCAAGGGCCTCGAAGATTTCACGGTCAACCGATCGCAGAAAGCTGATCGACGCCGCCGTACCGGCGAAGTTCTCGCGACTGCAGTCCTCGATCGCTTGATCGTAGAACAGCATCGTCGCCCGGGCGCGACCGAAAGCGCAGCGGAAAACCCGCTGCCGCGGCGGCATGGCGCGTGATTGCCACCAGCCCGGGTGTGTCAGCACCTGCAGGCACGAATCACTGGCCTCGCTCAGCACCTCTGACAAGCGACGAAAGCGCCAATATCCGTTCGAGTCGGAACAGTACGGCACCTCGGTCTTGAAGCGCCGTGAGTAGCAATTGACGAGGCCGCCATAGGTTTCTGCCTCACAGCCGAGATGGAACGCGGTCGGGTTGTGAAAGCTGAAAACCGCGGGGCGTTTACCAAGCAACTCCTCGAGCAGCCGAGCCTCGCGGGCGATCTGGTCATGCAGTTCGTCCTCCGAGCGCGTGGCATGAAAGGCCGCATCGAAGTGCAGGCCGACCTCGTGACCCAACCCGAGCAGACTCTTCACGATTTCGAGTTGGCTACGCTCAAGCAGATTGTAGAACTCGCTGTGCGGATTCACGAAGAAGGTAGAATTCAGACCCTCATCGTGCTCCGCTCGTCCCACGGCGAGTGCCCGATTGAGGGAATAGTCGCAGTCGTGTCGCCAAAGGACGAAGCGTTGCCCCCATGGAATGCGGTCGTAGCTGGCAGGCGTGTACGAGGACAGGCAGAGGCGAACAAGACCATGATAGGCCTCGATCGTGAAGTCCTCGTCTTGCGGGGCTGCGTTCGGCGGCTGGTTATCTACCGATATCATGTGCTTTTCTTCCTTCCTGCCACGAGAGCGCCAGAAAGACATCGCGTGTAATCTTCAGTCATCTCCAGGGACCGCTCCGAAACCGCCGCCAGAAATGGCGAAGATCCTGGCCGTCACGCCTCGTGCCCGCAGCCTGTCGATCACTGCTGGGTGGTACTGCTCACTCAAGGTGAGTATTATCGGTCGCGTGTTTCCGAAGATCCTGTCGTTCGGCCGATCTATTGTCAGCGGGGTATTCGGCATCAGTCGACCCTGGACCACGGGGTTGTCATCCACTATGGAGATGCGGTCATACCATCCTGCCCGGAAGTCGGACGCATACAGCAAGGCTGTAGCCGACAAGCCGGCGCCATAGAGAATCACGCCCTCGTCGCTGCCATCAATGAAAGCGCAGACCTGAGCGATCACCTGTCTCAGGGATGCGATTCTTGCGCCAGGATCGTAGCTGCTGCCGGATCTGCGGCAAAATGCGCAGATCAGACTGGGCTCGCTGGCACCGTTCAAGAAACGGATCTCGAAGCCGTGACCGGTGATCATTGCCGCGAGGGAGTTGCGACAGAAATAGTGCGGGTGTTCGTGCGCGAACATGTTCAGAACCCCGAGCCGCAGGAAGTGCTCGGCGTTCGGCACCTGCATGATCGCGATGCCATCGATCTTGAGATTCACGTGCAGCTGCTCGAAGAACGCGTCGACATCCACGATATGCTCGAGATTGAAGCGCGAAACAATGCAATCAAAATCTCCAGCTATCGGGGTAAGACCATAATAACCATCGATGAAATGCACATCGCCGCCTTGCCTGGCCCCCGGGTTGACCGCTGTGCAGCGGTATCCCTGGTCGAGAAAGTATTTCATCTGCTGCACGTCATCGCAACCTATTTCCAGAAGGCTGCGTCTGCCCGGGGGGCAGAATACTGGCAGCAACCTGTCGAACGGCTCGCGATAAAAGACATTCAAGGTTTCGAGTGCCTTGAATGGATAGAGGTTGTAGTAGTCAGCGTACAGTCTCTCGACAAAACCAGGGTCGATGCGTGTCAGGAATACGTGCTGACAGGCAGAGCAGGCCGCTGCGTGGACTTCTCGTGCCGGCACATCGGTTGCACGAGTACGTTCCACCGGGAATAGAATCGCGGGCAACTCGCCGCCGCACGGGATCTGGATGATCGCCGAGGAGCCGCAGGCAGGACACGCGTTCCTGCCGATCAGGTTGGACGTGGCTCTAGCCATAGTAGTGCTCCGTCAGGTTTCTGAGGATCAGCCCTTTGCCGTACGCGAAACCGACATCCAACTTTTCCTGCAGCAAGTGCCTGCGTATCAGAAGGTCCGGTTCGTTATACCCAACCATGGCGCGCAGTGAGGTGGTTCCGGAGAACCTGGGGTTGATCTCGAAGACCTGGACCACGCCCCGGACCAGGCGGCACTGTATGTTCAAGGGGCCTCTGGCACCGATCGCCACGGCGATCGCCCTGCACTGATCGGAAACAATCGGGAATCTGTCGATCTCGCCCTGGCTGATTCCCGAGCTGATGACCAGGCGCGGTCCAAGCTCTGCTTTTCCGGTCGTGTTAGCGACGCTCGTTCGAATGCTGAGCTGCCCGGTCAACGAGCGCTTGACTGCGATCGCATTGATGTATTCTCCATCCATGTCGTGGAGTACCCCGACCGTGTACTCGGCATCAGGAGTCCCGACGTACTCCTGGATGAAGAACTTGATGTCATTGGCGCCGAGGTTGAGGAACTGCGCCAGCCCGTCCAGCTCGCGCGCGTTCCGCGCGATATAGACGTTGCTCGAACCGCCTCCTCCGAGTGACGGCTTCACGACCACCGGGAACCAGTCAATCGCCGCCAAATCGGTAGTCACGTCAACGACGGCGAAGCGAGGAGCGGCAAACCCAAGTTCCAGCAGGCGCCTGTTGGTCTTCTCCTTGTCCATGCACAGGTCGATCACAGCGGTCGGGTTGACCGGCAGGAAAACACCCTGCTCTTCAATTTCTCGTCGATGTCTGGCGAAGAGCCTCAATTCGGGTTCACAACCGTGAAAGAGGACCTGTATCCGGTGGCGTGCGATCAGGGCGAAAAGCTCATCCATGTAGGTTGGCGAACTGGCAAGCGGCAGCACAGCGCGCTCGTGCACCATATCGAACTGCGGACAGGCGGGATTGGCGTCGGCTCCGACGATCCAGTAGAGTTCATTCTTGGCGAGCCGCAGGGCTTTTAGGATCTGTTCTCCGTGGCCGCCACCGCCCATCGCCGTAACCAGAATCCTGATCATGAATTGCTCGCTTTCTTGGCTTCTATGACCGTCCCGGCCAGCGAAGCCGCTCGCCGAGCGAAAAGACGAAGGACTGATGGGTGTACCAGACTCAGCGAATCCGCCGGCAGGCAAGCCAGCGACTTGCTGATGTCGAAACGATACAGGCGCGCTTCCTCGTTCGCCGGCTCGAAGGTCGCGAACGAACCATAGCGCCCATCATCCCGCGGCAAACCACAGCTTCCCACGTTGACGAATGTGGTGCCGCCTACCATGCGGATGAATGGGTAGTGGCTGTGCCCCATGAAGACGAATCTCTCCCTGAGGACGAATCGGCTGAGATCGCTGTCGGGGTACAGATACTCGTTCGTGAAATCCGCCGGACTGCCGTGTACAAACAGCAGTTCCGTCTGGCCATCGGAGTGCCGACAGTGCGTCGGCCAGGATCGAATGAACGCCGCCTGCCGCCAGGTCAAGCGATTCCGGATGAGCTGATGCCGGTATAATGGTTCGCGTTCCGGATCCATGGCGCCCTTCAGCAGGAGATCCTCATGGTTGCCGAGAACGCAGCTAACCGTCGTTCCCATCCGTTCCAGTTCGCTGATCACTTCGACGGTCGGAAAGTATCCCACGGCATCGCCAAGAAAGTAGAATCGTCGTGCGCCGAGCTGCCGCAAATGATCGATGGCCGCACGAAAGGCGGCGGTGTTGCCGTGGGCGTCCGACAGGATCCCGATCACAGGTATGCCTTCATCCACGCTTCGACGTTCAGCAGCGACCAGATCAACAGGCGCTGATTCTCTTCACCTCGCATGTGCTGCTCTATCATCGGTACCAATGCCTTGCCGTCGAGGACGTCGTAGATGCGTGCGCTCCTGTCCAACAGGCTGCGTTTGACGAAATCAATGCTTTCGCCTTTGAACCAGCTGGCGTCCGGTCCGGAGAAACCCTGCTTCAGGCCACCGGTGATCGAGTCCGGAATGTGTCTGGCCATCACGTCCCTGAGGATCTGTTTGCCATCGCGTGTGCGCTCGAAATACCTCGACGATTTGGCTCCCGGCTCGTTCTCGTTCATCCGGACCACCTCGGAGAGGTTGTTGAGTTTCAACGAGACCGGGCAGCGCATGGCAAACTCCACCAATTCGTTGTCGAGAAACGGTACCCGACTCTCGAGACCGTGCGCCATGCTGAGCTTGTCCTCAACGATCAGCAACCCATGCAGGAACGTCTTGGCCTCGAAATACAGAGAGTGGTTGATGTAGTCGACCGGAGAATAGAGACTGTCTGAATGATGTTTGAAAACATCACGAAAGATATCGCGTGTCCAGACGTGCCGCACGTCGCCCCAGATCGGTGCGAAGACCTCGCGCAGGCGCTGGTTCGGCATCAGCCTCTGCCAGAACTGGTAGTACTTGTCGATGTATCGCTCGAAATCATCATTGACCACGGCCCGATAGTAACGCCATGGGTAACCGCCAAACAGTTCGTCACCACCTGCTCCGGAGAGGACCACCTTGACGAACTTTGACGCAAGTTGTGCTGCGTAGTAGTTCGGATAGCTCTGGCCGACACGCGGCTCCTCAAGATGCCAGGCGAGCCGGGGCAGGACACGCTCCATGTCGCCCGCTTTCAGTACCATCTCGTAGTGCTCGGTCTTGAAGCAATACGACATGTACTCGGCCTTGCTCCGCTCGTCGAACGCCAGTTCGAGGCCGGAAGCCGAGTTGAGATCGAAGCCGCAGGTGAAGGTCTTCATGTATGGGTAAGACTGCGCCGCGACGGCGGTGATCGAGCCCGAGTCCATGCCCCCGCTGAGGTAGCTGCCGAGTTCCACATCCGTGACCAGTTGACGATTGACCGCCTGTCGGAAGAGGCGATCCAGCTCGCCCTCGTAGGCCATTTTGTCCACCTTGCCCGATGGTTCACGGAAATCGAAGTCCCAGTACTGAGAGAATTTCAGGTGAGGAGTCGCGCTCGCGAAGTCGAGCAGGGCGTAGTGGCCAGCCGGACACAACCTGAGGTTCTGCAGCAGGGTCCTGTCGGTGAAGATGTTCTGGAACGTGAAGTACTCGAGCAAGGCCTCCCGGTCAAGTTGCCGCGGGAATCCCGGCTGGGCGATGATCGCCTTCTGCTCGGATGCAAACGCCAGGGTGTTTCCGACCACCGCATAGTACAGAGGCTTCACCCCATAGCGGTCTCGTGCCAGCATGAGCCTTCGTTCATGCCGGTCCCACAAGGCGAAAGCGAACATGCCGTTGAGGCTGGCGAAGGCCAGTGGTCCCCAGGCGGCGAGCGCGTTCAGGACGACCTCGGTATCCGACTGCGAGCGAAAACGGAAACCCTCGGCTTCAAGATCGGCGCGCAGCTCCCGGTAGTTGTATATCTCCCCGTTGTAGGCAATGACGTAACGATGGTCCGCGGAGAGCATCGGCTGATGCGCCGCGGTCGAGAGATCGATGACTGCCAGCCGGCGGTGTCCCAGCCCGACGCAACCGTCGGTCCATTGTCCCTCGCCGTCAGGTCCGCGATGTGCGATGGCGTCGGTCATGTGCTTGAGGATGGCAGGTGAAACTGGCCGTCCGTCAAGATTCACGAGGCCGGCGATGCCGCACATGGCTCAGCCGATCCGGTGCAGCGACTCGACGACATGCGTGTAGTCGGCTGCCGTCATCCGATTGTGAAGTGGAATGGCCATGGTCTGGTCGTTGCAGTCGCGAGCTACCGGGAAGTCTTCCGGCCGCAGTCCATAGCGGCTGGCGTAGTAGCCGAGCAGATGCACCGCGTGCGTGCCCGGTCGAGTGGCGACGCCGCATGCTTGCAGCCGCTCCATGAGCTCGTTGCGCGGGGCCGGAGCCTTGTGTGGATCGACGTAGAGGACGTACGCCTGCCAGGCGTGCTGGCCATCTGCGGGGGCCACCGGCGGCTGCAACCACTCGATGTCGGCGAGCGCACGCGTGTAATAGTCGGCCCAAACGGCTCGTTCAGCAATGAAACGATCGAGCTTTGCCAACTGCACCAAGCCCACCGCCCCCTGCAGGTCGGTCATCCGGTAGTTGTATCCGAGCAGGTTGAATTCCGGCAGAAGATAGGGGCGCGGACCGCTGTGGCGCTGTTCTTCGGAGATGCTCGCGCCGTGGTTGCGCAGCATGTTGGCGGTCGCCGCCAGCGCCGCATCGTTGGTGGTCACCATGCCACCCTCGCCGGTGGTGATCGACTTCCGCGGATGAAAGGAGAATGCTGCCGCCAACCCGAGTGAACCCGCGGGACGTCCCTTGTAGCTGGCGCCGGCAGCACAGGCGGCGTCCTCGATGATCGGGACATGCGCGGGCAGTACCGCGCGCAGCCGATCGATGTCCGCACACAGCCCGAACAGGTGAACCGCGATCACGGCCTTCGTTCGCGGGGTGAGCCGTTGCACGACATCGCCGACATCGAGGTTGTTGGTCCGACGATCCACATCGGCGAATACGGGCGTTGCGCCACAGTACACGACCACGTTGGCTGTCGCCACCCAGGTGAACGCCGGAACGATCACTTCGTCGCCCGGACCGATACCCATCGCCGCCAGGATCAGGTGCAGCCCGGTTGTGCAGCTGGTCGTCGCCAAGGCGTGTGCGGCCGCATGCCGCGCGGCAAACGCCTTTTCAAAAGCGGCAACCTTCGGCCCTTGTGTCAGCCAGCCGCTCCGCAGCGGCTCGCGCGTCGCTTCCCACTCCTCATCGCCGGTGCAAGGAAGGGAGATTGCGATCGATGGCAAGACCATCAGTAAGCGCCCTTGTTGGCTTCCCGCCAGGCGATGAGCTTCTCCAGTCCTTCGCGCAACCCGTAGCGGTACCTGAAGCCGAGATCGACCTCGGCTTTCGCCGGGCAGCCGATACGATTCTGCACCAGGCGACGGGCGTCATCGGCAGAGTAGGGTTTGTAGGTGACCTGCAGACTGGAGCGTTTCAGTTCCAGGATGAGGTCGCACAGTTGCTTGATGCTGGTCTGCACGCCGGAGCCCACATTGTAGAACTGGTCGTTTGCCTCGGCTTGCAAGGCGAGCACGTTGCACCGGGCGACATCCTCGACGTCGATGAAATCGTAGGCCTGTGAGCCATCGCCGTTGATCACCGGCGCTTCATTGGCGTCGATCTTGTTCAGCATGATCGGGATGACGCCGGTGTAGGCAGCCGTCTGATCCTGGTGCGGTCCATAAACGTTCATGTAGCGCAGACCGACGTAGGACAGCCCGTAGCGATCGTGAAAGGCCCTGCACATGGCTTCGCCTGCAATCTTGGAAGCGCCATAGAAATTCCGGTTCATGAACGGATGAGCCTCCGTCATTGGCACCTCCACCGCATCTCCGTATACGGATGCGGACGACGAGTAGACCAAGCGCTTGACCCGGTTTCTGACGCATGCCTCGAGGACGTTGAAGGTGCCCTCGATGTTGACGTGGAAGGCGGTGCGGGGAAAGTCCTTGCAGTGCAGCAGCCACATCGCCGCGAGGTGAATGACGTAGTCACAACCGCGCATGGCGTCGTCGAGGAGATCAACCTCGCGGATGTCCGCCCCGTTTTGGTAGAGACGACACCTCGCATCCGGAAGATGAGGTCCGAGATAGTCTCGCTTGCCGCGAGCAAAGTTGTCGTAGATCAGCACTTCGCCGACGTCGGTCTTGAGCAATTCGCCAACTACATGGCTGCCGATGAAACCGGCCCCACCGATTACCATCACTCGCGCATCGTTCAATGGATTCATTTCCTGGCTTCCAGTTCTTTCAGCCCAACAGCCGGCAACAGTTCAACGCAACTCGTGGATCATGTCCCGGCCTGCGCCATCAGCTTGTCGTGTCTGGCGATGCTCCGCTGGATCAGTTCCCGGTTTGCCTTGGTCCATTCAACGGTGCGGCGCAATCCTTCGCGAATTTCGACCTGCGCGGTGAATCCCAACTCGCGTTCAGCCTTCTCGGTGGAGGCGAAGCGTTTTCCCGAGCGATCCCAGTCGCGTGCGGGCCGCAAGTCCAGTGGGGTGGTGTTGCCCGTGCATTCGTTGATGATGGTTGCCAGCTCCAGGATGCTCGTCTCCCGGCCGGTGGCAAGGTTATATACCCCGCCCGCAGCACCTCGCAGTGCGCAGGCCATCAGGCCTCGTGCCATGTCCTCGACGAAGATGAAATCCCGGCTGGCGTTGCCACCGTTGTCGAGTGGCAGCGCGTCGCCATGCAGCGAGCGCCAGATGAAGGTCGGCGTGACATTGCGCCAGACGGTGTGCACCGTACCCCGCCACTGCCCGGCACCGAGAATTTCGCGCGGCCCGTATACGTTCGAGAAGCGCGCCTTGACGAAGGGCAACCCGTGCTGCTGGAAATAGTAGTTTCCGTACAGTTCGCCGATGATCTTCGAGATCGAGTACGGGCTGTCGTGGTAAAGCGTGACCGGTTGCTCCTCGGTCGTTGCCGTCGGTGTGTCGTAAGTCTTCTCCGCGACAGCACAGGCCGCCGCCGCGTAAACGACCTTTTTCAGTCCCCTGATGTCCTTCAGACGGTCGAAGAGCTTGAGCGAGGTGTAGGTGTTGTTGTCGTGGTCGGCAAACGGGTCGGCAATGGACGATTGGTTGCCATGGAAGCAGGCCAGATGAAAGGCGTAGTCGAGATCAACCGGCAGCCCGGCGAGGATACGGTCATCGGTGATCGACCCGAAGACGAAACGAACGCGCGAATCAGCGGGAATGTTGGCAACATCGGACGAAATCAGGTTATCCACAACGATGATTTCGCAGGGATCGTGCGCGAGAATCCGATGCACCAGATTGCTGCCGACAAACCCCGCGCCGCCGACCACCAGCACCCGTGCTCCTGAAAACCTTGGATCGCTCATGACCGATAGCCCTGCTTACTTGGTTTGTGTTGGCGCTTTGAGATGTGAGAACACATCGGAAATACCGTACTTGTCGTACCAATCCAATTGCCGTCTGATCGTCTCGGCAAAGCCAACCCTGGCTTGCCATCCGAACGCCTTCAAGGTCTCGCTGGCATCGAGCGAAACAACCGGTACGTCATCGGCTGCCGGCGGGACAACCGGAACCTCCCTGCTGCCCAATCCAAGGTAGTCGGTGACCAGATCGAAGATTTCCTTGATCGAGTGCGCCTCGCCGCTGGCGATGTTGTAGACCCCGGTGGGCGCATCGGGCTGGATCGCGGCATCCATGAACGCCAGGAAGTCGGACATATCAAGGAAATCACGCGAGGTATCCGAGCAGAAGCAACTCTGGCCAGCCTTCAGGCGCTTGTAGAAGGTCGGGATCGGGCCGATCGCCAGGCGCGGGCCGGTCACGTTGGCGATGCGCAGCGACAGCGTCGGTACGCCGGAGAGCAGCATGAACTGCTCACCCGCCGTCTTGGTGATGCCGTAGCTGGTAAACGGCGCCGTGGGGTGGTTCGCCGGAATCGGCAACCGCTGCGGACGGCCGTAGCACAGTGCGGTCTGGAAATTGATCAGGCGCCTGGCGCCGCATGCCTTCGCAGCCCGGGCAACGTGGGCGCTGCCGACGACATTGGTGCGCGAGTCTTCGACCCAGTCATCGGGATCCTTGTAGGCCGCAGCGGCATGGATGACGACCTCCGGTTGAAACTGCGCAAAGCAGGCGTCGACCAGCGCTTGATCGACGATGCTGCCTTCCTTGACAGCCAGGCCAGGCACCTCGGGCACGACCTCGCGTTTGCCGGTGGCGAAATTGTCGATCACGAATATTTCGTGGCCTTGCGGCAACCAGTGTTCGATCAGGTTGGAGCCAAGGCAGCCGGCGCCGCCGGTGATCAGGATACGCATCGGAATCCTCGCTTAATTCTTGCTTTCGAGACGCAGGTGCGTGTACTCACCGAGCGTACCGTGCCTCTGGTAATAGGCCATGGCCGCCGACACGGTCTCCTGCAGTGGCGTGAATTCGATCGTCCCGAAATCCTCGAAGGTACGGCTGGGGTCGAGCAGGATCGAGAAGACGTCATCCGGTCCGAGTTCCTTGACCTCGGCCTGTGGTCTGCCCGGGACATCGAGGGCGGTGACCACCGCCTCGTAGAGTTCCTGGATTGCTACGTCCTTGCCCGAGGAGAAATGGTAGGCGCCGTGTCCCGTGCCGTCGATGGCCTTGAGGACGACGCGCGCGAGGTCCTTGACGAAGACGAAATCGCGCCGCGCGCGCGTGACGAAGCACTGCTTGCCGTCCTTGAGCCGCTGATAGAAGATCGGCAGCGGCCCGGCGACGTTGCGCGGCCCGACGACGTTTGCCAGACGGAAGGTCACGTAGTCGACACCGGAAAGTTCGAGGTAATACTCGTTGGTAGTCTTCGAGATGGCGTAGCTGCTGCCGACCGGGTTGCGCGGATGGTCGAGGCGGATCGGCTGCTGCACGGGCCGCAGGCCGTAGCAGAGTGCCGTCTGGAAATAGATGAAACGGCTGACACCGAATTTCTTGGCCGCGTCGACCATGTTCGAACCGCCGACGCAGTTGGTCAGGGTGTCGTTGTACCAGTCGTCCGGATCCTTGTACGAGGCCGCGGTATGAACGATCGCCTCCGGCCTGAAATCACCGACCAACTGGTCGATCAGTGTCTTGTTGGCGACCGAGTCGATGACGATCTTCAGTGCTGGATGGTCGGCAAGATGTTCCCGGCGCCCGGTCGCGAGGTTGTCGATGGTGACGACCTGGTCGCCCCGTGCGAGCAGCATCTCGATGATATGCGAGCCGATCTGCCCGAGCCCGCCGCTGACAAAGACCTTCATCATGCTTTCCTTGTTGATGGTGAAACGTTCGAATCGACGCCAAGTCGCACCGCTTGGAGCAGGCGCGAGACAATCTCTCGCGCCGCCATGCCATCGCCGTACGGGCTGCCCTGCTCGGTTCCAGTTCGACCGGCAAGCACCTCGCCGACGGCGGCGACGATCTTCGGACAGGACGCGCCCACCAGCCGATTCCAGCCGGCCTCGACGGTTTCCACCCATTCGGTCTCGTCGCGCATGGTGATGCAGGGAACGCGGTAGAAGAAGGCCTCCTTCTGTACTCCGCCGGAATCGGTCAGGATCAGCCGCGCCCCCTGTTCGAGTGCCACCATGTCGAGGAAAGGCAATGGTTCGGTGAGCGTGAGTGCGTCCAGATGATGCAGCAGATCATGTTCATCGACAAGCTTGCGCGTCCGCGGGTGGAGCGGCAGGACCACCGGCAACTCGGCTGCCGTCCGCGCCAGCGCCGACAGGATCTGGTCCAGTCGTTCCGGATCGTCGGTATTTTCGGCACGATGGCAGGTGGCGAGGGCGAAACCTCCCGCCTTCAGGTGCAGACGCTGCAGCGCCTGGCTGTGTCGCCGCGCCCGGTCCCGATAGAAGAGGGCCACGTCGTACATCACGTCGCCGACGTTGGCGACACCCTCCACGATGCCTTCGGCCTGCAGGTTCCTGACCGCTGTTTGCGTCGGGCAGAAGAGCAGGCTGGAGACGCGGTCGGCGAGAATGCGGTTGATCTCTTCCGGCATGCGCATGTTGAACGAACGCAGGCCAGCCTCGACGTGCGCCACCGGCACGTGCAGCTTGGCGGCGGCCAGTGCGCCGGCGAGTGTCGAGTTGGTGTCGCCGTAGATCAGCACCCAGTCCGGCTTTTCCCGCAACAACACGGCCTCGATCGCCTCGAGCATTCGGCCCGTCATGGCACCGTGCAGGCCGCCGGAGATCTCGAGGTTGTACAGCGGCTGCGGAATGTCCAGTTCGTCGAAGAAAACGCGGGACATGTTTTCGTCGAAGTGCTGACCCGTGTGCACGAGGATCTCGTCGATGTCTGCCGGGAAGTCCTCGCGTATCGCGCGCGAGACGGCAGCGGCCTTGATGAACTGGGGCCGGGCACCGACGATGGTCAATAGTCTCATGCCGTCGCCTGCGCCAGCGCGGCAACGATCGCTTCCTGGGTCCGCTGCTCGAGATAGGGATGCATCGGCAGGCTGAGGACACGCGCCGCCACCGCTTCGGCGTGCTCCAGACTGCCCGCAATGCGGCAGCTTGCGGCGTACGCCGGCTGCCGGTGCAAGGGCACCGGATAATGGACGGCAGTGGGAATGCCGGCCGCGGCGAGCTGCTGGAGAACGTGCTCGCGCTTGTCCACCTGCACGGTGAACTGACCCCAGACGCAGCTGCGATCCGGACGAACGGCCAGTCGTTGCACCTTCGGCAGCTCTTGCAGCATTTCCAGGTAGCGTGCACCGACGGCAACTCGTTCTTCGATCTCCCGATCGAACTGCTCCAGCTTGGCGAGGACGATTGCGCACTGGAGCGTGTCCATGCGGCCGCCAACGCCGACGCGGGTGTGGAAATAGCGCCGCTCCTGACCATGCACGCGAAGCTCGCGCATGGCTTTGGCGAGACCGTCGTCGTTGGTGAATATTGCGCCGCCATCACCGTAACAACCGAGTGGCTTGCTGGGAAAGAAGCTCGTGCAACCGATGCTCGACAGGTTGCAGCTCCGCGCTCCGCGGTAGGTCGCGCCGAAGCTCTGCGCTGCATCCTCGATCACGGGGATGTCCCCGTGACGGTGGGCTATGGCGCCGATCTCGGCCATGTCGGCGACCTGGCCATAGAGCGAGACCGGCATGATCGCGCGGGTTCTTGCCGTGATTGCCGCGGCAATGAGCTTTGCGTCGATGTTGCAGGTGTCGGGCTCGACATCGACGAAGACCGGTGTGGCACCTGTCAATGCGATCACTTCCGCCGTCGCGACGAAGGTGAACGGCGTCGTGATCACTTCGTCCCCCGGTCCGACCCCGAGGGCCATCAAAGAGATCAGCAGCGCCTCGGTTCCCGACGCGGCGGTGATGCAGTGCGCACACCCGGTGTACTGCTCCAGCCGCTGTTCCAGTTCCCTGACTTCCGGGCCCATGATGTACTGGCCGTGATCGAGCACCCGCTGCATGCGCTCATGGATCGGGCCGCGGAGGGAGGCGTATTGTGCCTTGAGGTCAATGAATTGGATGCTCATGCGTATCCTGCTGCCTGACGGTTGAAGCCGGTGCCTTCCGCTGGTCCCCGGGAGGCTGTCGGTCGGATGTCAATGCCCATGCTGCCTGGCATCTGACGGTACCTGCGGGTTGCTCTGGATGCCCTGCAGGCAGCTGAGCTGCCCTTCCCGAAGCAAATAGCGCACCGCCGTCGCCGGGCAGCATGCTTCTCCTTCCCCCCGGAGCGGCAGATCGAGGCGTTCGCCGTGCTGGCTGATCCAGCCGATCTGTCGCGCGGGAACGCCCGCCATCAGCGCGTAGGCGGGGACGTCCCGATTGACCACCGCGCCGGCAGCGACAAAGGCATACTCGCCGATCGTCACGCCACAGACGATCGTGCAGTTGGCGCCGAGCGTCGCACCCTGCCTGACCAGCGTGTCGCGGTACTCGTGCTTGCGCGACACGTGGCTGCGCGGGTTGTAGACGTTGGTGAAGACCATGCTCGGGCCGCAAAAGACGTCGTCCTCGAGCGTTACGTTGTCGTAAACCGAAACGTTGTTCTGGATCTTGACGTTGTTGCCGATGATCACCTTGTTGCCCACGAAGACGTTCTGACCCAGCGAACAGCCGCTGCCAATGCGGGCCTCGCTGCAAACATGTACCCACTGCCAAATTCGGGTATTGTCGCCGACCGTCGCGCCGCTGTCGATGATTGCCGTCGAATCTGCCGTATAGCCGCTCATGACCCTCCCGGATTCAGTGAATGTGATCGGAAACCCTTCTCGCCAGCGCAGGAGCGGTCGTCCACTTGCCGCCAAAGACGCTGATCAGCGCACCGTCACGGTGCACGGCGTACTCACGCGTGGTCTGCGCCGGGTTGCTGGCCGAGTACAGCAGCGGCCGAACACCGGCAAACACCTCGCTCACGCGGCGAGCATCGCCCGCAGTCGGAAGATAATGGCCGATGGCCGTCAGCAGGTAGTCCCGTTCGCTCGGATCGCAGACCACCGGATCGTCCAGCGACTGCCGAATCTCCGTCGTACCGACCAGCGTCCGTCCCTGCCAGGGAAGGACAAAAACGATTCGCGGCTCGCTGGGGACTTCGAGGACGTAAGCCTGCGGACAAGGACGATCGATGACCAGATGGCTGCCGCGCACCAGATCGAGGCGGTATGGCGAACCGATCCCGCTTTGCTCGAGCAGGCGCTCGGCCCAGGGTCCGCAGACGTTGATCAGGCGTTCATGGCGGACTGAAGTGCCACCGGCGAAGTCAATCCGGCCATTGCGATCGACGCGGCGCACCTCGCAATGCTCCTGCAGCACCGCACCGGCTGCCTGCGCCTGCCCGGCGACCCACAAGCCCAGTGCCCGATCGTCCATCTGGCCATCGGAGAAGGCGTAGCCGCCGACCAGTCCCTCACGCCGCAGTTCCGGGTCGGCCTGTGCGATTTGTCGGGCCGTACGCCAGCTCGCGGCCGGCAGTGCGCTTCTCCCCGCCAGCGAGTCGTAGAGGAACAGCCCGGCACGGATCAGCCAGCGCGAACGACGGCCACCACGGTAGATCGGCAACAACAAGCGCAGTGGCCGAGTCAGTCCAGGCACTCGCGCCAGCCAGCCGTCGCGCTCGCGCAGTGCCTCTCGCACCAGCCGGAATTCGAGGTTCTCGAGATAGCGCAGCCCGCCGTGCAGCAGTTTGGACGAGCGCGAGCTGGTCTCCGCCAGCAACCGGTTGCGTTCGTACAGGCGCACGCTGTGGCCGCGCATTTGCAGCTGCCAGGCACAACATAGACCATTGATGCCGCCACCAACGATGCCGATGTCCATCAAGCGGTCAGTATTCCAGAGGCAAGGCTATCTCGCGTCCATCGCGGGCCGACAGGTAGGCTGCGATCAGGACTTCGAGGGACTTCAGGCCTTCACGTCCATCGACCTCTGGTTCCGCATCGCCACGCAGGACGTCGACGACGTTGCGGTAGTACAGCGGGTGACCGAAGCCGTAGACCGAGGTGGTCTCGTAGTTCGCGGTCTTGATGTCGGCATCGTAGTCACGCTGATCGGCGAAGTCCCAGACCTGAATGTCGTTGACCGCGACACCGCCGATACGGACGGTTCCCTTCTCTCCGAGAATGGTGATCGAGCCTTCGAGGTTCCTCGGGTAGGTGAGCATGGTGACACTCATCGAGCCGAGAGCCCCGCTGCGCCAGCGGATATTGAGAACGCCGGTGTCCTCGACCTGGATGTCCCGTGCCAAAGTCGCCGTCATCGCGGTGACGCTGGCGACCGGGCCGACCAGCCAGTCGACGAGGTCGACATAATGGCTGGCCTGGTTCATGAAGGCGCCGCCGTCAAGTTCCCAGGTACCGCGCCACTTGGCGGAATCGTAGTACTCCTGGGGGCGTGACCAGAAGACGTTGATGCTGACCATATAGACCTTGCCGAAGCGTTTTTCGTCGAAGGCCCGTTTGAGCATCTGCAGGGTCGAGTTGCGGCGGTTCTGCTTGACCACCAGTAGTCGCACGTTCGCCTGGTCGCAGGCGCGCACCATGCGCACACCGTCCTGCCAGCGAGTCGCCATCGGCTTTTCGGTGACCACGTTGACACCGTGCGTGGCAGCCAGCACCGCCTGGTCGGGATGCAGGCCGCTCGGCGTACACAGCGCGACGACGTCGAGCGACTCATTGCGCAGCATCTCTTCCATGCGCGCATAGCCTCTGACCGGGTATTTCTCCATGTGGGCGTCGAGCACGGAGCGGTCATTGTCGCAGACGGCGGCCAACTCGAGGTCATTGCCGTGGGTCTCGATCGAACCGAAGTGGTTTTTCGAGATACGACCACATCCCACTACCCCGACGCGGATGCGGCGTCCCTGAATCGTCTTGAACATCGGTTGGAGTTCCTGTTGGCAGGCGATCCGGAGTCCTGCAGTCGTGTCGGCTGGTGAGAAACCGGTATCGCGCAAAGGAACGCATGATACCTGCAGGGGGTTGCCTCTTCAAGGACGCCGTGCCAACAGGACACCGCGCGGCAGGACGCCGTGCGCCGGGCCGGACTTCCGGCCCGCGCACGGGTCGTCTCAGAATGGCCTTTCGCGCAGCAGGGCAAGCAGGTACTCGCCGTAGCCGCTCTTGGTCAAGGGCTGCGCCAGCGACTCGAGTTGCTCGGCGGTGATCCAGTCGTGCCGGTAGGCGATTTCCTCGGGGCAGGCCACTTTCAGTCCCTGCCGGTGCTCGATCGTCGCGATGAACTGTCCCGCGCCAAGGAGGCTTTCATGCGTTCCCGTATCGAGCCAGGCATAGCCGCGGCCCATCAGCTCGACGTTGAGCTGCCCCTGTGTCAGGTAGGAACGCGTCAGATCGATGATCTCGAGCTCGCCGCGTGCCGATGGCTTGAGGCCTTTGGCGAGTTCGGTCACTTGATTGTCATAAAAATAGAGGCCAGTGACCGCGTAGTTCGATTTTGGTGCCTGCGGCTTTTCCTCCAGGCTCAGCACCCTGCCGTCGCTGTCGAACTCCGCCACGCCGTAGCGTTCCGGATCATGTACGTGGTACGCGAATATCGTGCTGCCGGTGTCTCGTTCGCCTGCCCGGGCGAGCAACTTCTGGAAGCTGTGACCGTAGAAGATGTTGTCACCAAGGACCAGTGCCGACGGATCATCACCGAGAAAGTCAGCGCCGATGATGAACGCCTGCGGCAGACCATCCGGGCTGTGTTGCACCGCGTAGCTCAGGGAGAGTCCCCAGCGCGAGCCGTCGCCGAGCAGCTGGGCGAAGCGCGGAGTGTCCTGTGGTGTCGAAATGATCAGAATCTCGCGGATTCCCGCCAGCATCAGGGTGCTCAGCGGATAGTAGATCATCGGCTTGTCGAATACCGGCAGCAGCTGCTTGCTGATCGCCAGCGTGGCAGGGTGCAGGCGTGTGCCGGAACCACCGGCCAGAATGATCCCTTTGCGCATCTCGGAAAGCCCCCTGGTTGGCAGAAGCGCCGAGTTTAAGGCTTTTTCGCCCGGCGGTCGCCGTTGGCGCGACGCGGCCCGCCGCGCCGCCGATCGCGACCGGCACTGCGCGGCGGGAGACAAGCTGGGGTAACATCCGGCTCTGTTCGCATTGGGCGCCGATGGTCGGTGCAGGGGATGGGTGGCAGATGAGCTGGAATCCCGCGCAGTACCTCAGGTTTGCCGACGCCCGCCTGCGCCCGGCACTCGACCTTCTCGCCAGGATCGGCGGCGACACGCAGCCGCGGCGCATCGTCGATCTCGGCTGCGGCACCGGCAACGTCACGCGACTGCTGCTCGAACGCTGGCCGGCGGCGGCGATCGTCGGCGTCGACAGCGACGCGGCGATGCTCGCGTGCGCCGGCAGCACGCCTTCCGCCATCGGCTGGCAGCTCGCCGACATCGCCAGCTGGCGAGCGGGCTTCAGTCCCGATCTGCTGTTCTCGAATGCGGCTCTGCACTGGCTGCCGGATCACGACAGGCTTCTGCCCGAACTCGTCGGGCAACTGTCTCCGGATGGCATCCTGGCGGTCCAGATGCCGGCCAACTTTGCCGAACCGGCCCACCGCATCCTGCGCCAGCTCGCTGGCGAGTCGCCATGGCGCGATGCGCTCGGCGCCGTCCGCATGGGCAGCATCCTGCCGCCAGCCGACTACGAGCAACTGCTGCGGCCGCTCTGCCATCGGCTGGATCTGTGGGAAACCACCTACTGGCAAGTCTTGAGCGGCGCGGACCCGATCATCGAATGGATGAAGGGGACCACACTCGTGCCTTTCCTGCAACGGCTCGACGACTCCGCCGCCGGACACTTCCTCGCCGCCTATCGCGAACGGCTGGCTGCCGTCCATCCGGCGGGTCCGGACGGAACGACGCTCTTTCCCTTCAAACGCCTGTTCTTCGTCGCCCGGCGCTGACCAGCATGTACGGACTCGATGTCCTGCCGCTGGGGGGGCTGGCGGTCGCTGCCCTGTTTGCCGGTTTCATCGATGCCGTCGTCGGCGGCGGTGGCCTGATCCAGATTCCCGCACTGTTCCAGGCGCTGCCACGCGAGCTGCCGGCAACGCTGTTCGGGACGAACAAGTTTTCCAGCATCTTCGGGACGAGCAGCGCCGCCTGGCGTTATGCCCGGCGGGTCGAGATGCCTTGGCGCACGACCTTGCCGGCGGCCGCGGCTGCGCTGGCCTGTTCCTACCTCGGTGCGATGGCGGTGGCCTGGCTGCCGCCCGCGGTGCTGCGGCCACTGATCCTGCTGCTGTTGATCGGGGCAGCCACGTACACCTTCGCCCGCAGCGACTTTGGCAGCATTCATCGCCCACAGCACACCGGACGGCGTGAGTTTGTCTACGCGCTGCTGCTGGGCGGGGTCATCGGCTTCTACGACGGCTTCTTTGGCCCGGGTACCGGCAGTTTCCTGATCTTTCTGTTCATCCGTTTCTTTGGCTTCGACTTCCTGCACGCCTCGGCGGCGGCGAAAGTGGTCAATGTGGCGACCAACCTGGCGGCGCTCGGCTTCTTCATCCCGCACGGCCATCTCCTGCCCTTGCTGGCGGTGATGATGGCGGCGTGCAACGTCGTCGGCTCGTTCCTCGGCACCCATCTCGCGCTGCGGCATGGCAGTGCCTTCGTCAGACGGGCTTTCCTCGCTGTCGTCAGCGTCTTCATTCTCAAGTTCGCCTACGACACCTTGCAATAGACTTGTCTCGCGCTGGCCGCGGCCGCACAATGGTTACTTGCCGCCGTGCGCTCGCCGGCCGCAGGGAATTCACGCAACCTTACCGGAGGACGCATGAGAATCAAGCTGCTCTTCGCCAGTCTGCTGGCCTTCCTGGGAATCGTTCCCGCTGCCGGTGCGCGTGCCGAGATCAACGTCGGCGTGACGCTGTCGGCGACCGGTCCAGCTGCATCACTGGGGATCCCTGAAAAGAACACCTTTGCCCTGTTGCCGACGACCATCGCCGGCCAGAAGATCAACTACATCATTCTCGATGACGCTTCCGACACCACGACGGCAGTCAAGAACACGCGCAAGCTGCTCGCCGAGAACAAGGTCGATGTGGTGATCGGTTCCACGACCACTCCCAACTCGCTGGCGATGATCGACGTCGTTGCCGAGGGCGAGACGCCGATGATCTCGATGGCGGCTTCGGCGCGGATCATCGATCCGATGGACGGCAAGCGCGCCTGGGTCTTCAAGACACCACAGAACGATGCCCAGATGGCAACGGCGATCGTCCAGCACATGCTCGACAACCAGGTCCGGACGGTGGCCTACATCGGCTTTGCCGACGCCTACGGCGAGGGCTGGTGGAACGAGTTCTCGAAGATTGCCGAGGCGCGCAAGATACAGATCGTCGGCAACGAGCGTTTCAATCGGGCCGACACGTCGGTGACCGGGCAGGTCCTGAAGATCCTGGCCGCCAAACCGGACGCGGTTCTCGTGGGTGGCGCCGGGACACCGGCCGCCCTGCCGCAGAGGTCGCTCAAGGAAAAGGGCTACAAGGGCCTGATGTACCAGACGCACGGGGTGGCGAACGCCGACTTCCTGCGCGTCTGCGGCAAGGACTGCGAAGGCACCTTCCTGCCTGCCGGTCCCGTCCTGGTGGCTGCCCAGTTGCCCGACGGCAACCCGATCAAGAAGGTGGCGCTCGACTATGTCAGGAAGTACGAGGCGATGCACGGCAAGGGCACGGTCTCGACCTTCGGCGCGCATGCCTGGGACGCCAGCCTGCTGCTCGCCCATGCCGTGCCGGAAGCACTGAAGAAGGCGCAGCCGGGAACGCCCGAGTTTCGCAAGGCGTTGCGCCAGGCGCTGGAGAAGACGACGAATCTCACGGCTGCGCACGGGGTGTTCAACATGAGCCCGCAGGACCATCTCGGATTCGATCAGCGGGCGCGGGTGATGGTGCGCATCGACAACGGGACCTGGAAGCTCGTCGAATAGTGCCCGTGGGACCTGGCATCGCCGCGAGCACCGCCAGCAGGCGGCCGACAGCGGCGGGATGGTGCTGATGGACGTGCAGATTGCCTTGCTGCTGGGCCAGGATGGCGTCACCAATGGTGCCATCTACGCCCTGCTGGCGCTGGCCCTGGTTCTCGTCTTCGCGGTGACGCGGGTGATCTTCATCCCGCAGGGCGAGTTCGTTGCCTTTGGCGCCTTGACACTGGCCAGCCTGCAGGCGGGCAAGCTGCCGGGAACGGTCTGGCTGCTGCTCGCGATGGGAATGGCGATCGGCCTCATCGAAGGCGCGACGGCCGTGCGTGCGCGCCGCTTCCACCGCCTGCCGCTCATCATCCTGGTCAATTGCGGCGCACCGCTGCTCCTGGCGGCCAGCCTGCTGGCGGTCTCGCCGGCAGGCCTGCCCCTCCCGGTGCAGGTACTGCTCACCCTGATGCTGGTCGTCCCGCTCGGACCGATGCTCTACCGCCTGGCGTACCAGCCGGTCGCGGAAGCATCGGTGCTGGCGCTGCTGATCGTTTCGGTCGCCGTGCACGTGACCCTGACCGGCATCGGTCTGCTGTTCTTCGGTGCCGAGGGATCGCGGACCCCGGCGTTCACCGATGCCAGCTTCACGGTCGGCGATGTCGTGCTGCAGGGGCAGACTCTTCTGGTCATCGTCGCCAGCACCCTGCTGATCGTTGCGCTCTATCTCTTCTTCGAACGGACGTTGTACGGCAAGGCCCTGCGGGCGACGGCGATGAACCGGACGGGTGCGCGCCTGATGGGCATCTCCGGGGATCTCGCGGGCCTGCTTTCCTTCACCCTTGCCGGAGCCATCGGCGCCTTTTCCGGCGTGCTGATTTCACCGATCACGACCATCTACTACGATTCGGGTTTCCTGATCGGCCTCAAGGGCTTCGTCGGCGCCATCATCGGCGGGCTTGCCAGTTATCCGGCCGCGGCGGCGGGTGCCGTCCTGGTCGGCCTGCTCGAAGCGTACTCCTCATTCTGGGCGAGCGCCTTCAAGGAAGTGATCGTGTTCACGCTGATCATCCCGGTGCTGCTCTGGCGGTCGCTGAAGACGCGCCACGGGGAAGAGGCATGAAGCGCAGTCCGCACGCGACGGCTCTCCTGGCGATCTTCATCGCCCTCCTGCTGGCGGCACCAGTCCTGCTGCCGGAGTTCCATGTCACCCTGCTGAACTACATCGGCCTCTACGCCATCGTCACCCTCGGACTGGTGATGCTGACCGGTGTCGGTGGCCTGACCTCCTTCGGGCAGGCGGCCTTTGCCGGCCTCGGTGCCTACACGACCGCCTATCTGACGACGATGCACTCGGTGTCGCCGTGGCTGACGCTGCCTGCCGGCTTGCTGGTGACGGCGATCGTTGCCCTGTCGCTGGGTCTCGTGACCCTGCGGCTGTCCGGCCACTTCCTTCCCCTCGGCACGATCGCCTGGGGAATCAGCCTCTACTACCTTTTTGGCAACCTGGCGGCACTCGGTGGCCACACCGGCATCACCGGCGTGCCGCCACTGCAGATCCTCGACTTCGAAATCCGCTCCGGTCGCGATTTCTTCTACCTGATCTGGGCGATCCTGCTGACCCTGATCCTGGCGACGCGCAACCTGCTCGACTCGCGCGAAGGGCGGGCGATACGTGCCCTCAAGGGTGGCTCGGTGATGGCCGAAGCGATGGGCGTCAACACGCCCCGTTCAAAGATCGTCGTCTTCGCCGTCGCGGCGCTCTATGCCGCCGTCTCGGGCTGGCTCTATGCCCACCTGCAGCGCTTCGTCAACCCGACGCCGTTTTCCCTGACGCAGGGAATCGAATACCTGTTCATGGCCGTCGTGGGCGGCGTGTCGCACGTCTGGGGAGCTATTCTCGGCGCCGGTCTGATCACCGTCCTCAAGCAATGGCTGCAGGACTGGCTGCCCCACCTGCTCGGGCAGAGCGGCAATTTCGAGATGATCGTCTTCGGACTGCTGATGATCGTCGTCCTGCAGCGGGCGCGCGACGGCGTATGGCCGATGTTGCAACGCTTCTGGCCGCAGGAGGTGCGCCGCGCACACATCGAAGGGGTGCCGCGCCTGGCGCGACGATCGCTTCCCGAACCCGGCTCCGTACTGCTCGAGGTCAGCGATGCGAGCAAGCGCTTCGGCGGCCTGGTGGCCAATGACCGCGTCAGTTTCCGCGTTCGCGCCGGCGAGATCATGGCCCTGATCGGTCCGAACGGCGCCGGCAAGAGCACGATGTTCAACGGCATTTCAGGCGTCGACCCGCTGACCTCGGGTCGCGTCAGTTTTCGTGGACAGCGTGTCGAGTCGCTGCCGGCACGTCGGATTGCCCGTCTGGGAATGAGCCGGACCTTTCAGCATGTCCGCCTGCTGCCGGCGATGAGCGTCATCGAGAATGTCGCCATCGGTGCCCATCTGCGCGGCCGCAAGAGCTTCATTGCCGCCGCCTGTCGTGCCGATCGCGACGAGGATGCGCGCCTGCTGCATGAGGCGGCCGCGCAGATCGAGCGCTGCGGTCTGGGTGACCAGATGTACGAAGCTGCCGGGACCCTGCCCCTCGGCAGGCAGCGATTGGTCGAGATTGCACGCGCGCTGGCCGCCGACCCCTGCCTGCTGCTCCTCGACGAACCGGCCGCCGGTCTGCGCTATGGCGAGAAGCAGGCGCTGGCCGAGCTGCTGCGGCGATTGCGTGCGGAAGGGATCGGCATCCTGCTGGTCGAGCACGACATGGAGTTCGTCATGGGCCTGGCCGACCGGGTGGTGGTCATGGAGTTCGGCCGCAAGCTGGCGGCGGGCTTGCCGGAAGAGATCCAGCGCAACCCGGCAGTGGTCGAGGCCTATCTCGGAGGGGTCGAATGAGCGCCGCGCCGGCGGTCGAGGAACGCAGCGTCGTGCTCGAGGCCAGCGACCTGGCGGTCAGTTACGGCAAGGTCGAAGCCCTGCACGGCCTGTCGTTGCGCGTCCATCGAGGCGAGATCGTGACCGTCATCGGCCCCAACGGCGCGGGCAAGAGCACCTTGCTGGCGGCGCTGATCGGTCTCCTGCCGCTGCGTGGCGATCTCGTCTATCTCGGTGAACGGCAGAGCGCCGGGCGCAGTGTCGAGCAACTGGTGCGGCAGGGGATGACTCTGGTGCCGGAGAAGCGCGAACTGTTCGCGGAAATGAGCGTCAGCGACAATCTGCTGTTGGGCGCCTTCGATCGATACCGCGCCGGTCATCGTGATGAGCTGGAAACGATCGACCATGTCTTCGACATCTTCCCGCGCCTGATGGAGCGCCGACAGCAGCTTGCAGGCACGCTCTCGGGCGGTGAGCGGCAGATGCTGGCGATGGGCCGGGCGTTGATGGCGAAGCCACGGCTGCTGCTGCTCGACGAGCCAAGCCTCGGCTTGGCGCCTCTGGTCATCAAGGAAATCTTCCGCACCATCACCCAGCTCAGGAGCACGGGTGTCGCCATTCTCCTCGTCGAACAGAACGCGCGCGCCGCACTGCAGGTGGCTGATTACGCCTACGTCCTGGAAACCGGCAGCATCTCGCTGGCAGGGCCGAGCGAAACCTTGGCGAGCGATCCGCGCGTCATCGAAAGCTACCTCGGACTGGGCGGCCGGCACTGAGCGTTGTCCGTCCCGGTGGCGAAGCCATGGCCGGAACGGGCAACGCCTTGGTGCCGCATCATGCCAGCCAGCCCTGGGCGATCGACTGCGCGGGTTGCGACGGCTGCGCTGGCCGTACCAGCGTGCGGGTCACCCGCTGCAGTTCCAGTCCCCACAGGCTCATTGCTTCGGAAATGACGATCGCCTCGCCGCCATTGAGACAGCCGTCGGCATTGACGATGTCGACGATCGCTCCGAGGGCCTGCTGCTGCAATTGCGGTGAGCGGATGTCTTCGAGCAGATGATCGACGAGTTCCCGGTCGAGCTCGATCTGTCCGACGTTCGGCGCCCGCGCGCATTGCAGCAGGTCATCGCAGAACTCGTGAACCACGCGATCGAATGTGGCCGGTGCGATTTGCAGGCGATCGAAGATCCCATGCCTCGACAGCGACTCGACTTCCCTGTGGTCAAGGGCACCATCGGCGAGCAGGGCGAGGGCAACGACTCGTGACATGGCTTCGGCGCTGTCGGTGGTGTAATGACGCATTTCTTTCTCCTTCATGGGTTGGTTCGACTGGCATCCGCGGCACAACCGCGGACGACGCAGACTATGGGACCGAGCACCCATAAAGTCCAATAAGATATAATCGAGTGAGCGATTTGTTCCAACTGATACATGCCACGCCGCAGAATCACCCTTCGTCAACTCGAGAGCTTTGCCGCCGTCGCTCGCCATCGGAGCTTCTCGAAGGCTGCCGAGGAGCTCCACCTGACACAGCCGGCGGTGTCCCTGCAGGTGGCACAGATTGCCGACACCCTCGGTCTGCCGCTCTTCGAGCAGGTCGGTCGTACGCTGGCACTGACCGAGGCCGGTGAGGAGACGCTGCAGATGGCGCGGGCGCTCGACGACCTGTGGACCAGCTTCGAGGCCACCATTGCCGATCTCAAGGGACTCAAGCGCGGCCGTCTGCGGGTCGCCCTGGTGACGACGGCGAAGTACTTCCTGCCGCGGCTGGTGGGTGACTTCTGTCGCCGCCACCCGGACATTCATGTCGAGCTCGAGGTGGCCGATCGCGAGCACATCCTTGCCCGCATGCGGGCCAACCAGGACGACCTCTACGTCCTGCTCTATCCGCCAGACGACGTGCAGGTGGCAACCCATCCGCTGGTCGACAACGAACTCGTGGTCATCGCTCCGCTCGCGCATTGGGCCGCGGGGCGACGGGTCGAGCTGGCCGAGCTGTGCGGCGAGCGCTTCATCCTGCGCGAGACGGGCTCCGGTTCGCGGCGGACGATCGACACCCACCTGGCGAAGCTGGCCATCAGGCTCGACGTCAAGCTGACGGTCAGCAGCAATGAGGCCATCCGCGAGCTGGTCGCCAGTGGCGCCGGGCTGGCCGTCCTGTCGCGGCAGGCATTGAGCACCGATCCAAGCCAGCAGGAAGTGTGCATTCTGGACGTCGGCGGTTTTCCGCTGCGCCAGCCGTGGCTGCTCATGCATCGGCGTAGCAAGCTGCTGTCTCTGCCGGCGCGAGCCTTTCTCGAGGAACTGCTGGGGCGACGGCAGCAGCCGGCGGGCGGCAAGTCGACCGGAACTTGACACCAGAGGGGACTGAGAGGTTGTGAAGAAATCGTCGCGAGCAGGCCGAGATGCAAGGCGCGAGCGAGCGAACGACGAGACAGATCAGATGGATGGGCGAGGAGTGAGCGAGTGAGCAACGCCGCAGATCGGTCGCGCAATGGACTCATTCACAACCTCTGGGCCCACGGGAGTCATCCCGGTGACCCTTGGCGACGTTCTCTGCCAGCTACGCCGTTGGCCGTCCGCCGGCAGTCACGACGCCCGCTGCCGGCACCAAGGCCACGCCGTACTTGCGCGCGACGCGCTGGTACAGTTCGCGTGCCGAGATCACCCGCACATTGCGCATGTCCTTCGCTTGCGCCAGCTGCAGGTAACGCAGGCCGCGCCGCGCGAGGTCGGCGTCCCAGCCCTTCCGGTCAAGGAGGGTGAAGATCGCTTTCGTCGCGTTGACGAGGAACTGCAGATTGGGCACCCGTTCTGCGGCCTCCATCAGCAGTCTGACCGAACCTTCGACGTCGCCGTTGCGTGCGGCCAGAACGCCGCGGTTGTTCAGTTCGACGATCTCCTTGCCGACTTCGGCCAGCAGCGCCTGTCCGTCGGCCTCCCGGCCCGCCTTGGTGTAGATGCCCTGCACCTTGGCAATCATGTTGCGATCCTCATGATTCTCGGCGGCCACCTGACGGAAGATGTCCCGCGCCTCCACCTCCTTGCCCGTGGCCAGGCATGCCTGCGCCAGGTCGAGGGTGAGCGCCTGTGACAGCAGCGAGCCCTTGCCCGCTTCTTGCAGGGACGTGCTCAACTGCAGCGCCTGCTCGATGATGTCGCGGGCTTTGGCCGGGTTGCCTTCCTGGTTGGCGCACAGTGTTTCCATGACCAGTGCCGCCAGTTCGCCCTGCTTGCTGCCCCGCCAGTCGCGCCGCAGCTGTGCGGTGATCCTGTGGGCGCCGTCGGTCTGGCCGCGGTCGAGCAGGACCCGGGATAGGTTCGTATAGTCGTCGACATTGCTCAGGGTCGAACCGCGCCGACGATCCAGCACCTTGCCATAGGCTTTCTCGGCGGTCTGCAGGTCATTGTTGCGCACCGCCAGATCACCGACCAGCCGCTGTCTTGATGCGTTGTTGGGCGACTTCGCAGCCGCCTGCAGCAACACCGACTGGGCTTCCGCCAGCTTGCCCATTTCTTCGCGGACTCCGGCGAGGAGATCGTAGGCGGCGGTGAACTCCGGAAAGTCCTCGACCAGCGACTGCCCCAGGGTTTCGGCTTCAGCCAACCGTTGCTGGTGGCGGCAGGCGACCGCCAGGCCCATTCGCGCCCAGGGAAGGACGCGTTGCGCGAGCACCTGCTCGTAGACCGCCTGCGCTTCGGCAGGACGTCCGAGAACGTTCAGAATCTCCCCCTTGCAGCGCAGCAGATCCATCAGGAAACCGCTGTCCTGCCCCAGGAGGCGGTCACAGGCGAGTAGCGCCTGGGCGTAGGCGCCGTTGTCAAGGTGATCGAAGACGGTGGCCAGGAACTGCTTCTTGTGGATTGCGCGCAGCAAGCGGCCCCGCAGTTCGTCGGCCGTGAACGGCTTGATCAGATAATCGTCCGGAGCCAGCTCAGCCACCGAAACGACGTTGTGGTAGGTGCGCTCACTGGTGACGATGATGAAGACGGTGGCCAGTCGCACCAGGTGCTGTTGCCGCAGCTCGTCCAGCAACTGCTGACCGTCACGTCCATCCTCGAGCTGGTAATCGGAGAGAATGATGTCGAAACTGTTGGCCTTGACCTGTCGCAGGACCTCCGCTGAGGTGCCGGCGGCATGCACGGTCGTGACGCCGATCGTCGACAGCATCGCCCGCAGCGTGCTCCGTGCATTCGGGTAACGGTCGATCAGCAGCGCACGCTTGCGCGCCAGATCCTTGCCCAGCCTGTGCAGAAGCTCGGCGATGGCGTCCGATGGGTTCATGGCCACACCTTACCGGAGAGTCCGGGGTGCATCAAGCACTGCCGGAATAGACTGCCGGAACTCTGCGCTCAAGCGCATCGGCCGCTTCCCCGTGATTGGCGGAGAGCGCATCCGGGGCCACCGACCAGCCGTGTGGCGGCGGCGGATGATAAGATAGCGAGCTGAACAAGTGGTGGTGCGCGGTTCGTATCCCGCCCGCCGCAGGATCGACGGGTCTACAGGAAGGCAATGACCGAACAGCAGGCGGACAAGGGCTCAATACAGGTCATCGAGCGGATGATGGCGCTTCTTCAAGTGCTGGCCAACCTGCCGGAACCGGCGAGCCTGAAGGCGCTGGCGCAGGCCAGCGGCCTTCATCCTTCGACCGCGCACCGCATCCTGGCGGCGATGATCGGTTCGGCTCTGGTCGAGCGTCACGACAGCGGCACCTACACGCTCGGAATCCGGCTGCTCGAACTGGGAAACATCGTCAAGTCGCGCATCAGCATCCGGCAGGTGGCTCTGCCCTACATGCAGCAACTGCACGAATCGATCGGCGAAGCGGTCAACCTGGGCGTTCGCCACGAGGACGAGATCATCTACGTCGAAAGGACCTCGAGCGGCCGCTCACTCCTGCGCGTGGTCTATCTGGTTGGCGGACGTGCTCCGCTGCACCTGACCTCGGTCGGCAAGCTCTTCCTCGCTGCCGACAGCCCGGCTGATGTGCGCGCGTATGCCCGTCGGACCGGCTTGCCCGGCAAGACCCAGCATTCACTGACCCACCTCGATGCGCTCGAGAAGGAGCTCGACTGGATTCGCCGGCACGGCTTCGCCACCGACAACGAGGAAGCCGAGATCGGCCTGCGCTGCATCGCCGCGCCCATCCGCAATGATGAGGGTCAACTCGCCGCCGGCCTTTCGGTCTCGGCACCGAGCGAGCGCCATGATCCGGAATGGGTGGTACCGATCAAGGCTACGGCAAGCCGGATCGAACAGGCACTCGGTTATCGTCAGCCGTTGCCAGCGTGAGCCGACGCCGCCTTTCCGGCAGCAGGAGCGGGTGTGTGCCGGCAGCCAGGGTGTCTTGGCAAGGCGCAGGCGGTCGGGCTTGCTCGTGCCGGTCGGCGCATGGCACGAAGAGCGTGTCTGGCAGCCGCCGCGGCGCGATGGTCTGCGCCGCGACCGGGCGTCGAACGGGTCCAACGCTGCCGCCATGCGGACGCCCGGCGGCGTTGCCTTCACCCGGGGCGACGCTTGCTACACTCCTGCCAAGATGCGATGAGCCCATGCCATGCGCCCCGGAACCTCGATGCTGCCCCTTCTTTTCGTCTTCCTCTGGAGCACCGGTTTCATCGGCGCCAAGTTCGGCCTGCCCTACGCTGAACCGTTGAGCTTCCTGCTCGTCCGCTATCTACTCGTCCTCGCCCTGATGAGCGTGCTGGCTCTGCTTTCCGGCGCCCCGTGGCCGAGCGGTGGCAGCCAGGTGCTGCATCTCGGCGTTTCCGGGCTGCTGCTGCACGCGCTCTACCTGGGCGGCGTGTTCATGGCGATCAAGAATGGTCTGCCGGCTGGTGTGACGGCCCTGGTCGTCGGCCTGCAACCGCTGTTGACCGCCGCCGGCGCCGGCTTTCTGCTCGGTGAGCGGGTCGCGCCACGGCAGTGGCTGGGGCTGGTCATCGGCTTGGCCGGGGTGGCGCTGGTGGTGGCGAACAAGATCGGCGATCTGCCGCTCGTCGCGATGCTCCTGCCGGCGCTTGCGGCGCTGTTCGGAATCACCGCCGGCACGCTGTATCAGAAGCGCTTCTGTGCCCACTTCGATTTGCGCAGCGGATCGGTCGTGCAGTTCCTGCCGACGACGATCTGCACTGCCCTGGTCGCGTGGTCCACCGAGAGCATGCGCATCGAGTGGACGGCGGAGTTCGTTTTCGCCCTTCTCTGGCTCGTCCTTGTGCTTTCCGTTGGCGCCATCAGCTTGCTCAATCTGTTGATTCGCAACGGTAGCGCCGTCAATGTCGCGAGTCTTTTCTACCTGACGCCGCCGAGCACGGCCCTGATCGCCTGGCTGGTCTTCGGCGAGACCCTCGGTGCTGTGGCCATCGTCGGCATGTTGCTGGCCGTGCTCGGGGTGTATCTGGCGCGCTTGCCATCACGATGAGCGAGACCGGGCTGCCCGCGTTGCGCATCCTGGGCGTGGACCCCGGGTTGCGCGTCACCGGCTTCGGTGTGATCGAGAAGGTCGGCAGCCGTTTGCGCTATCTCGCCAGCGGCTGCATCCGGACCACGGTCGGCGATTCGCTGCCCATCCGCCTGGGAACGATCCACACCGGGTTGTGCGAGCTGGTGGCGCGACATCGACCCGACGAGGCAGCGACCGAGATCGTCTTCGTCAATGTCAATCCACAATCCACCCTGCTCCTCGGGCAGGCGCGCGGGGCGGCGATCAGCGCCCTGGTCAGCAGCGGACTGCCCGTTGCCGAGTACACCGCACTGCAGGTGAAACAGGCGGTGGTTGGCAACGGTCACGCCGACAAGGTGCAGGTGCAACACATGGTGCGTCAGCTGTTATCCTTGCCGTCGATGCCCGGTGCCGATGCCGCCGATGCGCTCGCCTGCGCCATCGCGCACGCGCACGGCGGACAAGGACTCGGGCGCTTGGTGGCTGGCAGCCTTCGGGTACGTGGCGGCCGATTGATTCCGAGGAAGTTCATCGGCAAGAATGAGGGGGGTGAGCGATGATCGGCCGGCTGACCGGCGTCTTGTTGGAGAAGAATCCGCCGCAGGTGGTCGTCGACGTGCAGGGTGTCGGCTACGAACTCGACGTGCCGATGAGCACCTTCTACAATCTGCCGGCGAACGGTGAGAGGCTGAGCCTGTTGACCCATTTCGTCGTGCGCGAGGACGGGCATTTCCTCTACGGGTTTGCCAGTGAAGGCGAGCGGCATGCGTTTCGCCAGTTGCTGAAGATCTCGGGCATCGGCGCGCGCCTTGCCCTGTCGGTTCTCTCGGGTCTCTCGGTGGGCGAACTGGCGGCGGCAGTGGCGCAGCAGCAGGTCGGCTGCCTGACGAAGATCCCGGGCATTGGCACCAAGACCGCCGAGCGCCTCCTGCTCGAGCTGAAGGGCAAGCTCGCCGACGCGCTGCCGAGCACTACGGCCGCGAGGGTCGACGCGCATGGCGATGTCCTCAATGCCCTGCTGGCGCTGGGCTACAATGAGCGCGAAGCGGCGACGGCATTGAAGCAGTTGCCAGCCGGAATCGCTACCGCGGATGGCATTCGACAGGCGCTGAAGATGTTGTCAAAGGTCTGAATCGACGATGAATCCGAGCCACAAGCAGCTGCTGCAGATCGCCCTCGTCGCCTTGCTGCTGACCGGCTGCATCGCCGTGCTCCTGCCCTTCACCGGCACGCTGCTCTTCGCCGTCGTCATCTGCATCGTCACCCTGCCGATTCGCAACCGGCTTCTGCGGCTTTGTCGCGGACGCAGCAATCTGGCGGCACTGCTGGTCTCGATCCTGCTCCTGCTGCTCCTCGTCGCGCCGGTCGCATTGCTCTCCGGTTCGATTGCCGACGGCATCGAACTTGCCATCCGCTACCTCAAGCCGCTGCTGGAGAATGGCCTGCCGGTGGAACCACCGAGCTGGCTGGCGACGCTGCCCCTCGTCGGGCGCGATGCCGCCGACTACTGGCAGAAGCTGGTGGCCAGCCGCGAGGAGATGAACAATCTCCTGCACCAGTTCGTCGAGCCGACCCGCAACCTGGCCCTGGCGACCGCGGCACTGCTGGCACAGGGACTGCTGCAGCTGCTCCTGGTCATCTTCTTCGTCTTTTTCATCTTTCGCGATGCGCACCTCTACGCCGACGCGCTGCATGTCGGCAGCCGGACGCTTGCCGGCGACCTCGGCGAGCGCATGCTGGCGCTGGTCGAGGGAACGGTGACCGGAGTCATGGTCGGTATCGTCGGCACCGCCGCAGCGCAGGCGGTGGTGGCGATGATCGGCTTCCTCATTGCAGGCGTTCCCGGTGTCCTGATCCTGACGGTCGCCATGTTCTTCCTGTCGATGGTGCCGGTGATCGGCGGCACCCTGATCTGGATGGGCGCCGCCATCTGGCTCTACAGCGAGGGGCAGACTGGCTGGGCGGTGTTCATGGTATTGTGGGGAATGTTCGGGATCAGCGGCGTCGACAACTTCATCAAACCCATCCTCATCTCGCGCAGTTCGAGCCTGCCATTGCTGCTGATCGTCGTCGGGGTGTTTGGTGGTGTGCTGGTCTTCGGCTTCATCGGGCTGTTTCTCGGTCCGACCCTGCTGGCGCTTGGTCAGGTCCTGATCCGTGAATGGCTGGCACACGCCGCTGCGCGATCGGTTGCGGGGGACGAGGGACTGCCGCAATGATCGAGACCGACGACCTCTCTGCGGTTCCGCTGGCGCGACTGGTGTCCGCCGCCTCGACCTCGTCCCAGGAGGAGGCCATCGAGCGCGCGCTGCGTCCGCGACGCCTTGGCGACTACGTTGGCCAGGCGAAGATCCGCGAGCAACTGACGATCTTCATCGAGGCAGCGAAGAAACGCAGCGACACGCTCGATCACGTCCTGCTCTTCGGCCCACCGGGCCTCGGCAAGACGACGCTGGCACACATCATCGCCGCCGAAATGGGCGTCAACCTGCGCTCGACCTCCGGCCCGGTGCTCGAACGCGCTGGCGACCTCGCGGCCATCCTGACCAACCTCGAGCCGCGCGACGTCCTGTTCATCGACGAGATTCACCGCCTTTCGCCAGTCGTCGAGGAGATCCTCTATCCCGCACTGGAGGACTTCCAGATCGACATCATGATCGGCGAGGGCCCTGCGGCGCGCTCGGTCAAGCTCGACCTGCCGCCGTTCACGCTGGTCGGCGCGACGACACGCGCCGGCATGCTGACCAACCCCCTGCGTGACCGTTTCGGAATCGTCGCCCGACTCGAGTTCTATACTCCCGAGGAGCTGAGCCTGATCGTCGCCCGCTCGTCGCAGTTGCTCAAGGTTCCTGCCGACGCAGCGGGTGCGCTGGAAATCGCCCGCCGCTCACGCGGCACGCCACGGATCGCCAACCGCTTGTTGCGGCGGGTGCGCGATTTCGCCGAGGTGCGAGCATCCGGCCACATCACGCTGGCGGTGGCCGACGCGGCGCTGCTGCTGCTCGAGGTGGACCACGGCGGTCTCGATGTGATGGACCGCAAGCTGCTGTCGGCAGTCATCGACAAGTTCGCCGGCGGGCCGGTGGGGGTCGACAACCTGGCGGCGGCGATCGGCGAAGCGCGCGACACGATCGAGGACGTGCTCGAACCCTTCCTGATCCAGCAGGGTTTCCTGCAGCGCACGCCGCGGGGTCGCGTCGCGACGCCGGCGGTCTACCGGCATCTCGGTCTGACGAGCCCCGGTGAGCAGCCGCAGGGCACATTCTGGCCGGCAACCTGAGCGTGCGCTGATGCGGTCACAATCACTTACACTCGCCCACAGGGTGCTGTCTTAGAATCCCAGCCGGCCATGGACCACGAGCGGAAACCAACGACTTTCACCTGCGCCGTAAGAATCTACTACGAAGACACCGATGCCGGCGGGGTCGTGTACTACGCCAATTACCTGAAGTATCTGGAGCGCTGCCGTACCGAATGGCTGCGCGCGGCTGGCTACCGGCAGGCCGACCTGCTGCGTGACCCGGGCATCGCCTTCGTCGTCCGCAAGCTCGCGGTCGAGTATCTGAGGCCGGCGCGGCTGGACGACGAGTTGATCGTCGGCCTCGAAGTGGAGCGGATCACGCGGGCCCAAGTCTTCTTTCGGCAGCACATCCGGCGTGCCGGGGAAGATGGTGACCGATCCTCGCAGGATCTGATCCACGCCGCCGTGCACATCGTCTGTGTGCATGCGGGCCAGATGAGGGCCGTGTCGATCCCCGCAATTCTGCGCAACAAGATGGAAGCACTGCAATGAATGTCTCGCAAGACCTGTCGATCCTGCACCTGATCCTCAACGCCAGCGCCGTCGTGCAGGCCGTGATGCTGCTGCTCGCCGGCGTCTCGTTCATGTCCTGGTACTACATCTTCCGCAAGTGGTTCACGGTCAAGGCGGCGCGCGCGCAGACCGAGCAGTTCGAGCGCGACTTCTGGAGTGGCGGCGACCTGAACAGTCTCTACCAGAGCGCGATCAATGATCGCCACAGCACGGGCAGCATGGAGCGCATCTTCGAGTCCGGCTTTCGAGAATTCACCAAGTTGCGCAGCCAGAAGAATCTCGATCCGAAGGACGTCATCGACGGCTCGCGGCGCGCCATGCGCGCCACCTATCAGCGCGAGATGGACAGCATCGACTCGCATCTCGCTTTCCTCGCTTCGGTCGGTTCGGTCAGTCCGTATGTCGGCCTGTTCGGTACCGTCTGGGGCATCATGCACTCGTTCCGCGGTCTCTCGAACGTCGGTCAGGCGACGCTGGCAGCGGTGGCACCGGGGATTGCCGAGGCACTGGTGGCGACAGCCATCGGCCTCTTCGCAGCGATTCCGGCGGTCGTCGCCTACAACCGCTTCGCGCACGAGATCGACCGCCTGTCGTCGCGCTTCGAGTCGTTCATGGAAGAGTTCTCGAATATCCTGCAGCGGCAGATGAGGTAGAGCCATGCGTTCGCGTCGCCTGAAGAATGAGATCAACGTCGTCCCCTACATCGACGTCATGCTGGTGTTGCTGGTCATCTTCATGGTGACGGCACCGATGATGACCACCGCCAGCATCGACGTGCCGTCGGTCGGCAAGGCGGCACAGCCGCCGGTCGAAGCGCTGCAGGTGATCGTCCGCGCCGACCGGACGCTGGCGTTGCTGGCTCCCGGCAAGAGCGAACGACCGCTGAGCCGGCGCGAACTGGTGCAGGAGATCGCCAGCGCGCAGCGTCGAAATCCCGAGCAGGCGGTGCTCATCGCCGGTGACAGGAACGTCAAGTACCAGGCGGTACTGGAAGTCATGGATGACCTCCAGCAGCAGCAGGTCAAACGCATCGGTCTCCTCGTGCAGCCCTCCGACAGGTGAGTCGCTGACCTGTGGAAGCGGTCCAGACCTTCCCGCGGATGCCGCCGGATGAACCGGCGAAGTGGCCGTCGCTTGCCCTTTCGGCGACGGTGCACCTGTTGCTCCTGGGTGCGCTGTTCCTCGGCGTGCAGTGGAAGAGCAAGTTGCCGGCGACCGTCGAAGTCGAGGTCTGGCGTGCCGCACCGGCGCCTCCGTCGAGCGTGCAGCCCGAACCCCGGCCGGAACCCAGACCGGCAACACCGAAGGCCGAAGCCAAACCTGAGCCCCGACCCGAGCCGAAGCCAGAGCCGAAACCGCCAGCGAAGCCTGAGCCCCGACCCGAGCCGAAACCCGAGCCGAAACCCGAGCCGAAGCCGCCGGCGAAGCCTGAACCAGCGCCGCGAGCGATTGCCAAACCAGAACCGAAAGTGGAGCCCAAGCCACCAGTCCGGCCGGACATCGCGTTGAAGGAGGAAAAGAAGCCGCCGAAGGAGCCGGTCAAGGAGCCGGTCAAGGAGCCATCCCGGAAGGAGGAAGCGAAGATCAAGGAGCCGCCGCGGAAAGAGGAGCCGAAGACCCGCGAACCGGTGCGCAAGGAAGAGCTGCAAGCGAAGGATCCGCCGCGCAGGGAAGAGGCAAAGCCGAAGGAGGAGCCCAGAGCGAAGGAACCCGAGCGGCGTCCAAGCTTCGACGATGAACTGAAGCGGGAGCAGAAGCAGTTGCAGCAGCAGAAGGCGGCCCAGGAGCAGCGGGCGCGAGCCGATGCCGAAGCGCGTCAGCTCAAGCAGTTGCAGGCCGAGCAGGTGGCCGCCGACGCGAAGCGCGGGCAGGCCGAGTACATCGAGAAGATCCGCGGCAAGATCCGCGGCAACATCACGCTGCCGCCGGGAATCCAGGGCAATCCGCAGGCCGAGTTCGAAGTCACGCAACTGCCCAGTGGCGAAGTGCTCGAGGTCAAGTTGCGCCGTTCGAGCGGCAACCCGGCACTCGACGCCGCCGTTGAGCGGGCGATCCACAAGTCGTCGCCGCTGCCGAAACCGGCCAAGCCCGAGCTGTTCGAACGTGTTCTGAAGATCCCGTACAGACCGCGCGACGACTGAGAGTGCGGATGGGGGGAGCCGCGGTCGTGCAGCAAAGCGCGCAGGAGGCGAAATGAGCGCTCGTCAACTCGACCTCTTTCTCGATTCACGCGAGGTGGTGCTGGTCAACGATGTCGTCGCTGCCTTTCGGGCAGGCGAGTGCGGGCGGGCGCGGAACGCGCTTGCGGCCTTGCGCGCCGAGGCGCCGGAACGATCCGATCTGGCGGCTTTCGCCGTCCTGCTCGACTTTCTCGAGAAGCTTCGCGCGAGCGATTTCGCAACCCTCGACAGCGACGGCCTCGAGCAGCTGCGCGGCGAGATCGACGCGGTCGTGGCTCCTGCCACCCGGGCGCTCGGCGGCGAAGCAAAGGGATTCCGCGACCGGATCTGGCGACAGCTCGCAAGCGCCGCTGCCGGCCAGCCGTTTGACCGAGCGCGTCCGCAGATCCACGCTGCCGCGTTGTACTTGCGGGCGCAAGCCGATGCTGAAGCCGAGGGCGCGGCGAGCACCATCGCCGACGGCTGGAATGATCCGCTGATTCTGCGCTGGCGAGCACTGGCCCGCTACCGCGTTGGTGGTTTGCCGGCAGCACGCTGGCAGATCTTTTCGCTCGCCTGGTTCGCTGCCGACTCCTTCCCGCAACTGCTCGCTGAACTCTCGGCACCGCAGTTGGAGAGCGACTGGCGGCGCTTTCAGTCGGCAATCGAGATGCCTGACGCGTCCTGGTTTCCTGCCTGGTGTCTGCTCTCTCATCCCGAGTTCGCGGCGGCGCTCGCCGGCGAGATCTCGCCGCCGATCATGCAGGCCGCCGCAGGCATCCCGGGGTTGGGCGCCTTCCTGGCGCTGACGAAGATTCTCGCCATCGAGCCGGGCGGCTACAGCCGGGCGCTGGTCGACGAAAGAGCGAGGCTGCGGGCGATCGACGCCACTTTCTTCGCCGCCTACATGCGCTCGCGCACGGTCCGAGATCGCTAGCACGACGGTCGCCGGGGCTGGCGCCGCCCGCAGGACGGGCCTCCGGATAACGTATCGTTACAAATCAGGAGCATCCATAGACGATATAATCGCGCCTTCCGTGATGGACATGCGCGATGTCTGAATTTTCGATCAAACTGGGTTTTCTTCGGCTGTTCGCTCTCGCTGCCCTGGTCCTGCTGCTGCGACCGGTGCATGGCCAATTGACGGTCGAGATCACCGGTGCCGGTGCCAACCGCATTCCGGTGGCGATTGCCGATTTTGGTGGCGATCCGGCTTCCTCGCGCATCGTCACCTCCGTCATACGGGCCGATCTCGAACGCAGCGGCCTCTTCAGGATGGTCGACACCAGCGGCGTCGCGATGACCGAGGCGACCGCCCCGGTGTTCACGGACTGGAAGAATCGCGGCGCCGATGCGCTCGCCGCCGGCAGCATCGGCGCCAGCGACGGAGGCCGCGAGGAGGCACGCTTTCGCCTTTTCGACGTCACCAAGCAGTCGGTTCTCGGAGGTTCCGCCTTCGTCACCTCGAAGGCGATGCTGCGGGCTGCGGGACATCGCATCGCCGACATCATCTACGAAAAACTGACCGGTGAGCCGGGCGTGTTCTCGACCCGGGTCGCCTACGTCGTCCGCGCCGGCGCCGCCCGCTATGAGCTGCACATCGCGGATGCCGATGGCCAGAATGCACAGGTGGCACTGATCTCACGGGAGCCGATCATCTCGCCCTCCTGGTCGCCTGACGGCGGCCGCCTGGCGTATGTCTCCTTCGAAAACAAGAAGCCGGTCGTCTATGTCCATTCGCTGGCTTCGGGCAAGCGGGTCGTCGTCGCCAACTTCAAGGGATCGAATTCGGCCCCGGCCTGGTCACCGGATGGTCGCCGGCTGGCGGTGGTCCTGAGCAAGGACGGTGGTTCGCAGATATTCCTGGTCAACGCCGACGGTTCGGGAGCGCAGCGCCTGACGACCGACAATGCGATCAACACCGAACCCAACTTCTCGCCGGATGGCCAGCACGTCTATTTCACTTCGGATCGCGGTGGCAGTCCGCAGATCTACCGCATGAGCGTCAGCGGTGGTGATGTGCAGCGAGTCAGTTTCGAAGGTAGCTACAACGTCAGTCCGCGCATTTCGCCCGATGGCAGGTCGATGGCCTTCATCAGCCGGCGCGACGGTGGCTTCCGCCTGTCGGTGATGGATCTGGCGAGTCGCCAGGTGCAGGTGCTCACCGATTCGAACAAGGATGAATCGCCGACCTTCTCGCCGAATGGCCGGATGGTTCTGATCGCCACCGAGATGGGCGGCCGCGGGGTGCTCTCGGCGGTCTCGCTCGATGGCCGCATCAAGCAGCGCCTCTCCATCCCTGCCGGTGACGTCCGCGAGCCGGCATGGGGCCCTTACAATCGCTGACCAGGCATTCCGATAGCAAACATAGCGCAGGAGAAATTCATGAAACGAGTCGTCATACCGGCCGCTCTGGCCCTTCTGGTCGCCGCCTGCAGTTCGACGCCGGAGGGCGGTGACCAGTCCGGCGCGCCGGTCGAGTCCCGCGCTGGTGGCCCTTCGGTAGCCACGGTGACGACGGGGGGCGTCGATGGCGGCAGGTTGCCGGCTGTCCTCACCGATCCGAAGAGCATTCTCTCCAAGCGCAGCGTCTATTTTGATTACGACAGCTACGAAGTGAAGGCCGAGTACAAGGATCTGGTGACGGCACATGCCAAGTTTCTGACCGAGAACCGCCAGTTCCGCATGCTCATCCAGGGAAATACCGACGAGCGCGGCAGTCGTGAGTACAACCTGGCGCTTGGCCAGAAGCGAGCCGACGCGATCAAGAAGATGATGGCCCTGCTCGGCGCTCGCGAGGACCAGCTCGAAGCGGTCAGCCTGGGTGAGGAGAAGCCCAAGAACGAGGGCCACGGCGAAGCCGCATGGGCAGAGAACCGTCGCGGTGACATGCTCTACAGCGGCGAGTTCTAGGGTGTCGGCAGGGCTGCTGCGCTCCGCCGTGAGGGGCACGATGGCTCGCTGCCTGGCTCTGGCTGGCCTGTGGGTCACCGTGCTCGCTGTCCAGCCGGCGCAGGCTGGCCTCTTCGATGACGACGAGGCGCGGCGGCAGATCAAGGATCTGGCGATCAAGACCAGCGAGCGCCTCGACACCGTCGCCAAGGGTCAGATCGAGCTGGCCAATCAGATCCAGGCCCTGCGCGACGAGAATGCCCGTCTGCGTGGTCAGGTCGAGACCCTCACCTACGAACTCGATGCGGCCCGCAAGCGACAGCAGGACTTCTACGTCGATCTCGACGGACGTCTGCGCAAGCTGGAACCGCAACCGGCTGCCGGCAGCGATCCGAAACCGCCTGCTGATGACGGCAAGGCGCCTGCCGAGCCGCCCCGCAAGGCGGCCAGCGATCCTGCGGCCGAAGCGCGTGAATACGAGGCGGCGCTGAACCTGTTTCGTGCCAACAAGCTCAAGGAGGCGGCAGCGGCCTTCGAAGCCTTCGCGCGTGCGCATCCGGACAGCAGCCTGACGCCCAACGCCTTCTACTGGCTGGGCAATGCCCAGTACTCGCTGCGCGACTGCAAGAAGGCAATCGATGCCCACCGCATCGTTGCCAGCAAGTGGCCGGCGAATTCGCGGGCACCCGAAGCCTTGCTGAACATCGCCACCTGCCAGCAGGAACTCGCAGACGCCAAGGGAGCGAAGGCGACGCTCGAGGCCGTCGTCGCCAAGTATCCGGACAGCGCCGCCGCCAACACCGCCAGGCAGCGCCTGAAGAAGTAGGCCGGTGACGGCCCCGATCGGTGCCTCTGCGCTCACCGTCAGCGAGATCTTTCTGTCGCTGCAGGGCGAAAGCACACGCGTCGGTTTGCCGACCGTCTTCGTTCGCCTGACGGGCTGCCCCCTGCGCTGCAGCTGGTGTGACACCGTGTACGCATTCGAAGGGGGGCGGAAGATGACCCTGCCGGAAGTGCTCGCCGAAGTCGCCGGCTACGGCGTCCGCCATGTCTGTGTCACGGGCGGAGAGCCGCTGGCGCAGAGGGGCTGTCGCCAACTGTTGCACGAGCTCGCCGACGCGGGTCATTCGGTATCGCTGGAGACATCGGGTGCGCTCGACATCGCGGGCGTGGACCAGCGCGTGTCGCGCATCGTCGACCTCAAGGCGCCGGGTTCGGGCGAATGCGAGCGGAACCGATGGCAGAATCTGGAACATCTGACGGCAGACGACGAAATCAAGATCGTCGTGCGTGACCGTGTCGACTACGATTGGGCACGTCGCCAGATCGCCGAGCGGCGGCTTGCCGCGATCTGCACGGTACTTCTGTCGCCGGTCGCCGGCGAGCTGGCACCCGCCACGCTTGCCGCATGGATCGTCGAGGATCGCCTGCCGGTGCGCTTCCAGCTGCAACTGCACAAGATCCTCTGGGGCAACGCGCGCAGCCGTTGATCGCGGACGGCTGCCTCATCCCGGCGGGGGCGGTCACGCGACCGGCAAGGCCGCCTTCGCCCGGGTCAGTCTCTTCGCCATGAACAGAGGCGCGCTCCGCTTACTGCCTGGCTGCCGGATCCGTCCCGCGGGCATCTGCGTTCTCACCGCGCAGCCACTGTCGCCACGGTTCATCCGGCCTGAATGCCAGGACCCGTCCGTCGTTCCTGTCAGCCACGAGCATCTCGCCAGCCGTGAACAGACCCGTGTCGGCGTGGGTGACCACGACGGCGCAGGGTCGGCGCAGGTCGGCGTGTCGTACCATGCCGATCGTCCTTCCGGCGCATGAAACGAGGCGCAGGGCACCCGCCTGCAGACCTGTGGTGTCGCCTGATTCCGCGACGACGAAGCCGGGCTGGACGGCGTCGAAATGGGCGAAAAGCCGCAGCGGTGCGATCTCGATGATCTCGGAGGTGCTGGCGCTGCCATCGGGGCTGAACGGCACGCGGCCGAGGACGGCGGAACTGACGCCGTTTCCCGTGTAACAGAGCCCCTGCTCGAGCAGTCTCAGGCCATTCGGCTTGCAGCCCGGCGGCCGGTGCCAGAGCGTACAGCAGGTGCTGTCGGCAGCGACGTCGGTCGCGACGCGATAGATGGCGGCGGCGAGACCCGGCGCGCTGTTGGCGACGTAGAGGCAGGAGCGCTGCGGATCGATGGCCAGGCCGTTGGCCAGGAAGTTGCTGGCCAGTTCACCGTCCCCTGGGGCTGGCGGCAGCGATGCCAGTCGCTCGGTGAACGCGAGTGGCGTCCGCCGCAGGTCGCAGCGCAGGATCCATGATTCGACGCGAAAACGGAACGCCGCCATGTAGAGCTGCAGCAGGCACTTGGCCACCTGCTCGACATCGTTGAGGTCGTTGAGGATCGTCCTGACGAGCGGATTGTCGCTTTGGTGGAGATGCGCGCAGGCGAGGTACAGGAAGTCGCCGTCGGTCGCCATGCCGTTCTTCATGCAGTCGGTCGGCACACCGTCCACGGCGAAGGCGACGCGTTCCGTCCGGCTGCTCCCGTCAGCCGACGCGAGCAGCTCGAATACGCCATCGCGCCCGCTGACGAACAGTCGCTGGTTGGGCGTCAGGACCAGGCTGTCGATGCTCGCGATCCGACTGCACAGCGTTCTGAGAGAACCGCCAACCGTCGCGGGTTGCGAGAGGAGAGATGTGTATAAGGGGATCATGGGGAACCTCGAAAGCCGAGCGCCGTCACCCTGGGCTGCCACCCCGGGACCGCCGCGCGGGAGCTTGGGCGCCATTGGCAGCGAATGGCACCGGGCGGATACCTGCCCCGGCCAGCCGATTCTGCCCTTGCGGCAAGGTCGCCGCCAATAGTTTCTGTTTATGCGATCACGCCGGGACGAACTCGTTCAGACGGCCTGCGTCGCGACGAGACAGTCGGCATCCGGCAATGACCATGATCGTGGCGGCAAAGGGTGCTGCAGCAGGCCGGCTGTAGTACGATGTGCGAGCGGCACAGTCGTGATCGGCCAAGACAGGGAGCTGGCCAGGCCTCCGGCCGGTGCCGCGGCATCATGCGGAGGCGTGGTGCGAACGGCGCTTGCCGCCGCTGCTCCTTTCCGTCTGGAGTCTCATGTTTGCTGCGCGGCCGCTGATCCATCGGCGACCGGCACCCGGGCAACCGGGCGTCGGCGCTGGTTGGCGTGCATTCCTGACGCCGACGGCGAGCGCATCGGGTGCCGCGCGGCATGAGCCGGTCGGTCGTGCCGGCTCAGGGTTCGCGCATGATCGCGGGCCGCGCTTGCGCAGCGGCAATCGGTGGGGGCGTGCAGGCGATGCCTAAGCTGTTGCCGGAACGCCTGTCGAACGTACTGATCGACCTGCCGCGCCGCAACAAGCAGGCACTGATGCTTGCCGGTGATGCCGTGCTGCTGATCGCTTCGCTCTGGGCAGCCTATGCCCTCCGCTTCGGTGAATGGTTCGAGCCGAATCGCTCGCAGCTGCTGCTGATGGCCATCGCGCCCGTGCTGGCGATGCCCGTTTTCCTGAAGATGGGCCTGTATCGCTCGGTGATCCGGTACCTGGGCGAGCAGGCCCTGTGGTCGGTGGTCAAGGCGATGTCGCTGGCAGCCCTGCTCTGGGCGGCACTGGCGTTCATGACGCAGATGACGGGCGGCCAGGGGGTGCCACGCGCGGTGCCACTGCTCTACTGGCTCATCGGCACGGTTCTCGTCGCCGGTTCGCGCTTCTCGGCCCGCTGGCTGCTGTGGTTTCCGGTTCGCAGCCGCTTTGCCGGGCGCCAGGTGCTCATCTACGGCGCCGGCGAGGCCGGGCGGCAGCTTGCCGCTTCGCTGCGTCGCGGCCGGCAGCTCTTTCCGGCCGGCTTTCTCGACGACGATGGCACGTTGCAGGGCAAGGACATCGCCGGTTTGCGCGTCTATGCGCCCGAGCAGCTCGAATCACTGATCAACCGCTTCGACATCCACGATGTCATCGTCACCCTCCCTTCGGCCTCGAACGCCCGCCGCCGTGAGGTCGTGTCCGAGCTGGAGCGGCATCCGGTGCGGGTACGCATCCTTCCCTCGCTGACGGACATCGCCAGCGGCCGGCATCTGGTCAACATGGTGCGCGAAGTCGACATCGGTGACCTGCTCGGGCGGGACCCGGTGGCCGCCGATCCCGCCTTGCTCGGGCGCTGCGTGCGCGACAAGGTGGTCCTCGTCACCGGTGCCGGCGGTTCGATCGGCTCCGAACTGTGTCGGCAGATTGCGGCTCTGGCACCGGCGCGCCTCGTCCTGCTCGAAGCAAGCGAACATGCGTTGTACCAGATTGACCGCCTGCTGCGCTCAATCGGCGAGCAGGAGGTGGTGCCCACCCTTGGCTCGGTCGGCGATGCCGACCTGGTGGCACGATTGCTCGCCACTCACCGCGTCGATACCATCTATCACGCTGCCGCCCACAAGCACGTGCCGCTGGTCGAGGCCAACGTTCTCGAAGGAGCGCGCAACAATGTCCTGGGCACGCTGACCGTTGCCCGGGCCGCGTTCGAAGCGGCGGTCGCGACCTTCGTCCTCATCTCGACCGACAAGGCGGTGCGGCCGACGAACGTCATGGGTGCGAGCAAGCGCCTCGCCGAACTGGTGGTGCAGGATTTCGCCCGCCGTGCCAGTGCTGGGGAGACCGGCCAGCGATTCTGTGCCGTGCGCTTCGGCAACGTGCTCGGGTCGAGCGGTTCGGTCATTCCGTTGTTCAAGGAGCAGATCGCCCAGGGCGGGCCGGTGACCGTCACCCATCCCGAGGTGACGCGCTACTTCATGTCGATCCATGAAGCGGTCGAACTGGTGATCCAGGCCGGCAGCCTGGCGGCCGGTGGCGAGATCTTCCTCCTCGACATGGGTGATCCGGTGCGGATCGTCGATCTTGCCCGCAACATGATCCGCCTGGCAGGGCAATCCGTGCGGGACGAGGCCAATCCCGACGGCGATGTCGAGATCGTCATGAGCGGTCTGCGCCCAGGCGAGAAGCTCTACGAGGAACTGCTGATCGCCAGCAGCAACGCCGAGGGGACCTCCCACCCGAAAATCATGAAGGCAACCGAACCCGGGCTGGAGGCCGAGGCGCTGGCCGGGTTGATCGATTCCCTGCGGGCGGCAATGGCGGTCGGCGACACGGCAGCAGTGCGGACGATGCTGATGCGGGTCGCCGGCGATCGTCGCTGAGCGGCAGCGGCCCTCGGCCTTCCCGTCGATCCGTGTGCTGGGCGACGGGGCCGAGGACCGGCGTGACCGACCCGCCCTCAGCCCCCCATGCTGATCGAGGCGGGTTTTTCGTCGTTTCGGTTGACTTGCGTCAGCACCACGGCTGCCGGGAACAGTAAGCTTGTGCCGTGGATCGCCATGCGCGATGGTTGCCGGAGAGGGTCGTGGCCGACGAGTGCTTCGATGCGACAGCTGTGGCAGCACTGCTGCAACCCATCGTCGAGCGCCATCGACGCGATCCCCTGCGCTTGCTGCAAATCCTGCGTGAGGCGCAGGAAGTGTTCGGCTACCTGCCGCGGACCGCATTGACCGCCATCGCCGACGCCGTCGAGCTGCCGCGTGCGCGTGTCGAGGGCGTTGCCGGCTTCTACTCGTTTCTCCATCTGAAGCCCGTTGGACGCTATCGCATCCTTTTCTCCGACCACGTGACCGATCGCATGCTCGGCAGCGTCGAACTGATGGACCGTCTGTGCAACCGGCTCTGGATCGAGCGCGGCAAGGTTTCGGAGGACGGCCTGGTCAGTGTCGACACCACATCCTGTACCGGCATGTGCGATCAGGGGCCGGCGCTGCTGGTCGGTGGACGGCCGCTGACCCGCCTGTCAGCCGAGCGCATCGACCGCATCAGTGAGCTGGTGCGGGCGCAGGTGGCGGTGAGCGACTGGCCGGAGGAGTGGTTTCTCGTCGCCGACAACATCCGCCGCCGCGATGTACTGCTCGCCAGCGCAGCCACTCCCGGCGAGGCGCTGCGGGCTGCGGTTGCGCGAGGGCGCGAGCAACTGCTCCACGAGCTGAAACGGTCCAACCTGCGCGGGCGCGGCGGCGCCGGTTTCACGACCCACACCAAGTGGGAAACGGCACGTCGCGCCCCGTGCGGCGACCCGCAAGGCGGTCGCTACCTCGTCTGCAACGCCGACGAGGGCGAGCCCGGTACCTTCAAGGATCGTGTCCTGCTGGCAAGCCACGCCGATCTCGTCTTCGATGGCATGAGCGTCGCCGCGTTTGCCATCGGCGCCGGGCAGGGCCTGCTCTACCTGCGCGGCGAGTATGCCTGGCTGCTGCCGGCGCTGCACGAGAAGCTCGCGCGGCGGCGTCGCAACGGCCTGCTGGGCGTCGCCGTTTGCGGTCAGGAGGACTGGAACTTCGACATCGACATCCACCTCGGCGCCGGCGCCTACGTCTGCGGCGAGGAGACGGCACTGCTCGAGTCACTCGAAGGCCGGCGTGGCGTCCCCAGGATCCGACCGCCCTATCCGGCGCAGCAGGGCTACCGCGGTCAGCCGACGGTGGTGAACAACGTCGAGACGCTGTGCAAGGCGGCGCTGATCGCGCTCAGGGGTGGCGACTGGTTTGCCGGTCTCGGCAGCAAGCAGTCGACGGGCACCAAACTGCTGTCGATCGCCGGCGATGTCGAGTCACCCGGGGTCTATGAATACCCCTTTGGCGTTTCCATCGACCAGGTGCTGCACGACTGTGGTGCCGGCAATGCGCAGGCGGTCCAGGTTGGCGGTCCGTCGGGAAGCTGCCTCGCGCTGCACGAGTTCTCGCGCCGCATCGCCTTCGAGGATGTGCCGACGGCCGGGGCGTTCACCGTCTTCGGCGCGCACCGCGACCTGTTCGAGGTCGCCCGCAACTTCGCCCATTTCTTCGCCCACGAGAGCTGCGGCTTCTGCACGCCCTGCCGGGTCGGCACGACACTGGTCGCCAACTGCATGGACAAGATCGCCAATGGCAATGGTTCGCAATACGACATCGGCGAGATCTTCCGCATCCATCGCCTGCTGCATGCCGCCAGCCACTGCGGACTCGGCCAGACGGCGTGCAATCCGCTGTTCGACACCCTCAACAAGTTCCGCCCGGCCTACGAGCGACGCCTGCGATCGCTCGACTTCGCACCTGCCTTCGATCTCGACCAGTCGCTGTCGATCGCCCGCCAGATGACCGGACGCGACGATCCGGCCGCGCATTTCGGCCCCGCTGCCGGGGTTCAGCGAGCCGAACGATGAACACGCCGAGCCTGTTGCTCGACGGCCTGCCGGTTCCCTTCAGCGTCGGGCAGACGATCATGGAAGCGGCGACAGCCGCCGGCATCTTCATTCCCCACCTCTGTCACCATCCGGACTTCAAGCCACAGGGCAGCTGCAAGCTGTGCACCGTGAAGGCGAACGGCCGCTACGTCTCGGCGTGCACGATGCCGGCGAAGGACGGGATGGAGGTCGAGAACAACTCGCCCGATCTCAACGACAAGCGGCGGACACTGTTGCAGATGCTGTTCGTCGAGGGCAACCACTTCTGCCCTTCGTGCGAGAAGAGCGGCGATTGCCTGCTGCAGGCGCTGGCCTACGAACTCGAAATGCTGACGGCGCATTTCCCGCAGTTCTATCCCGACCGGCCGGTCGACGCCTCGCACCCCGAGGTCCTCCTCGACTTCAACCGCTGCATCCTCTGCGAGTTGTGCGTTCGCGCCAGCCGTGACGTCGACGGCAAGAACGTCTTCGCCCTCTCCGGGCGCGGCATCGGCAAACACCTGATCGTCAATGCCGAATCCGGTCGCCTCGCCGATACCGGCTTCGCGCTCGCCGACAAGGCCGCGCATGTCTGCCCGGTCGGCGTGATTCTCGCGAAGCGGCGCGGGTTCCTGCAGCCGATCGGCTGTCGGCGTTACGACCGGCAGCCGATCGCCATGCAGCCCGCGCGTCCGCTGGCAAGCGGCGGCAACGGGCCGGAGTCCTGAGATGAACCCGCCCGTCGGACAGCGCAAGCTGCGCCTCGCGACGACATCGCTGGCCGGCTGCTTCGGTTGCCACATGTCGCTGCTCGACATCGACGAACGCCTCTTCGACCTGCTCGACCGCGTCGATCTCGATCGCTCGCCGCTGACCGACATCAAGCACTGCGGTCCGTGCGACATCGGCCTCATCGAAGGCGGCATTTGCAATGCCGAGAACATCCATGTCCTGCGCGAATTCCGTCGGCAGTGCAAGGTACTGATCGCCCTCGGTGCCTGCGCCATCAACGGTGGCCTGCCGGCGCAGCGCAACCATCTCGACCTCGGGCAGTGCCTGCAGGAAGTGTACCTGACCGGACCCGGGATCGTCGGCGGCCGGATTCCCGACGACCCCGAGCTGCCGCTGCCGCTCAACCAGGTGCATCCGATCCACGAAATCGTCCGCATCGACTATTTCATCCCCGGCTGCCCGCCATCGGGCGATGCCATCTGGAAGTTCCTCACCGACCTGCTCGATGGCCGCACCCCACGCCTCGGGCATCCGCTGCTGCATTTCGACTGAGCGCAAGGCGACGAACAGGATGGCGACTGCCGATTTCCCACTGGCCAGCGCGACCGGCGACGGCGGCAACCTGCGGCGGATTGCCCTCGACCCGCTGTCGCGCGTCGAAGGGCACGGCAAGGTCACCCTGCTGCTCGATGATGCCGGCCAGGTGCGGCAGGCGCGGCTGCACATCGTCGAGTTCCGCGGTTTCGAGAAGTTCATCCAGGGCCGCCCGTACTGGGAGGTGCCGGTGATGGTGCAGCGCCTGTGCGGCATCTGCCCGGTGTCGCACCACCTGGCGGCGGCGAAGGCGCTGGACCATGTCGTCGGCGCCGACGAGCTGCCGCCGACCGCCGAGAAGCTCCGCCGGCTGATGCACGCCGGCCAGATCCTGCAGTCACACGCGCTGCATTTCTTCCATCTCTCGTCGCCCGACCTGCTCTTCGGTTTCGCCAGCGACGCCGCCCGGCGCAACATCGTCGGCATCGCAGCAGCACATCCGGAGATCGCCCGCCAGGGTGTCCTGCTGCGCAGGTTCGGTCAGGAAATCATCCGTCTCACCGCCGGCAAGCGCGTGCACGGTACCGGCGCCATCCCCGGCGGCGTCAACCGCGCGCTGACTCCCGCTGAGCGCGCGGATCTGCTGGCCGAGATCTACCAGATCATCGCCTGGAGCCGGCAGGCCGTGCAGCTCGTCAAGCGGCTGCATGCCGCCGATCCCGAGCTCTACGACCACTTCGGAAGCTGTCGCTCGAATCTGCTCTCGATCGTCGGCACCGGCGGCGTGCTCGACTTCTACGACGGCCGCCTGCGCGCCCGCGACGCCGATGGACGGATGCTTGCCGACAGCGTGCACGTCCGCCACTATGCCGAGCTGATCAGTGAGGAAGTGAAGCCCTGGAGCTACATGAAGTTCCCGTTTCTCGCCGCCATCGGACCGCAGGCAGGCTGGTACAAGGTCGGGCCGCTGGCCCGCGTGCAGAACTGCGACGCGATCGCGACGCCACTCGCGGAAGCCGAGCGGCGCGAGTTCATCGCCCACGGCGGTGGGCGGATCGTTCATGCGCCCCTGGCCTACCACTGGGCGCGCATGATCGAGATGCTGCACGCTGCCGAGGCGATCAAGGATCTGCTGCACGATGACGAACTCTCGGGCAGCGAGCTGCGGACGAGCGGTGCGCGCCATCACGAGGGCGTCGGCGTCATCGAGGCACCGCGCGGCACGCTGATTCACCACTACCGGGTCGGTGACGACGATCTGGTGACGATGTGCAACCTGATCGTTTCGACGACGCACAACAACCAGCCGATGAACGAGGCCGTGCGTCGCGTCGCGCAGCGCTACCTCGACGGCCAGCAACTGACCGAGGGCCTGCTCAACCACATCGAGGTGGCGATCCGCTGTTTCGATCCCTGCCTGTCGTGTGCCACGCACGCGCTCGGCAAGATGCCTCTGCAGCTCGAGTTGCTCGATGCGTCCGGACGCTTGATCGGCCGGCTGGCTGCTTCGGCTACCGGCCTTCCGCCTGCCGGCGGCAGTGCCTGAAGCAGGGCGACGATGATGGTCCCGCGTGCCCCGGTCGTCGTCCTTGCCTGTGGCAATCCGAGCCGCGGCGACGACGCACTCGGACCGCAGCTGCTCGAGCGACTGGACGCCTGGCTGCCGACCGCAGGCCTGGGCGGCCGCCATGAACTGATCGGCGACTACCAGTGGCAGATCGAACACGCGCTCGATCTCGCTGGCCGCGAACTGGCCCTGTTCATCGATGCCGGCGCAATGACGCCGGCTCCCTTCGTCTTCCGGCCGGTGCAGGCGGGTCGCCTGGTCGAACCGGGCTCGCACGCGCTGTCGCCCGAGTCGCTGCTGGCGGTTCTCGCGCGGATCAGCAGCGAACCGCCGCCTGCCGCCTTCGTCCTCGCTGTCCGCGGTGAGGATTTCGAACTCGGCTGCGCGCCGGGCCAGCGCGCGCTCGCGCACGCCGAGGCAGCCTTCGCTTTCCTGCAGGACCTGTGTGGCGCCGCCAGCGCCGCGCAGTGGCAACTGCTTGCCGATCGTCAGGAGCGACTGCGGGCCGGTGACGCCGGCGCCGTTGCCGGCGTCGCCTGATCGGCCCAAGCCACTGCCCGGGCCAGCAGCCGCTCGAGCACGGCGCCGCATTCGCTCGCAACCTTGACTTCGAGGAGATGGTCGGCCCGCGTCACGCCGTCATTGATCGCCAGGACGGGCCTGCCCTGCCGATGCGCGTAGTCGGCAAGGCGGAATCCCGAGTACACCATCAGCGAGGAACCGACGACCAGCAATGCATGCGCCGCGTCGATCGCTCGCAGCGCCGCGCTGACGCGCGCGCGCGGAACACTGTCGCCGAAGAAGACGACATCCGGTTTCAGCATGCCGCCGCAATGCGGGCAGTCGGGAACCTGAAAGCTGCTGGCGACGCAATCAGCGACCTGTGCGTCGCCATCCGGAGCGCTTCTTCCGACGACCGATGCCATACCGGGGTTCGCCGCCAGCAGCCACTCCTGCATCGCGGCACGCGCAAAACGCTCGCCGCAGGCAAGACAACGCACCCTGCCGATGCCGCCGTGCAGCTCGATCACCCGCCGACTGCCGGCCTTCTGATGCAGACCGTCGACGTTCTGCGTGATGACCGAAGACACGATTCCCCGTCGCTCCATCTCGCGCAGGACCCGATGCCCCGGCGCCGGGCTGGCCAACCCCATGCGGCGCCAGCCGACGAAGCTGCGGGCCCAGTAGCGCTGGCGCGCCGCGGCTGAAGCCAGGAAATCCCGATGCTGCATCGGTGCCGGCTGCTGCCACCGGCCATCACGATCGCGATACGCCGGGATGCCGCTTGCCGTGCTCAGGCCCGCCCCGGAAAGCACGACGACCGGCGCGCCGCGCAGCCGCAAAGCGATCCGGTCGATGGCCTGCTCGTCGGCGACGCCGCCGCTGACGCTGCTCTCGCCGCGACCGACGACGGGCGCCGGCATGTCCCGATCGGGCCCCACAGGCTCATGACTCATTCGATTGCGCAACCGATCTGCGGCGTTGCCCACCCGCTCCCGGACACCCTCCAGAGGTGTCGACAGCAACGTCCGTCCAGCCGGGCCGTCCGCCCCTGGATCTCCCGCCAGAGGTTCCGACGACGCCGGTTTCCTGCAGGGATTGTGCGACTTTTGTCACCGTCTGTCACCGGTCGTCGTCCAGAATGTCACCCGGGACGTTGATTGGACGATCGGCAGCCTTCATGCTGGTGCACATGGGAGACGAAGCCATGCCTCATCCACCACACAATCCGCAGCACTGCGCTCGCTCGCTGCTGCGCACGCTTCTGTCGTCGACGGCGACACGGCCCGCGGAAGCCGATCCGGTCGCGCGCGTCGGTCGGCTTGCCCGATCCGTCGGCCCGGTCTTCCTGTCGCGTGCGGCCGGCAGCGGAGCCGAGGCGGCGATCGGCAACTGGCCGCTGACCAGCGGCGATCTCCTGTCGACCGGCGTTGGCGGCAGCGCCGAGGTCGAGATCGGCTCGACGCTCGTGCAACTGGCTGCCGAAAGCGTCCTCGCTCTGCTCCGGGTCGACGATCGGCAACTGGTCCTGCGCCTGCGCGAAGGCAGCCTGGTCATCCGTTGCCGGTCTCTGGCGATGGCGAGACAGACGGCCATCGAGTGCGCCGGGCTGCGCTTCGAGCCGTGTGACGCCGGTCGTTACGGACTGCACGCGCTTGCCGAAGGCGCCACCGCCACGGCCTGGGAGGGGATGCTGCGCTGCTCGGCCGCCGACCGATCACGGATCATCGGCGCCGGACAGAGTATCCTTCTGGGCGGCGATGGCGAGTCTGAAGACGGGACGCGTGCGCTGGACAGCGACGAACTGGCGCGCTGGAACCCTGCCGGGGAGGCTGAGCCCGAGACGAGCGAGGAGTTCCGGCACGTGTCGCCGGAGCTGACCGGGGCGGCTGACCTCACCGCTCATGGCGACTGGTACGAGAGCCCGGCCTACGGCGCGGTGTGGTTCCCGCGCGACTTGGCAGCCGACTGGGCGCCCTACCGTGTCGGCCACTGGGCCTGGCTGGCGCCTTGGGGCTGGACCTGGATCGGTGCTGAGCCCTGGGCCTTTGCCCCCTTCCATTACGGGCGCTGGGCCTCTTTCCGCGGTGCCTGGGGCTGGCTGCCGGGAGGCCGCGGGCAGCGGCCGGTCTACGCGCCAGCGTTGGTGGCCTGGAGCGATCCGGTAGAGGCTGGCAGACCACCCTGCGGCAGCCAGCCGGCCACCGACTGGCTGCCGCTGGGGCCGCATGAAGCCTATGTTCCGACCTACCGCTGCAGCGACGATTACGTGCGCCAGATCAATGCGGCGCATGTCGGCGACGGCAGCGAGACGGACGACCACGGACGACACCCGCTGATGACGCTGTGGGCGCGGGCTCGAGAACCCCGGCGCTCGCCGGCGGGCGCCGCCACGACTTGACGCCGCAGCTGCGGCTGCGGCCACGCGAACGGTCGCCTCGCTGCGCGGCCTGATCGCTTGCGCCGGCAATGGCGACCCATGGCGAGCATTCCGCGCGCGCCAGGTGAGCCAAGTGTGGGATGATTCGCGGCGCAACATCCTGCTCAGTCGCTGGCGTCAGGTGGCGCCGCCGGCGTCACCCCGATTGCCCGGCGCTGCCGCTTGAACCCGACAAGCCGCCACATGCCCCGCCGTCCGCTCCTCATCCTTGCCGCTCTCGCCACCATCGCCAGCGGCACGACCGCCTGGTGGCTGAGCCGTCCGCCCACCGTTCCGGCCGTGCGCATCCAGGCTGAGCCGCTGGTGCGCAGCCTGCAGTTCTCGGCGCGCGTGGCGACCGAATCGCGGGTGGATGTCGGCAGCACGCTGACTGGCCGGGTGCTCGAGGTCGCGGTGGACAAAGGCGACCAGGTTGTCCGTGGTGCCACCCTGATCCGCCTCGAAACGGACGAACTGCAGGCCGCGCTGGCGCAGGCGCAGGCCAGCGAGCGCCAGGCGTCGGCGCGCCTGGCGGGCTTGCGCAGCACCGGCCGCCGTGTCGCGCAGGCAGCGGTGGCGCAGGCGGAATCGGTTCTGGCAGCGGCGCAGGCCGACTTGCAGCGGACGCAGTCGCTGGTCGCCAGGGGTTTCCTCAGCGCCGCCCGACTCGACGAGGCCAGTCGCGCCGAGGCCGTGGCGGCCGCGCAACTGGCCAGCGCGCGCGCGCAGAGCACCGCCAATGCCGAGCAGGGAAGCGACATCGTCCAGGCCGAGGCGCAGCTCGCTCTGGCAGCCGCAGCCACCGCCGCGGCGCAGGCTCGCCTGGCGCAGGCGATCATCACCGCGCCTGCCGACGCGCGCGTGCTGGCACGCCTGGTCGAGCCGGGACAGATCGTCCAGCCCGGACGTGCGCTGCTCAGCTTGGCGCTGGCTGGGCCGTTGCAACTGGTGGCACAGGTCGACGAACGCTACCTCGAACAATTGCAGGTCGGCCAGGACGCGAGTGTGCTTGCCGATGCCTTTCCGGAGCGGCGTTTCACCGCCCGCGTACGATCGATCTCACCCCTGGTCGACGCACAGCGCGGCGCGGTCGAGCTCAAGTTCTCGCTTCCCGGGGCACCACCGGAATTCCTGCGCGAGGACATGACCCTGTCGGTGGAAGTCGAGACGGGCCGGCGCGACGCGGCACTGGTGGTACCCGTCGACGCGCTGCGCGGCGACCAGTCGGCAAGCAGCGCCGTCGTCCTCGTCGAGCGCGATGGCCGGATCGAGGAACGCCCGGTGCAGCTGGGCCTGCGCACGCTCGACGCCGCCGAGGTGCGCGCCGGTCTGAGCGCCGGCGACACCGTCCTGCGGCTGCCGAGCGGCAGCCCGCTCAAGGCTGGCAGCCGCGTGCGCGCCGCCGTCGCGGCGAACGGCGCTGCCGCAGCCGCTGCGCGCAGTCCGGGTGGCGCGACACGCGAGGACGCCGGCGCCGCGATGAGCAGCGCGATGGGGCGCTGATGGGCAGACCCATCATGATCGGCTGGCTCGGCTTCGAAGCGCGCGTCGCCGTCCGCTTCCTGCGCGAGGGGCGCATGCAGACGGTGCTGATCATCGTCGGCGTCGCTGCCGGCGTCGCCGTCGTCGCCTACATCTCGGCGCTGATCAGCGGCCTGCAGCGCAACACGCTGGAGAAGACGCTGGGCGCGCAGGCGCACCTCAGCGTCAGCGCGCGCGACGACGTCGTGATCCCGGCCCGCGAACCGCTGCCGGGCAGCGCGGCGCTGGTGCAGACGCAGCCACGCGTGCAGCGCCCGCGCAGCATCGGCAACTGGCAGTCGCTCGTGCCGGTACTCGAGGCGACGCCGCTGGTGGCCGCGGTGTCGCCGATGGTTTCCGGCGCCGGTCTCGCGCAGCGCGGCGAGGCGACGAAATCGATCGCCCTGATGGGCGTCGACCTCGACCGCTATGACCGCATCGTGAATCTGCGCTCGAAGGTCGTCCAGGGCGAGGCGCGCCTCGGCCCGGGAGAGGGCATCATCGGCCGCGAACTCGCCGACGACCTCGGTGTCCGCATCGGTGACCGCATCAGCCTGGTGACCGGCAGTTCGAGTGACTCGCTGCGCGTCACCGCACTGGTCGATCTCGGCGTCCGCGAACTCAACCGGCGAACCGTCATCGTGCCCCTGCGCGCGGCGCAGAGCCTGGTCGGTCTGCCCGGCGGCGCCACCGGCATCGACCTGGCGCTGACCGACGTCTGGGCGGCGAAAACGCTGGCCGCCGAGCTGGCGCAGCGCCTGCCCTACAAGGTCGAAAGCTGGCAGGAGGCGAACGCGCAGCTGGTTTCCGCGCTCAACGCACAGTCGGTGAGCACGGCGCTGATCCGCAGCGTCGTCATGGTCGTCGTCGTGCTCGGCATCGCCAGCGTGCTGGTCGTCTCGGTCGTGCAGAAGCAGCGCGAAATCGGCATCCTGCGCGCCATCGGCGCAACACGCGGGCAGATGCTGCGCGTCTTCCTGCTGCAGGGAGCCATCGTCGGCGCGCTCGGCTCGCTGCTCGGCGTCCTGCTCGCCACCGGTCTGATCAAGGCCTTCACCACCTTCGTCCGCGGCAGCGACGGTCTGCCGTTGTTCTCCATCTCGCTGCCACCGGGCTTGGCACTGGCCATCGCCGGCATCGCCACGCTCTGCGGGGTGCTGGCGGCAGTCGCACCGGCACGCCGCGCAGCAGCGCTCGACCCGGCGCAGGCCATTCGCCTGTGAGACAGCCGGTGATGATCCAGGCACGCTCCGGTGGATGCTGTCAGGCTGCCGGCAACGCGCGTCGCCGCCAGCCATGACGCGGGCCGGACCACCGCTGATCGAACTCGCCGACATCCGCAAGAGCTACAACGTCGGGCTGGCGAACGAGGCCGAGGTGCTGCATGGCGTGTCGTTCGCCGTCGAACGGGGAGAGTTCGTCGCGCTCATCGGTCCATCCGGCTCGGGCAAGAGCACGCTCCTGAACATCGTCGGCCTGCTCGAACGGCTGACTGCGGGCAGCTACCGAATCCAGGGTGAAGAGACCAGCGGCCTCGACGACGCCGGCCTGACGCTGCGCCGGCGCGCGGTGCTCGGCTTCGTCTTCCAGTTTCACCACCTCCTGCCGGCCTTCTCCGCGCTCGAGAACGTCACCCTGCCGGCGCTGATGCGCGAGGGCCGCGTGGCTGCGTCACAGCTCGAGCGGGCACGGGCGATGCTCGCCGCCGTCGGCCTCGGCAACGACATGCACAAGCGCCCGGGCGAGTTGTCGGGTGGCATGCAGCAGCGCGTCGCCATCGCCCGTGCGCTGGTCCTCCAGCCGCCGCTGGTGCTGGCTGACGAGCCGACCGGCAACCTCGACCGCGCCTCGTCGGACGAGGTCTTCGTGCTGATGCGGCGCATGCATGCCGAACTGCACACCTCCTTCCTCATCGTCACCCACGACCCGCGGCTCGCCGCCCGTTGCGACCGGGTCATCGAACTGGTCGATGGCCGCATCGAGAGCGACCAGCAGAACATCGCAGCGGCCTGCTGAGGAGCGACCTTGCGCCCGCTGGTGGCGAGCCGCCGGCCCGTTGGCAGGCCGCCCCCGGGAGCGCATGCCATTCGCCGATAGCCCACATGCATGATGATCATTGAAGGATTTCAATGGCCACATCGCCCAGCGGCGACTATTCTCAAAAAGACGCAACGATCGTCGATAACCCGAGAAGGAGAACTCCATGAGCAACGAAAGCCAGTGCCCGTTCCACGCGGCTCCCGGCGCCCGCGCCACGGCCGGTGTCCGTGCCAACCGCGACTGGTGGCCGAACCAGTTGAATCTCGGCATCCTGCATCAGCACGCCCCGGCATCGAACCCGATGGATGCGGGTTTCGATTACGCGGCGGAATTCGCGCGTCTCGACTACGCTGCCCTCAAGCAGGACCTGGCGGCGCTGATGACCGATTCGCAGGACTGGTGGCCGGCCGACTGGGGCCACTACGGCGGCCTGTTCATCCGCATGGCCTGGCACAGCGCCGGCACCTACCGCACGGCTGACGGCCGCGGCGGCGGCGGCACCGGCAACCAGCGCTTCGCGCCGGTCAACAGCTGGCCGGACAACGGCAACCTCGACAAGGCACGCCGCCTGTTGTGGCCGATCAAGCAGAAGTACGGCAACCAGGTTTCCTGGGCTGACCTGATGATCCTCGCCGGCAACGTCGCGCTCGAAAGCATGGGCTTCAGGACCTTCGGCTTCGGCGGCGGCCGTCGCGACATCTGGCAGCCCGAGGAGGACATCTACTGGGGCCGCGAAACCACCTGGCTGGGCGACCAGCGCTACAGCGGCGAGCGCGATCTCGAGAATCCGCTCGCTGCCGTGCAGATGGGGCTCATCTACGTCAATCCGGAAGGCCCGAACGGCAACCCCGACCCGGTCGCCTCCGGCCGCGACGTGCGCGAGACCTTCGCCCGCATGGCGATGAACGACGAGGAAACCGTCGCCCTCGTCGCCGGCGGCCACACCTTCGGCAAGGCGCATGGCGCCGGCGACCCGGCGCTGGTCGGCCGCGAACCGGAGGCCGCGCCGCTCGAGGCGCAGGGCCTCGGCTGGATCAACCGCTTCGGCTCCGGCAAGGGCGGCGACACCACCACCAGCGGCATCGAGGGCGCCTGGAAGCCAAACCCGACGACCTGGGACAACGGCTACTTCGACACCCTGTTCGGCTACGAGTGGCAACTGACCAAGAGCCCGGCCGGCGCCCACCAGTGGGTGGCGAAGGATGTGCGGCCCGAGCACATGATCCCCGACGCCCACGACCCGGCGAAGAAACACCCGCCGATGATGACGACGGCGGATCTCAGCCTGCGCTTCGACCCGCTCTACGAACCGATCGCCCGCCGCTTCCAGCAGGACCCGGCCGCCTTCGCCGACGCCTTCGCCCGCGCCTGGTTCAAGCTCACGCACCGTGACATGGGCCCGAAGCGGCGCTATCTCGGCCCGGAAGTGCCCGCGGAAGACCTCATCTGGCAGGATCCGCTCCCCGCCGTCGACCACCCGCTGGTCGACGCCGCCGACATCGCCGCGCTGAAGGCGAAGATCCTCGCCTCCGGTCTGACGACCGCGGAACTGGTGTCCACTGCCTGGGCGTCGGCCGCCACCTTCCGCGGTTCCGACAAGCGCGGCGGCGCCAATGGTGCGCGCATCCGCCTCGCTCCGCAGAAAGACTGGGAAGCGAACCAACCGGCACAACTGGCGCGGGTACTCGCCGTGCTGGAAGGCATCCGGGACGGCTTCGACGCGGCGCAGGTGGACGGCCGCAAGGTTTCGCTCGCCGACCTGATCGTCCTTGGCGGCTGCGCGGCGGTCGAGGCCGCCGCCGCCGCGGCCGGCCAGGCGATCGAAGTTCCCTTCACGCCGGGCCGCACCGACGCCACGGCGGAGCAGACCGATGCCGAATCGTTTGCCGTCCTCGAACCGCAGGCCGACGGCTTCCGCAATTACCAGAAGAAGGCGTACAGCGTCCCGGCCGAGGAGATGCTGCTCGACCGGGCCCAGTTGCTGACCCTCAGCGCGCCGGAGATGACCGTCCTCGTCGGCGGCCTGCGCGTCCTCGGCGCCAACGTCGGCGGCTCATCGCACGGCGTGTTCACGCGGCGGCCCGGCGTTCTGGCCAACGATTTCTTCGTCAATCTGCTCGACATGGCCACCGTCTGGGCGCCCGCCGGCGACGCCGGCTCCTATGAGGGCCGCGATCGCCGGACCGGTGAACTGCGTTGGACGGCCACCCGCGTCGACCTCGTCTTCGGATCCAACTCGCAGCTGCGCGCGCTGGCCGAGGTCTACGCGCAGAGCGACGCCGGCGGCAAGTTCGTGCGCGACTTCGTCGCCGCCTGGACCAAGGTCATGAACCTCGACCGTTTCGACCTGCAGTAGCGCGGGCGAAGCGCCCGGCGATGCCCGCCGCGAACGGCCGGGCATCGCCGGGCGCCGCCGGCTCGGCAGACACCAGCCACCGGCCGGGCGCCGGGATGGGGCCCTGGGCCCAGCCGGGGCGGCGACCGCCGGTCGATCCCGCGGGGCGGCGGCGGGGGCCGACGGCGGCTGTGCTAACATCTCCGGCGTCAAGGATTCGCTGCGGGCGGAGGGGCCGTGGGGCAAGCGGAAGGGGAGGCAAGGCGCCGGATCGACACGCTGCTCGTCGCCGCCGGCTGGCAGATCTGCGACGCTTCCGCCGCCGACATCCACGCGGCGCGCGCCGTGGCGATCCGCGAGTTCCCGCTCGAACGCGGCCACGGCTTCGCCGACTACCTGCTCTACATCGACGGCAGGGCCGCCGGCGTCATCGAGGCCAAGAAGCAGGGCGCCACGCTGACCGGCGTCGAGATCCAGTCGGCGCGCTACGCGCAGGGTCTGCCGGCCACGCTGCCCGCCTGGCGCCGCCCGCTGCCCTTCCTCTACGAATCCACCGGGCTGGAGACGCACTTCACCGACGGCCTCGATCCGGAGCCGCGTGCCCGCAACGTCTTCGCCTTCCACCGCCCCGAAACGCTCGCCGAATGGCTCGCCGCGCTGCCTCAGCCGCGCGTTCTCGGCACCGGCAGCGGTGCGGCCGTGGCCCATGCCGATTTCGCCCCCGCCACCTTCCTCGCCCGCGTCCGCCGCCTGCCGCCGCTGGTCACCGAGTGGGGCGACTGCAAGCTCTGGCCGGCGCAGATCACCGCCATCCGCAACCTCGAAGCCAGTCTCGCGCAGAACAGGCCACGCGCGCTGATCCAGATGGCCACCGGCAGCGGCAAGACCTTCACCGCCATCAGCTTCATCTACCGGCTGATCAAGTTTGCCGGTGCGCGGCGCGTGCTGTTCCTGGTGGACCGCGGCAACCTCGGCCGGCAGGCCAAGAAGGAGTTCGACCAGTACGTCTCGCCGGTCAACAACTACAAGTTCGGCGAGGAGTACATCGTCCAGCACCTCAACAGCAACCAGCTCGACAGGACCGCCCGCGTCTGCATCTGCACCATCCAGCGCATGTACTCGATGCTCAAGGGCCGCGAATTGCCGGAAGAAGCAGACGAAGAGTCCACCGAGCGCGTCGAGAGCCTGTTCAGGGAACCGGAGCCCATCGACTACAACCCCGCGTTCCCGATCGAAACCTTCGACATCATCGTCACCGACGAGGCGCACCGCAGCATCTACAACCTGTGGCGCCAGGTGCTGGAATACTTCGACGCCCATCTGATCGGCCTGACCGCCACGCCCAACAAGCAGACCTTCGGCTTCTTCAACCAGAACCTGGTGATGGAGTACGGCCACCCGCAGGCGGTGGCCGACGGCGTGAACCTCAACTACGACGTCTACCGCATCAAGACCGAGGTCACGGAGGCCGGCAGCAAGGTCGAGGCCGGCTACTGGCTGCAGGTGCTGGACAAGCCCACCCGCGCGCGGCGCGACTGGCAGCTGGACGACGACTTCGAGTACGCGCCTGAAGAACTGGATCGCAGCGTGCAGACGCCCGACCAGATTCGCGCCATCGTGCGCACACTGCGCGACAAATGGAAGAGCGACCTGTTCCCGCAGCGGCAGGAACTGCCCAAGACGCTGGTCTTCGCCAAGGACGACAACCACGCCGAGGCCATCGTCGGCATCCTGCGCGAGGAGTGGGGCCGCGGCAACGAGTTCGCGCAGAAGATCACCTACCGCACGACGGGCAGCAAGCCCGAGGAGCTGATCAAGGCCTTCCGCACCAGCTACTACCCGCGCATCGCCGTCACCGTCGACATGATCGCCACCGGCACCGACATCAAGCCGGTGGAGATCGTCGTCTTCATGCGCAGCGTGAAGAGCCGCAGCTTCTTCGAGCAGATGAAGGGCCGCGGCGTGCGCGTGATCAAGGACGACGACCTGCGCGGCGTGAACCCCGGCGAGCACGTACACAAGGACCGCTTCGTCATCGTCGACTGCGTGGGCGTGTGCGAGCGCGACAAGACCGACAGCCGGCCGATGGACCAGAAGAAGAGCGTGCCGCTGGCGGCGCTGCTGCAGGCCGTGAGCCTGGGCAACGTGGAGCCCGAGGTGCTCTCCAGCGTGGCGGTGCGCCTGGCGCGGCTGGACGCGCAGCTCACCGATGCCGAGCGCGCCAAGGTGGTGACGGAGGCCGGCGGCCTAGGCCTGAAGGAACTCTCTCGCGGCATCGTGCAAGCGCTGGACCCGCGCGAGGACCGCTCGCCGCAGGAGGCCGAGGCCGCGCTGCGCCACGCCGTCAAGCCGCTGTCCAACCCCGCGCTGCGCACGCTGATCCTGACGCTGAAAGCCAGCAAGGAACTGGTGATCGACACCGTCACGCAAGACCGCGTGCTCGAAGCCGGCTTCTCCGCGGCCGCGCGCGAACGCGCGCAGGGCATCGTGCAGAGCTTCGAAGCCTTCATCGAAGCCCATCGCGACGAGATCACCGCGCTGCAGATCCTCTACAACCGCCCCACCAAGGCGCCGCTGAAGTTCGAAGACCTGAAGGCGCTGGCCGACACGCTGCAGGCCCCGCCGCACCTGTGGACCGAAAGCCAGCTCTGGCAGGCCTACGCCGCGCTGGACCAAAGAAAGGTCAAGGGGGCGAGCCGCCGCCGCATCCTGACCGACCTCGTCTCACTGGTGCGCTACGCGATGCACCAGGAGAACGAGTTGGTGCCCTACCCGGAGCGCGTGGCCGCCAACTTCAAGGCGTGGATGGCGCAGCAGCAAACGATTCGGGAGCAGGTGGGCAAGGCCTTCACCGACGAGCAGCGCTGGTGGCTGGAGAAGATGGCCGAGCACATCGCCAGCAACCTGGGCATCGAGGCCGAGGACTTCGGCTACGCGCCGTTCGACCAGCGCGGCGGGCTGGGGAGGGTGCATCAGCTCTTCGGGCCGGAGTTGCCGAGGGTGATCGATGAGTTGAACCGGGAGTTGGTGGCTTGAAGCGTGAGGCGCGCCTCGGAGACGTCGTCGTCTCGATGAAGAACGGCCTCTACAAGCCGGCGTCCGAGTATGCAGACGACGGCACGCCTTGCCTGCGCATGTACAACATTGACGCGGGCTCGATCGTGTGGCGGGACATCAAGCGGATGCACGTGTCCGCTGCAGAGCTCGACGAGTACGGACTCCGGGAAGGCGACCTTCTCGTGAATCGCGTCAACAGCCGCGAGCTTGTGGGCAAGGCCGCCTTCATTCCGTCGTCGCTCGAGCCAAGCGTCTTCGAAAGCAAGAACATTCGGGTGCGGCTGGACGCGTCGAAGGCGGTCCCGAAGTTCATCAACTACCAGTTGCTCGCGGGAAGCCGGCGCCACTTTGCGGGGCATGCACAGCAGGTTGTGGGCATGGCCTCGATCAGCCAGAAGCAACTGGCCGACTTCCCGATTATTCTGGCTGACCTCGACGAGCAGTGCTGCATCGTCGCCGAACTCGAAAAGCAGTTCTCCCGCCTCGACGAAGCCGTCGCCAACCTCAAGCGCGTCAAGGCCAACCTTGACCGGTACGTGGGCGCGACATTGGGCGAGGCCTTCTCCGGAAAGTGGGCGGGCACCGAAGCTGACTGGCAATCTGTGCCGCTTCGCGAAGTGGCCGATGTGCAGCTGGGCCAGCAGCGGGCGCCGGTGCACGCGGCAGATGCGAACCCGATTCCCTATGTCCGCGCTGCCAATGTGAGTTGGCAAGGACTCGATCTCAGCGACGTCAAGTCGATGGGGTTCCCGAATGCGGCGCGCTACCGTTTGGCCTATGGCGACATCCTGCTCGCGGAAGCCTCAGGAAGTGCCAACGAGGTCGGCAAGCCCGCGATCTGGCGAGATGAGATCCCGGGCGCGTGCTATCAGAAGACCCTGATCCGGGTCCGATGCCAGCCGGATCGCCTGAACTTCGAGTTCGCGTACTACTTTTTTCTGCATGCAGCCCTGAGTGGTCAGTTCGCTAGGCTTGCCCCGGGCGTCGGCATCCTTCATCTGACGGCCGAGCGGATGCTCGTCTGGCCTACGGTCGCGCCGACACTTCGCATCCAGGCCGTCGTCGTCGCCGAAGTCGACCGCCGCCTCTCCATCGTCCGCGAGGTCGAGGCCGAGGTCGACGCGAACCTGATGCGCGCGCAGGCGTTGCGGCAGGCGGTGCTGGCCAAGGCGTTCGCCGCATGAACACTGCCGAGCGCACTGCATTGGTGGACCGCCTGCGCGCCGAGCCGCGCGAGACCGAGTGGCTGGAGTTCAAAGCCAACCGCTACGAGCCGCAAGCGCTGGGCGAATACCTGTCGGCGCTCGCCAACTCAGCTTGCCTGGCGGGCAAGCCGCGTGGCTATCTGGTGTTCGGCATCGAGGACGGCAGCCATGCGGTCGTTGGCACGAGCTTCGATCCCCAAGCCGAGAAAGGCAAGGGCGAGCAGTTGCTGCCGCTGTGGCTGTCGCTCGGCTTGCGGCCTAACGTCGGCTTCGAGATCTGGCCGTTCGATTACCAAGGCCACCGGGTCGTGCTGTTCGAGGTGCACCCGGCCTTCGACCGGCCGGTGCAGTTCTACGGCACGGCCTTCGTGCGCGACGGCACGAGCAAGACCGAGCTGTCGCGCTACCCCGAGAAGGAACGGGCGATCTGGCATCGGCGCGTGGACTGGAGCGCGCAGGTCTGCGAGCAGGCCACGCTCGACGACTTGGACCCCGACGCCGTGGCCAAGGCGAGGCGTGAGTTCGCGACCAAGTTTCCGCGGCAGGCTGCGGAGGTGGCGGCGTGGGACGACGCCACGTTTCTGAACAAGGCCAAGGTCACGATTCGCGGGCGCGTCACGAATGCGGCGCTGCTGCTGCTGGGCCGGCCGGAGACGTCGACCTTGCTGGCACCGGCCGTGGCCCGCATCAGCTGGCTGCTCAAGGGGGCCGGCGGCCAAGACTTGGACTACGAGCACTTCGGGCCGCCGGTCCTGCTGAACGTCGACCGTTTGCTGGCCCGCATCCGCAACCTGACCGTTCGCACGCTGCCCGGCGGCACGCTGTTCCCGACCGAGATCACGCAATACGACCCTTGGGTGATCCGCGAGGCGTTGCACAACTGCATCGCCCACCAGGACTACGGATTGCGCGGCCGCATCCAGGTGGTCGAGACCCCAGACGCGTTGTTGTTGACCAATGTCGGCGGCTTTCTGCCGGGGCGTGTGGAGGCTGTGATCGAGCAGGACGCGCCGCTGGAAATTTACCGCAATCCCTTCCTCGCAGAAGCCATGGTTAACCTGAACATGATCGACACGCAGGGTGGCGGCATCCGCAAGATGTTCCTCAAGCAGCGCGAGCGCTTCTTCCCGATGCCGGACTACGACCTGTCCGAGCCCGAGCGCGTGAAGGTGGCGCTGCGGGGCCGCATCCTGGACGAGCGATACACGCGACTGCTGATGTCGCAGTCGGGCCTGGACCTCGGGTTGATCGTTCTGCTGGACAAGGTGCAGAAGGGGGTGCGCATCTCGCCCGACGAGGGCAAGCGCCTGAAGGCGGCCAGGCTGGTCGAAGGCCGCTATCCAGGCTTGATCGTGGCCGGCCCGGTGGCGGCGGTCACCGGGCAAAAGGCGCAGCACATCCGCAACCGCGGCTTCGACAGCCGGTACTACCGGGACATGATCGTGGCGTTGGTGCGCGAGCACGGGCCGGTCTCGCGCGAGGACATCGACAAGCTGCTGATGGACAAGTTGCCGGAGGCGCTGACCCTTGCCCAGAAGGTCAGCAAGGTCCATAACCTGATCTCGTCGCTGTCCGGCAAGGTGATCCGGAATGTCGGAACGAGACAGGCTTCCAAGTGGATCCTGATCGATCAAAGCAAACAATGACGAAACGGCGGCCCGTCCGGGTGGGCAGCGAAAACCCAAAGCCTGACAACAAGATAGCTTTGTTAGTCGTGCGCGAATCATCAATGGGCTAACAAAGAGCCGCGGCAAGAAACAATGAACACCTCCACCCTCGTCCAGAAACTCTGGAACTACTGCAACGTCCTGCGCGACGACGGGATGAGCTATGGCGACTACGTCGAGCAGCTCACCTACCTGCTGTTCCTGAAGATGGCGGACGAGCGCAGCCGCCCGCCGCACAGCCAGCCGAGCTCCATGCTCGCCGCCTACGCATGGCCCGCTGCTCGCCAACGACGGCGATGCGCTGTTCGATCACTACCGGCACACGCTGGAACAGCTCGGCGGGCAGCCGGGCACGCTGGCGCTGGTCTCTGCGACGCTGTCGCATGCCGTGAGTCAACAGCCTCGCCCAGTTGGCGAACTGTCGTGTCCCTGATACCACATTCGTGCTGCCATCGATGAACACCGAGAGCCTCCTCCAACGCCTCGATCTCGGCGAAGACCAGGACGTCGAGTTCAAGCTCGCTGAGGGCGGCCTTCCCAAGTCTCTTTGGGAGACGATCTCCGCGTTCGCCAACACCGAAGGCGGCACGGTCGTGCTGGGCGTCGCCGAGAAGGGCGAGACGCACGAGATCGTCGGTGTGCGTTCGCCCGGCAAGCTGATCAAGGCCTTCTGGGACGGGCACAACAACCCACAGAAGTTCAGCCCGGCCATCTGCACCGAGCGCGACGTGCAACTGGTTCCGATCGATGGCCGCGAACTGCTGCTGATTCGGGTCCGCCGGGCGGCGAGGGCACAGCGGCCGGTCTTCGTCAACGGCAACCCGTTGACGGGCACCTTCAAGCGCAATTTCGAAGGGGACTACCACTGCACCGAGGCCGAGGTGCGGCAGATGCTGCGCGACGCCAGCGACGAGCCGCAGGATGGCATGCTGCTGGAGGGCTTCGGTCTCGAAGACCTGGATGCCGAGTCGCTGAAGGCATACCGCAACCGCTTCGCATCGCACGAGCCGGACCACCCGTTTCTTGCGCTGGATGACCGTGCGCTGATCGAGCGGCTGGGCGGCTGGCGCCGCGAGCGGGTCGGCGGGCGTGCGGGGCTCACGCTGGCCGGGCTGTTGATGTTCGGCAGCGAGCGCAGCTTGCTCGATGCCTTGCCGCACTACCACCTCGACTATCAGGAGCAGCTCTCGGCCGATCCCGAGCAGCGCTGGAGCCACCGCATCACCGTGGACGGCAAGTGGGCACCGAACCTGTTCAACTTCTACTACCGCGTCTACCCGCGCCTGGTGGAAGGGCTGGACGTGCCGTTCAAGCTCGATCCGCAGGCCACGCGCATTGCCGAGACGCACGTGCACGAGGCCCTGCGCGAGGCGCTGGTCAACACGCTGATCCACGCCGACCACCAGTCGTCGCGGCCGATCACCGTGATCAAGCGGCAGGACGCGTTCGTTTTCGTCAACCCGGGGCGGTTGCGCATCCCGCGCGAGGCACTGTACCAGGGCGGGGTGAGCGACCCGCGCAACCCCAACGTGCAGAAGATGTTCCAGATGCTCGGCCTGGGTGAGAAGGCGGGCTCGGGCTTCCAGAAGATCCTGCGCGCCTGGCGCGAGCAGCACTGGATGATCCCGCTGGTGGCCGAAGACCCGTCGCTCGAGATGACGCGCGTGTGGCTGCCGCTGGCCAGCATGATCCCGGGCGACGTGGAGCAGGAATTGCGTGCAATCGTGGGCGAAGCTTACCGGGGTCTCGACGAGCTGGGCCGCGTGATCCTGATGCTGGCGCACCGCTTCGACGAGATCGGCAATGCCGACATCCAGCCGTACCGGGCGGAACATCCTCGCGAAATCGGTGTTCGGCTCAGGCAGTTTGTCGACGCCGGCTGGCTGGAGAAGAGCGGCCACGGCAGGGGAACCCGGTATCGCTGGCCCAGGCAGCATCTCGGGGACTTGTTCGCACCGGCGACGCCCGTGGGCGAAGGCTCCGAACATTCGGCGGCCAGCTCCGAACAATCGACCGCCGACTCCGAACATTTGAAGGCTGACTCCGAACATTTGAGCTCCGAACAAGAGGCGCGCCTGGCGGCGCTGGCTGCGCCCATGCGCAAGCTGGGCAAGGTGTCCAACAAGGCGCAGGCTGAGCAAGTCATCCTGGCGCTGTGTTCGCAGCAGTGGTTGGCGCTTCGAACATTGGCGCGGCTGCTCGATCGCGCTCCGGATTCGCTGCGCAACCACTACATCAATCCGATGCTGCGCGATGGCCGGCTGCGAGCACGCGTCCCGGGCACGCCCAACCATCCGGGTCAGGCCTACAAGACGAACGAATGAACACCTCCACCCTCGTCCAGAAACTCTGGAACTACTGCAACGTCCTGCGCGACGACGGGATGAGCTATGGCGACTACGTCGAGCAGCTCACCTACCTGCTGTTCCTCAAGATGGCGGACGAGCGCAGCCGCCCGCCGTACCACCAGCCGAGCCCCATCCCCGCCGCCTACGCCTGGCCGGCGCTGCTGGCCATGGACGGCGATGCGCTGTTCGACCACTACCGCCACACACTGGAAGCGCTGGGCAGGCAGCCGGGCGCGCTGGCGCTGATCTTCGGCAAGGCGCAGAACAAGTTCCAGGACCCGGCGAAGCTGCGGCGCGTGATCGTCGACCTGATCGACGCCGAGAACTGGTCGGCGATGAGCGCCGACGTGAAGGGCGACGCCTACGAGGGCCTGCTGGAGCGCAACGCGCAGGACACCAAGTCCGGCGCCGGTCAGTATTTCACGCCCCGCGCGCTGATCCAGGCGATGGTGGACTGCATCGCGCCCAGGCCCGGTGAGCTGATCTGCGACCCGGCCTGTGGCACCGGCGGCTTTCTCTTCACCGCGCACCAGTACCTCACGCAACACAACTCCAACCTCACCCGCGACGAGAAGCGCCACCTCAAGGAAGGTGCCTTTCGCGGCTGGGAGCTGGTGCAGGCCACCGCGCGCGTGTGCGCGATGAACCTGATGCTGCACGGCATCGGCTCGGAGAAGAGCGTGCCCGTCAAGGTGGCCGACGCGCTGGCGGCCGACCCCGGCGAGCGCTTCGACGTGGTGCTGGCCAATCCGCCGTTCGGCAAGAAGAGCAGCACGATGATCGTCGGCGAGGACGGCAGGACCTCCACCGAGAAGGACATCGTCGAGCGCGACGACTTCTGGGCCACCACCAGCAACAAGCAGCTCAACTTCGTGCAGCACATCAAGACGCTGCTCAAGCCCCACGGCCGCGCCGCGGTGGTGGTGCCCGACAACGTGCTGTTCGAAGGCGGCGCCGGCGAGACCATCCGCCGCAAGCTGCTGCACGAGTGCGACGTGCACACCCTGCTGCGCCTGCCCACCGGCCTGTTCTACGCCCAGGGCGTCAAGGCCAACGTGATCTTCTTCGACAAGAAGCCGGCCAGCGAGACGCCGTGGACGCGCAAGCTCTGGATTTACGACCTGCGCACCAACAAGCACTTCACGCTGAAGACCAACCCACTGCAGCGCGCCGACCTGGACGAGTTCGTCACGCTCTACAACCCCGCCAACCGCCACCAGCGGCAGGCCACTTGGAGTGCCGAGAACCCCGGCGGGCGCTGGCGCGTGTACGCCTACGACGAGTTGGTCGCCCGCGACAAGGCGAGCCTGGACATCTTCTGGCTCAAGGACGCATCGCTCGCCGATTCCGACAACCTACCGCCCCCGGAGGTGATCGCGCAGGAGATCGTCGATGATCTGGAGGCGGCGTTGGAGCAGTTCCGGTTGATTGCCGGCGATCTGAACGGCGGAACGGAGAGGCCAACAACGTGATCGGGCTGCCGATCGGGACTGCGCGTGCTGGAGAAGTCGCCGCCGCCGGCCGCCGGTCGACGGTTTCCCGATGGTGCGGCGCGCGCGCTCGTGCGCCTGCTGGTCGAGCGCGGTCACGAGTGCTGGGCCGATCCCTGCGTGCTGGTCAAGGACCCGGAAAGCTTGCGCGTGCTCGATGCCCTGCTGCCGTACTTGGGGCTGGCGGCGGCCGTGCCGCTGATCACTGTGCCGGCCCACGACGTGGCCTGGCTGTCCGAAAAGGACCGGCCGGTGCTCGAGGCCGCCATCCGGCTGCGCTGCGACGCGCTCGTCACCGGCGACCGCACGCACTTCGGCGCCGGCTACGGCCGGGCGTTCGGCGACGTCCTGGCGCACTCGCTCTTCTTGACGGCCACCCGTGCACAGCCGGCCTGCTGGCGACGGTTTTCTTCGCGGCCCTTCGCGACCCTTCAGCGGGTGAGCGTGACGAACATCAAGCCGACGACGATCGCCATGCCGCCGAGACCGGCGAGGGTGGTGGCGGCGAACCAGCGGTCGGCAACACGATCGACCACGGCTTCTTCCGGCCGCATCGGGTCGTGCAGGACATCGACTCGCGTGCCGATCGCCAGCGGTCGAACGTAGCGGCCGGTGTCGGATTCGAAGCGATGCCTGCGGCCGTCGTCGGCGGTGAACTCGACGACCGGGAAATCGTAGGGATTGCCGGGCGTCACCGCAACCGCCACTTGCGCGACCACCGTGCCCGGTGCCGCCCGCCAGCCGCGGGTGCGCCGCCAATGCCTCCAGGCCAGCACGCAGCCACAGACCACGAGCAGCAGCCCGGCCATTTCGAGTCCCCAGCCGAGCATGCGAAACGCTGCACTGGACATGATCCTGACCTCCTCAGTTTCCTCCCGCCGCCGTTGGGGACGTGCTCGCTTCCTGTCGCAACGGCCAGGGCAATCGCATGAATCCTATACAAGACCCAGGACTTGAGCACGAAAGGTG
>ERZ761602.668-NODE-668-length-70537-cov-16.848032_pt1 | contig 70537 bp, 63 predicted proteins | sample MGYA00512165_ERZ761602 | MGnify/ENA primary metagenome ERZ761602 (study PRJEB28899, sample SAMN02445085) | bioreactor sludge metagenome | biome: EBPR sludge; isolation source: Thorneside wastewater treatment plant | place: Australia: Brisbane, Thorneside...
TCAGATCTATTATCCGCGCTTCCATTTCGGAATGGGAAAATAAACATATTCCGGGTTTGTAATAATTTTTGCTAAGACTCTTCTAAATTTAGAACGAGAAGCGGGAGAAGCATTAGCTTACAAACCCGTTAATTGTCTAACAATCGTAGGGTAATCGTAGGTTTTGCGTCAAGTACTTTTTGTGCAGACATGATAAATTTGCACTCGTAAGGTGATTTCTCTTCTCCTCCTTTCAAGAGAACCGCGGTCGGCGTCCGCGGTTCTTGTAATTTAAGCGGATATAATCTAAAAAATTACACATAGAGTGAGGAAGATATGCCTGTTCAAATCACAATTATCGGTTTAGGGCAAACGGGGGCATCTATTGGGTTGGCACTTGCCGCACATAAAGACCTAATTTCAGTTACCGGACATGACAAAGATTACAGCGCCGAAACACGCGCAAAAAAGATTGGCGCAGTAGATACCACCAATCACAACCTGCCAAGTTCAGTAGAACAAGCCGATTTAATCATTTTAGCCATTCCCATTCACCAAATTCGTGAAACTTTTGAATTTATCAAACAAGATATAAAAAAAGATGCTGTACTAATTGAATTATCGCCCGTTAAGGCTGAAGTTGCAAAATGGGCAAAAGAAATTTTACCCAGCCACTGCCACTATATCGGACTCGTCCCCTCAATTGGACCTAGCTACTTAGATAAGATAGAAACGCTTCAAGCCGCGCCTCAACCTGATTTATTTTCCCGAAGCATTTTCTTACTCTCAGCCCCAGCTGGGACGCCCGGCGAAGCGGTCAAATTAGCCACAGATTTTGTAGGATTACTCGGCGCCAAAACATTGTTAACAGATGCAGTCGAGTCAGATGGGTTAATATCCTCATCTTATTTATTACCTCAAATTATTTCTGCTTCCTTATTAAATGCCACGATTGGTCAACCCGGTTGGCAAGAAGCACAAAAAGTTGCCAGCCGAGCATATTTCTCCGCCTCCAATGCCTTTTCAGAACAGGATGATGCCGAGACATTAACTTCACTATCTTTTCAAAACCGTGAAAACTTAATCCGTGCAGTGGATAAAATGATTCAATCTATGCTCTCTCTGCGAGATGACCTTGAAAATAAAGACGAAGCCTCATTCAAAGAGCGATTGAAAGAAGTACAAGAAGGTCGTTCAAAATGGTTAGATGAAAGATATAAAGGCGAATGGGGAGCTATCAAAGAAGAAAAATATGAAAAAATTTCGGTAATGGAATCATTACTCGGCTCCAAATTAGGCAAACGGTTTACTCCAAAAGACAAATGACTTGTTTTTGTTACATCCTCGAATGTTCAGACGGCACCTTATACACAGGCTGGACAGTTAATATTGAAAAACGCTTGATTCAACATAACAAAGGTCTAGGCGCGAGATATACACGCACTAGATTACCCGTTAAAGTTGTATATGTTGAAGAACAGCCAGATAAAATCACTGCCTTAAAACGAGAAAGAGCCATCAAGGCTCTCCCACGTAAAAAGAAATTGGAATTATTTTTATAACTTACGCATTTTCAAGCGCGGCTAACACTTCATCACTCATTTTGACGTTGTGATACACATCTTGCACGTCATCTAATTCTTCAAGACCTTCAATCATTTTCATCACTTGCAAAGTTTCTTCTACGCCGAGTTCTATTTCTTGTTTAGCGACAAAGCTCAAACCCGCTTCAGCAGGTTGAACGTTAGATTTGTGAAGCGCATCGGCAATCGTTTTGAAGGATTCTACTGCTCCATAAATTTCAATCGTGTCGCCATGGTCGAAAACATCATCTGCGCCGGCTTCAATGCCGAGTTCAAAGGCTTTATCAAAATTCATGGCAGTAGATGGGAATGAGAAATAAGATTTTCTATCAAATTGCCAACCGACTGCGCCAGCCTCTGCCATGTTGCCGCCTTTGCTAAAAGCGTGGCGGACATCTGAAATGGTGCGATTGCGATTATCGGTGACACAAACTGCCATGATGGCTGAGCCGTTTGGACCATATCCTTCTAATACCATTTCTTCCCAATTGCCGCCTTCTTTATCTTCGCCAGTTCCTTTTTTGATGGCACGTTCGATATTATCTTTGGGCATGTTTTCGGCACGGGCTTTATCTACTGCAAGGCGTAAGCGGAAGTTTGTTTCGGGGTCGCCACCGCCATCGCGAGAGGCAATGCTGATTTCACGGGCAAGGCGTGTGAAAATTGCGCCACGTTTGGCATCTGCTGCGCCTTTTTTTCGTTTAATGGTAGACCACTTGGAATGACCAGACATACAACTTCTCCTTCAAAATACAAAATGCGTCGGGATTATACCATTTTCAATTTTTGATTTTAGATTGACGATTTTAGATTTTTACCACAGAGACCACAAAGAGCACTGAGGAAGTTTTTAAGAATCTCTGTGAACTCTGTGTTCTCAGTGGTGAAAATATTTTCCAAATTTACATTCCTTTTGCCCGTTCAGCCATTTGATTTCTCAAATCATTCGCATCTTTATCAATCGTGAAGATAGCTCCTAAATATAAGAAGAAGCATAATCCCCAAGCAATCGTGCAGATTAAGAGAATGGCGGTTTTCAAATCTATCGCATCGGCAATCACACCTGTAATAATCGGAGCAAATGCCGCGCCAGCATTTTCAATAAAATATGAAGTTGCTTGTGCAGTAGAGCGGATTTCAGGAACAGTTACATCATAAACCGTTGCAATCACATTGGGTGATGAAAGCGCCATAAAAATTGCAGTCAGGCACATAAAAATAAAGAATTGATTTTGTGCTTCGATCGGTGTGTTTAATGCGAAGTACATAAAAATTGCACCCATCAACACGCCTATGCTTGAAACGATAATTCTGCCTTTGTTGGTGCGTTTGAAAGCAAGGTCACCTAAGAATCCGCCAAGGAAATAACTGCCAGCCAGAATCAAAATTACAGGCGCCATCGTGAATAAGATTCCGTCAGCATCATAGCCACGTTCTGTTTCAAGATAGCCAAAAAAGAAATAGGTAATTACTGTCCATGGGAAAACGCCAGCAAAACCTTGTAAAAAGATAAACCACATGGTTTTCTTTTTAAAAATTTCTTTTACTTCTGCCCACGAAAATTTGAAAGTTTGCATTTCAGGCATGTTTTCAAATTCAGGTTCAGCTTTCCCACGTGGCATATCTTTAACGAAGAAGAAAATCAAAACTGCAATCACAATTCCTAAACCACCGGTGATGAAGAAAACATTTCTCCACCCGCCAATAGCAGGCGCGACCATTAATGCGAGAATTGTCCCAAGTAAATAACCAAGTGGTTGAGCAAGTTGCAAAATGCCATAAATTTTCCCGCGTAAGTTTGGACCGAAATAATCCGCTATCAGCGTGTACACACCCGGATATGAAGAATCATCTATCCCCGTAGATGCACGAGTCGCTAAAAATCCGCCAAACGTTCTTACAATTGCATTCAACCAAGTCGTCGCGCCCCAAATAAAAGATGCAATGCCTAATAACTTAGCACGTGCATAACGGTCGTATAAATATCCCCACACTGGATATAAAATTGTCGCCACAATCAATGCCCCTGAATTTACCAAACCCCATTGCGTGTTATTAATTTGAAAATCTTCACTGATTTGCACTTGCAAAGACCCAATCATCAATTTATCCGTTTGATGCAAAAGAATAAAAAAGAAAAATACAACAACCACGAACCAGCGATAGCGTGAATTTTCAGGGGACATAAAACCTCGCAACGAGAAATGAGATATAAAATCAAAAAGGCAGTCTCTGAAGAGACTGCCTTTTATTATAAATTTATTTTAGCGATTTAAGATGAACAACACGCCTGCGATTAATGCACACACACCTGCAATCACATTTCCCAATGGGAAGCCTACACCAAGTAAAGCCAACCCTGCAATAATCAAATATACACCGAGCAAAATCCATTTTAAGTTTCTCATGGTAAAAATCTCCTTTGTGGTTAAAACACAAAATTTATTTTTAGTTACAGATTTTCCTCTGAAATAATTTCACTTGCTAATTTTTTTAATTCATCCGCATTTGAAACTTTTGCAGAATCAAAATATTGTTCCAACAAATCCATCGGACTCAAACTGCTCACCACTTGCCCTTCCGCAATGCGCACACGCGCTTCACTTTGTGGGCGTTTCACCAAATGAAATTCAAATGCTGTTTCAGCATATTTTCGCAAAGCAGATTCATCAATTAACGAATCCCATTCTCTTGGATATTTAACCGTCAACCTGACAATCGCCTCAGACATTTCTTTTGGATTTGGCAATTGCTCTTTGAGGAATTTCGTTGTCTCTTCACTGGACTTCAAACTGGTTCTGCAATCTATAAATTTTCTTACGCCTGATAATTGAATCCATTCTATTTTTGTTTCTTCGCCTTTTTCAACATCCGCAATGACAAAGAATCTATCTTCTTTGATTTCACCAAAGTCCACGCGTTCAATTGAGCCGGGATAAATCACCGGAGGTTGATTGCCTTCGTTTACATCTTGCGGTTTGTGAATGTGACCCATGGCCACATAATTAAATTTTGGATTCTTTACCAAACTGCCAGATAAAACTAAATCATTCCCAAGCATGACGAGTCTTTCACCGCCATATTTTGCGCCTTCAATAGAAGCATGAGCCGTTAGCACAATTGGCAAAGATGAATCACATTCTTCTAACCAACCTTCGATTACTTCCCCAATATTATCTTCAATACGTGAGAATGCTTCTTTAGAATCAGTTTCACCGGTCACAGCCATTAATCCAGAACGAGCAATCCATGGCATAGCAATCACTTGAAGTGGCAAATTCCATAAATCTTCTGACTTTAATAAACAAGGTGAATCTAAAACTTTAATAAACGGTACTTGTAATGTTTTGAATTCTTGTAAGGCGTGAGCGCGACCAATAGCCGGAGAAATATCATGATTGCCAACCAAAAGTAAAGTTGGAATCTGCGCTTGAGATAATTTCATAATGCGTTTGCCCCATTCGCGCTGAAATGTCGGTGATGGTGAACGGTCTTTATATGCATCCCCCGCAAAGATGACCATATCCACTTTTTGTTGAATCGCTGTATCAACAATCGTATCTAATGATTTGAGAAAATCTAAAACACGCAATGGCAAACCGGAAGCAGGGTCATGCTTGCCATAGTTTGCCATGTCAATGTGGGCATCTGCAAAGTGTAATATCTTCATATTTTTTATCATAATCGCTGGTTGAGTAGCCTTGAGCGGTTTTTGCGAAAGGCGTATCGAAACCAACAGTTAATAAAATACTTTTGTTAATTTTACTTGCTTTGTAAACTATTGGTCTCGATACGTGCTTCACACTACTCGACCAACGAATTTATATTTTACGGCTGGACTCCAAGTTCTTGTAAGGCTTGCACTGCCGGAAACCAATTGGCATGGACTTGAAGCGCGGCACGATAATCTGCAATGGCTGAATTGGTATCACCAATCATGTAATAAGCACGTCCGCGCCAAAGGAGAGATTCTTCAAGAGTCGGCGTTGAAATTGTATCGTTTAATGTCGTAGTCGCTAAATTAATCACATCTTGATAGCGTGCAGAATAATAGTAAGCAAAGTATGGACCTGTTTGATACCACATCATGCGAAATGGGCGATTGCCTTCGCTTGTATCCCAAGCGGCATATAAGCGAAAGGCTTGGTCAAATGCGATGGCGGCATCGGCATATTGAAATAAAGCAACATGACTTGTGCCTTTGTTAAACCATGCGAAGAATGAATTATTCCCTTCAATTTCTTGTGTTTCGCGTTCTGCAATTTCTAGAGCATGATTCGCCGCCCACGTTTCATCTGCCCATGGACCAAGCAGATTCAATACTTCGGCTTCGCGTTCGGCAGGATATACAACTATAAATAAGTAATTAAATGAACGCCAGCCATCAATATAATCTTCGTAGGTGCTTAATAAATCTTTACCGGGTTTGAGATAAGCATCTTGGACGATAAATCCACCTCTTTCATCGTCATAACCAGTTGTGAAAAGATAATGACCAAGCCAGTCAATTTTGCCGGTGTAATCGCGTTCGTAATATCCTTTTTCAACCACGACTGGAAAGCCTGCGGCGATTAACTTTTTGATTAATTGTATGTCACCACCAAGCCGTGACAATGCACGATATTCTGTCGTTTGAAAATTGACAAAGTCTACTAATTCATACGGCATGACGTTTTTATCAGGTAAGCCACGTTCAATAAAAGTCTTTTTTGTATCAGGTGAACCGGGTTTGACGACCATGGCTACATCATCACGATCACCACCCCAGCCCCAGAAATTTAATGCCATTGTTAAATTTGCAGGTCCGCAATAATTCCAGCGATTGTGTTGGTCAACATACACGACTCCATCTAGCACAACGGATGCAGGAAGTGGTTCGGATGTAGCAGTCGGTTGAGATGTAGAAGCAGGTTTCACCGTAGGAGTTGAAGCGGGAGTTAATGTCAGCATCATTTCTGCGCGAGCAGTTCCAACTGCGGTTTCGACAGTCAATGGGTTTTGAGTTTGTTCACTTGGTTGAAATACAGCTTCGCTGGGCGGGTTGAAAAAATATACGATGCGTGTGCGTAGAAGTTCAACGCGTGTGGAGAGGCGATCGTGTACGGGCGGGAGAAAGTAAATGCCAATGATAAGCAGAATGCCGATTGGGACGTACCATTTTTTGTTGATACTTTTTAATTTATTTATTACATTATTCATAAAATGATTATATAACAAAAGACCCTAAAGATTTTCAAAATCTTTAGGGTCTTATTCAAAACTTATTTACTCTTTCACTTCACCGTCAATCACATCACCGTCTTGTGGTTGAGCAGGTCCACCTTCAGGTTGTGGTTGCTGACCTTGTCCTTGCGCGTACATTTGTTGACTGAGTGCATGGAATGTATGTTGTAACTCTTCAGTTAACTTTTTGATTTTTTCAACATCATCGCCTTGTGCGGCTTGTTTGAGTTCATTGACTTTTGTTTCAATAGAACCTTTTTCAGCGGCTGGCACTTTATCACCAAGCTCACGCAATGATTTTTCAATTTGATACGCGAGGTTATCGGCATCATTTTTAATTTGAATACTTTCACGGCGTTTTTTATCTGCGGCTTCATTTTGTTTGGCTTCTTGCACCATGCGTTCAATATCGTTTTTATTCAAATTAGTTGAAGCAGTGATAGTCACTTTTTGTTCTTTGCCAGTGGCTTTATCTTTTGCTGTTACGTTCAAAATGCCATTAGCATCAATATCAAATGTAACTTCCACTTGTGGAATGCCACGCGGAGCTGGTGGAATGCCATCGAGTCTGAATCTTCCAAGGCTCATGTTATCTTGTGCCATTGGGCGTTCACCTTGTAACACATGAATATCAACAGCGGTTTGATTATCTGCCGCAGTGGAATATGTTTCTGTTTTGCGGACAGGAATCGTGGTGTTACGTTCAATCATCACGGTCATCACACTGCCCATGGTTTCAACGCCTAAGGAAAGTGGAGTTACATCTAATAACAAGATGTCTTTAACTTCACCACCGAGTACACCACCTTGGATAGCAGCACCGATTGCAACGACTTCATCAGGATTCACACCTTTATTCGGTTCTTTACCATTGGTCAACTTGCGGACTAATTCCGCAACCATTGGCATACGAGTCGAACCACCCACTAAAACAACTTCATCCAGTTGGTCAGCAGAGTAACCAGAATCTTTTAACGCGGCTTCAAATGGTGTACGACAACGTTGTAACAAATCTTCTGTCATTTGTTCAAACTTGGCACGGCTCAATTTCAATTGCAAATGTTTGGGTCCGCTAGCATCGGCAGTGATGTATGGCAAATTAATTTCTGTTTCCATCACAGTCGAAAGTTCAATCTTTGCTTTTTCTGCGGCTTCACGTAAACGCTGTAATGCTTGACGGTCTTGGCGTAAATCAATGCCTTGGTCTTTCTTAAATTCGTCTGCCGCCCAATTGGTAATTTTTTGGTCCCAATCGTCACCACCGAGATGTGTATCACCATTAGTGGCTTTCACTTCAATCACACCTTCGCCAACTTCAAGCACCGATACATCGAACGTACCACCGCCCAAGTCGAAGACAAGAATCTTTTCATTTTTCTTTTTATCCAAGCCATACGCAAGCGCAGAAGCGGTTGGTTCGTTGATGATTCTCAAAACATCGAGTCCAGCAATCTTGCCTGCATCTTTTGTCGCCTGACGTTGACTATCATTGAAATAAGCAGGGACTGTAATTACAGCCTGTGTGACAGTTTCACCTAAATACGCTTCAGCATCGGACTTCAACTTGCTCAGCACCATTGCGCTTATTTCTTGGGGTGAATATTCTTTTCCATTGACGGGAATCTTAACGCGCACATCGCCGCTTGCTCCCTTCACCACTTGATAAGGAACCATAGCGCGTTCGGATGCAGTTTCATCAAAATGCCGACCGATGAATCTTTTAATAGAATAAATAGTGTTGTCAGGGTTAATTACTGCTTGTCTTTTTGCAGTTTGCCCGACCATGCGTTCACCATTTTTATTGAACGCCACCACAGACGGAGCAATGCGCCCGCCTTCTGCGGTTGTAATCACTGTCGGTGTACCACCTTCCATCACAGCGACCACACTGTTTGTTGTACCTAAGTCAATTCCTATAATTTTGCCCATAAGAAAACTCCTTGCTTGTCGTTATGTCATTGCGAGCCGTTGCTGGTCGAGTATGCGAAGTATGTATCGAGACCAAGACGGCGAAGCAATCTCAAAATTTATGTTCCTATCTTAAGCGAATTATGCAAGAAAATTGTTAACGAAATATAGAAATTTTATTGGCACTTATTTATTCACTGACTTGTACCCACTCAAAATTAATACTTACAGGGGACTCAGTCATGGATGAAGCAGTAATTCCTATTTGTCCTTCACCTAAACCATAATTTGTTACATCTACTCGTCTTACCAAATTGTTATTCACATACAGCAAAAGAGAATTATCTTGGCAATGTAAGCCAATTTCACTAGAAGGTGCAATATGCCCGCTGAACTCTGTGCTAAGAGGAATATATCTCGCAACGCCTTCTGTTAATTGCTTTCCGTATAAAAGGTTATACGTTCCATCACTGTAGATATTAAATTCATACCATCCATTTTCGTTGTAACGGCAAATTAATCCAAATGAACCTGTGGATGTGATATTGGCTTTGGTTTTAATAAATACATTGTTATAAATATGCGCGTTGTGGATGCCAATCATCCATGTATCGGGTGAGGAAATATCAATACGCAACGTATCATTTTCAAAAGTTGTGGTGGGGAGATTTATTCCGCCTGTTTGCAAAAAATCCCAGTAGGTAGAATCAGTTGTAAATTCATCAGTGAAGTATAAAGGCGGAGGCTCAGGTGTGGGTTGAGAAGTTGGGGTGAAGACTAATGTCTCAGTTGCTGTAGCAGGCGGAAGGGTAGGAAGAGGCGTTTGTGTCGAAATAAATTCTGCTGTGGGAGGTTGAGTTCCTAAATTGCAAGCGGTGATTAGGATTGAAAATCCAATTATAAAAATTTTTTTCATCCCCTTTTTATAACACAATCTAACTAATCACAAACTGGAACACCAATAAAACAGGGCCATTGGTCTATGATGAAACTTATTGTTCCTGCTGTAAATAGAAATGAAATGATAACGATAATTATTAGGTGTATGGGATGTGTAAATAAACTGCCACCTGATTGCAAAGTGCGGATAATTGGCATGCTTGCAATATAGCCTGAAATAATTGGAAACAAATAAAATGCAAAGGCGATGAATATACTTGGAACTTGAATTCCAAATACAAGAATAGATTCAGAATTTATTTCGCTAGGAATCAAACCAATAGAAGACAGCAATGAAAGTATGGCGATGAACAAGATAAGTACAGCACTAATTATCAAAGATGATTTTGGGTTTGTGAGTAATGTTTGTTTTTGTTCAAGATTTGAATTTGTGTTGTCTTGTTTTATCCATTTGTTTAGCATAATGGGTAATAAGATTAAAATAACCGTAAAGAGGTTAAACCATAAGAAGGAAAATAATGCAAATGGAAAGTCTTCGTTATAGTTTCGTCTGTTGACAATTTCCATTACGGCAAATGGGAGAATAAGAAGAAAACTAATTAATGCAGATGAAATAAATCTTTTTGTGGTTGGCATAATATCTCCTTGTAATAGATGCTCTCGAAGAATTCCTATGGATGTTTCAATAAACGTCCATAGGATGAAGTTGAATAGTGGTTGATTCGTATTTTGTTTTTCTTTATAAAGGTCATTAAATGTCTGTTGCATAGACTCGCTGAAACGCTCTCTAAATGTTCGTGGATACAATGAAAGTAGCTTGCTATAAAAAATACGAACGACACTTTTCTTTTGATTCATCAATTCCTAATCACAGTGTTGAACACCAATAAAACAAGGCCATTGGTTACTGATGAAACCTATCCAAATCCATGTGAGAAGCATTAACATCAACAGTACGATAATCAAACTGATTGGGCGAGCAAACAATGTTCTTTGCACCTGTAAAGACTGCACAATTGATGTTCGAGCAACGAGCGTGCCTATCATAGCTAGGATAAAACCTAAGATAGGAAGAACAGTGTTATAGAAATTTGGTGTGTCAGAATCTGGCTGGTTAAGAGCCTGTATAAACGGTAGTTCGATTCTGAGAATTTGCATCGCCCATATTCCTATGAATGGCAGTGCAAATGCCAGCACGATGATTTCAGAGAATATAGGGTTTGCGAGGATTTTCGTTATCATACTTCCTGACTCAGATACAGGACCTTCAGAAGCATTTCTGCGCTCTCGTAGATTTTGCACGATTGGTGCCAGAATCAAGGTAAATGCCATGCCACAGATAAACAGTATGGTAAATAATGGGATGGGAAACTCCTCGCCTGCGGCACGATAAGATTGCCTATTCACAAATTCCATGAGCAGGAATGGGACGATGAGAAGAAAGCTAACGAGTGCTGATAATCCAATGGTTTTAAGTGTAGTTTGCATAATATCTCTTTCTAAAAAATGTTCTCTGAAAATTCCGATAGCCGTTTCGAGAAATGCCCAAAATACAAAATTGAATAAATCTTTGTTGGCTCTTTGTTTTTCATTCCAAAGGTCTTGGAATGTTTGCATCATAGAGTCTGCTAATTGTTCCTTAAATTTTTTCGGATAAAGACTAATTAGTTTTTTATAAAGAAAATAAAAAAAATTTTTAGACTGCATACGTGTTTGGAAAAAGTTTTCTTTCTTGTGCCACAGTCACAATGCGTTTGTATCGCTCTAATTCTGCTTCAAGAGCTTTTCTACCCGCCCCGGTAATTTGATAATAAATCCGCCTCTCATCGTCCATAGTTGGATCTACTTTTTTATCACTTTCTTTCACCAAGCCTGAATCTAACATCCGCTTCAATGACCCGTACAATGTCCCTGCTCCCATGCTGACTTTTCCCTGTGAATCTTTTTCAACTTGTTTCATGATTCCATAGCCATGTTTTTCTTCTTTTGATAATGCCAGCAATATATGAAAGACAGCAGGTGTGAGGGGTTGAATTTGATTTTTAGTTGCCATTTGTTTTCCTTTTTCGTTAATCAAGTTTACAGGAAGCATTTACTTATTTTGGTCTTTAATCTTAAGGTATGCCTCTGTAAAACCTGCGAGGACTATCCCGATAGAAAATACCCAGAGCCAAGCATTCTCATATTCAGAGCCTTTTACTAGCAGTGCCGTACCAGCTGTTGCAATTCCCGTAATAATCCAGATGATTGTCGCCCCATGTTTTTTAAGTATTGTGTTCATCATTATATTTTCCTTTTCTATAGTTTCTTTGATAATTCCTACTATTGTGTCAGCGAAAGTCCAAAGTACAAATCCAAATAATCTATCTCCTGCTTGGTATCTCTCACAGCAGAGGTCATTGAAAGTTTGTTGCATTCCTTCTGCAAAGCGTTCATGATATGCCTTCGGGTAGAAGCGGAGTAATTTTGCGTACCACTGTCGGTAGCGTGCGCTTGCATGTTTATATGTCATAGGCGAAGATACCATAATATATCCGTAATGGATATATTTGTCAAGGATATAGTTAATTCAAAAATCCAGCGAAAGCTGGATTTTTGATTAGTGGAGATGGCGGGAATTGAACCCGCGTCCGAAAGATTCGACTCTCGAAACTCTACGAGCGTAGCCTGCTGGTTTTCGTCATCACAGGCATCTCAGCGGGCTAGTAAACCTGTGACCATCTGCTATGTCTTTCGTGCATTTAGCAGAATCATGCACGGCACATTATCTTTGTCTCGCCCGGTCCGTCACCGGATAATGAACGGTGCCGGCGGACGTGACATCCTAAGATGTCATACTGTTATGTTCACCACACTAGGCGGCGAGGGGCATAGCAGCGTATGAAGTGCTTTTGTTGGCACTTGAGTTTTTGTACTGATTTTACGAGTTCGGTACACTCTCGGCTCGCATTTCGGAACCAGCCTCTCCCGTCGAAGCCTGTCATCCCCATAAGGAGGACTATATTTTTGTCCTTATGCAACAAAGATTATAGCATGATGAAGTTAACGAAATGTAAGAACTTGTCCGTTATAATAGGTTAGATGATTCATAGAGGAAAACATGGCTGAAAGAATTTTGGTGATTGACGATGATTTAGATACCTTGCGATTAGTGGGTTTAATGTTACAGCGCCAAGGATATGAAATTATTGCCGCATCTAATGGCACTCAAGGGTTAGAAAAAGCATTTGCTGAAAAACCAAACTTAATTTTGCTTGATGTAATGATGCCAGATATGGACGGCTACGAAGTAACACGTCGCCTTAGAAAAAACCCTACTACTTCTACTATACCGATTTTGATGTTTACTGCCAAAACACAAATTGATGATAAAGTAACAGGCTTTGAAGTTGGTGCCGACGATTACCTGACCAAACCTACTCACCCTACCGAATTGCAAGCGCATGTTCGCACCCTCTTAGCGCGGACACCCACCAAGAAAACAGATGAAATTAAATTACCTGCCACAGGCCAAAAAGGATTTGTGATTGGCGTTATCTCTGTACGTGGCGGATTAGGTGTTTCTACCATTGCCACTAACATCGCGGCGGCACTTCTTACTCGCACTCAATCCGATGTCATCCTTGCACAACTCACGCCTGGGCTTGGCACATTAGGTATGGATTTGAACATTCCTAGCCAAAAAACATTAACTGAAATTTTACAAAGTACTATTTCAGAAATTACCAAAGAAAAAGTACAAACCTCGCTTGTGCCTCACAATTCAGGATTAAAACTTTTACTGGCTTCTGAAAATCCACGCGATGTAAACTTGACTTCACAAGTAAAAAACTTTGAAGCCCTCGTTGCACAACTTTCTTCACTTGCCCGCTTCATCATTCTAGACTTGGGGTCTGGTTTGCCGACCTACGCACAAAAACTACTCCCTATGTGTAATCAGCAAGTAGTTGTGTTAGAAGGTACACCTAGTGTTATTCAACATACAAAAATACTGATTGATGAAATTAAGGAATTAAACATAAAGCCTGAGTCGATTTCCATTATCTTAAACAACCGCCAAAGAAGCGAAGCACAAATGTCTACAAATAAAGTGCAAGATAAACTTAGTCACCCTATTGCCGCGACCATAACACCAGCACCAGAATTATTTTTACAAGCCACGCGTGTTCATTCACCAGCGGTCATTTCACAACCAAGCAATATGACTTCACAGCAATTCCTCAAAATTGCTGATGCAATAATCAAGCGCGAAAAGGCGCGATGAGTTCTTTTTCATCACAAACACAAACCAACATTCAATTCGCCGCGGACTTAATTCGCCAAGCCAAACATGCCGTCATCCTAACCGGCGCAGGAATCTCCACTCCCTCTGGAATCCCAGATTTCAGGTCCACCGACTCAGGCTTATGGTCGAAGGATGAACCGTTAGAAGTTGCGTCATTAAGCACCTTCCGCACCCATCCAGAAAGATTTTTTGCATGGTTTCGTCCACTAGCAAGTCAAATTTTTTATGCCAAGCCCAATCCCGCCCATCAGGCATTAGCAGAATTAGAAAAAAAAGGTTATCTCAAATCTATCGTCACCCAAAATATTGATACCCTGCACCAAAAAGCAGGCTCAAAAACTGTAATTGAAATGCACGGAACGATGCAAACTTTAACCTGCACTCAGTGTTATCATCAGGTAAACGCCAAACCATATCTTGCCCCATTTGTTGAAACAGGTGAAATTCCGCATTGCCCAAAATGTAACCAGACTTTAAAACCAGATGTAATTCTTTTTGGCGAACAATTGCCCCAAGCCGCATGGCACAAAGCGCAGACAGAAGCGCGTCAATCTGACCTCATGCTGGTTGCTGGTTCCTCATTAGAAGTTTTACCTGTGGCAGGCTTGCCCATGCAAACATTAGACCGCGGCGGACATTTAATCATCATCAACAATGCACCTACGTATATTAATGTTCGGGCTGATGTAATTTTTTCAGAAGACGTTTCTACAATTCTTCCTGCAATCACAGAGAGAGTGCTACATGGCTGAGATAAAAACCGAGAGATTAGATGGCTATCGCCGCCTCGTGGATATTGCCCGCGACCTTGCCTCCACCCTTGATTTAGATATTTTGCTCTCACGCATTGTTCATGCCGCGGCAGAAATTTGTGGTGCTGAAGCCGCCTCCATTTTGTTGTATGACGATACATCGCGTCAATTATATTTTCAAGTTTCAACCAACATGGATGAATCTACTCGGCGGGGAATTACCGTTCCATTAGATGGAAGCATTGCCGGCTGGATAGTTAATAACCGTAAACCAGTTCGTATCACCAATGCGCATGATGATTCACGTTTTTATTCCAATGTAGAAGCGATTACGGGGTTAACCACACAATCTTTGTTAGGTGTTCCATTAATTACGAAAAATAAAATTGTCGGCGTTTTAGAAGCATTAAATAAACATCGTGGCAAATTTTCAGATAATGATGAATCGATGTTACTTGTCTTAGGTGCGCAAGCCGCAGTTGCGATTGAAAATACACGCTTATTCCAACAATCAGACTTAATCTCAGAATTTGTGCATGAATTACGCACACCACTTTCTTCTTTAAGTACAGCCACATACCTTTTACTTCGCCCGGAAATGTCTCAAGAACAACGTGACCAAATTGTCACCAATATTCATAATGAAACCATGCGATTAAACGCATTGGCTTCTTCATTCCTTGATTTAGCTCGCCTTGAATCTGGTCGAGTGCAATTTCGCAAAACGATTTTCAGCCTTGCTGATTTGCTATATGAATGTAAAGATGTGATGGCTTCTAAAGCGATTGAAGATGATATCCAGTTGAGGGTTGAGTCACCAGAAGGACTTCCATTATTAGAAGCGGATAGAGATAAAATCAAACAGGTTTTACTAAATCTATTAAGCAACGCTATCAAATATAATCGCCCAAATGGAACGGTCATGCTCCGTGCGGAAGCACGTGAAACTGAAACCGCCATTTTTGTGCAAGATACCGGCATTGGTATTCCTGAAGAAGCCTTGCCACATTTGTTTGAAAAATTTTATCGTGTGCGTGAACATGAAGGTAAAACTTCTGGAACAGGGCTAGGTTTATCCATTTGCAAACAAATTATTTATGGTCACGGCGGGCGGATTGAAGTAAAAAGCAAACCCGGCGTTGGCACAGCCTTTATTTTATATTTACCGCGTTCTGGCAAAACAGTTCCGCGTGAAGAAATAATTGCTGAACCACAAAAGGCATCGAAGAAAAAGTAATTAGCCTTTAAGGGTGAATTGACTTTTTCTCTCGAAAGATTTACACTAAGCCCAGTTATTTGAAATTATTTTCGGAGGAAGAGAATGGCACAGTTTCAATTTGTGATGAGGTCTGGACCTACTCCCGGCGTAGTTTTTCCGCTGGAGGGTGAACAACTTACTATCGGGCGTGATTCATCAAATGGCGTTGCAATTAACGACGCAGAAGTTTCACGCAAACATGCTCGCCTTACATTTCAAGGCGGAAAATTTGTGATTGATGATTTAGGTTCCACTAATGGAACTTTTGTGAATGGTCAACGTTTGGCAGGACCAGTCGTGCTAAAGGCTGGAGATGTTGTGTCGCTGGGTGAACAAATTGTCCTCATGTATGATGCGATTAATTCCGATGCCGGCGCAACAGTAGCAGTATCGCGCAAAGCCGTTCAACCTGCTCCTCCTACACAATCCTATTCACCCCCTCCCGCGCCTGCATATTCTGCACCACCTCCTGCTACAGGTCAAAGAAATATGACTCCAATTTTTATCGGTGTAGGCGTATTTCTATTTGTGTGTTTATGTGCTGGATTTTTCTGGTGGGTAGATGCAACCTTCCGCTGGTGCGTGTTTTTCCCATTTTTGTCTGGATGTTAAAACGCTTCGACTCTTACGCCCTGCGACTCTCGCGGGGCGTTTTTGTTTTATCTAGTAAAATGTATTTATTATTTTGATACAATTTCAAAACGGAATCACACTATGACAGAGACAAATCAGACCAACTCTCCAACTTGGGGCGGAAATACCAAACTTGTTATTGCCCTTACTTTAACTGTATTGATTGGCGCATTAATCGTAAGTTCACAAGCAGTGATTACGCCTTTGCTCATCGCATTGGTGGTTTCTTATCTTATCTATCCTCTTGCTGTATTTTTTCAACATAGATTAAAGTTTTCTTGGGGAGCATCAGTTGGTGTTATTTATTTAATTATTCTCATCCTTTTAATTGGCTCACTTGCACTAGGTGGCGTTGGTTTAGCACAACAAATTCAAAACTTAATTACCAACGTTCAAAATGCAATTCAAAACTTACCTGAATTAATTGAAACAGTATCCGAACAAGTTTTTGAAATCGGCCCATTTTCTTTAGACCTCAGAACTTTAGACTTAAATGGAATTAGTCAACAAATATTAGGTGCCATACAACCTTTACTAAGTCAAACAGGCACACTTCTTGGCTCTGTGGCTGGAAGTGCCGCAAACTTTTTTGGCTGGACATTATTCGTATTGCTCGTCTCATATTTTGTGCTTGCAGAAAGTGGTGGCTTACGTGAACGCATGGTCACAGTAGATATTCCCGGCTACGCACAAGATATTGCCCGTCTCACCCGCGAACTTGGAAGAATTTGGAACGCCTTCTTACGCGGACAAATCATCTTATTCTTCTTAACTATTATTATCTACTCAATTGCATTAGGAGTACTTGGTGTCAATTACGCCGCTCCACTTGCAGTTTTAGCAGGCATTGCCCGTTTCGTTCCTTATGTTGGTCCTGCTGTTAATTGGGGTATCTTAGTCATTGTTGCATACTTTCAAGTCTTCAAACTATTTGGCATGGAGCCGTGGGCTTACACACTAATTGTTTTAATTGTCGCCATCATCATAGACCAAATCTTCGACAATATCTTATCCCCACGCATTATGTCTGATGCGCTCAAAGTTCACCCAGCCGCCGTCTTAGTCGCCGCCATCATCGCCGCCAATTTATTTGGTTTTCTTGGAGTCGTCGTTGCCGCGCCTTTACTCGCCACAACTTTATTGATGTGGAACTACATCATGCGAAAAATGCTAGACCTTGACCCCTTCCCCGAAAAAGAACAGACTCAAGCGCCACCTCCGCCCGGCTCACGCATCATCGTTTGGATTCGTCGCTTCTTTCGTGACCTCAGCCTGCGCCTCAAAAAGAAGACTTAATCTACGCCTAAACATTCATAAACAAACAGGAGTAATAAAATGAACAACCATAACGAACCAAAAACACAAACCCTCGCCGAAACTGAAAACTTCCTTGCTTGGAAAGCCGAAGAACCAGATGGTGAAACCACCTACCACGTCGAAATGAACAACGTCACCGTTCACTTCTTTGAAGAAGAATGGAACGAATTTTTACAATTGGTACAAAATTTGAAATAAAAGATAGAGTCTGATGTTTCATCAGACTCTATCTTATCTTCGGAGATTCATCGCATGAAAATATTGGAATTGTTAATCAGATTGGGGTTTTCACTATCCATCGCATTTGCTATTAGTTTTTCATCTGCTGTTATCTATTTTGATTACACCGAATATGAAAATACAATTGACCGTTTCATGTTGGTCACTATTCCAACACTTGCCATTAGTTTTCTTTTATTTGAAGGTTACCCAAAACTCTTAGAATGGCTAAAACAAAGAAATTTATATATCTTAACTGTATTTGGATTATTTTCACTTGCCATCGCTGCTGAAACCGTTTTGTCGGTTGGCACATCCCGTGTTTATTGGTTAGGAACATTTGCATATGCAGTTGCAATTTTTTCTTTAATGTTGCCATCTGTCCCTGCTTTAGAACGTTTGCGAAAAACACATTTTATGTGGCAATATCTTATTGGTTCCTTATTAAGTCTTATTATCCTCTACGGGTTTATTGGCTATATAAATGGTATTTTAGAAGGTAAATTTCATCTTATCGGTATCACAATTTTATTGGGCGCACCAAGTAGTATTATGGGATATTACTTAATACGCCATGTTATATGGTCATTAAAGCACAGTTTTTTACGAAACTGGCTAAATATCTTTCTAGTTTTGATTTTGCCGGTCTTTGCCGTAATTATTTTTTATATTTGTGCTCAATTTCCGAGCATGTTTACTCCCGTGTTTTTTCAAATTACAAATGAATGGTTTGATGTATACATTTCTAGTGCTTTGGTTGCTGGTGCATGGGGCATAATTCTTTTAGAACAAATCGAGATACGAGGCTACTATCAAAAATTTAGAAAAACAAAAGTATTCTTATTTATTAAAGAACACATAATAGGTATTTATGCCGGATTTATCTTTTTTGCAATTAACTTGATTATTGCACGTGCATTAAACCATACAACTTTTAGTTTCAACAGCATCATCTTTGAAGCAGATGCTGGTCCTTGGTACGCAATTCTTGGTTTGCCAGAAGGTTTTAACGTTAATCGAGCGGTGCATCCACTTGTATTAATTACTATACGTCCATTTGTCCGCTTCTTTGGGTTATTTATGGCAGAAAGTTGGTTTCTTGCGCCCTTACTTGGTATTGCCCTTGTCAGTGGCTCTGCTGTTTTAATGGCATGGATATTCATCAAACGTGCTACTGAGAATGATACCTATTCCTTAATATTTGCAATGTTGCTCGGCTCAACAGCTACTCATTTGCTTTTCGGTTCAATTACTGAAACGTATGTTTTTGGCATGGCATCTTTAGTCTTTTTTCTTTTGCTTGTGCAAGCTAATGAAAAAAGATTTTCAGTGCTTATTCCAGCTGGCTTACTTGTTTTCGGAATCACCATTACTAATATCGCTCAAAGTATGATAGTCATGTTTTTTAAGAAATTCGGTTTTTGGCGACTTGTATATTATGGTATTGTAATTCTCACATTAGGGATTACTCTTACTGCTTTTGTAAATATGTTGTTTCCGGGAAATCAATCATCATTTTGGGTGCCGGAAGATATCTTATTTGAAGCCCAGTTCTCTCGACCTGTTTATGAAAGTCCATTAGAAAGCTTAATCACCCGTGTTCAAGTAGTTAGTCGAACTGTTTTTCTCTACAACATAATTGGGCCAACACCGGTTGAAACACAAAGAGGTCAAGTTGAACCAATAATCAATTTCAAAACATATCATTATAAAGATGATATTGCGGCTTGGTATGATGGACTAGCAAACATCCCCCTTGTTTTATGGATTCTTATCCTAATAACAGCAACAATATTTTTCCTGAAAAATATTCGTTCAAACGATAACAATACGCTTCTTATCTACGGCCTACTTGGTGGCATCGCATTCAACTTTATCTTACATATGAATTATGGCACTGAATTATTTTTATACACACCCAATTGGACATTTTTACTTGTTTTCTTCGTTGCCTTATCACTAAAGGACCTTGCTACAAAAAATTGGTTTCAAATGGGGATGACAACCTTCTTAATAATGATATTTATCAATAATGTACGTTTTCTTTCAATTATTCTACACGGGTTAGCTCCATACTTAGGTGGGGGATAAATTGTTGCACCGTTTTGAATATATTGCTAAAGTCATTTTATTTGCTATTCTGCTGGCTTGGGCGTGGAGTCTGTTTCAGATGGCGAAACAATTTCCCAGACTGTTTGAAGCGGAAACGATAAGCATAGTCATTGGTCAATGGGTTGTTTTTGCTCTCGCATTTCTTATCTTGTTTGCATGGGCAAAATCCAAAAACTTTGAAATAAAGTTTATAAAAGAAAACTGGGGTGGCATATTACTTGCTTCTATTTTCTTTTCCATCTATTTTTTAATGACTTCTATTTTCAATCAACCTACTTTTGATGTAGATGACATTTTTTTTGATTCAGATGCTTTTTTATGGCGTAGACGTTTCGCTACTGAACTCGTGCGTGATTATTATTTTCGCCCAGTTCATCCCTTTGTATTAATTATCATTCGCCCGTTGGTTTCTATTTCTTCTATATTTTTTGCAGGCAATACATTGTACGGCACCTTTGCACTCAATGCTTTTGCTGGGGCATTATGTGTATTTCTAGTTTGGTATTTCATTAAACATTTTGTAAACAATTATTTGTATACTCTGTTGATTGCAACATTGTTTGGTGCCTCTGCCGCACAACTTGTGTTTAGTGCCTTAATCGAAACCTACATCTTTTTAGCCACAACCGCCCTGATTTTTCTGGTTTTAGTTTTAAAAGACAAACCCTTATTTGTATTGGTGATTACAGGCTTGGTAGCATTTGGTATCACCATTTCAAATTTCGGGCAAACTGTGATTGCTCATTTCTTCATCAAACGCAGTATTAAACAAATTATCATCTATGGATTAATTGTCGTCGCATTTATTGTTCCCTTAACTCTATTACACAATTTTATATACCCCGATTCACAACCTTATTTTTGGGACTTAACTTCCTATCAAGGTGAGGGACATAATCAGTTTCCGCCAGTACCACAACGAGCCAACTTTTTAGGGCGTGTTATGGTGTTGAATAGTATCGTCGCCCCTGAGCCTTTAATTTTACAAGAAGAAATTCCATTCCTCAAAGTTTGGATGTTCCGTGCCTCAATTAAAAAAGAACCAATGCGGCTTGCTAATTATGAAACTTTGTTACAAAATGTAACAGCTTATGCTTGGCTTGGACTTGTCATATTAGGTGGTATTCTTTTTCTGAAAAATATACACAAACAAGATAATCGATATCAAATTACTTTTATTATTATCCTGCTTTTTAATTTCGCCCTTCACATGCGCTATGGCAAAGATGTTTTTCTGTATTCCGTTAATTGGATGTATGCATTAATTCTCTTTCTTGCACTGGCATGGAAAGAATTTGCAGACAAACGCTGGTTTCAAATTACCTTACTGACTTTCATTCTTTTATTATGTATCAACAACGCGCAATTAATATTGACAATGCTTAGCACATCTGCCTTGCACATCAAATGACGAACATTCGCTTCATCATCTCGTGGCTTGTCACTGCCGCTCTTATATATCCATTGATTGGGTTTCTTAATAATTTTTATAAATCAAGCATTGAAATCGGCTTGGTTACATTTTCACTTCACACTCTTACAATCTGTTTTTTGTATTATGTGCTGGGCAAACTCAAAGCCGATTTTCAAGTACAAACATTTCAAACTAGCATTGCGTGTATTATTTTCATATCTTTGTTTATTTTTCTACTCGCACTAATAAATCAAGCAATACAATACCCCAATATTGTGGATATTTCTTTATATCAAATCGAAGCAACAGTACTTGGTTGCTTTTTTATTGCATTACTTGTTTCTCTTCCTGCTTCCTATTATTTCTTAATATGGTTACGCAAGAAAAACATTCAACAAACCCGCCTATATCAATTTCTGAATGAAAACATAAACGGATTACTCTCCTCTATTCTCTTATTCTGTGTATATATATTTTTCTGTATCATTTTCAACCAACCTCAATACGATGCGGATGACATCTTCTTTGACGCAGATGGGAATCTATACCGCACACGCTTCGGCACAGAAAACTACGCCGATTATTACTACCGACCTTTTCATCCTTACGTCTTAATCATCATCCGTCCAATCGTTTTTACGATTTCCTTATTTCTAAAAGGGGACATGCTCTTTGCGGCATATATCACCAATGCAATGGCTGGGGCATTGGGCATTTTTTTAGTTTGGTATTTCGTCAAACACCTAACAAAAAATTCTTTATACGCCTTACTCATCGCAACCATATTCGGAGCCTCATCCACACAGCTCGCTTTTGGCTCGATTATGGAAACCTATATTTTTTTATCAACAGTGGCGTTGATTTTTCTCGTTTTATTAATCAAAGACAAATCACTCCCCGCCTTAGTAATCACAGGGCTAGTTGCATTTGGAATCACCGTCTCAAACATTGCACAAACAGTCATTGCACATTTCTTCATCAAGCGTGATATAAGACAACTAATAAAATATGGCTTGATTATCCTTGCATTAATTGTGCCGCTATCACTGCTTAATAATTTTATCTACCCAAATTCACAACCTTACTTTTGGGAGTTCGCCAGTTTAGCAGGAGAAGACAAAAACTCATTCCCAGCCAACTATCAACGCGCCAATTTACTTGGGCGTGTAATGGTTTTACACAGCATCGTCTCACCCAACCCACTCATCATTGACGATGGTTTTCCATTTGTCAAAACATGGATGTTCCGCGCCGCCATAGATGGTGACCCAATGCTACTTGCCACTTACAACACAACATTCAACACATTCCTTGCCTATTTTTGGATGGGACTCATGGCGTTTGGCGGATTACTCTTCCTAAAAAACTTTTTCAAACAAGATAACTGCTTCTTTCTGACCTTCATCCTGATTCTGCTCTTCAACTTTACCCTCCACCTCGTCTACGGCATGGACGTATTCCTCTACTCCGCCAACTGGACTTATGCTCTTATTCTCTTCTTCGCCCTCGCCTGGAAAGAATTTGCAAACAAACGCTGGTTTCAAATTTTATTACTTTTATTTATTATTCTCTTACTCATCAATAACTCCCAATTGCTTTACACTATGTTGAAAACGTCAGCACCCTCCGTGCGTTTTCCTACTTACAACTTAACCCCTTAAATAAAAAGAGACGGAACATCCGTCTCTTTTTATTTAACTTACTTTTTCTTCAATTCATCACGCAAGAACAAACTCATAATAATACTTACAATGCTTATCACCAAACTGCCTAGCACTGCAGTCCAAAATCCATCTACCGTGATGCCAATGCCGAGGGCTTGACCAATTCTACTTGTGAGCAAAAGCATGGCAGTGTTTATGAAGATTGTAAAGAAACCAAGTGTGAGAATAATCAGTGGGCAAGTTAAAAACTTTAATACGGGTCGCACTGAGGCATTCAACAGACCTGAAATCAATGCCAACCACAATACGCCAGTCCAGTCGCCGCGAAACTCAATGCCTGGCACAATCAACACGGCTACATATAATGCAATTGCATTAATTGCCCAACGCAAAATAAATCTTGTCATTTGAACTCCTTTTTTTACGTCATAACATACGAAAAATATTTTATAAAGTTGCGTGCATCCAAATCAAAGTGCGGATTTGCTTGAAGCCTGCGGCTTGAATAGCAGAATCAAAATCACTGATGGGAAATTCTAAAGTGAGTTTTGGATAGTAATGAAGCAAATCTTTTCTAGCCTGAATCAAGACTGCTGTTACCGCTTCGGGGTCTGACTTTTCACCTGTTGCTACAAATAGACTTTCTCCACGCCCATGCGGAATGTAAGCCAAGGCGGTTTGCAGTTCGTTATTTTTCAGCGCAACCCACTGACGGATATTAACATCTGTAAATAATAAATACAACCAGTTAAAAAAACCAGGTCGAAGGGAGTTAAAGTTCCAGGTTTGGTGCCATGCTAAAACGTCAGGGTAGAGGCGTGTAAGCCACAGGCGTTGAGTCTGCCAAAAGTTTGGATGTCGCTTGGTGATTTGAATATCCTGATTTTTAACATCAAAATTTCCTGCAATTGTTTGCCAAGTGGTGCGGCGGGCATATTCTTTGAATCCAAGTTTTGTGTAAAGCAAAATGGCTTCAGGGTTATCGGTGCGGACGTGAAGCCAAACATCTTTGATTTTTTTTTCGCGGATATGTTGTAAAGCGCGTTCAGTTAATGCACGCGCGATTCCTTTACGGCGATAATTTGGATGCACTGCGACATTGGCAATGAGATATAACTTTTTTCCGCGATGACGAAATGGCACGACGCTGATGTTGCCAACGATTTGATTATTTTCTTCCCAAATATAACCAGTGAGCGGCAGTGATGTTGAATCAGCAACGCGATTTGCCCATTTGATAAATGAATTATCGTTACCGGCTTTTCGCATGTCTTGCACATACCGTCTGCCATCGTTATCCATTGTTTCTGAAAAACATTGCTCAATTAAATCTGCAACGGCGGGTAGGTCTCTTAATATGTTAAGAGGTCGCAGATTTTCATGCTGTGTTTGCGTGGGCAAGGTGATGGATGCCATTGCTTGAATTATAGTCCTTGTTTCTTACTAGGCGTATAATTGTTTGAATTTTGTTTTGGAGGCTTCTTGAAAAATCACTCGTTGTTTACGGCATTATTAAGTTTGAAGGGCAACCCGCGCGGATGTGTTTACTTTGAACCGTTATGGGGAATTCCGTTTAACTTATATACGCCCTATGTTTCGCTTTATATGCTTGCCATTGGACTCTCTGAAAAAGAAATTGGTTTGATATTGAGCATCAGTTGGTTCTTCCAAATTTTTCTGGCATTAATCAGCGGTGCAGTGACGGATAAACTTGGGCGAAGATTGACCACTTTAATTTTTGATATTTTATCTTGGAGTGTGCCTGCTCTTATCTCTGCTTTTGCTCAAAACTTTTGGTATTTCTTAATTGCTGGAATTGTCAACAGCCTGTGGAGAATCACACTTAATTCTTGGAATTGTTTGTTGGTAGAAGATGCAGAAAAAGACCAAATTGTTGATATTTACACTTGGATTTACATCGCCAATTTATTTGTCGGGTTCATTGCACCTTTGGCAGGTGTGTTGATTGGAATATTTTCTTTTGTGCCAACCATGCGAGGTTTATATATTTTTGCGGCAGTGATGTTTACCCTTAAAGCAGTACTCACTTATTTATGGACAGAAGAAACTGCTCAGGGAAAAATTCGTTTGGTGGAGACCAAGGAACAAAATATTTTTCATATCTTAAGTGGGTACAAAGATGTTTTACGAGCTTTGATTCGCACGCCTCAAACTTTATTAACAGCAGGCATTATGCTGGTGATGAGTATTACAGTTTTGGTCAGTAATAATTTTTGGTCTATTTTTGTGACGGAAAAACTTCAAATTGCTACTGAGAACTTGGCAATTTTCCCATTTATCAAATCGGCGATTATGTTGATTTTTTATTTCACAGTCATGCCAAAGATTTCAAGAATGCATTTCAAAATGCCGATGTTGGTTGGGTTTATAGGGTATGTAGCTAGTCATTTGGTTTTGGTGACAGCACCGAGTGGAAATTATGGATTTTTAATTTTCAGTGTTTTTCTAGAGGCTTGTAGTATGGCGGCTGTTAGCCCATTGTTAGATCAAATGATTGTGTTGGCGGTAGATCCAAAAGAACGCGCCCGTATTCAATCTATTTTGTATGTGATTGTGATTCTGTTCACGTCACCATTTGGTTGGATTGCAGGAAATCTTTCGGCAATGAATAAGAATTTTCCTTTTTATTTAAATATTGGATTATTTATGATTGGGGTTGTTTTGGCTTATTTTGCTGGGAGGGTGGCAGAGAGGAAACAGGTTGTGGAAGCAGTAATTGGTAATTAGTAAATTGGTTATAATCATAAAATGACAATAAAATTCAACTCTAAATTTCTTTTCGGTTTAGTACTTTCCTTAATACTACCTATATTTTACGTCTTATGGATTGCACCAAACCTGATTCAGCCAGTCACTGATAAATTGGCTTACACCTTAATAGGTTTTGCTGTTTTATGGCTTTTAGCTTTAAGCGTTTGTCTTTATGTAATGCAAATTGAAAAACGCCCATTAACAAGCATTGGATGGGAAGCATTGTCATGGAAATCAAGTTTCCTAGCAATTGGTTTAGGTGTTTTTCTTTCTTTGTTAGTACCAGTGCTTACTTTTTTAGTAAGTTCAATCATAAAGTCATCTGATTCAGGTTCTATTACTCAAGTTGCTACAAGTTTTCCTTGGTGGTTGATTTTGTTAAGTGTAATCACCGCTGGCGTAACCGAAGAAATATTATTTAGGGGGTATTCTATAAGCCGATTAATTGAAAAAACGGGCAACAAATGGATAAGTGCCATTATTAGTTTAATATTTTTTATCTGTATTCATTCTTCAGGTTGGAACTTAGCACATATATCGGCGTTGTTATTCCGCTTGGGGCTGTTCTGACAGGTCTATTTTTATGGAAACGAAATTTATTATTTGTGATCATTGTTCATATTATGATTGATTTGCCATTGGTGTTTATTTCTCTGGGTTCATAAAAATTAAAATCTAACATTCCTCTTACGCCATATTGATAAATTGCCAACATAGGTTTTGTTATAATCCGCTCATTGTTGTTAGACCGTTGACTTTAGACCACAGGCCGTCCTCCGTCTATTGTCCACCGTCCAACGGAGGAATAACCCCATGATGCGATTTGACAGATTTACAGAAAGAGCCCAAGAAGCCGCCCAACGTGCCGCGGAGATTATCCAACGCTATGGGCATAACCAAATTGATACTGAACACATTTTGCTGGCATTGATTGAACAGCCCGGTGGAGTGATTCCCCAAATCCTTGAAAAATTAAATGTCAGTGCCCAAGCGTTAACTGAACGATTAGATGCGACTTTACGCGCCAGCCCGAAAGCGAATATTTTTGGTGGAGGCGCCGGGCAAATTTTCATCACGCCTCGAGTCAAGCGGATAATTGATCTTGCAAACGAAGAAGCCAATCGCCTCAAAGATGAATACATTTCTACAGAGCATATCTTTTTAGCGATTCTCACTGAGCGCAATACACCTGCCGCTCGCATTTTAGAGTCTGCTGGTTTATCACGTGACCGTGTTTATGATGCGATTCAAGATTTACGTGGCGGACAAAGAGTCACAGACCCGCAAGCAGAAACAAAATATCGTACGCTTGAAAAATATTCACGTGACTTAACTCAACTTGCTCGTGAAGGAAAACTTGACCCTGTCATTGGGCGTGATAATGAAATCCTGCGTTTGATACAAATCTTATCTCGACGCACGAAGAACAACCCGGTATTAATTGGCGAAGCGGGTGTTGGTAAAACTGCCATCGTCGAAGGCTTGGCTCAAAAGATTGCTACCAATGATGTCCCTGAAATCCTATCAGGCAAAAGAGTAGTAGCGCTTGATTTAGGCGCGATGATTGCCGGATCAAGATTCAGAGGCGAGTTTGAAGAACGTCTCAAAGCTGTTATGGAAGAAGTTCAACGTGCAAAAGGCGATGTCATTTTGATGATTGACGAGTTGCACACTGTTGTTGGTGCTGGTGCCGCTCAAGGTGCAATGGATGCGAGCAATATGCTCAAACCAGCATTGGCGCGTGGTGAGTTGCAATGTATTGGTGCAACAACTTTGGATGAATTCCATAAACATATTGAAAAAGATGCCGCATTGGAAAGACGCTTCGCCCCAATTTATGTTGAAGAACCTAGCGTTGAAGATACAATCAAAATGATGTATGGCTTGCGTGACCGTTACGAAGCTCATCACAAAGTTCGTTATGCGGATGATGCTTTAGAAGCCGCCGCTCGTTTGGCTGATAGATATGTAACCGATAGACATTTACCTGATAAAGCCATTGACTTAATGGATGAAGCCGCCGCGAAACTTCGTGTGGCGTTATATTCTATGCCGCCAGATTTGAAGGCGATGAAAACTGAAGTTGATAAATTGTTAGCCGAAGAAGAACAAGCCGGTTTGAATCGTGATTATGAACGCGCGGCACAAAAGAAAGCCGAACGTTTAAGACTCGAACAAGATTACAACGCGCAACGTGATAAATGGGAAGCCGAACATCAATTAGATGAAGTCGTTGATGTAGATGATATTGCTTCTGTTGTTCATCAATGGACGGGCATCCCTGTTACACAAATGCTTGAAACAGAATCAGAAAAATTGTTGCAAATGGAAACTCGTTTGCATGAAAGAATCATTGGGCAAGAAGAAGCCATTCATGCAATTTCTGACGCGATTCGTCGTGCACGTTCTGGTCTCAAAGACCCAAGCCGACCGATTGGTTCATTTGTATTCATTGGACCTTCCGGTGTTGGTAAAACCGAATTAGCAAAAGCATTGGCTTGGTTTATGTTTGATGATGAAGATGCGTTGGTTCGCATTGATATGTCTGAATATCGTGAGCAACACACAGTTTCACGTCTCTTTGGTGCGCCGCCCGGATATGTTGGTTATGAAGAAGGCGGTCAACTCACTGAAGCTGTGCGTCGCAGACCATATCGCGTCGTTTTGTTTGATGAAATTGAAAAAGCCCATCCTGAAGTCTGGAATGCTTTGTTACAAATTTTAGATGATGGACGTTTGACAGATGGTCAGGGCAATGTCGTGGATTTTAGAAACACGGTTCTTATCATGACCTCAAACTTGGGTACTGAATATGTGAGAAAAGGTGGCACTTTAGGCTTTTTGCCTCACAAGTCTGATGATGCTGAACGAGAAGCACACAACAAAATTGAAGCCGCATTGAAAGCCTCTTTTAGACCTGAGTTCTTGAATCGCATTGATGAAATCATTATGTTCTCACCACTTTCTGTAGAACAAATGGAACAAATTGTGATTTTACAAATGAAAGAAGTACAAGACCGTTTGAACGACCACAACATCGCGGTTCAAATTACAGATGCGGCACGCGCTTGGTTAGCAAAAGAAGGTTATGACCAAACTTTTGGAGCCCGTCCATTACGCCGTGCGATTCAGAAATATGTTGAAAGTCCGCTTTCAAAAGAATTGTTAAGTGGAAAATTCAAAGACGGTGCCGAAGTGATTGTAGATGTAGACGAGAAAGAAAACAAAATCGTTTTCCAAACATCTGCACCGACCAAGAAAAAGAAAAGCAAACAAGAAGTGGATGCGTAATCTAAATCTAAACCTCCGAGGTCTCTAAGACCTCGGAGGTTTTTGTTTACGAAGCAGAATCAAGCGTCCCTTAATTTAGAAGCGGACTAATTTCCTAATCCATAATTCACTTAGTCAAGGTATCATCAAGCCATCTTTATAAAAAGGAAATAACACATGGATAACCCCTCAAATCGTTCAGGTTCAACCACTACTGGAATTATTATCGGTATATTGGCTTTGCTATGTTGTGTGTGTGTCATTGCACTTGGCGCGGCAGGATATTGGTTTTATAGTATTTTTCCCTCTGAAATTACAGACATACCTGTGTTTACAGAAACAGAACCAGCCGTACAACCAGAATTGACTCGCCCACCCGTAGAAACCATCACAAGCGAAACATTGGATACATTAAAAAATACGATTGTGCCAATCAATGACCCGCGTGCTTTGGCATGTCGTTTACAAGCGTTATGTGATATTCCTGAAGTAACAGCAACTTCGGCTGTCACCCGTGTTGTGGGTGATAAAGATAATTTTTGGGTAACGAATTTAGATAATTTAGAAAATGTCGAAGTTACAGCCACGCTTCGTTATGTCACTTCGCATGTATATTTTTGGGTACAAGATGGCGTAGACGTGAATGAAAATGAAGTTGCCGCCTTAGGCGAAGAATTTGAAAATAAAATTTACCCAACCACACGCGAATTTTTTGGTAGTGAGTGGAGCCCCGGCATTGATGGTGATGAACATATTTATATTTTATATTCACGCGGGCTTGGTTTTTCAGTTGCCGGTTATTTTTCTTCTTCTGATTCAACCCATCCATTAATTCAAGAATACTCCAATGGGCATGAAATGTTTTTATTCAATGCTGATAACACATCCATTGATGAAAGTTCTTATGGCGTGTTAGCACATGAATTTCAACACATGATTCATTGGAATTTAGATTTGAACGAAACTTCATGGTTAAACGAAGGTTCATCAGAACTTGCCGCATTCTTAAATGGTTACGACCCCGGTGGCTTTGATTGGTTATACATTCAAAACCCAGATTTGCAATTAAACGATTGGCCCAACGATGGCAATACTGGTCCGCATTATGGCGCAGGCTTTTTGTTTATGAATTATTTTCTCAATCGCTTTGGTGATGAAGCCACACAACTGCTCGTCAAAGATGTTGCCAATGGTTTAGAAAGTGTGGATGATGCTCTCATTGAAATCAACGCGACTGATTCACTTACAGGTCAACCAATTGATGCCGACGCGTTTTTTATGGATTGGGTTGTAACAAACTTTTTATTAGACCCTTCTGTTGCTGATGGTCGTTATGATTATGCAAATTACCCAAACGCAAATCGAGCCTCTGCTACAGAAACAATTTACACCTGTCCGCAAGCAGCATTGCAACGTACAGTGCATCAATACGCGGCGGATTATATTGCGATTGAATGTAGCGGCGACTTTACATTATCGTTTACCGGTTCAACCATTACGGGACTCTTGCCTGCTGACCCTTATAGCGGAGACTACGCCTTCTGGTCAAACAAAGGTGATTCATCCGACATGACCTTGACGCGCGAATTTGATTTTACAAACGTCAGCGCACCTATCGAATTATCATTCCGCACTTGGTACGATATTGAATTGGATTGGGATTATGTCTATGTGGAAGTTTCTGAAAATGGCGAAGTGTGGGAAATTTTAACCACACCTTCCGGCACCGGCACAGACCCAAGCGGCAATTCGTATGGCTGGGGTTACACCGGATTTACGGATTGGAAAGTAGAAACGATTGACCTTTCTGCTTATGCTGGAAAGAAAGTTTTTGTGCGTTTTGAATATATCACCGATGCGGCAGTCAATGGCGAGGGCTTCATGATAGATGATGTTGAGGTAACAGCAATCAACTACAAATCAGATTTTGAAGCGGATGATGGTGGCTGGGTAGCCGATGGATTTGTGCGTATCCAAAATGTGCTTCCGCAAAGATTCGGTTTGGCTCTCATTTTGACATCTGATTCGAGCGTGACGATGATTCCATTAAATGCAGACCAAACGGCTGAAATTCCGCTTTCTTTGAGTTCGGGTGATAAAGCCTATTTGGTTGTTTCTGGGTTGACGAGATTCACCCGTGAAGAGGCTTCTTATCAAATTGAAATAAAGTAATATTTTAGCCACAGAGATCACAGAGACTTTTGAGGTTTTCTCAGAAAACTCTGTGGACTCTGTGGCTAATTTTTGGGGATTTGTTATCAAATTTGCAATCTTTTCTTTTGACATCCTGACTTATAATTCCGCCCATCATGGTGGCATCTAAAAATTCTTCTAGCCGAAGGACCATTGCTGTGTTGGGCGCGCAGGTTTCGCGCTTGTGGAATGCTGAATTTATGGCAGGCGTTTTAGATTGCGCCGAAGAACATGATGTTAATGTAGTTTCTTTTTCAGGTGGGAAGCCCACTCCAATTCCATCACCTTCTGGAAATTTATCTTACGGGTTATACGACTTAATCAAGCCCGGTCAATTTGATGGGATTTTGCTTTCAGCGGATATATCTCATGGGGTTTCATTGGATGAAGTAAAAAACTTCATCAAAATTTTTGGCGATACACCAATTGCTTCATTTGCCATTCCAATAAAAAAAATTCCCACCACCATTACAGATAACAGTGGTGGAATGCGTGCCGTGATTAATCATTTGATTAAGGAACATGGATACAAACGCATTGCTTTTATCCGCGGACCTCAAGGACAAATCGAATCTGACCAACGCTTTGAAGCCTATAAAGCGGAATTAAAAGCCAACGATATTCGTTTTGATGAAAAATTAGTGATTGAAGGTGATTTTTCACCTGAAAGCGGACGTGCCGCCGTGCGAACTTTATTAGATGAACGCGGCATTCGTGTGCAAGCCATTGCTGTATCCAACGACCGTATGGCGTTTGGCGTATTAGAAGATTTGGGTCAACGTGGCATTTCGGTACCAGACTCAATTGCGGTGACGGGTTTTGATAATGTTGGTGAGTCACAATCTATGGGTGTGCCGTTAACTACAGTGCATCAATCTTTTTATGATATTGGTAAAAAATCATTTGAAGCCTTGATGAGAAAAATCAACGGCGAAGAAGTAAATGATGTCAATATTCTTCCTGTCAATTTAGTCGTGCGTTGGTCTTGTGGTTGTTTGCCCGATAGTGTGCAAAAAGCAATTGTGCTTCCACGCGAAGTAGCACATACTGGTAGGTTAGAAAACAAACGTGAAGCCGCCATCCGTGCTTTGCTTGGTGCGGCAGGCATTCCAGAAAATGACCCAGCAAAATCAAAGTATGTTGAAGTTTTTGGTAGTGCTTGGGATGAATTTCTGACGACATTACGCGAGCCAGACCGCAATACAGCTTTCTTGAAATCTGTTCAATCTATTGTTGAGGTGCTACAACAAAATGATTACGACTTCAATGCGTGGCAAAATGTTGTATCAACATTTAGAAAATATGCCTTAGGTGGAATCAACAGCAACACCACCATGTTGCGTGCTGAAAATTTATTTCAACAAGCGCGTATGTTGGTTGGCGAATTATCACAACGCGCGCAAGCCTATCGGCGTTTGCAATTTGAAAAGCAAGAAGAAATTCTCAACAACTTTAGTTTCTCTATGGCATCAGCCATGACTTTTGAAGGCATTGGACTTGCCATTTCAAAACATTTCCCCACGCTTGGTTTAGAACGTTGGTATGTGATGTTATATGGCGACGTCGGTTCGCCGGGTTCGGTCTCGACTCCACCTCCGCAAAATTATCAATTGTTATTGCAATATGATGAACACAGTTTCCAAATTCCAGATGACAGACCGCTTCTTGCTACGGGACGCTTGGTGCCGCATGGAAAAACTCCCGAAGACCGACGCTATCAAGCTGTGGTGATGCCTTTAGCATTAGCCAGCAACCGCTTCGGTTTTATGTGGGTCGAAATGGGTCCACATGATTGGGACATTTATGTTCGTTTGAAAAATTTATTATCCAGTGCGTTGTTGCGCACCATGTTGGTCGAACAGCGTGAACAAGCTCAAAAGGAAGTAGAAAGATTGTTCAGCGCCGAACAAGAACGGCGTCGCGGAGCTGAAGCGTTATCACGTTCATCACGTCATTTATCTTCATTAAATAATATCCAGAAATTGCCAGAACAAATCCTAGAACAATTGAATCAAGTTTTGCCATTTGAGCGTGGTGTTTTATTGATTGAGGATGTGAATGGCACGCCAGTTATACAAGCGCATCGTGGCATGCCAAAGAATGCAAACCTAGATGAATTTAATTTGAAAATCAACGGCGTTGATTTCTATCAAACAGTTGCAAGGCAAGGTGAGGCTGTTGTCATTGCGGATGTTCAAAGTAAAAAATGGTCTCAACCTGAATGGTTACCACAAGATAAATCTTGGTTAGGTGTGCCATTGTATTCAAAAGATAATGTGATTGGTTTGTTATTGTTAAGCCGCGCCGATGATTCATTCAGTGAAGATGATAGTTTATTGGTCAGCAACTTTTCGGCGCAGGCGGCTGTGTCGTTAGAAAATTCACGTTTATATAACGAAGTGACCAGCATGAATCAAGTGATGGAACGCATGGTTTCAAAACGTGTTGAAGAATTAAACAATGCTTACCAAACGCTTGAAAAGCACGATAAAAATAAATCGGCTTTTATTCAAGTTGCCGCACATGAATTACGCACACCTTTAACAGTTATTAAAGGCTATTTAGGCATGTTGAAATCAGACCCTGTGATTCAAAATAATCAAATCCTTTCGCCAGCCATTGACGGTGTGTTGCGTGGTACAGACCGTTTGCATCAAGTAGTAGATAGTATGTTGGATGTTGCACGCCTTGAAAATCAGACCATCAGTCCACATATTGAATCAGTCAACTTAGGTTTGATATTGAGATTGATTTTGAAAGATTATGTGGAAGATGTAAAAACACGAAACTTAAACTTAACGCTGGATGAAGCTATTAAACAAATTCCACCGCTTTCGGCAGACCCTGAACTTTTGAAAAAAGCACTTGACCATATTATTGTTAACGCAATTAAGTTCACACCAGACGGCGGTTCGATTCACATTGCTGCCAAAGTAGTGGAAGATAAAAAACGTGGGGATATGGTTGAATTAAGTGTCAAAGATACTGGCATCGGCATTGACCCTGAACATCATAAAATTATTTTTGAAAAGTTATATCAATTGGGCGAAGTACAATTACATTCATCCAGCAAAACCAACTTCAAAGGTGGTGGAGCAGGTTTGGGTTTAGCGATTGCTTCTGGAATTGTGAAAGCACTTCAAGGCACAATTTGGGTGGAAAGCGAAAAACGCGATGAAGAAACTTTCCCCGGCAGTACGTTTTTTATCAGGTTGCCCTTGGCAAAATAAACCTAAACGCCGAAGTCTTTAGACTTCGGCGTTTTTATATCTTACGTTTATGTACACGATTATTTTATTTTCTCTCGAAAATCATAAATCCCGTCATTGACTTGCCACTTTGCATTGCAATTTGAGCAAAGCAGATAATCTTTTTTATCTTGTAATTTTTCATACTCACACTCAGGGCATTTGAATAAATCCAAAACATTGAGCGGGATTTCTTTTGTTTCATTTTCTGCACTTGTTTTGGCTTTGACAAACACACTTGGTGATAATTGTATAAAAGCACCAGTGGGTTGAATCAGACCATCAAACCAGGCAAGCAGTTTAGCAGGAATGATTCGTTTTAGTAAACCAAGCCGAAAATGTGAAACCGTACGAATCTTTTCAATCGAAAAACCTAATTCTCCAAGCCAATTGCGGATGGCTTGTGGATGAAAGTCAAAGTTTAGTTTTACAAACTCCACAGGTTCAAGTGTAAAAGGACTCCAAGTTTGTCTTCTGAACAAATATCTCAAAATGGATTTGAGGTTTAATTTATTTGCAAATTCCAAAATAAAAATTGCATTGGGTTGTAACACTTTGCGGATTTGGCTTAATGCTTTAGGAGCATCTGCCATATGATGCAACACTCGAATCATAGTCGCTGAATCAAATATCCCCTTAAGAAAAGGGAGGCGATATACATCCGCTGCGACGTAAATGTATTTATCTGATTTTCCTAATCGCTCTTGTGCTTGAGCTAATTGAGTTGTGGAATAATCTAACACAACGATTCTTTCAAAGCCTGCATAGCGTGGCGTGTTACGTCCAGCACCTGCACCGAGTTCAAGCATAAGCTTTCCGCTTTTGGAAAGTAATTTTTTTAATGCAATCGCTTCGGCTTGGTCTTCGTAAGCACGCCCGCCTTGTTCCCAAAACGCTTGTTGATAATCTGAGCCTTCGTAATTACAAATGGGGGGATTGGTCATAATAGTCTGATTGGTCTAAAAGGTCTGATTGGTCTAAATGATCAATGACTAGTAAGACCATTTAGACTTTTTCGACTTGTTAGACTATCTCCCAACTGCTTTATATGTAAAACCCATTTCTTTCATTCGATTGGGTTCGTAAATATTTCGTCCATCATAAACGATGGGTGATTTCAATAATGATTTAATTTTTTCAAGATCAAGTTGTTTGAATTCATTCCAAGGTGTAACAACAACTAGCGCATCGCAACCTTCTGCCATGTTATATGGATTGTCATATATCTTAACTTTTGGCATATGAGGAGCTGCTGTTTCACGAGCTACTGGGTCATACCCACGAACGGTTGCTCCTGCTTTAATTAAACCATCAGCAATGTCAATAGATGCAGCATCACGCATATCATCTGTGTTTTCTTTGAATGCTAAGCCAAGCAATCCAACTACTTTATTTTCTAATCCATTAAGTAATTTTTCAACATGCTTAACTGCATTTGAACGACGTTCATAATTGACATCCATTACGCTGTTTAAGATTTGTGGATTCAACCCTTTTTCTTTCGCCATGAATGCTAACGCTTCAACATCTTTTGGGAAACATGAGCCACCCCAACCTAAACCGGCATCCAAAAAGTGACGTCCAATGCGAGCGTCATAGCCCATACCTGCCGCAACTTCTTTTACATCAGCACCGACACGTTCACATAAATCTGCAAGTTCATTGATGAAAGAAATTTTTGTTGCAAGAAAAGCGTTGCTGGCATACTTAATCATTTCCGCAGTGCGCAAATCGGTAATGACAATCGGTGCGCGTAACGGCAAATGCAAATGAGCAACTTTATTGGCGGCATCTTTATCCAATGAGCCGATGACTGTTCTATGTGGATTCATAAAATCTGCAATGGCTGAGCCTTCACGTAAAAATTCTGGGCAAGAGACCACAGCAAATTCAATCGGCTTGGGCTGAGCAGATTTCACAATATCAGCAACCCAGTCTCCCGTTCCGATTGGAACCGTAGATTTGTTAATCAAAACCAACGGAGCAGACATATTCTGTGCAATAGATTTTGCCGCCGTTTCCACATATTTCAAATCTGCAGAGCCATCTTCACCAGATGGCGTACCGACGGCAATGAAGGCATACTCTGCGCCATTCAAAGCTTCTTTGTATGAAGTTGTAAAATTAATTCTGCCAGCGTTTACATTTCGTTTGACCAGTTCATCCAAGCCTGGTTCATAAATTGGCATCACGCCTTTTTTGAGATTCGCAACTCGCTTTTCATCTATATCCAAAGCGGTGACTTTGTTTCCTAAATCAGCGAAACAAGCCGCTGTCACCAAGCCGACGTATCCTACGCCGACCACACAAATTTGTTTCATAGTTCCTCTTTTAATGAAAAATTTTCACTAACTCACGCGAATATTTCTATAATTATTTTACTTCGCGCAGATTAGTGAAGATTAGCGGATTTTATTTATCTCTGCACCCAACGATTAACCGTCTCAACCAATTCAAGCAAATCCATTGGCTTGGTAATAAATTCATCACAACCTGAATCCACAGCGCGTTGGCGGTCACCGGGTAAAACATGAGCGGTCAGCGCAATCAAAGGAATAGAAGAAGTCTGCTTATTTTCTTTAATCAAGCGTGTGGCAGTCCACCCATCCATCTCAGGCATAGATAAATCCATCACAATCAAATCAGGCTTTTGTTTGGTCGCGGCATGTACCCCATCACGCCCATTCACAGCCAAAAACACCTCATACCCATTCTTTTCGAGAATGAAGCGCACCAATTCATAAGTATCCATATTGTCTTCGACAATCAGGACGCGACCCTTGCTCATCTCTTAAATATACTACGTCTCACACGGCTCGGCAACACGATAAAGTACCCGAATGGGTATAATCAAAAAATGCGAATCCTTTTCGTCACAGATGCTCGCTCGCCCATTTCACAAAATTGGATTAAACACTTTATCAAGCAGGGATATGAAATCTACATCGCCTCAACCTTTGACGTGGAACTTGATTTTCCCGCGCGGCTGGAGTTTACGCCCGTAGCCTTCTCTGCCGCGAAGAAAAAGAACTCAGCCCCATCCTCCGCTTCTTCTGTAACTTTAGGTTTTCGTACTATTTTCAGGCAATGGCTTGGACCTTTAACAATTCCTTCCTCCGCAAGAAAATTACGAAAATTTATTCAAGAAGTAAAACCAGATTTAATCCATGCCATGCGGATTCCTTATGAAGGAATGTTGACCACAAAAGCATTAGTAGGGGCGAGGTCTTCTCGCCCGATACCATTCATTGTCTCCGTCTGGGGCAATGACTTTACTTTACATGCCCCATCCACACCTTTAATGAAATCTTATACAAAATTTGTTTTGCAAAATGTCACTGCTTTACACTCCGACACAAATCGAGACATAAAACTTGCGCGAGAATATGGCTTCCCCGAAGAAAAATTATCACTTGTAACACCAGGCAATGGCGGAGTAAGAAACGACATTTTTTATCCCCCCGCAGAATTGGTAAAAAATCCTATCATCATCAACCCACGCGGAGTTCGTCCTTATGTCCGTAGTGATTCTTTCTTCAAAGCGATACCGCTTGTGTTAACAAAATATCCTGAAGCAAAATTTATTTGTACTTCGATGCAAAATGAATCGCAAGCATTGAAATGGATTGAAGAATTAAATATTTCACATGCAGTGGAATTATTGCCTGCGATTGAATATCAAAAAATGGGAGACTTATTTCGTTCGGCACAAATTGTTGTTTCGCCAAGTATTCACGATGGCACACCAAATTCTTTAATTGAAGCCATGGCTTGCGGATGTTTCCCCGTCGCTGGCGATTTAGAATCTATTCGCGAGTGGATTACACATGGACAAAATGGCTTGCTATTTGATTCAAATGACCCGCAATCAATAGCCGAAGCAATTTTATTGGGCTTAGAAAGAGAAGACCTGCGACGTGATGCCGCAGGTCTCAATGCAAATTTAATTTCTGCCAAAGCAGATTATGAAGTGAATATGAAAAGGGTGGAAGAGTTTTATAAATCAATCGTGTAGGGGCGAGGCATGCCTCGCCCCTACGAAAATTAAAAATCTCTCGGCGCACGCATAGACTCTAAACGATTGCGCAATTCAATTCTGCGTGAATCGGCTGAATGACGAATATCGTCAATAAAGCCTTGCCCACGTTGGCGGAGTTGATTCCGTAAACTTTCACCCGATTCAGGTGCAAGCAATAACGCAATCACCGAGCCGACCAAAGCCCCAACAAATGTGCCAATTAAAAATCCAAACATTCTTCGCATGTGAAATTCTCCTTAGTAATGGTATGGATACAGCGAAACAATACCATGTCAAAATCTATAATAGACTCGCTGTGTCCCTACTATCAAATTCGTTTTAATAAATTTATTATAGATGAAAATTCAATTTTGTGTATAATACTCAAATCGCACATATCAAAAGAATGTGACGATAGATTTTATTCAACCAACATCATGTGCAAAGTTAGGGAGTCAGCACATTGAGAAGGACTCTACCATTTTCGGAGGGTACCATGTCTACCACAACTGTTTCTTCAACCACGTCACAACGTAAAAAAGTGACTACTCTCACGTTTCGTCAGAAAAAGGAACGTGGCGAGCCAATCACTATGTTAACTGCTTATGACTATCCCACAGCCATGGCGATAGACAAAGCAGGCATTGATTCCATTCTCGTTGGCGATTCGCTCGCGATGGTGGTCTTGGGTTATGAAAACACATTGCCTGTCACCATGGAAGAAATGCTTCATCATGCTCGTGCTGTTGCACGTGGAGCAAAAACTGCATTGTTAATTGGTGATATGCCGTTCATGTCCTATCAAGTTTCTGTAGAAGATGCTGTAAGAAATGCAGGCAGATTTTTACAACAAGCTAACATGGATGCTGTCAAACTCGAAGGTGGGCGTGAACGTGCTGATGCTGTCCGTGCGATTGTTGGTGCAGGTATTCCTGTCATGGGGCATTTAGGTCTTACACCACAATCTGTTAATCAACTTGGCGGTTTTCGCGCACAAGGCAAAACTGCTTCCGCCGCAAAACGTTTACTCGAAGATGCTCAAATTTTAGAAGAGGCTGGTGCATTCAGCATCGTGCTAGAATCTGTGCCTGCCCGTTTAGGTGAGTTGATTTCAAAGAAAATTTCTATCCCAACCATTGGCATTGGTGCGGGTTTGGGATGTGATGGTCAAGTATTGGTCACGCATGATTTGCTTGGCTTGTTTGACCGCTTTACGCCGAAGTTTGTCAAGAAATATGCAAACTTGCATGAAGTCATGAACAAAGCCTTCACCGAATATATTGATGATGTTGAAACCAAAAAATTCCCTGCTCCTGAACACACTGTTGAAATGACAGATGAAGAATGGTCTGCATTCCTCAAGGAAATAAAATGAAAGATAATATTTTATTAGTCGGTACAGGCGCGTTAGCAACTTTGTTCGCGGCACGATTAAGTGAAGCGGGTCATGCTGTATCCATGCTTGGCACATGGAAAGATGGACTACATGCTTTGCAAAAAGATGGCGCGCGAATCATTGATAACAATGGAAATGAAAAAAGTTATCAGGTTCATGCAACTGATAATCCAGATGAAGTAAAAGATTCAAAATATGCTTTGGTGTTAGTCAAGGCTTGGCAAACAGAACGCGCCGCTAAACAATTACAAACTGCACTTGCGGATGATGGCCTCGCTGTCACTTTGCAAAACGGAATCGGAAATAAAGAAACGCTTCAATCTACTTTGGGAGTTGGTCGCGTTTCCCTCGGCATTACAACTACAGGTGCGACATTGCTCGCGCCTGGACTCGTCAAAGTTGGAGGCGAAGGAATCATTTCACTGGAACAGAATCAAGCGTCCCTTAAGTTAGAAGCGATGTTGAAATCCGCAAAATTTAATTTGCAAATGGTTGATGATGCTGATTCATTAGTCTGGGGCAAGTTAGTCATCAATGCGGCGATTAATCCATTAACGGCTTTGTTACAAGTTCCAAACGGAGAATTGTTATCAAACTCAAAAGCACGAAAAATGATGGGCGCATTGGCTGAAGAGACTGCCGAAGTTGCCGAAGCCGAACATGTGCATTTGCCGTTTGAAAACCCTGTGATTGCGGCGGAAGATGTGGCGCGAAAAACTGCACAAAATAAATCATCTATGTTTCAAGATGTGTTGCGTGGCGCGCCGACAGAGATTGATGCGATTTGTGGCGCCATTATGAAACGTGGACAAAAACACGGAATCAAAACGCCGTATAACAAAGCGTGTTGGACGATGGTACGGGCGACGGTTTCGGGTCATGCGTTTAGCATGGCTTGATAATTTTGTAGGGACACAGCAAAATTATTAATTATCAAGATTAATTAATACTTCGTTGTGTCCCTACTTTTAATTTAATGTCAACATGGTAAGATACACAAAATTTTATTTGGAGGCTTACCATGCGTAAGTTTGTACTATTGTTCGTATTGGGGATATTGCTTCTTTTTCCTTTTTCTGCATCTGCTCAAACCGATGTATCTTTATATAGTGTCAATGTGCAATTATGGCCCGAATATGACCAGCCGAGTATGTTGGTGATTGTGGATTTCAAAGTTGCTCCTATGACTCCATTGCCAGTGGATTTAACGTTTCGTATTCCTACGGATGCAAATTTAATTGCGGTAGCGTATCAAGATGAAAGTGGAAATTTGCTCAATGCCAAGTTTGAAACACCAAGTGGCAATGAAAATTGGCAAACCTTCAAAATAACAATTGAGCAAAATGTGATTTATCGTTTTGAATATTATCAACCTCTGATGTTCAATGGTAGTGAAAGAAGTTTTTCTTATTCATGGAATCAAATATATGCAGTCAAAAAGTTTTCTGTGAATGTGCTAGAGCCGATGGATGTAGTCGCATTTTCGATGCAACCAGATTATGAAGTTAAGGAATCGGTCAACGGGCTTGTGGTGTATACAAGTGAAGAAGTTAAAGTAGATGCCCGTCAGCAATATAAATTAGACTTGCAATATCAGAAAACCTCATTAACGCTCACGAATCCGCAACAACAACAAGTTCAACCGACTGGTCCATTAGATGAAAGTACACCAGGACGTGTTTCGTTAAATAATTTTCTGCCGTATGTGATTGGTGGGTTTGGGATTTTGTTTGTTGTTGTTGGGGCAGTCTATTACTGGCGCATCGGACGCACTTCATCTAAGCGTGCACGCCGTCGTAGAAATGTCAATGTGGAAGAAGAGGAAAATAAGACTGGCGCATATTGCGCCAGTTGTGGAACCCGTGCCAAAACTGGAGATAAATTTTGTAGAACGTGTGGGGCGAAGTTGTGAGAATAAAAAGACCCTAAAATCTTTAGGGTCTTTTTTTATTTATTCATCTCCTGTTGGGATGTTATTTCCCAAATCAGGTAAGGCGGATTCAATTTCATCAGGGCTTTGCCCAGATTCTAACCTGTCTACCACTTCATCAAATTCGGCAGGGAGTTCTTCGCCCATTTCACTGCCCATTTTGCGCATCATACTGCCTAATTCTTTTGGGTCTTCTTCTAAACTTTCAAAGCCCGCGAATTTTTGCGCCATAGATTCCATGCGGCTTTCTTCAGATTTAGCAATGCGCACTTTCGTCATACGGCGACGTACATCTTCGCTGTCGCAGTGAGAGCAAAATACTTTTTTGTTGCCGTATTCACTAAAGGTCATAAACACGTCAAAGCGTTGGTTGCATGAATTGCAGATAAAATCATAAGTAGGCATAAATATATTTTAACTTGAATCAATTAAAGAAAAAATTAGAAAATGGCAATCAAGTTTCAAGTCAAGAAAGAAGCGGGTTTGGTACAATTGAAACATGCATCCATTTGAATTGCGTAAACAAAGCCCGTTATTGATTGTGATTTCAGGTCCATCTGGTGTGGGAAAAGATTCAATTGTGCAACGTATGATGGAACGCGGGTTTCCATTTCATTTTGTTGTAACTGCCACTACACGTGAAAAACGTGCAAATGAAATTCATGGTAAAGATTATTGGTTTGTATCAGAAGATGAATTTGCTAGCATGATTGAAAAAGATGAATTGATTGAATATGCCATTGTGTATGGTGATTACAAAGGGATTCCCAAAGCGCAAGTACGCGAAGCTTTAGCAAGTGGCAAAGATGTTGTTATGCGAGTAGATGTGCAAGGTGCTGAAAGTGTTCGTAAACTTGCGCCAGAAGCCTTGTTAATTTTTATCACATGTGAAAGCGAAGAAGAATTAGAGCATCGTTTGCGTGAACGAAAAACAGAATCGGCTGATTCGCTTTCTTTAAGAATCGCAACAGCACGCAAAGAATTACAACGTATTAATGATTTTGATTATGTCATTATCAACCGTGATTTTCATTTAGATGATACAGTGGAAAAAGTGCGTGCCATTATTGACGCTGAACATTTGAAAGTACATCATCGCAAGGTAGAGCTATGATAGAAGAAAAACACGCCTCATCCCCTGACCATGAACCTGCTTCTGAACCTCAGCAGATTCGTGTGCAGATGCCTTCTTTACCAACACTTATTACATATGGATTAATTGGAATTACTGTATTTTTTTATGTGATGCAAATGTTAAGTACTGCAATTTGGGGTTATGCAATTTATCAGATGGATTGGCTAGAATATTTTGGCGCACGAATTAATTCAGCCATTCGGGCAGGCGATTATTGGAGATTTATCACTCCTGTTTTTCTGCATGGGTCATTGGCACATATATTTTTTAATATGTATGCTTTATTTTCTATCGGTAGTTTACTAGAACGGCATTTAGGTTACACACGCTTCTTTGCTTTGTATTTTCTATCAGCATTTTCAGGGAATGTGTTTTCGTTTTTATTCACTGGTGAAAATGGATATTCTGTCGGTGCCTCTACTGCAGTGTTTGGATTAATCGGTGCTGAATTGGTTTTCTTTTATCAAAATCGAAAATTATTCGGCTCGTATGCTCGCCAAGCCATTAGTAATATTGTCTTTATCATCGGCATTAACTTATTTATTGGTTTAGCCCCAAATATTGATAATTGGGGTCATGTGGGTGGCTTGTTGGGTGGCGCCATGTTTGCATGGTTTGCTAGCCCACTTTGGGCGGTGAGTGGCATTGCCCCTGATTTGAAATTAGCAGACCAACGCGAACCGCGTGAGATTTTCACCGGCACAAGTTTTGTCCTTTTGATTTTTGGTGGCTTAGCGATTTGGGGATTATTTTTTAGGTAGTATATGAAACAAAAAATCCCATCTCACCGAGATGGGATTTTTTATTATCAAATTTTATAAATGACGATTACTGCGAGGGTCAAAGGCATCGCGTAAGCCATCACCCATTAAGTTGACGGACAAAATAGTGAGGATGATAAATGTGCTAGGGAAGACCCACATCCACCATGAACCTTTTTGCACGTAAGTTTGGGCGGCAGTGAGCATATTTCCCCAAGAGGCTGTAGGAGATTGAATCCCTAAGCCTAAGAAGGAAACGTAGGCTTCGTTAAGAATAGCACCAGCCAACCCTAGGGTGGAAGCGACAATTACAACACCCATAGTATTTGGTATCAAATGCTTGAAGAAAGTTCTCAATTTACTTGAGCCTAATGATTTAGAAACAGAAACGTAATCCATTTCCTTAAGTGAAAGAACATTCGCACGCACAATGCGGGCAAGTGCCATCCATGAAGTGAGACCAATGACACAAATAACAATTAACACACTTCCACTGACTGTTTTTCCGAAGATGTCGATAGAGTCAATATTTCTGCCAATAAATCTCCCAAGCACAATTAAAAGAAACAGTTGAGGAATGGATAACATGGCTTCTGTAAAACGCATAAGGACAGTATCTAACCAGCCGCCAAAATAACCAGCCAAACCGCCAATTAATGTTCCTAAAGTAACGGAGAGTGTTACAGCAGTTAAACCAACGAAAAGAGAAATTTGTCCGCCGTGAATGATGCGTGAAAAAATGTCACGCCCGGTATCATCTGTGCCAAACCAATGTTCTTGAGAAGGACCACTCAAACGGATTTGTAAATCTACTGCATTGGCTTCTTCTTCAGAAACAAAGAATGAACCAACAATAATAAAAAGTAGGAGGAGACTAAAGCCAACCATACCGGCAACAGCCATACGATGTCGTCGGAATCTTCTCCAAATGAGTTGCCCTGGTGTAAGGGCTTTGCCTAAATTTTCGCGACCAATAACAGGACTATCTAAAGATGCAATATCAGTTGCCATAGAATCATCTCCTTATCCAAGTTTAATACGTGGGTCAACAAAGGTATAAACAATATCTGTGAGAATGGTAAACACGACCACAGCGGTTGAGATGATTAAAAGAATCCCTAATACAACTGGATAATCACTGCGTTGTGCGTATTCCCAGAATAAACGTCCCATGCCGGGCCAAGAAAAGACAGATTCAGTGACAATCGCTCCGCCGAGTAGGAATGGAATATCTAAACCGACAATAGTAACGAGTGGTAAAGCTGCATTGCGAAGGGCATGTTTGAAAAGAACAGCACGGCCGGTTAATCCTTTTGCTCGGGCAGTGCGGATGTAATCTTGACCAAGTACTTCAAGGATGCTGGTGCGAACAAAACGCGAATAGCCAGCGGCATTCACTAATACAAGTGCTGAAACCGGCAAAATAAGGTTTTTGATGTATTCAACCGGATCACTTTTATCCCATACTGCCGCACCGGTGGGTAGGTAAGGCAACCCCCATTCTTTAAATTGCACTGCAAATATCAACAGTAACCCCAATGCACTAAAGAAAATTGGAACTGAGAAGCCGATAAATGAAAACGTTGTAATAATATTATCTGCTAAAGAGTATTGTTTTACAGCAGAAATAATGCCTAGTAACAATGCAAAGGTTATTGTAAATACCTCAGCTGTAATAGCCAGGACGAGGGTATTGGGGAGGCGGCTACCAATCATTTCGGAAACAGGCTGCCTGGCAAAGAAGGAATTTCCTAAATCGCCTTGTATTGCTAAACCAAGCCATTTGAAATATTGAACATACAAAGGCTGGTTAAGCCCCAACCGCTCTTTGAGGGCTTCTTTATCTTCAGCACTCATGCGTGGGTTTTGCGCATATTGCGCCATTGGGTCTCCTGAAAAGCGAGTCAGGAGAAAACATAAAACTGTAATAATTAAGAGGGTAAAAAGTGCTTGAAAAATACGACGCACAATATAAGACCACATGAGCACACCTCCGAACGAATTGACTTTAAGTAAGAAAGAGAGACAGGGTTTCCCCTGTCTCTCTTTTTTCGAGCACGGTACTAACTTATCTTGCTAATTATTCTGTAACATCCCAAGTTTCAGATGCCCAGTTGAGGTTGGAGTCACCACTCACAGGTCCGAATTGGAAACGTGGGGTGGAACCAAATACGTTTGCACGGGTGTACATCATGATGACGTAGTATTGTTCTGCAATGTAAGCTTGGGCTTCGTCAAGGATGGCTTTGCGTTCTGCTGTATCGACAGTTGTAAGTGAGCTGTCAATCAAATCAGAGAGGAATGGATCACACAAGTGATATTGATTGGTACCGCTTGGGTTATCAGCAGTTGGGATGTTTTCACATTTGTAGTTATCGGTGTATGGGTCTGGATAGAAACCAGTGGTGTAACCACCCATATCATAGTTACCGGTAGCTAACGGACCGCCATCAACATATTGACCGAAGAAGGTACCTGCTGGGGTGTGAATTGGAATAAATTCCACACCGATTTGAGCAAGGTCTGCTTGAGCGGCTGTAGCAATGCTGATGCGGATAGGAGCAGTAGTGGTTTCAAAGTTGAAGGACAAGCGAACTTGTTCACCATTACAATCACCAACACGGATGCCATCAGAACCGACAGTGTAACCAGCTTCATCGAGCAAAGCGGCGGCACCTTCTGGGTCATAAGCATCAGGAACGAGGTCTGTGTTCGTGTAATAGCCGACGGGCCATTGGCTTGGTGCTACGGTGGTGTAACCACTGAGCAAAGTATCTACGACTGCTTGGCGGTTAATACCAAGGGTGAGGGCTTTGCGAACACGAACATCTTTGAATGGGCAGAAGCCTTCATTGTCAGCTTTACCGCGACCAGTTTCTGGGTCACCATCTACGCGTCCCATATTGAAGAAGTAGTGTTCAAAGAGAGAGCCAGGTACCACAGTCAAAACGACATCAGGTTGGAGGGCATCGAGAGTTGCAATGTCACCTTCTGAGAAGTTTGGATACCAATCTACATCACCAGTTTGAATGGCGGCGAGAGCGGCAGCAGAATCTGCTACAAAGCGGAATTGGATGCGGTCAAGGATAGCGCGACCATGAACGAAGTTCGGGTTGGGGAGCAAGGTCATGTAGTCGCCAGGCACCCATTCAGTAATAACGAACGGACCAGAACCAACAGTGGGTTGGCGGGTGAATGGGTCAGCTTCTACAGCAGTTTTGCCTTCGAGAATGTGTTTTGGCAAAATGGCGCCGGCATTGTTAGGACCTTGTGTGAACAAAACTGGCCAAGGTGGGTAGAGTTCAGAGAAGTTGATGACAACAGTGGTTGCATCAGGAGTATCAATGCTGGCAATTTTGTCATAGCCAGTGCGGGAAGAAGGAGCATTACCTGGGTCCATTACTAATTCCCAAGTGAATTTAACATCTTCTGAAGTAAGCGGTGTGCCGTCAGACCAGAACAAGCAGTCTTTCAATTTCCAAGTAATGGTCAAACCATCAGCAGAAACACCACCATTTTCGGTAGTAGGAACTTCAACTGCTAATTCAGGGATGAAATTACCTTCATCATCCCATTCGCCTAAACCAGCTAAGGTCAATTGAGTGACCCAAATAGCGAATGACATGTTGCTGAAGTAAGGCACGACTGCATCTGGTTCTTGGTCAAATGCACCAGTTACAGACTTACCACCATCTGGGAACGCAACTGGCTCAGTGCCGGCTGGTTCACAAGCCGCGGCTTCTTCAGTAGTGGGGGCTTCCGTTGCTGCAGGTGCTTCTTCAGTAGCAGGGGCTTCGGTTGCGGCGGGGGTGCCACAAGCCGCAAGCACCATGCTCGCAAGCACTAACAACGAAAGTAGAACATAAAGCTTTTGTTTCATACGGTTCTCCTCCGAGTGAAAATAGGATTTCATTTTGCCACGCAAAATGTGACGGGATTATACTACCTAATTACAAATTTACAGGAAAAACACTTCCGCTTAACCCTACTGTAGGAGGGTCTTTTGACCACACCCCGGCTATCTTATTCCCGCACTTTTTACAATTCCCCTCCCCCGTAATTTGATAATCCAACACCGCATATCCGCGCCTCTTGACTACGGGATAACTGCATTGCGGACATTGAGTATTTTCATACTCCCCAACCTGACCGGGTAAATTGCCTGCATACACATAATGCAAACCTGCCTCACGCCCAATCTCCGCCGCACGGATTAACGTCTTCGCATCCGTATTATCGGGGTCAGTCATCTTATAATCTTTATGAAACGCAGTCACATGCCATGGAATATCTTTTGAAATGTTTGCTAAAAATTTTGCCGCATCCCATAATTCTTCATTTGAATCATTGAAACCGGGAATCGTTAACGTAACAACTTCCACCCATAGACCTTTATCGTATGCACGTTTGATTCCATCCAATGTATGTTGTAACACGCCGCCTAATTTACGATAATTTTTATCGCTCATACATTTCAAATCAACTTTATAAGCCGAAATATATGGGCTGATATATTCCATTACTTCATCAGTGTTATTTCCATTGGATACATACGCACACATCAAGCCATTTTGTTTGGCGACCTTAAAAATTTCAACCGCCCATTCACTCGTAATTAAAGGTTCATTATAAGAAGAGACAATGCAAGAAGCATTGGTTTGCTTTGCATAATCTACTAGCATCTGCGGATTCATTTCACGAATCAATTGCGCCGACACATCTGATGCAGGGTCACGCATGGCTTGAGACGTTAACCAATTCTGACAATATCCGCAGTGATAATCACAGCCTAACATGCCAAAGGTTAAAGCATTCGTGCCCGGAAAAACATGTGAAAAAGGTTTCTTTTCAATTGGGTCACTTTGTAATGCCGCCACATAACCATGTGGCACAAATAATTTTCCACCCTGATTAAACCGTACCTGACATATCCCACGCTTGCCTTCTCGAATTAAACAACGATGTCCACAGGCAAAACAACGCAGGGCATCATCAGCAAGTTTTTCATACAACTCGCCTTCAACCGTCAAACTATCTAATCGTTTTTCAAGCGAACTCATTATAATAAGCCTATGTTAACTATCGTCATTCAAGCTGGCGGGCAATCATCCCGCATGGGCGAAGATAAAGCCCTGAAACCATTTCTCGGCAAACCGTTGATTCAACGTGTGATTGAAAGACTCAATCCGATTGCCGATGAATTAATTGTAACTACGAATCGCCCAGATGAATATAGATTCCTTAATCATCGCCTCGTCTCTGACTTGATACCTGAGCGGGGCGCGTTAGGCGGACTCTACACTGCAGTATCTTCTGCAAGCCATCCTTACGTTGGCGTTGTGGCTTGCGATATGCCGTTTGTGAGTCAAATGTTTTTTGAAAGAGCAACCAAGTTGATGGTCGAAGAAGAAGCGGATGTCGTCATCCCAAGAATCAAATCAGAAGCATCATCAAAAAGCGGCGGATATGAACCGCTTCATGCGTTATATCGCAAAGAGACTTGTTTACCAGCGATTGAAGATGCCATCCAAAAAGATTTATGGAAAGTGATTGCTTGGTTTGGCAAAGTAAAAGTGCGCGATGTTTTAGATGATGAAATGAAAAGCATTGACCCATCTGGTTTATATTCTTGGAACGTGAACACACCAGATGAATTTAAAAAAGCCGAAGAGATTGCGACTAGTCAGACCAATTAGACTAGCGGACTATTAAGACCGGGCAAGGTGCGTGAGCCACCACTTTTTGACTCGTGCTTCCTAACACCAAACCTGCCAACCTACCTAAACCACGTGAACCCATCACAATCAAATCACTTTTTCTGTTATTGGCAACTTCGATGATGGCTTCGGCGGGATTCCCTTCGAGAATGCCACTGTGAACTTCGCATGGCACTTCACCGATTTCTGCAACTGCTTTTTCAAGGATGCTTTCTGCTTCACCTTTACGACTGGTGATAGCAATTTGCATATTCGGCTCGCCTAAGTAAATTGGAATGGGGTCATAAACGACTACAACTCGTAATTCTTTTGGCTTCATCACCCGCGCTAATTCAGCCACTTTCTTTGTTGCATGTAGAGCGTGTTCAGAGCCGTCCACTGCCAAGAGGATTCTTTCAAACATGGTTTCTCCTTTCTCTACGGTACAATAACTATAACATCTATATATAAGATTTTTATTTGAGGAGTTTATTCCATGTCTTTGAATGTATCTGCTATTCGTGAACAATTTCCAGCTTTAAAACGTGACGCGATATTTTTTGATAATCCCGGCGGGACTCAAATTGCTCAACACAGCCTTGACCGAATCAATAAATATTTAATTGAAAGCAATGCCAATCACGAAGGCGCATTTGAGACGAGCATCAAATCTGATGAGGTTTTAGAAGAAGCACATCAAGCCATGAAAGATTTTTATAACGCTTCTTCATCCGAAGAAATTATTTTCGGCAACAATATGACTACATTGACCTTATATATAAGCCGCTCTATTTCACGCGAGTGGAAAGAAGGCGACGAAATTGTATTAACCAGACTTGACCACGACGCGAACGTAACTCCGTGGGTGTTAGCCGCACAAGATAAAGGTGTAAAAATTAATTGGGTAGATTTTGATGTGGAAGATGGCACATTGAAATTAGATGACTTATCCAAAGCCTTAGAAAGAAAGCCAAAGTTATTGGCAGTTGGTTATGCGGCTAATTCATTAGGTACAGTGAATCCAGTTTCAAAAATTATCAAAATGGCGCATGACAATGGAACCCAAGTGTATGTAGATGCAGTGCAATATGCTCCACATGGAACGATTGACGTACAAAAACTAGATGCTGATTATTTGGTTTCATCGGCGTATAAATTTTTTGGTCCACACGTGGGCATTCTATATGGCAAAAAAGAATTGCTAGAAAAACTATTTGCATACAAAGTTCGCCCGGCTACAAATTTATTACCGGGCAAATTTGAAACCGGCACACAAAACCATGAAGGCATTGCAGGCGTGTTAGGCACAATCGAATATTTTGAATGGATTTCAAAAGAGTTTGGTGCAAAATATATTGAAGGGTTGGGAGAAGAAGGCTATGCAGGTCGCGGATTGGAATTAAAAAAAGCAATGACCGCCATTCGTGCCTATGAATACGAATTGAGTCGTGCTTTGCTTTCCACACTCGAATCGATTCCTAATCTTCAAATTTATGGTTTGACAGATGAAAAACGTTTAGAAGAACGTGTGGCGACGTTTTCATTCCGCCTCAAAGATTTGCATCCAAAAGATGTAGCAGAGAAATTAGCAAAAGAAAATATTTATGTGTGGGATGGACACTATTACGCCCTCAATGTTGTTGAACGGCTTGGTTTAGATGATAAAGGTGGCATGGTAAGAGTCGGTGCGGCGCATTACAATACGCTTGAGGAAGTAGAGAGATTAGGTGATGTGTTGAAGAAGATTGCAAAGTAAAAAATTAAGGCGAGATTATCTCGCCTTAATTTTTTACTATCATTTGCTCCGCCAAAGCAATCGCACCTAACACCCCAGACCGATTCCCTAAGCCCGGATGAACAATATACGACTCAATATCTTCAAGAATCGCTTTGGATTGAATATAGCCATTGATCAGGTCACGAGTGCGGGTTTGGATTTTAGGCAAAAGATGAGGGATAGAACCAATTCCACCCCCAAGAATGAGGCGTTGTGGAGAGAAGGTCAAGATGTAACTGCTGAGTGCTTGGGCGATGTAATCCACTTCCAAATCCCAAGCAAGATGGTCTTGTGATAATAAATTTCCAGGCATGCCCCAACGTTTTTCAATCGCAACACCAGAAGCAAGCCCTTCAAAACAATCTCCATGAAATTGACAAACACCATTGAATGGGTCTTTTTCCAAATTATGTTTTACAGCGATATGACCCATTTCTGGATGAGTCATGCCATGTAAAAGTTTTCCTTGCACATACGCACCGCCGCCAATTCCCGTACCGATGGTGAGATAAATAAATGTATGCAAACCTTGTGCTTTACCCCAACGCGATTCACCTAACGCCGCACCATTGACATCGGTATCAAACGCAATCGGAATATCGAATTCAGTTTTTAACATCCCGACTACATTTGCATTCGACCAACCCGCTTTTGTAGTTGGCAAAATATGACCATACGTTTTTGATTCAGGGTTTGGGTCTAATGGACCAAAACAAGCAAAGCCGATAGCAGATAATTTTCCCAATGATTCTTCTTGTTGTTTAAAAAATTCGATGACGTTTCGCATCGTCTCTTCGGGGAAAGTTGTTTCAATTCGCGCCTCAGCTTTTATTTTGTGTGGATTTGTTCCCACCGCGCAGACAAATTTCGTGCCTCCGCCTTCAATGCCTCCGAAGAGATGATTGTTTTTCATTTGGTCTCTGATATTTCATTCTTCGCAAGAATGTGAATTTTATTTCTGCATTTGTAACCATAAATATTCATATGGTTGAAGCGTTAACGCCTCATCTAGTACATGTGCATCGCCCGCGAACAAATCAAAATAATTCTTTTGATATTGTATTGGAAGTTTTACGCTTTGAGTAGACGAACTTAAATTATTTAAGATCAGCATGGTGTCATCTTCATATTCACGGATGTAAACGGCTACGGCTGGATTGTTTGCATCAACCCATTGCATACTACTGCTCCCGAAGGCGGCATGTTTCCTGCGTACAGCAATCATCCTTTTCATAGCATTGAATAATGAATCAGGGTCATTGATCTGGCTAGCAACATTGACGTTTTGATAACCCAACTTCCCTTTTACAAATTCAGAGGATGTTTTTCCTCTGGTAAAGCCTGCATACGGTGAATCATCCCATTGCATGGGAGTTCGCACGCCATTTCGGTCTGGTAAATCTAAATTTTCTCCCATCCCAATTTCATCACCGTAATACACAATTGGTGAGCCGGGCAACGTGAATAACAAAGAGTTTGCCAATTCAATTTTGCGGCGGTCATTATCTAATAATGGAGCAAGCCGACGACGAATGCCTAAATTACTTTTCATGCGTGGCTCTGGGGCATATTGTTCCCACATCCATTTTCTTTCTTCAGGCGTGACCATTTCTAATGTCAATTCATCATGGTTGCGTAAGAACGTACACCACTGACAATTTTCTGGAATGGCTGGCGTGCGATTCATAATCTCTTGCATGTCTTGATAGCGTCCTTTTTTCAAAGACATATAAATCCGCGGCATGATAGGGAAGTGAAAGCCCATGTGAAATTCATCGCCATCTCCAAAATATAAACGCACTTCTTCAGGGTATTGATTCGCTTCACACAACAAAATTCGTCCGGGGTAGTTTTTCTCAATGAAAGCACGTAACTTTTTTAAGTAAGCATGTGTCTCTGGTAAGTTTTCACAATTTGTGCCTTCGCGTTCAAAAAGGTAAGGAACTGCATCCGCACGAAAACCATCTATCCCCAAGTCTAGCCAGAAGCGGGCTACATTTAACATCTCCTCTTGCACTTTAGGATTGTCATAATTTAAATCTGGTTGGCTGGAGTAAAAACGATGCCAAAAATATTGCCCTGCCTTTTCATCCCATGCCCAATTGGATGTTTCAGTATCTATAAAAATAATGCGAGCATCTTTATATTTTTCGTCTGTATCACTCCACACATAATAATCACGATAGGGTGATTTTTTATCAGCACGCGAGGCTTGAAACCACGGGTGTTGGTCAGACGTATGATTCAAAACCAAATCCATAATGACGCGAATATTGCGTGCATGTGCCTTTGAAATTATTTCTTTCAAATCATCTAACGAACCATAAGCAGAATCAACATTGTAATAATCAGCAATATCATACCCATCATCATTTAATGGCGATGGATAAATTGGCATAAGCCAAATACAATCAATACCTAATGTTTGCAAGTAATCCAATTTTTCGGCAATGCCGTGTAAATCTCCGCGACCATCCCCATTACTATCTTTGAACGAACGCACAGAGATTTGATAAAAAACAGCGTTTTTGTACCACAAGTTTTGATTCATCATCTTAATTATTTCGACTCTCTTTATATTCTTGAATTGCTAATTCGATAAATACCGCCGCACTCCACCCGAAAATTGGTGCCGCAGTGGCAGGTGCTTCTCCCGTTTTGGCATTGTAGTATTCGCGTATGCCCGGCTGACTTGCAATCAAATCTAACGTTTTTGTTCTCAATTCTTTTGCTAATTCAACTTCACCAATTTTTTGTAAGGCTTCAATAAAAAAGTAATTGATGTTCGCCCACACGGGTCCACGCCACATTTTGTTTTCTGAATAGGTAGCATCATCAAAAGCAACCGTTGGTAATCCGAAACGTCCCCAAAACTTGTTTGGGTTCGTGAGATGTGCCAATATTTTTTCATTTATTTCTTTTGGTAATTTGCTTATCCAAAGCGGATACAAATTGAAAGGCGTTATCACTGGGATATGTTTTTCGTTATGCAAAGCATCAAAGATGCCTGCTTCTTCATCCCATAAATGTTCAATGATTCTTTGCGTTAATTCATCTGCTTTATTTTTCCAAAGCGTGGCTTCATCATGTTTGCCGAGTAGTTTTGCAATTTCAGCCAAGGCATTCATTTGAAGTATTAAGTAAGTATTGATATCCGGCGATTCAACCGGCATTCCAAAATCCCATAACGGACTATTATCTAAACCTGAAGAATATGGATGTGTGTATTGCACAATGCCATCGTTATCATCATCATTGTGTTTAAACCACCAAGCGTTCTCACGTTTCAATGGTTCGTAAATTTCTTTTAAAAATTCAATATCATTATCTGTTTCATAAATTTTCAATGCCGCCCACGCCATAATGGGTGGTTTGGTCACGCGTGCATGAATCGGATGATGAATCTCTGACACCACACCTTCATCAAAAATTGCATCAGGCAACATGCCATCTTCAAGTTGATTCGCTAGCATCGCACGAATTTGATTTTGTGCAAGTTTTATATCAATATGTTGAAAGGCAAGCGCATGAAGCGCACTATCCCATAACCACGCGCCAACATAAAATGCTTTGGTGGGCATCATGCTTTCATATTTCACAAAACCATTTGGGCTGACCAAATTATTCGCCATCACCCACCACGCATACGCATATTTTTCACGACGTGATTCACAAACAGGGGGAACCATATCAAACCATTTTTGCCAGCGAGTTTGGGCTTCATGTTTTGCAATAGAAAAAGGTTTTGTATTGAATGAATCATCATTGCCAATATGTAATGTCAATGCACAATCATCTTGTGACTCAATCATTAATTCAACATTCAGACCTTGCTTTTGATTTTTCATTATCTTTCCATTGCTCACTTGATAAAACGCATCACGCTTTCCATTTGACCATTTCAACGAGCGGATTTGAAAACGCATCCCGACTACGGTTTGGCTTGGTACACCAAATGACAAAGTTTTTTCATCCTGAAACACGATTTGAATCTCGCCTATGTTTGTTTCAAATCTCAACATGTCTGCTGATGAAGAAGTTTTGAAATCTAAAACATTTCCATCTTCATCAATGAACTCTAAATTTTCAATCAACGGCAGACGTTTCAAATAACTTTCAATGCCTGCTTCATAATTGATTAATCGCTCTGCCAATTTGATATATAAAGCAGGTTTATCCGCATGTTGATACACCAGTAGGCGTGAGCCTCTGTCACTAAATGGAACTTGCTTAATATCAATTTGATTTTCTAAGAGATGCAACACAGCCGCGTTCAATTAACCTTTGACCGCGCCAGCCAACATGCCGCGCACAAAATAGCGTTGTAAGGCAAAGAACACAATCATCGGCAACAACATAGAAAGGAAAGCCGAAGCAGTTAATAACTGCCAGCCTGCACCGAGGGATGTCACCATATTACTGATTTGATAGGTCATCACTGGAGTTGTGCCACCAAGGAATACCAATGCCACAAGCAAATCATTCCAAACCCACAAGAATTGGAAGATACCCAATGATGCAATTGCTGGCATGGCAAGCGGAAGCACAAGTTTATAAAAAGCCGTCCAATGGGATGCGCCATCTAAATAAGCAGATTCAAACAAGTCTCTTGGAAGCGAGCCGAGGAAGTTTCGCATCAAGTAAATTGCATACGGCATACCAAATCCAGTATGGAAGAGCCATACACCGAGGAATGTTCCATTCAAACCTAATTGAGCATACAAACGAGAGATTGGAACTAACGTCATTTGTAATGGAACCACTTGCAAGCCAACCAAGATGGCGAAGAGTAAAAAGCGTCCCTTAAAATCAAGCCAGGCAAAAGCGTAGCCTGCAAAAGCCGCGAAAAGAATCGGTAATATCGTCGCTGGAATTGTGACGAGTAAACTATTCAAAAACGCTCGCCCCATGCCGCGCGGATTCAATAAATCGCTAGCGTCACAAGCCAAATCTAATGAAGCAGTGCCAGCAGCACAATCTTGCTGATAAGTGCTAGTGCCTCGATAACCAACGAGTGCATCAATGTAATTGCTGAATGTGAAACGTGGTTGCTCATCAATGCCAGAAATGTTTCTGAGGTACACAGCAATATCTGCCGCGGCTTGCGCTTCTGGAATTTGAATATTTTGCATGTGTGGTTGACCATCAATTTCAGAGTTCAAGGCATTTAACAATTGAAGCGAACGTGGGAATTGACTTACAAGTTCTGGGTTTGTCAGGTTTGCATTTGGAAGTGCATCTCCATTTGCACCATGACATTCCGCACAGTATTGCGTGAATTCAGCAGAACCACGTGGAGGTGACATCACTGTCCACCAACCGGAAGTATTGATTGCTTGAGAAGGTCGGAGTGAAGTGACCAACAAACCAAATGTCGGCAAGACCCACACCAAAATCATAAAGATAACAATGAAGTGCGTGGGTATCTGATTGAGGATTTTGTTAATACGGTCGCGGTTCATCGCATTTCCTCCTGAGCCAGAAAACGTTTAATGTTGAAATAAATAAATGGAATAATCGCCAACACCAGCACGACTGCTACTGCCGTACCACGACCCACATTGAAGTTAATATACATTTCGGTATACATGCGGTTGGCAATTACATCTGTTCCAAAATTTCCCCCAGTCATCACATATACAATATCAAATAATTTCAAAACATTAATGACCATCGTAGTCACTACAACTGTAATGGTCGGCATAATAATTGGAACCATGATTCTCCAAAATACAGTCCATTCAGTTGCACCATCTACACGCGCGGCTTCAAGCACTTCATCCGGCACGGCTTTCAAAGCCGCCGAAAGAATCGTCATGCAAAAGCCAGTCCAAATCCATACGCCTACTACTACCAAAGCCAATGTATTAATTTGCGGAACAGATAAAAAGGCAATCGGTTGTCCACCTAATGATGTGATAATTGAATTTAGTAAACCGATTTGCACTTGTTGCGTGCCATAGTCATATACAAATTTCCAGATGATACCTGCGCCCACAAAGGAAACTGCCATTGGCATAAAGATGATGGCTTTAGCCAACGCTTCATACCTGACCCGGTCTGCTAACACCGCGAAAGCTAATCCTAAGCCGACAGTTCCGCTCACCATCAACACAATCCACTTGAGCGTATTTCCATACGAGGATTGCCAAAAAGAAGTCCAAAATGTGCTAAACGATGTCGTATCAAATTCTGCTGTTAGAGCATAACGATAATTTTCAAATACACCCCAACATGGGTTTCCTTCTACACAAGTTGTTGCGGCAGAGGCTGAGCCATCCCTATTTTTTAAACTTAAAGAAATCGTATTTATCATGGGATACACGATAAAAAAAGTCATAATCAATAAGGCGGGTAACAGATATAACCATGGTGCTAAGCCACCTTGTTTCATAATTTTTGGCACAGACTGTGAAGACATTTCAGCCTCCTTGGCAATTCCAGATTGAGGATGCTTCCTTGTTCAAGGAAGCATCCTCAAATTTATAACTTAATCAATTTACTTTAAGGCTTCGGCTTGCACTGCCGCCGCTTGGGCTAAAGCACTTGCAAGGTCAGAACCATTCACAAAGTCCACAATCGCAGTCCATTCAGCACTACCAAAACCACCAGGGATGGTATCGCCAATGTCAGGTGTGAATCCTTGTGTGGCATAGAAGGCTTCTGCTTTCTTAATTAAGGATGGGTCTGTGTAATTACCAGCCGCACCTTTGTTTGGTGAAAGGTCGAAACCAGCCGCCGCCCAATTTGCACCACCTTCTGGTGAAGAGAGGTAAGAAACAAGGGCTTGTACAGCAGGTTTATCACTAAAAGCCATCATCCAGTCTGAACCACCTTGTAAACCTTGAGCACCGGGCACAACAAAGAAGTCATAATCTGTACCGAAGACTAAATCTGGGAATTGTTTTTGAACTTCACCGCCAGCAAAACCAGATTGTTTAACCATCATGGCTTCAGCAGGGTCACTGAATGGTTTGTAAATTGCATCAAGGAATGGGGTAGAGAGAGTCCCTTGTGCGCCACCAACTGTATAGAGTGGGTCAGTTGCCCATTTGCCATACGTTTCATAGGCTTGAACGACACCGGCATCGTCATAAGGAATGGAACCGTCAATAATGCCCATTACATATTCAGGACCTTGTTGAACAAGCATAATATCTTGTAAGAAGTCTGAGCCAGTCCAACCAGTTGCATCACCAGATTCCATACCCATAGACCATGGCACATTACCATCTGCAACCATTTGTTCTACGAGTGCATCAAGTTCATCCCATGTGGTTGGAACGCTATAACCAAGTGCTTCAAAGTTTAAGGGGCTATACCAAATAATGGTTTTGATATCGGACTTAACAGGAAGACCTAACCATCTGCCATTAATTACGCCGGGGTCAATTGCGCCGGGGATGTAAGCATCTGCATTGGCGCCGAGTTCATCCATAGCAACCAATTGTTCTTGATATTGAGTCAATTGGGTAATATTCCAGAAAGCAATATCTGGTGGAGTTCCGGCTTGAACGCGAGTATCTAATAAGGCTTGGTCACGGGTTGATTCTGGGCGTAAAACAATGCCACAGGTATCAACGAGCGGTTGGAGGATTTGGTTGAGGCGTTCTTCTTCCTGACCAGACCATTGATATAACAGACTAAGTTCATCGCCGGGTTGTGTGCCCATACACATATCATCGGAAACTGGGGCTTCTTCTGTTTGAGATTCGGTTTCAGCAGGTGCTTCTGTTGCTGGGGATTGCGTGGCTGGGGTACTGCCACCACATGCTACTAAAAACAAAGAAGCAATCGTTAACAAGGCAAAAATTTGCCAGAACATCTTTTTCATTCTTCTCTCCTTGTAAGAATCTAAAGTATTTGCAATTTGCATTAAATGGGGGGACGTCAGTTTTTTCGAAGGCACCTCCTTGAGAAGTTGAAGACTGCACGAATGGACTGAATATGAAAGCGTTTTTATGAAAGCACTTTCATAAAAACAGTATAGCACATCTGATTTGAAAGTCAATACATTTTCTAAAATCAATTTTTAACTATGAGAAAAATTGCACAAATGATTATGTCGTATCGCGTTCAATTAACAACAATGGTAAGTTAATATGTTGTAAAGGTCTATCTGCTTCACTAATGCGCGCCAGTAAAATTTCGGCGGCTAATCTCCCCGATTCATCTAAATGTTGGCGCACGGTTGTTAAGTCCACATATTCTGCTGTGTCTACATCATCAAAGCCGACGATTGCTAAATCATCTGGAACTTTAATATTTAATTGTCGTGCAATTTTCATAATACCGAATGCTTGCGTATCAGACGCGGCAAAGATAGCGGTAGGCGGCTTTGGTAGATTTAATAACTCTTGCGCCGCTTGTCTTGTTTCTTTTTGCGTATACGGCGCCGACTTAACATACGCCTTCGGCAGAGATAACCCAGCCTCTTGTAAAGTTTGTTTGAATCCATTAAACCGTGAACGAACTGGATGAATCGCAAATTTTTCTGGTGGTTCAATATCACCAATAAATGCGACAGTTTTATGCCCTTTTTTAATTAAATGCTTTGCAACTAAATCTCCCCCATGTGTATCGTCAATTTGAATGCTATTGATGTCTGGATGCAGATATTCAATGAGCACTGTCCCCATGCCATTGATTGAAAGCCGTTTGGCATCTTGGTCATTAATCGCAAGCGACATGATAATTAACCCATCAATGTTTCTCATCAATGGAATAGAAGATAGATAGCCTTGTAAATGGTCCATTGAGTCAACAGGGTAGATGACCAATTCATAGTTTGCTTTTGATAATGCGGAGGCAACACCCCTTAACCTTTGTACAAATGATGGCGCAGTAAATAACGGAGTTAAGACACCAATTCGCCCAGTGCCTTGCATCGCACGTGCGCGCGCTTCCGCTTTGGGAACGAATCCCAAGCGGTCTATCGCATCCATTACTCTTTTTAGGGTTTCGGGGTTGACTTTATCAGAGGTGTTTAATACACGTGAGATGGTGGAAATACTCACGCCGGAAAGTTTGGCTACATCGTAAATTGTAGGAGTTTTTTTAGTTGGAGCCATTTTCTGAAAGCCGTATGAAAGCACTTTCAGTTTAGCACAAAAAAAATAAAAACGGAATATGGTTTATATCCACATTCCGAAAATTATTTTTTCAAAGGTAGTGGCGTATTGCCTTCGCCTTTTTTTGTCACTTCCACCCAAATGGAACTGGCTAATTCATAACCAATCAAATGGTCTTGTGGTTTCATCTGCAAACGCAATGGACCTTTGAATGGTGCACAACTAAATAAATGAAAAGGTTTGCCCGGTACCAAACCAATTTCAGCGATGTATCTTAATTTATCGGCATCATGTGTTCTTACTCGACTAATGACACAATCTGAACCTGATGGGACTCCAATCAACGCTTCATCTTTGATTTTGGGCATGATTCCGTCTTTCGAAGGAATCGGTTCTCCATGTGGGCATCTGGTGGGGTGACCAGCCAATTCATCTATTCTATCTTCGAGTTCGTCATTTACACCACGTTCAAATACATCAGATAGTTCGTGAGCAGACGCCCAATCGTATTTCATCACTTTGACTAAGAAAACTTCCGTCAAACGATGACGACGTAATGAAGGCATGGCGATTTTTTCGCCAGACTGTGTCAGCCTGACTCCTTTGTAGGGTTCGTGTACCAAGTATCCACTTTTGTTGAGGCGTTTTATCATCGTAGAAATGGCTTGAGCTGAAGCATCCACATGAGAACTTAAAAGGGAAAGCGGAACCTGTTCGTGGTCTTGTTGCAAACGATAAATTTCAGCAGCATAGCGCTGCATGGCTGGGCTTACTGTCATAAAACTTTCTAGACTCCAAAAAGTTTCAACTAGGTTGAAAACCTTTTCATGATTAATATAAATAAAATTTAATACAAATATCTAGATTATCTCTAGCGGCGAAATTATACTACGCGCTGTGAACAATACAGACCTATTTTGAGATTGTCTGTTTTTTGCAAACTATATTATTTTCAAGGAGTTTGAAGATGTTTGGTAAGCGTACGTTTTTTGTTTTGATTCTTGTGATGACAATCATCATAAGTGCGTGTGGCGGAGCAACATCAGTTTCCACAGCAGAACCAGCCTCAACCGAAGAAGTTGAAGCGTCGGATAAATTAGTTGTATATTCTGGGCGTAGTGAAAGCCTTGTTGGTCCAATCATTGCTCAGTTTAGTGAAGCCACTGGAATCGAAGTTGAAGTTCGTTATGGAAGCACTGCTGAAATTGCGGCTACTTTGCTTGAAGAAGGTGCAAATTCTCCGGCGGATGTATTTTTTGCTCAAGACCCCGGCGGATTGGGTGCAGTGACAAAAGAAGGTTTATTTGCTCCATTGCCAGAAGAGACTTTGGCGAAAGTGCCGGCTGAGTTTCGCTCACCGGATGGTTTGTGGGTAGGTGTTTCTGCGCGTGCTCGTGTGGTTGTCTACAATACTGAGTTAGTTCAGCCTGCTGAATTACCAGAAGATATTTGGGATTTCACTGACCCGAAATGGAATAATAAAATTGGTTGGGCTCCGAGCAATGGTTCATTCTTAGCGATGGTGACTGCCATGCGCGTAGTGTGGGGTGAAGAACGCACGCTTGAATGGTTACAAGGGATTCAAGCCAATAACCCGAAAGTTTTTGAAGGCAATGCACCGATTGTTGAAGCAGTTGGTAATGGTGAAGTTGAAGTTGGGTTTGTCAATCATTATTATTTGTATCGCTTCTTAACAGAACAAGGCGAAGATTTTGGTGCGCGCAATTACTTCTTGCCGGGTGGTGGTCCAGGCTCGTTGGTGATGGTTGCCGGTACAGGTCGTTTAGCAAATGGTCAAAATGAAGCCAATGCATTAAAATTTATTGACTTCATGCTCTCTACCGTAGCGCAACAATATTTTGCTAGCACTACTTATGAGTATGCACTAACCGAAGGTGTAAATTTGCAACGTGAATTAACTCCGTTAGCAGAACTTAATCGTCTTGAAATTGATATGGTAGATTTAGATGATTTAGCCGGTACAACTCAATTGTTACAAGAGGCTGGCTTGTTACCATAAACAAAAGGAACTTAACATACAAGCAACACAAGTGAAATCAGGGAGACGGAATATCCGTCTCCCTTTCCAACTCCAAGGAATGACGCCAATTTTATGGGGATTTTCTATTTTGGTTGTTATTGCGATTCTTCTTCCGATTACATATCTCATTATCAGAGTGATGGGCGCAGGCAGTGACGCTTGGCAAGGCTTACTACGTCCACAAATGTTTGAGACTATTGCTCGAACTGCATGGCTTGCTATTGCTGTAACAACTGTCTCTGCTTTTATTGCTGTTCCAATCGCTTGGCTGACCGTTCGTACAGATTTGCCGTTCAGAAAAATGTGGGCAATTTTGACTCCATTGCCGTTGGTGATTCCCAGTTATGTTGGTGGATACTTATTCGCCTCTGCCTTCGGACCGCGAGGCTTGTTGCAACAACTGTTAGAAACTCTTTTCGGGGTGACACGCTTACCGGAAATTTACGGTTTTCCGGGAGCAATGCTTGTGCTTACATTACTCAGTTATCCTTATATCTTATTAAGTACACGCGCGGCATTAAGCAAATTAGATCCTTCACTAGAAGAAGCCTCACGTAGTTTAGGCTATGGAAACTGGAGCACGTTTTGGCGGGTTACATTGCCATTGTTACGTCCAGCCTTAGGTGCAGGGAGTTTGCTCGTTGCTTTATATGTCTTACGCGATTTTGGCGTGGTTGCAATTATGCGTTATAGCACCTTTACACGCGCTATTTATGTTTCATACACTTCTTTTGACCGTTCCCAAGCCGCCTTACTTTCTCTCGTTGTCGTTTTGGTTACATTGGTATTCTTATTCATAGAAACGCGCACGTTAAGCCGTACAAAATATTTTCAAATCGGAACAGGTCAGGCTCGCCCACCAGCATTGATTCAATTAGGGTATTGGCGTTTGCCAGCCTTATTATTTTGTGTAACCGTTGTATTTGCTAGCCTTATTCTTCCATCAGGTTTATTGATATATTGGCTTATTCGTGGATTACGCGCCGGAGAAGTCATTCCATCATTAGGGTTGATTGCGTGGAATTCAATTTCAGCTTCAGCGATTGGTGCAATTGTTATCTTACTTGCCGCAATTCCTGTCGTGATTTTAATTGTACGTCGCCCAAATAAAGCCACACTTTTACTACACCGCATCACATACTCAACTTTTGCATTACCGGGCGTTGTGATTGCCTTAGCTTTGGTATTTTTTGGAGCCAACCATGCGCCGTGGCTGTATCAAACATTCCCAATGTTATTACTTGCATATGGGATTTTATTCCTGCCTCAAGCGATGGGAGCAGTTCGAACGACATTGCTACAAATATCCCCGAATGTAGAAGAAGCGGCTCGTAGTCTCGGACGTCATCCTGTTCAGGTTTTCTTCAGCGTTACCTTGCCGTTATTAAAGTCTGGTTTAATTGCAGGTGCAAGTTTAGTCTTTTTGACAATCATGAAAGAATTGCCAGCCACATTGATATTAGCTCCGATTGGATTTAAAACATTAGCCACAAGTATCTGGTCGGCAGTATCCGAAGCGTTTTTTGCGCAAGCCGCCGCGCCGGCATTGTTAATTGTATTGATGTCCTCTTTGCCAATGGCATACTTTATCTTAAATGAAAAGAATGTTGAATGATGACAGATTCGATTGCAGTCCACTGTGAAAATTTAATAAAACGATATAACGATACCCAAGCGGTGAATCAAATCAGTTTGGATGTAAAGACCGGCGAAATTTTGGCATTGTTGGGTCCAAGCGGTTGCGGAAAGACAACCACATTACGACTCATTGCTGGTTTTGAAAAACCTGATTCAGGCAGAATCATTATTGGCGAGCGCGTCGTTGCAGATTCTATAACATTCGTTCCGCCAGAAAAACGCGGCATTGGCATGGTGTTTCAAGACCATGCTTTATTTCCACATTTAACTGTATTTGATAACGTCGCATTTGGTTTGCGCGGAAAAACAAAAACTGAAATTCGTTCTATTGTTGGCGAAATGCTTCACATGGTAGGCTTGCTTTCATTTTCAAAACGCTATCCACATGAATTATCGGGCGGAGAACGTCAACGTGTGGCGTTGGCGCGTGCCTTAGCACCCAAACCAGTTTTGGTGTTAATGGATGAACCGTTTAGCAGTCTCGATGCAGATTTGAGAACAGAAGTCCGCGAACATGTGCGCCGAATTTTGAAAACGATTCAAGCCACAGTTGTTTTCGTCACACACGACCAAGAAGAAGCGTTGTACATGGGCGATAGACTCGCAGTCTTGCAAAAAGGTCACTTAGAGCAAATTGGCACGCCAGAAGAAATCTTTCACGAATCAACAACAAGGTTTGTGGCTGAATTTATAGGTGATAGTGATTTTCTAAAAGGCAAAATTGTTAAAGGCGGCATTCAAACCGAAATTGGATTAATCAAACAACTTGTAGATTTGCCACTCGCCACCCAAGTTGAAATCGCGCTTCGACCCGATGATATAGATTTTCAGATTGATGGAAGCGGAAATAGTTTAATCATCGAACGCTTCTTTCGCGGAGCGTTCAACCTGTATCGCTTACGTTTAGACTCTGGTCAAATCCTACACGCCTTTACTGAACACACTCGTATTCTTCCAGTCGGTGCGCGTGTGCAAGCACATGTCAATACAGACCATTCGTTAAATATTTTTTCTGCTTAAATTCATCAACCACGTTGAAAACTGACATCATTGAGGATTAATTCAAAGTTTATATTGATTACTAGATTTATATAGATTTGAAGCATATACTCCGCCCATTCTATTAATGGAGAGTAAAACAATATGTTTCAAACCTCAGTAAATCTCAGTCCAGATATGACCGCTGAAGAACGAGTACAAGCCATTCGTGAGGCATACAATCAAGACCGCTCACAAATGACCTTGATGTTGGCTCATCAATTACGAATTCAAGAAGTTGAAATTTTACGCGCCTTACAAGGTGACACTGCTTACGAACTCGATTCATCTCGTTGGGAAGAAATCATCCGTGCTTTTGAATCACTTGGCGATGTAACCGTGATTGTTTCCAATGGTGCCACCACTATCGAAGTCACTGGTCAATTTGGAAAATTCTTCAACAAAGATGGCTTCTTAAACATTCGCACTGATTCGTTAGATATGCACATTCGTGGTTGGGAATTGGCTTCCGTGTTTGCTTTCAAAAAACCAAGCCACTTAGACAAACACGAATCGTTATCTTTCCAGTTTTACGATAAACGCGGAAATTCCGCTTTCAAAGTGTTCCTCAATTTTGGTGGCGTGGCGCCTTCTGCTGAATTGCAACAAAAATATACTGAATTTATTGAAACTTTTAAAAAGCCAGGATAACATTTTCAGATTCTGCTCATAATTCTCTAGTCAAAAACTATATAAAACTACATTGACCTGTTCGTGTTTGAAATTAAAATCACAAGCGAACTTAATTCAACACGCAAACTGTTTACTGATTACTGACCACTGAATCCTAATACTGGTAAAAACTATGTTCATAAAACGTCTCCAAATCGCCCTCATCCACACAGCTGTCGCCATGACACTTGTTCCCATCAACAGCACATTAAATCGTGTCATGATTTTTGATTTAGGAATTTCAAAAACATTATTCACTTTACTCGCGATTTTCCCCTATCTACTTGCACCCATTCAAGTTGCCATCGGCTCATTCTCAGACCGTAACCCCATCTTCGGGTATCGCCGCACACCATATATTCTAGTAGGCTTAATTCTTTGTGTTATCGGTGTAGTGGTTTCGCCACAAGTTGCCATCCTCATTCATGATAATTTCACAGTCGGCATTATCGTCGGCATTCTCGCATTCGGTGCATGGGGTATGGGCTACAACTTATCAGCCGTTTCCTATTTTTCACTCGCCACCGAAATCTCAGGTCAAAAAGGACGTGGCGCCACAATTGCGACGATGTTCTTTGTGATGGTCTTCGGTTTGATTGCGACTGGAATCACATTGAGTCGTTTAGTCCCAGAATATGATCCTGATACCTTATCGCGGGCATTTATCATCGTCGCCGCTTCTGCTCTGATTTTAGGCTTGCTCGGCATTTTCAAACTTGAGCCTCACGCCAGCATTTCCCCTGCGGCAAAGTCTGAGTCATATACCACCAAAGAAATGGTCTCTGCCATCACTGCCAACCCAGTTGCCAAAATATTTTTCATTTACTTATTGCTCTTACTCGCCGCCATATTGAGCCAAGATGTTTTACTCGAACCATTCGGCGCACAAGCCTTTGGCATGAGTTTAGAACAAACTTCGCGTATTGTTTCCATTAGCAGTACATTCACATTAATTGCTTTTGTAGTTGCTGGTTTCATGGAAGGGCGTGTGCAGAAAAAAGTGATTGCACAAATCGGCAACATTGGCGCATTGACAGGTTTTATCATTATTATCATCAGCGGATTACTGCAAAGCCTTTCAGCATTTTATGTTGGCATTATTTTGTTAGGCTTCGGCACAGGGATATCTACCGTAGCAAACTTATCTTTGATGTTTGAATTAACTGTCCCAGAAAAAGTTGGCTTATATATAGGCGCATGGGGCTTTTCAAATGGACTTTCGCGCCTGACCGGTTTGCTTATGGCGGGTGTCGTTGCGGATGTAGCAACATATTTCACTGGTAGTGCATTAAATGGGTATTTGGTGGTATTTGGCATTGAAGCCTTGTTATTGTTAATCGCCGCAGTTTTGTTAACACGTATTGATGTTGCTAAATTCAAAAAACAAGTGGAAGAACCATCATTTACAGATAAAATAGCTATGACGGCTGAATAAATTTTTTTGTAAATAGTGAGACACAATGAACGAATGGCTTTCTTTAAGTGATGCGGCAGATATGCTGGGAGTTCATCCTAGCACGGTAAGGCTTTGGTCTGATAAAGGGATTTTGCCGGTGCATAAAACACAGGGTGGGCATCGCAGGTATAGGCGTAATGAAATATCGCTGTGGGCAGAATCAAGTTTCCCCTCAAGGTTTGATGCGAATCAAATCATGCAAGAAATTATGCGCAGTTTGCGAATCCAAATTTCAGAAGGAAGTTTGGAAGCCGAATCTTGGTATCAAAAATTAGATGAAGAGGCGCGTGCGCAATATCGTTTGAGTGGGCGTTCTATTTTTCATGGGTTGATGAATTATTTATCCAGTGAAGGGGAAGATGCGGCGACGGAAGCATACGCGATTGGGTATGAATACGCTTCACGTGCCAGACGCTACAACTTGAGTTATGTGGACGCGACGTGTGCCTTTTTATTTTTTCGTAACATTTTGGTTGAAGCAGTAATAAAAACTTGTAGTGAAGCCAAAATGCCAATGATGCAAACTTCGCAGATGTATGCCAAGATGCACACATTTACAGATGGTATTTTAGTGAGTCTGTTACAAACGTATGAAACCTTGGGGAATGCTGGTCGGTAACTGAAAATATTAACTGCATAAAAATCATACCTGCGTTGCTTGCGTCATCATTCTGGCTGGTTTATACTTGCGGATATGCCAATCCCTGAACAAATTGGACGTTACATTATCAAAACAGAACTCGGACGCGGAGGTATGGCAACGGTCTATCGTGCATACGACCCTAGTTTCGACCGTGAAGTGGCACTTAAGATTTTGCCACGCGAAATGTTACATGACCCGCAATTTCGTGCCCGTTTTGAAAGAGAAATTAAGTTAGTTGCTTCGTTAGAACACCCGGCAATTGTGCCTGTGTATGATGTGGGAGATATTGAAGGTCAGCCATTTTATGTAATGCGTTATATGACGGGTGGTTCACTTTCTGATTTAATTGCGAAAGGCAAGTTCACTACTCAAGAAACAGCCGTTATTATCGGAAAAGTTGCACAAGGGTTAGCACATGCGCACCGTAAGAACATTATCCACCGTGATTTGAAACCCGATAACATTTTGTTCGATGAAAACGGTAGCCCGTTTATTTCGGACTTTGGCATTGCCAAACTTGCTGAATCAGGTAGCAACTTGACCGGAAGCGGTGTGATTGGTACGCCTGCATATATGAGTCCAGAGCAAGCGCAAGGCAAAGACATTGACTCACGCAGTGACGTTTATGGTTTGGGTGTGATTATTTATCAAATGCTGACGGGTCATCAACCTTACAGTGCTGATACTCCGATGGGTGTGGTAGTTAAACACATCACCGAACCTGTGCCAGAAATTCTAAAAGACATGCCCGAACTGCCACCCGAAGTAGATGAATTAATCAAAACGGCAATGGCAAAAGATAAAAATCGTCGTTATGAAAATACCATTGAGCTTGCAAAAGCATTAAACAAAATTGCATTTGGTGAAGAAGGTAACTTAACTTTTAACACCAACAGTGGAGTTACATCTCGTCTTAATTCTAATAACAATACGGTTGCTCCATCTAAAAACCGCACAGGCTTAATTGTTGTTGGCGTTGTTTTAGCCGTTGCATTGATTGGCTTTTTCTTAATCCGCAATCAACTCATGCCACCCGAGCCAGTCGTCACTGCGACTATTGTAGAAACACAACCTACATTAACAACTGTGCCGATTACTGAAACATCAGCACCTGTATTTGCGCCTGCTTGTTCTGCTGATGTAACTTTTCCTGTGCCAGAAGTACGTCTAACAGACAATCGCTGTTTGCAAAGAAGGGCTTACGCTTTATTTGCAATTCCACTTGATACAACTTTTGAAGCCCTCAATCCTGAAGCCACATGCAAAGTAGAATCAACCAGTGGAACTAGACAAGTTGTTTCTTGTAGCGGACCCAATTTTCTTGAATTAGACTTTAAAGTTTGTCAACCACCTCCATTGACAAACACAGAATTGAATCAATGCTCCACAGACTCAACATTTGATTCAGCCAATCAATGTTGTGTAGCAATTCCACCGCAAGATGCGGGTTGTGTCATAACCGAAGTGCAAATGCGGGGCTGCGAGTAAAAAAACAATAAAACCACAAACGCGGATTCAAAAGAATCCGCGTTTTATTTTCAAAACAGAATGATACAATAACCAAATGGGAACTTTGTATCTCGTGGCAACCCCAATTGGCAACCTTGAAGATATGAATCCGCGTGGCGTGCGAATTTTGTATGAGGCACTTCTGATTGCCGCTGAAGATACCCGCCACACAAAAATTTTGCTCGACCATTTCAAAATCAAAACCGCATACACCAGTTATTTTGAACACAACAAAATCAACAAACTGGATTTAATCCTCGATACACTTTCACAAGGCGATGTTGCTTTGGTCTCTGATGCAGGCACACCGGCGATTAATGACCCCGGCTACGAACTCGTGAAAGCCGCGCTCGCCTCAGGCTTTGACGTTCGACCTGTTCCCGGACCCTCAGCACCGATCTCCGCTTTGACCGTCTCCGGCTTACCGACAGATTCATTTTTATATCTCGGTTATCTTCCACATAAAAAAAGTGAAAGAAAAAAATCTCTTTCAGAAATTTCTGAACAACCTTACACATTGATTTTTCTAGAATCTCCACATCGTTTAATAGATTCACTTGCAGATATTCAAGAAACATTAGGCAATCGTCAAATTTGCATTGCGCGTGAGATGACCAAAATGTACGAAGAATATTTTCGTGGAAGTGTAAGTGATGGGATTAAATATTTTGAATCCAAAGAACCACGTGGGGAATTTACACTCGTTATTGAAGGAAAGAAGAAAGAAGAAGTAGAAAAGTGGACGGAAGAAGAACTACTGAAAGCGATTAAGAAAGAATTGAAGAAAGATAAATCCGCAAAAGAGATTTCAGTTGAGTTGGCTGAATCTAGTGGTTGGAATAAGAAAGAAATTTATAATTTAATTAACTCAATAAAATGAAAAAACTACCCAAACGTCCTATTTCACATATTCTAGAAGAAGATTCCTTAAAATTTGTTAAGCGTACTTTTCCTAAAGAATGGATTGTTGAAGAAATAAAAAATGATTACGGTGTTGACCTTGAACTAGAAATAGTTGAAAATGAA
>ERZ761602.671-NODE-671-length-70395-cov-6.792394_pt1 | contig 70395 bp, 68 predicted proteins | sample MGYA00512165_ERZ761602 | MGnify/ENA primary metagenome ERZ761602 (study PRJEB28899, sample SAMN02445085) | bioreactor sludge metagenome | biome: EBPR sludge; isolation source: Thorneside wastewater treatment plant | place: Australia: Brisbane, Thorneside Wastewater...
GCCGCCTGCGGTTCGCAGGAAGCCGAGCAGGCCCCCGCGAGCCCCGAGCCCGAAGCGCCGTCGAGCGAATGGGTCGCCGAAAATCCGACCGAGCCGGCCGTTCCGGTCGATCTGCCGACCACGGCGATGACCAACGCCCCCGCCAGCGAAGCGGCTCCGGCGGCGAAGTAGCGCCAGCCTAACGCCGGGCGCGCAGGGCCATGGCCGGCAACAGCGCGAACAGCGCCTGTCCAGCCAGGCCCAGCGCTCCGGCCGGGCGGGTCAGGCCGGCGGCCCAGTCGGCCGGGGTCTGTCCGGCCAGGGTCATGGCCAGCGCCAGCTCGGCCAGCAGCAGCAGGGCGAAGGCGATCAGGCCGATGGCCAGCGCCGCGCCGGTGGCCGTGATGGCGTAGCGGCGCACCACCCGGCGGGCGAGCAGCCAGCTGGCCGGCAGCATCACCGGCAGCTCTGCCGCGACCGCCGCGAGATCGCCCAGCATCGGCGCCAGCCACAGCGTGCGGACCGTGCCCAGCACGAAGCCGAGCGCGAAGACCGGGAGGAAATAGGCCAGGGCCGGGCGCAGCAGCGCCACGGCTCAGGCCAGCCAGGTGCTGGGGTTGGGCATCGGCTCACGCTTTTGCGCGCGGATCAGCGAGAGCACGCAGCGCACCACCATCAGGGCCATGGTGCCCAGCAGGATGAAGGCCCCGACCACCAGGATCAGGGTCAGGAAACCGATGATCGATCCGGCCAGGCCAATCCAGAAGGTGTTGATCAGGTATTGGTAGTGCGAAGCCTCCCACGGATCGCGTCCGGCCTCGCCCTTCCAGACATAGGCCAGCACCAGGCCGACCAGCGAAGTGATGCCGAGCAGGAACGAGCTGAGGTAAAGCAGCGAAACGATCGTCGGATAGTTGAAATCGAACCCGCCCTGCGGCTGGCCCGAAGGCGTGGGCGGCGGGGTCGGTCCCGGGTTGGGGTTCGGGGTCATCGACGGCGGCGGACCGCTGAGATCGGTTTCGGACATGGTGCTTCCCCTCGGCCCCGCAAAAGGCGCGGCCCTGCGGGCGCATCATGCCCGAGCGGGGCGCAAGGTCAATGCCGCGTTAGTGCCCCCAGGGCGCGGGCGGGGCGGGGACGGGGCGGGTCAGATCGAACTCCACCCGGAACAGCCGGGCGTTGGGTGGCTGGCGGGTCAGCTGATAGGCAAAGCGGCCCTCGCCAACTTCCACCCGCCAGACATTGGTGATCGAAACCGTGCGCCCCTCGGCCTTGAACATGGCAATGCTCTCCGCATCGACCGGGAAGTCCTGCGCGGCGGCAGTCCCCGCGCTGGCGGTATCGCCGCCGTAGAGCGTCATGGAGTCGGGCTTGCCGTCCTCGTGCCGGTGATCGTGCTTCAGCCGCAGACCGGCGGGCGTGCGGGTGATCAGCCAGGTGCGGCTGCGGTCCCAGCTGCCATCGGCGCGCTGGACGTGGAACGGCACGGCGATCCGGCTGGCGGAGCATTCGCGCAAATGCATCACCATGGCCGCGCCGCGCATGTCGGCATCGGGCGCCTCGTTGCTGACCAGCCGCCCGGCATAGGCCCTGCCGCAATGGCGCGACAGTTCCTGCCAGAAGGCATCCTGCGGGCTGGCGGCGGGCGTGGTGGCGCAGCCGGCCAGAGCCAGCGCGGCGAGGGCGGAAAGCAGATGCAGAGGCTTCATCCGCCGCACCGTGGCAGGGCGGCGGATGGGTGGCAAGATCAGCTGGCCAGTTTGAGCTGATCCCGCTGCGGCAATGCGGCCTTGGGCTGATCGAGCCAGATCCCGCGCGTGTCATAGACCGCCTTGGCCATGCGTTCGGCCAGCGGCACGGCCTTGAAGGCATCGTGATCGACCAGCACGATCAGCACGCCGCAGCTTTCCAGCGCGGTATCGATGTCGATCAGTTCGGCTTCCGTGCCCTCGAACTCGCGCGGCAGTTCGGTGGCATAGGGTTCCACCACCTTGATCCGGCTGCCGTACTTGCGGGCCAGCCGCGCCGCGACCGCGCGGGCCGGGCTTTCGCGGAAATCGTCGATGTTGGCCTTGAAGGCCAGGCCCAGGCAGGCAACCGTCTGGCCGGGGCTGGCCTCGATCAGCGCTTCTGCGCGGGCGATCACGTGGTGGATCTTGCCGTCGTTCACGCCGCGGGCGGTGCGGATCAGCGGGGTTTCCTCCGGCGCGCCGTGGACGATGAACCAGGGGTCGACCGCGATGCAGTGGCCGCCCACGCCCGGACCCGGCTGCAGGATGTTGACGCGCGGGTGGCGGTTGGCCAGCCGGATCACTTCCCACACGTCCAGCCCCATCCGGTCGGCAACGATGCTCAGTTCGTTGGCGAAGGCGATGTTGACGTCGCGGTAGGCGTTTTCGACCAGCTTGGTCATTTCCGCGCTGCGGCTGTCGGTCACCACGCAGGTCCCGCGCACGAACAGCTTGTAGAAGCTCAGCGCCTTGCGCGCGCAGCGCGGGGTGATGCCGCCGATCGAGCGGTCGTTGTTGGTCAGTTCCTCCAGGATGCGGCCGGGCAGGACGCGTTCCGGGCAATAGGAGATGGCGATGTCCGGCGTCTCGGTGGTCAGGCCGGGACACTTCAGGTCCGGGCGGCGGGCGGCGATCAGGTCGCGCAGCGCTTCGGTCGTGCCGACCGGCGAGGTCGATTCCAGGATCACGCAGTCGCCGGCCTTGAGCACCTTGGCAACCGCTTCACCGGCGGCGAGGACATAGGAAATGTCCGGCGCGTGATTGGCATCGAACGGCGTCGGCACGGCGATGATGAAGACATCGGCCGGGGCCATCTCGGTCGAGGCCTTGAGCAGGCCGCGCGCCACCACGCCCTGGACCAGCCCGTCGAGATCGACTTCCTCGATATGGATTTCGCCGCGGTTGATCGTGTCGACCACGCTCTGCGTCACGTCGACGCCGTGAACCCTGCAACCCGCGCGGGCCACGACCGCGGCGGTCGGCAGCCCGATATATCCAAGACCTACAACGCAAACGTCCGGCTTAGTGTCCGATTTCATTACCCAGCAGCTCCACGATCCGGCGCGCGGAGTTCCCGTCCCCGAAGGGATTGTGGGCCCGGGCCATGCTTTCGTAAGCGGCCTTATCGTCGAGAAGGTTGAACAATTCGGTAACGATAACCGATGTTTCGGTGCCGACCAGCTTCGCGGTTCCGGCCGCGACGCCTTCGGGGCGCTCGGTCGTCTCGCGCATCACCAGCACCGGCTTGCCCAGGGCGGGCGCTTCTTCCTGCACCCCGCCGCTGTCGGTCAGCATGATTTCGGCGATGGAAAGCAGGTGGGCGAAGTGCGGATAGTCGAGCGGTTCGATCAGCGCGACATTGTCCAGCCCGTCGAGCGCCGCGCCCATCACCTTGCGGACATTGGGGTTGAGGTGGACCGGGAAGATCACCGCCACGTCTGGCCGCGCGGCGATCTGGCGGATCGCTTCGGCAATCGCCTCCATCCCGCCGCCGAAATTCTCGCGCCGGTGGCTGGTGACGCCGATGATCCGCTTGCCGGCGAACCGGGCCTTGAGATCGTCGAGCCCGCTGGCGAGCGAGGGATCGGCCGCGATCCGTTGGCCGACCCAGTGCAGCGCGTCGATCACCGTGTTGCCGGTCACGTGGACGCGGGCGGGATCGACCTGTTCGGCAATGAGCGCGCCCGCCGAAACCTCGGTCGGGGCGAAGTGCAGGCTGGCGATGGTGCCGATGATCTTGCGGTTCACCTCCTCCGGCCAGGGGTGATAGATGTTGCCGCTGCGCAGGCCGGCCTCGACATGGTCGACCGGGATCTGGCGGTAATAGGCGGCCAGCGCCCCGGCCATCGCCGTGGCCGTATCGCCCTGCACGATCACCCGGGCGGGTTTCACTTCGTCCATCACCCGGCCCAGCCCGGTCAGCAGCGCGGCGGTCAGGCTGTCGAGCGTCTGATCGGGCTTCATTAGGTCCAGATCGTGATCGGGGGTCAGCCCGGCGATTTCCAGCACCTGGTCCAGCATCTGGCGGTGCTGGGCCGATACGCAGACCACGGGAGTGAAGCGCGGATCGTCGCGCAGCGCGGCGACGACGGGGAACAGCTTGATCGCTTCGGGGCGGGTGCCGAACACGACGAGGATCTTGGCAGGCTCAGTCATGCGATTTCCCCTAACGCCTGAGTGTTAACCATGAAATAAGAGCGGTCGGCCTAGGAGCGATCCATGCGTGTGCTTGTTACCGGCGCGGCCGGGTTCATCGGATATGCCCTTGCCCAGCATCTGCTGGCGCGCGGCGACGTGGTCGTGGGTGTCGACAACCTCAACGATTATTACCAGGTCAGCCTGAAGCGCGACCGGCTGGCGGCGCTGGCCGGGGCCGGGGGCAACCGGTTCACGTTCCACCACCTCGATTTCTCGGACATGGCCGCGCTTGATGCAGCATTGGCGGGCCAGCCGATCGACCGGATCGTCCACCTCGGCGCCCAGGCCGGGGTGCGCTACAGCCTGGAAAACCCACAGGCCTATGTGCAGTCCAATCTGGCCGGGCACGTCAACCTGCTCGAACTGGCGCGGCACCGGCAGGTGGAGCACATGGTCTATGCCAGCTCCAGCTCGGTCTATGGCGGCAATGCCAAGCTGCCCTTTGCGGTGGAGGACCGGACCGACCACCCGGTCTCGCTCTATGCCGCGACCAAGCGTGCGGACGAGCTGATGAGCGAAACCTACGCCCACCTGTTCCGCCTGCCGCTGACCGGCCTCAGGTTCTTCACCGTCTATGGCCCGTGGGGCCGGCCGGACATGATGATGTGGAAGTTCACCCAGGCGATCCTGGCGGGAGCGCCGATCCCGGTGTTCAACCACGGCGATATGTACCGCGATTTCACCTATATCGACGACATCATCGCCGGGGTAGTGGCCTGCCTCGATCATCCGCCCGCCGATGACGGTGCGCAAAAGGCCGGGGGCAGCGTCAAGCCGCATGCGCTCTACAACATCGGCAACAGTCGCTCCGAGCCGCTGATGAAAGTGATCGGACTGCTGGAAGTAGCCTGCGGGCGGAAGGCCGAGCTGGACATGCTGCCGATGCAGCCGGGCGACGTCCACAAGACCTATGCCGACATCAGCGCGATATCCCGCGAGCTGGGCTATGCGCCGACGACCGCGATCGAGGAAGGTGTCCCCAGCTTTGTGCGCTGGTACCGGGAATACCACCGCATCTGAACCCTTGCCCTGCGGCGCGGGGCGGGCCATGCTGGCGGGCATGAACCGCACGCTTGCTCTTGCCATCGCCGGCGCCGCCGTACTGGCCGCTGCCCCCGCCAACGCAGACTGGGAAAAGACCCGCTGGGGCGATCCGGTCGAAAAGGTCGTGGCCAAGGCAGGCCCCGGGGCGGAGCCCTTTGCCGGAACCGAAAAGCAGCGCGTGTTCGAACAGGATTACCGCGCCCGCCGCCGCGGTGAGATGAACGGCGTGGCGGTGGAATGGCAGTTCTTCTTCAATGCCGGGGGCGGCCTCAGCGTGGTGAAGATCGTGCCGCAGGATACGGCCAACTGCCCGGCCTTCCTGGCCATGATCCGCGGCACTCTGGCCCAGCCGGCGGACACCCGGGTCCAGAAGCTCGGCAATCTTGAGCTGAAGACCGAAATCCATGCCGACAAGCGCAAGAACCTCGCCATGATGGTGCTGGATGCCTCGACCCCGTCGAAGTCGACCCAGCTGTGCCACATCACCTATCAGTCCTATGGCGATGGCAAGCCGGGCCTGCGGAAGTAAGCGGGACAAACCATGGCGATTCTTTCTGACAAGTGGATCCGCAACGAGGCGCGCCTTGGCGGGATGATCGAGCCCTTCGTCGAGCATCAGAAGCGCGAGGGGTGCATTTCCTATGGCCTGTCCAGCTACGGCTATGACGCGCGGGTGGCGGACGAGTTCAAGATCTTCACCAACGTCCATTCGGCGGTGGTCGATCCCAAGAACTTTTCCGATGACAGCTTCGTCGATGTGAAGACCGATTGCTGCATCATCCCGCCCAACAGCTTTGCCCTGGCCCGGACGGTCGAATATTTCCGCATCCCGCGCGATGTGCTGGTGATCTGCCTGGGCAAGAGCACCTATGCCCGCTGCGGCATCATCGTGAACGTCACCCCGCTGGAGCCGGAATGGGAAGGCCACGTGACGCTGGAATTTTCCAACACCACGCCGCTTCCGGCCAAGATCTATGCCAACGAAGGCGCCTGCCAGTTCCTGTTCCTCAAGGGCGATCAGCCGTGCGAGACCAGCTATGCCGACCGCAGCGGCAAGTACATGGGCCAGCGCGGGGTGACCCTGCCCAAGCTTTGAGGGAGTAGGACGGATGGAAGCGCCCTTGTTCGATCAGTGGCGCGCCCGCTCGCCACATTACGACGACAGCCACGAGGCGGTCTGCGACACTGTCCGCGCCTTTGTGGCCAAGGAAATCACCCCCAACGTCGACAAGTGGGAAGCCGCCGGGCAGCTGCCGCGCGACTTGCACCGCAAGGCGGCTGAGGCCGGCATCATCGGCCTCAATTACCCGGAGGAATTCGGCGGCACCGGCAATGCCTTCACCCTGTTCCACTCCCTGGTCCAGACCGAGGAACTGGCCCGGCCCGGTGCTGGCGGGATCTGCGCCTCGCTGATGACCCACGGGATCGGCCTGCCGCCGATCCTCGCCATGGGCAGCCCGGAACTGCAGCGCCGGATCGCCCCGGCGGTGCTGGCGGGTGAGAAACTGATCTGCCTGGGGATTACCGAACCGGGCGGGGGGTCCGACGTGGCGCAGCTGCGCACCAAGGCGGAACGCAAGGGCGCCAGCTATATCGTCAACGGCGAGAAGACCTACATCACCACCGGCATGCGGGCCGATTACATCACCCTGGCGGTCCGCACCGGCGGACCCGGCTTTGGCGGGATTTCGCTGCTGCTGGTGGAACTGGACCGCCCCGGGGTTACCCGGACGGCGCTGGCCAAGATGGGCTGGCACGCCAGCGATACGGCGACGATCCATTTCGACAATGTCGAAGTGCCGGCGGAAAACCTGATCGGGCCGGAGAACGGCGGATTTGCCGGGATCATGCGCAATTTCAACGGCGAGCGGCTGGGGATGAGCCAGCAGGCCGTGGCCTTTGCCCGGATCTGCTATGAGGACGCGCTCGACTGGGCGCGGCAACGGGAAACCTTCGGCAAGCCGCTGATCACCAACCAGGTGATCCGTCACAAGCTGGCCGACATGGTGCGCCGGATCCAGGCCAGCCAGGCCTGGATCGACCACTGCGCCTGGACCGTGCTGAACGACTGCGCCTTTCCCGGCGACTTTGCCCTGCTGAAAGTGCAGGCGACCCAGACCATGGAATTCTGCGCCCGCGAAGCCTGCCAGATCCTGGGCGGGGCCAGCTTTATGCGCGGCGGCCGGGTGGAACGGATCTACCGCGAAGTCCGCGTGATGGCGATCGGCGGCGGCAGCGAGGAGATCATGTTCGATCTGGCCAGCCGGCAGTACCGGTTCTGATTTCATCTGCTGTTTTGGCGCGGCCAGAACTGAGCGGGCCGGTCTTGCCCGCGCGTAAGCGGATCAAACCTCAACCTTCCGTAACGTCCGCCGAAACCCGTTTTACATTGCCACCGGATTGTGGCCTTCTGGCCCCAATCCCGCCGCCAGATTCGGGACCTGAGGAGAGTTTGACATGACTGCCAAGGCAGACCGCCCCTATGACATCGTCGTCTATGGCGCGACCGGGTACACCGGCCGCCTGGTGGCTGAATACCTGGCCCACCATTACCAGGGCAAAGGTCCGAAGTGGGCCATGGCCGGGCGCAGCGCGGACAAGCTGGCCGAAGTGCGGGACCTGATCGGTGCGCCGGCCGATACCCCGCTGGTGGTCGCCAATTCGGACGATCCGGCAAGCATGCAGGCGCTGGCGGAAAGCACCCGCGTGGTCGTCACCACGGTCGGCCCCTATCAGCTTTATGGCGAGCCGCTGCTCAAGGCCTGCGTCGCGGCCGGAACCGACTATGCCGACCTGTGCGGCGAACCGGGCTGGATGCGCGAGATGATCGACAAGTACCACGATGCCGCCAAGGCTTCGGGCGCGCGGATTGCCTTCTCATCCGGTTTTGATTCGATCCCGTTCGATCTCGGCGTCTTCATGCTGCAGAAGGAAGCCAAGGCCCGCCACGGCAGCCCGGCACCGCGCGTCAAGGGCCGGGTCCGGGCGATGCAGGGCACCTTCTCCGGCGGGACGGCGGCCAGCCTGACCGAAACGATGAAGGCCGTGGCCAGGAACCCGTCGCTGATCAAGATCCTGCAAAGCCCGTTCGGCCTGACCCCGGGCTTTGAAGGGCCTTCGCAGCCGATGGGGCTGATGCCGGAGTACGATGAAAGCGTCGGCAAGTGGGCCGCGCCGTTCATCATGGCCACGATCAACACCAAGAATGTCCACCGCACCAATTTCCTGCTGGGCCATCCCTATGGCGCGGACTTCAAGTATGACGAGATGATGCTGACCAGTGCGGGCGAGATCGGTGAAAAGGCCGCCCATGCCGTGGCCGAAATGCTGAAAAACCCGTTTGGCGCGAAGCCGCCCAAGCCGGGCGAAGGGCCGAGCAAGGAAGAGCGCGAGAACGGCTTCTACGACGTGCTGTTCATCGGCGAATGGCCGGACGGCAAGTCCATCCGCTACGGGGTCAAGGGCCGCTACGATCCGGGCTATGGCTCGACCAGCCGGATGATTGCCGAAACCGGCATTGCCCTGCTCGATTGCCAGGCTGAAGGCGGCGTCTCGCTGCCCGGCGCACTGCTGGGCGAGGCGCTGGTCCAGCGCTTGCAGGACCATGCCGAGATCACTTTCGCGGTGGAGGACTGACCATGTCCGCCAACGAACAGGTGGTGCGCGACTTCATTGCCGCCTGGTCGCGGCTCGATGTCGAGGAACTGGTCGGTTACTTCGCGCCGGACGGCACCTATTACAACATGCCGCTGTCCCCGGTCAGCGGGCATGATGCGCTGCGGCAGTTCATTGCCGGGTTCGCCGGGGGCTGGGCCAGCACGGAATGGGAAGTGCTGCACCTGGTTTCCAGCGGGGACGTGGTGATTGCCGAACGGGTCGACCGCACGGTTACCAAGGATGGCAAGCCGGTCGATCTGCCGTGCTGCGGGGTGTTCGAACTGGAAGGCGGCAAGATCAAGGTCTGGCGCGATTACTTCGACATGGGCACCTACATGAAGGCCCTGACGTGATGGTAGCGGCCTGATCCCATGAAACCGGCACTGCCCGCCCTGACGGGCGAATTCCGCGATGGTTGGCGGATCCTGCTGGGCGCGGCGCTGGCCGCGGGCACCGGCGTGGGCATGGTGTTCCTCAATTTTTCGATGTTCATCCTGCCGCTGTCGCAGGAACTGGGCGTCAGCCGGGGCGATCTCGGCTCGGTCCAGGCGCTGATCGTCACCGCGGCGCTGGGCGCGCCGGTTATGGGCCGGGCGGCGGACCTGTTCGGAGTGCGCCGGGTCTTTGTATTCTGCACCCTGGTGGTGGCCTGCGTCCACCTGCTGGCGGCGACCTATGCCAGCAGCCTGCTGCACATGGCCATGTCGATCGCGGCGACCGGGTTCTTCGGCATTGGATCGACCGCGGTGGTCCTGACCCGCCCGATCAACGCCCATTTCCGCGAGCATCGCGGCAAGGCGCTGGGCCTGATGGCGGTGGGCATCGCGCTGGTTTCGATGACCTCGCCGCCGTTGATCCAGTGGCTGATTGACAATCACGGCTGGCGCGCGGGTTTTGTCGGCTTTGCAGCGGCCTCGGTCGGGGTCGGGATTCCGGCGGTGCTGCTGCTGATCCCACGCGGCGGGCGGGCCGGCAGCGGGATCGGCGCGGCCCCGTCCGGCGAGGACGGCGGGCGCGATTCCAGCTTCCTGAAGGAACGGGATTTCTGGCTGCTGACCATGTCGACCATTACCATGAGCTTGGCGACGGCGGGGACGGTCAGCCAGTTGGCCCCGATGGTGATCGACGAAGGGATCGACGCGAAAACCGCCGCGCTGGCGCTGTCATTCTTTGCCGGCGGGCAGTTTGCCGGGCGGCTGGTCGGCGGCTGGCTGCTCGATCTGTTCGAGCCGCGCCGGGTGGCCTTTTTCCTGACCCTGATGCCGGCAATCGGCTTTGTCATCCTGCTTTCAACCCACGGGGTCGTGGCGGCCGCCTTGCTCGCCGCGGCGATCATCGGGCTGCAGCAGGGGGCAGAGCTGGACATCTTCGCCTATTTCGTCGGCCGCCGGTTCGATGCGGCGCGCTATGGCACGATCTATGGTGCGCTGGCCGGGCTGGGGTGGATCGGCAATGTCGGCGGGATGCTGGGCATGGGGCGGATCTATGACACCTTCGGCAGCTATGCGCCGGCCCAGGTGATGGGCATTGTCGCGCTGGTGGTCGCCGCGGTGCTGGTGCTGCTGGTCCGCCTGCCCGATCTGCCGCAAGCGCGCCCGGCATGAGCGGGCCGGCGCCCGCCCCTGCGGACAGCGAATGGCGGGTCGGCTGGCGGATCGTCGCCAGCATGGCGCTGGCTAACGGCACCGGCATTTCGCTGCTGTTCTTCACCTTCAGCATGTTTCTGCTGCCGATCGCGGCGGAGCTGAACCTCTCCCGCGGGGAGATCGGGCTGGTCCAGGCCCTGATCATCACTGCGGCAATCGGTGCGCCGGTGCTGGGGCGGATCACCGACAAGCTGGGGTTCCGCCCGGTGTTCATTTTCGCCACCCTGGCGCTGGGCGCGATCGAGCTGGGCCAGTCGCGGCTGGTCGATGACCTGCCCAGCCTGGCGCTCAGCGTCGCGCTCGCCGGACTGATCGGCGGCGGGGCCACTGCCGTGCTGCTGACCCGCCCGGTCAATGCCCATTTCCGGCGCTATCGCGGCATCGCCCTCGGGCTGGTCGCAGCGGGATCGTCGGTGGCGACGATGATCGTTCCGCCGTTCCTGCACCATGTGATCGAGACCGAGGGCTGGCGGCAGGGTTTTGTGCTGCTGGCCACCATCGCGTGTGTGGTTGGTATGCCCCTGGTGTTGCTGTTGTTACCGCGCGGTGTGGCCACTGTCCCCCGTGGTCCGCTGGCCAGCGGGATCGGCGCGGAGCTCTCGCGGCCATTCCTTAAAGAGCGCGACTTCTGGCTGCTGGTCGGGGCCAACATCCTCGCCGCGCTGTCGATTTCCGGCACCATCAGCCAGCTCTCCCCGATGGTGCAGGACGAGCGCTTGTCGGCCCAGACCGCGGCTTTCGGCCTTTCGCTGTTCGCTTTCGGCCAGCTTGGCGGCAAGCTGTTCGGCGGCTTCGCGCTCGACCGGTTCGATCCGCGCCGGGTGGCCGTGTTGATGACCTTGCTGCCCGCCACCGGTTTCCTGCTGTTCCTGCTCGATACAGGCACTGCCTGGCCCGTGCTGCTAGCCTGTGTCCTGATCGGAGTATTGCAGGGCGCCGAGGTTGATATCTTTGCCTATTTCGTCGCACGGCGGTTCGATCTGGCGCAGTACGGCACGGTGTTCGGCGCGCTGCACGGGTTCGGCTGGCTGGGTACGGCGGCCGGGATCACGCTGTTCGGTTTCACGTTCGACCTGTTCGGAAGCTATGAGCCGATCCAGCTGGGCGCGGTGCTGCTGCTGGCGTTCTCGACCCTGCTGTTCCTGCCGATCAGGCTGCGGAACGAAGTCTAGAGCGCAGCCGAAACCTCTGCTGCAACAGCTTGGGCCCGCGGTTCCGGCACGCCCAGGCCGGTCAGCCCCAGCACCAGCATTTCGCGCAGGCGCCGGGCCGCATCGGCGCGGTTCGGACGCCGCTCGATTACGTTGAGCTGGATGATCTGGCACAGCCCCAGCCAGTACCGCACCCCGCTGCGTGCCGCCTCTGGCCGGGCCAGACCGGCGGCAATCAGCGCCTCGATATCGGCACGGATGCCGCGGTTCAGGTCGTGGTCGATGCCGGTCGCCTGTTCCAGCCCGCGCAGCATCACGATCGCCTGCTTGCGCTCATCGAGCGCGAAGGCCGCCGCCACCCGCATGCCCCCGGCCAGCCGCAGCGCGGGATCGGTGACCCCGGCATTGGCAGCGCCCACCCGCTCTTCCACTTCGGCCCGGACTGCTGCGCCGATTGCGACGGCAAAGCCCTGCTTGTCGGTGAAGTGATTGAAAAAACTGCCCTTGGCCACGCCCGCGCGGGCGACGATGTCGTCGATCGCAATGGCATCGATCGGCCGTTCGGCCAGCAGCTCGAACCCGGCAGCGAGCAGGGCCGCACGGGTGCGGGCGGCGCGCGGATTGATGGTCGGGACGGTGCTGGCCATGGCCCTCTTATTGCCGGACTTGACCAAATGGTCAATTCATTCTAGTTGACCATTCAGTCAATAACGAATCGGCGGGAGGGGACACGGACCATGAGCGTGATCCGCATCGAAGATATCGCCCACGTCCGCTATGCCGCGCCAGACTTGGCCGCCATGCGCGCATTTCTGGACGATTTCGGCCTGCGCACCTTCGAGGATGGCGGACGGCTCTATGGCAAGGGCAGCGACGGGCGGCCGTTTCTCCACGTGACCGAACCGGGCGAGGCGAAGTTCCTTGCCGTTGGCTTTCGCGCCGAGACGGTCGCGGATCTGGAGAAGCTGGCCGCGCACGAGGGCGTGGCGGTAGACGACCTGGCCGAACCCGGCGGCGGCAAGATCGTCCGCCTGACCGATCCCGATGGTTACACGGTGGAGGTGGTGGCTGGGCAGGCCAAGGATGCGGCGGCGCCGCTACCAGCCGACCAACCGTTCAACACCGCCGCTGCCAAGCCGCGTTTCCGCCAGCCGGTGCGGCTTGATCCCGCCCCGGCCCACGTCAAGCGGATCGGCCATGCCGTGCTGAAGGTGCGCGACTTCCGCAAGTCGGAGAAGTGGTACAAGGACCGCTTCGGGTTCCTGACTTCGGACGAGGTCGAGGCCGCCAAGGACGTGCCGCTGGGGGCCTTCATGCGCTGTGACCGGGGCGACAAGCCGGCCGATCACCACACCCTGTTCCTGGCCCAGCTACCGGGCGAACTCGGCATCCTCCATGCGGCCTTTGAAGTGGCCAACCTCGATGACCTGATGCTGGGTCATCAGCACCTGAAGGCGAAGAAGCGCGAGGCCGCCTGGGGTGTCGGACGGCACATCATGGGCAGCCAGGTGTTCGATTACTGGAAGGATCCGTTCGGCAACGAGCTGGAACACTGGACCGACGGCGACCTGTTCACCGCTGCCGATCCACCGCAGAAGATGCCGATGAGCGCGCTGCTGGCGGTGCAATGGGGCAGCCCTCATCCGATGTTTGCCGGCAAACTGCCGCCGCCACCCGGCCTGATCGCTTTCGTTACCGCCCTGCAACTGCGCGTGAAGCGCCTGTTTTCCCGCAAGCCCGAGGAGTCCGCCGCATGAAGCTTTGTACTTATACCGTGGGCGGCCAGACCCGCACCGGCATCGTCGTGGACGATGCCGTGATCGACACCGGCGTGCCGGGCACGATGATCGACCTGATCCGGGACTGGGACAACCTGAAGCCGCAGCTTGAGGCGAAGGCCGCAGCCGGCGGCGGCGTGCCGCTGGCCTCGGTCAAGCTGGAGGCCCCGGTTCAGCGCCCGGGCAAGATCTTTGCAATCGGCCTCAACTATGCCGACCATATCGAGGAATCGAAGCTGGGCACGCCCGAGAAGCAGGTGTGGTTCACCAAGGCCCAGACCAGCGTCAACGGCCCCTACGATCCGATCCAGATCGCGCGCGGCGCCTTCACCAACGATTACGAGGCCGAACTGGTCGCGGTGATCGGCAAGGGCGGCAAGCACATTTCCGCCGCCGATGCCTCGGCAGCCGTATTCGGCTACTGCGTCGGCAACGACGTGACCGAGCGCATGGCCCAGCACGCCACCCCGCAGTGGTCGTTCGGCAAGAGCTTTGACACCCATGCGCCGATGGGGCCGTGGATCGTCACGGCAGACGAACTCGGCGATCCCCACACGCTTGGCATCCGCTGCTTCGTCAATGGCGAAAAGCGGCAGGATTCGAACACGCAGCATCTGGTCTTCAATGTCTGGCAGCAGGTCGAGCACCTTTCGATGGGCATGACGCTGGAGCCGGGCGACTGCCTGTTCACCGGCACCCCCGGCGGGATCGGCGCGGCGATGGATCCGCGCCAGTTCCTGAAGGCCGGAGACGTGGTGCGGACCGAGATCGACAAGCTGGGCCATATCGAAGGCACCATGGTGGCGGAGGGCTGATGCCATGGCCGAGGCGTTCGATTGCGATGTGCTGATCGCCGGGGGCGGACCGACCGGGGTGACTCTGGCGGTGCTGCTCGCCCGGCGCGGGGTCTCGGTGATCGTCGCCGAAAAAGAGGCGGACATCTATCCGCTGCCGCGCGCCGCGCATATCGACCACGAAGGGATGCGGATCCTGCAGGAAGCCGGGGTGGCCGGTCCGGTCATGGCCGGCAGCCGCCGGGCCAGCCGCTATGATTTCCTCAACGCGAAAGGCGATCTGCTGCTGCGTTTCGAGGGTGGGGACCAGATTGGCCCGGGCGGCTGGCCGGCCGCCAACATGATCCACCAGCCCAGCGTCGAGGCCGAACTGCGCGGCGCGCTGGCCGCCTTGCCGCAAGCGCAGCTCCACACCCGCTGGGAGCTGCGCGGGTTCGAGGACGATGGCACAGGGATCACTGCGCGGATCGCCACGCCCGAGGGGGAAAAGGTGGTCCGCGCCCGCTATCTGGTCGGTGCCGACGGCGCGCGCAGCCCGGTCCGCGAAGCATCTGGAATCGTGTTCGACGATCTCAATTTCGAGGAACCCTGGCTGGTGGTCGATGTGCTGGTCGATGACTATTCCAGGCTGCCGACCGCCAACCTGCAGATCTGCAATCCCGCGCGCCCCACCACCTGCGTGCTGATGGGCGAAGGGCGGCACCGCTGGGAATTCATGATCCTGCCGGGCGAAACGGCCGAGCAGGTCAGCGAGGATGCCTTCGTCGAGAAGCTGCTGGAGCCGTGGAACGTCAAGGGTGCGGTGCGGCTGGAACGCAAGGCGGTCTATACCTTCCGCGCCCGGATCGCGGCCCAATGGCGCTTGGGATCGGTACTGCTGGCCGGCGATGCCGCGCACCAGACCCCGCCGTTCGCCGGGCAGGGCATGTGTTCGGGCCTGCGCGATGCGGCCAACCTGGCGTGGAAGCTGGCGGCGGTGATCAAGGACGGTGCGCCCGATGCCCTCCTGGACAGCTATCAGCCCGAACGCGCCCCAAACCTGCGGGCCACCATCGACATGGCGATCATGATGGGCAAGACCGTCTGCATCACCAGCAAGTGGGGCGCTTTCCTGCGCGACCTGAAGTTCAAGGTGGGCCGCGCCTTGGGCAAGCTGCCCGATGGACCTCCAGCCTATCCGCCCATTTCGTCGGGCATGATTGTTGCCGGATCGCCTGCTGCGGGGGCCTATTTCCCCCAGCCCGTTGCGGCGGACGGGACGAAGCTGGATGACGTTCTCGGGCTTGGCCACTGGACCATCGCCCGCGAAGACTTGGCCGATCCGCGCCTTGCTCCCTTTGCCAGGGCGATCGGCGGCTGGCTCGACAAGCAGGGGGCAGAGGCCGCGCTGGTCCGTCCGGACCGCTATGTCTTCGGCACGGGCAGCAAGGCAGAACTCGATGCCGCCTGGAATAACCTTGCCGTCGCATGACGCTCGATCTTGATCGCCGCGCCCTGCTGCACGGCCTCGCCATGACCGGCGCGGCCGCGCTGGCCCAACCCGCAACTGGAAAACCCGGCATGACCAACCGCCCCAACATGATCTTCATCATGGCCGACGATCTCGGCTATGCCGATGTCAGCTGCTATGGCCGCCGCGAATACCGCACTCCGGCGATTGACCGGATCGCAGCCGAAGGGCTGAAATTCACGCAGGCCTATTCCAATTCGGCGGTCTGTTCGGCCACCCGCACAGCGCTGATGACCGGGCGGTATCAGAACCGCCTGCCGATCGGGCTGGAAGAACCGCTGGTCGCGCGCGATCTGGGCCTGCCGCCCGAGCACCCGACCCTGCCATCCCTGCTGCGCGATGCGGGCTATACCACCGCCCTGATCGGCAAGTGGCATCTGGGCCGGCTGCCCCATTACGGCCCGCTCAAGAGCGGTTACGACCAGTTCTGGGGGATGCGCGGCGGGGCGGTCGATTACTTCACCCACGCCAATGCGATGGGGCCGGACCTGTGGGACGATGATACCCGCACCTCGGCCGAAGGCTATCTGACCGACCTGCTCGGCGACAAGGCGGTGGCCTATGTCGAAGACAAGGCGAAAGGTGACAAGCCGTTCTTCCTCAGCCTTCATTTCAACGCGCCGCACTGGCCGTGGGAAGGACCGGACGACCAGGCGGAGTCTGCCCGGATCGCGGCCAAGAAGGATCCTTTCGCGATCTTCCACTTCGATGGCGGGACCCAGGCGGTCTATGCCGAAATGGTGGTCCGGATGGACCAGCAGATCGGCCGCGTGCTGGATGCACTGGAGCGCGCCGGGATTGCCGACAACACCATCATCGTCTTCACCAGCGACAACGGCGGGGAGCGCTTTTCCGACAACTGGCCCTTCACCGGCATGAAGACCGAGCTGCTGGAAGGAGGCTTGCGCGTGCCGCTGGTGGTCCGCTGGCCGGGCCGGATCGCGCCGGGCAGTGTCAGCGATCAGGTGACGATCACCATGGATTGGGTCGGCACGCTGCTGAACGCCGGCGGCGGCAAGCCCGACATCGCCCATCCGCTCGACGGGATCGATCTTGCCCCGGCCTTTGCCGGCGCCGCGCCGACCGAACGGACGCTGTGCTGGCGCTTCAAGCACCTTGACCAGAAGGCCTGCCGCTCGGGCAATCTCAAGTACCTGGAGATCGGCGGGAACAGTTTCCTGTTCGATGTGGTGGCCGATCCGCTGGAGCGGGCCAACCTCAAGGACCTGCAGCCCGACGACTTCGCGCGGCTGAAGGCAATCTATGGCGAGTGGGAGCGGCGGATGCTGCCGCTCGATGCGGAAAGCTTCACCCACGGCTATTCCGGAGTGGAGCTGGCCGACCATTTCGGGGTGCCGCACCACGTTCCCGCCGGCCTTCCGCCGCGTCCGCAAGGACACTAGGCGCGCGAGCGGCCGCGGGCTAGGCTGGGGTCATGACCAGCCTCGCGACACGGCTTTCGGGCCCCGCCAGCACCACGATCTTCGAACGCATGTCGGGCCTTGCCCGGGAACTTGGCGCGATCAACCTGGGGCAGGGCTTTCCGGAAATGGACGAGCCGGCCGAACTGGTCGCGGCGGCACAGCGGGCGCTGGCCGAACGCTCAAACCAGTATCCGCCGATGCGCGGCCTGCCCGAACTGCGCGATGCGATCGCCGGTTACTATGCCCGGGAGCAGGGGCTGACAGTCGATCCCGGCGGGATTGTCGTGACCTCCGGGGCGACCGAGGCGCTAGCCGCCAGCTTGCTGGCTCTGGTCCGGCCGGGGGACGAGGTGATCCTGGTCCAGCCGCTGTATGACGCCTATCTGCCGCTGGTCGAATGGGCGGGCGGGACCGCACGGATGATCAGCCTGAAGCCGCCGCACTGGTCCTTGCCGCTGGAAGATCTGGCCGCCGCGATCGGGCCCGCCACGCGCGGGATTGTGCTCAACACCCCCAACAATCCCACCGGGACCATGCTGACCCGCGCCGAGCTGGAGGGGATCGGCGCGCTGGCCGAGCGCCATGACCTGTGGGTGGTCTGCGACGAGGTGTGGGAGGGCATGGTGCTGGGTGGTGAGCGCCATCTCTCCGCCCTGGCGATCCCCTCGCTGGCGCAGCGCACGGTCAAGATCGGTTCGGCCGGCAAGATCTTCTCGATGACCGGGTGGAAAGTCGGCTGGGCCGTCGCCGCGCCGCCACTGGCGGCTGCCGTCGCCGGGCGGCACCAGTTCCTGACCTTCACCACCGCCACCCCGCTGCAATGGGCCGTGGCCGAGGCACTTGCCCTGCGATCCGAATGGCACGCCGCTCACCGCGCCCGCTATGCGGCGGCGAAGGACCGGCTGGTCGACGGGCTGACGCTGGCGGGCATTGCCGTCCTGCCCGCCAGCGGCACCTGGTTCATCACCGTGGATCTTGCCGCATCGGGCCTGCCGGCGGACGATGCCGCGCTGGCGGAACGCCTGATCCGCGAGGCCGGCGTCGCCTCGATCCCGGTCTCCGCGTTTTATGCCGAGGCTCCGGAACGCGGATACCTGCGGCTGTGCTTTGCCAAGCGGGATCCGGTGCTTGATCAGGCGGTGGGGCGGATTGCCGCTTTTCGCTCCTAACCGAGCGCCGAAACCCGCCGCCAGGTCAGGCAGGTGATATAGGTCTTGCCGGACTTCGATACCTCGGGGATCGTTTCCAGCACGATCGTATCGGCATCGATTACCCGGATCCGCCGCTCGAATGCGGTGCCGACCCGCCCCGGTTGCGACGAGAACAGGATCTGGTGCCGCACCAGATCGCCTTCACGGCTCCAGGTGCCGCCATAGGCGAAGAATTCGGTAAAGCTGTCCGCCTGTGCATCGCCCCGGGCGGCCCATTCCGGATCCATCAGGAAAGCCCCCATCCGGCCATCGGCGGTGTACTGGATCTGCCCGGACGGCGGCGTGCCGAAGGTCGGCGTCGGCTCCCCGTCGCGATAGTTGACGCATTCGGTCAGCGACCAGGCCCCCAGCAAATCGGTCATGCAATCCTCCCTTGTCGACGGAGCATAGCAAGCTTGCGGAACTGCGGGGAGATGGGGCGGGTGAAGGGAATTGAACCACCCGGCGTAGCGGCTTGCCGCGAAGCGCATCAAAGAATCGAGGGTTCGGGGCCGCAAAGCAGGGCCGTCAGATCCGGACACAAGGTGTGGGGAGATGGAGCGGGTGAAGGGAATCGAACCCTCGTCGTAAGCTTGGGAAGCTTCTGCTCTACCATTGAGCTACACCCGCCCGGTGCGCGCAGGCCCTTGCCACGGCGGGCATTGGCGGTCAACTGGAGTCAAACCGAAACAACAGGGACGAGGGCATGAGCGAGCAAGTCATCACGATCGAAAATCGCGGCGCGGTGGAAGTGGTCAGTCTGAACCGGCCGGACAAGCTCAACACCATGAACGAGCCGCTGATCCAGGCACTGCTCGACTATTTCACCGGTCTGCGGGAACGGACCCAGGTGCGGGTGGTCGTGCTGCGGGCCGAGGGCCGGGCGTTCTGTGCCGGGCTGGACCTGACCGGGTGGACGCCCGATCCCGATGCCAGCGCGATCAGCCAGTCATGGCGTACCCAGCGGATGATCGCGGCCGTGATGCAGGCCATGCGCAAGTGCCCCCAGCCGATCATCGCGGTAGCGCAGGGGCCGGCCTGTGGCGGCGGGTTCTCGCTGCTGCTGTCCTCAGACGTGCGCTATGCCGCGCCGGACCTGCGCATGAATGCCGCCTATATCCGGATCGGCCTTGGCGGCTGCGACATGGGGGCGAGCTATTTCCTGCCGCGGCTGGTCGGCAGCTCGGTGGCCAGCGAATACCTGCTGACCGGCAAGTTCATGAGCGCGGAAAAGGCGCTGGCCTGCGGTCTGGTCAGCGAGATCGTTCCGCACGAGGAGCTGCTCGACAAGGCGCTGGCGCTGGCCGGGGAAATGCTGCTGACCAGCCCGATGGGGCTGCGGCTGACCAAGGACGCGCTCAACCTCAACATCGACGCCGCCAGCATGGAGCATGCCTTCGCGCTGGAAGACCGCCAGCAGGTGATGCTGGGCCAGGCCGGCGACTTTGCCGAGGCCAAGGCCGCCTTCTTCGAAAAGCGGCCGCCTAACTGGCAGGATCGCTAGCCGGCCTGGCTGCGGCCCCGTTCCATCACCGCGCGGCGGCGTTCTTCCACTTCGTCGCCGCTGACCTGCGCGTTGCGGGCTGAAGAGGTGCGGTGCTCCAGCGCCATGGCCTCGCCAAAGGGCAGGGCAAAACCATCGTCGATCAGCGCCTTGTAAGCCCCGACCATGGCCGGATCGGCCGTGGCGATATCGGCGGCCAGCTTCTTTGCGGCGGGGAGCAGCTCGTCGGCCGGCACTACCCGGTTGACCAGACCCCAGGCGCAGGCGGTCTGCGCGTCGAGGAAATTGCCGCTGAGCGACAGTTCCTTGGCCCGCGAAATGCCGATCAGGCGCGACAGTTTCTGCGACAGCCCCCAGCCCGGCATGATCCCGACCCGCGCATGGGTGTCGGCAAAGCGGGCGTTCTCCGATGCGATCAGGATGTCGCAGGCCAGCGCGACCTCGAACCCGCCGGTGATAGCCACGCCGTTGATCGCGCCGATCACCGGCTTCCTGCACTGCTCGATCGCCTTGACCGGATTGGCGGCGGGCGCCTCGGCATTGGCCGCGCCAAGGCCCTGCGTGCCGAGTTCCTTCAGATCGAGCCCGGCGGTGAAAGCGCGGGTGCCGGCCCCGGTCAGGACCACGGCGCGAATGGCGTCATCAGCGTTCACCTCGACCATGGCCCGCGCCAGCTCCTCGCGCAGCGCGGACGACAGCGCGTTCATCGCTTCGGGCCGGTTCATGGTGACGACGGCAACCGGGCCGTCGCGTTCGATCGTTACCAGCATGATTGCGGCTCCCTTACATCCGCGTCCGGGCGCTTTGCCCGTCGTCGATGCGGATCGTCGCGCCGGTGACGCATTCGCTGCTGGGGGCGACGAGGTAGAGCAGGGTCGAATCCATCTGCTCGGGCACCGGCACGCGCTTGCGCGGCAGGTGCTGGGCCGGGTTGCCGCCCATCCGCTCGAACATCCCGTCGGTCATTTCCGAAACGAACATGCCCGGCGCGATCGCGTTGACGTTGATGTTGTAGTGCGCCCATTCCACGCTGAGCGCCTCGGTCATCCGGGCGATCGCGGTCTTGGTCACGGCATAGAGCGCCGCCCCGCCGCCATCGTAGCGGAAGTGCGCGACCGAGCTGATGTTGACGATCCGCCCCGGCTTGCCGGCCGCGATCAGCCGCCGGGCCACTTCGCAGGCCAGGATCCAGGGGCCGCGCAGGTTGACGCCCAGCACCTGGTCGATCAGTTCCACGCTCATCTTGTGGGCGCGCTGCGCGTCGGGCATCCCGGCATTGTTGACCAGGATATCGACCGTGCCGAACGCGGCTTCGGTCGCGGCGACGGCGGCGATCACCGAATCCGCGTCGGTTGCGTCCATCTGCACGGCCAGGGCTTCGCCGCCGGCAGCCTTGATCTCTGCCGCCAGGGCCTCAAGCCGATCGATCCGGCGGGCGCACAGCGCCACCTTGGCGCCCTTGGCCGCCAGCACCCGGGCAAAGCGCGCGCCAAGGCCGGACGAGGCCCCGGTCACCAGCGCCACGCGGCCGGTCAGGTCAGTCGAATCGTAAGGCAGGGGGTATTCGCTCATTTCAGGACTCCCGGTACTGGCGCAAATTCAATCGCGCGATTAAACGCCACGATGGACGGCCCGGCCGGGCTTGGCAAGCAGGGGAATGCAGCATGACGACGCAGCGCGCAGTGGAAATCGGGGCCAGGGTGGAAGCCTTCGTGCGCGAGGTGGTGATCCCCTATGAAAACGATCCCCGCCGCGACCACCACGGCGCGCCGCTGGACGAGCTGGTTTACGAGATGCGCGAAAAGGCCCGCGCGGCCGGCGTGCTGACCCCGCACATCTTCCCCGATGGCGGCCACCTGACCCAGCTGGAAACGGCCTATGTCCTGCAAAAGTCCGGCCTGTCCCCGCTTGGCCCGCTGGCGGTCAACACCATGGCCCCGGACGAGGGCAACATGTACCTGCTCGGCAAGGTCGGCAGCGCGGAGATCAAGGAACGGTTCCTGAAACCCCTGGTCGAAGGCCGCGCCCGCAGCGCTTTCTTTATGACCGAACCGGCGCTGGAAGGCGGCGCGGGCAGCGATCCCTCGATGATGCAGACAACCTGCCGTCAGGACGGCAACCACTGGGTGATCAATGGACGCAAGGCGTTCATCACCGGTGCGGACGGGGCCAGCGTCGGCATCGTCATGGCCAAGGCGGAAGAAGGCGCCTGCATGTTCCTGGTCGATCTGCCGCACCCGGCGATCCGGATCGAGCACGTACCCAACACCATCGACAGCTCGATGCCCGGCGGGCATGCTACGGTGGTGATCGACAATCTGCGCGTGCCGGCCGACCAGATGCTGGGCGAGGCGGGCGAAGGGTTCAAATATGCCCAGATCCGCCTCTCACCGGCCCGGCTGTCGCACTGCATGCGCTGGCACGGCTGCTGCCAGCGCGCGCATGAGATCGCCAGCGACTATGCCAACCGCCGCCACGCTTTCGGCAAGGCGCTGATCGATCACGAAGGGGTCGGCTTCATGCTGGCGGATAACCTGATCGACCTGAAGCAGGCCGAACTGATGATCGCGTGGTGCGCCGAAGTGCTCGATAGCGGTTCGCTCGGCACGGCGGAAAGCTCGATGGCCAAGGTCGCGGTTTCGGAAGCGCTGATGCGGATTGCCGATCGCTGCGTCCAGGTGATGGGCGGGATGGGGGTGACCGATCACACCATCGTCGAACAGGTGTTCCGCGAAGTCCGCGCGTTCCGGATCTATGACGGCCCGACCGAGGTCCACAAGTGGAGCCTGGCCAAGAAGATCAAGCGCGAGTGGAAAGCCGCGCAAGGCGGCTGATCAGGCTTGTCCGCCGGCTGCTTCCACCACGTCGCGCAGACGGTCCTTGCCGAACCACATCTCGCCGCCCAGGAAAAAGGTCGGCACGCCAAAGGCTCCGCGCGCCACGGCGGCCTCGGTGTTGGCAACCAGCTCGGCCTTGACCGCTTCGTCCTGAACCAGCGCGCCGAGCGCGGCGGCATCCAGGCCGGCTGCGCTGACGCATTCGGTCCAGACCGCCGGATCGTCGAGCTTCAGCCCGTCTTCCCACAGGCCCTTGAACATCGCCTCGCGGTAGGGCGCGCCGCAGCCCAGCCGCTCGGCCGCAATCGCGCCGCGCATCGCCAGCAGGGTGTTGACCGGGAAATGCGGGTTGAGCCGAAAGCCGCTGATCCCGTGGCGGGCCATGAAGCGGTCCATTTCCAGCCGGTCATAGGCGACCTTCGCCGCGACATGGCCATAGGTCATCATCGGCGGCTGGTTGCCGGTGGCCTTGAACAGCCCGCCCAGCAGCACCGGGACATGGCGGAAGCGGACCTTGCCCTGCGCCTCGATGCCGGGGATCGCCCGTTGCACGAACCACGAATTCGGCCCGCCGAGATCGTAGATGAACTCGATCTCCGTCATCACCAAGTCTCCCCGTACGGTCGGATTTCCTGCTCGAAGGTCCAGGCCGCCTTCGGCTGGTTGTAAAGCGCCCAATAGGCTTCGGCCACCGCCTCTGGCGGCATCAGCAGGTCGGGCTGGGCGGCCAGCGCTTCCGCCCCGATCCGCTCGATCACCCGCTGGCGGACCCATTCGGTATCGACCCCGGCATCGATCACCAGATGTGCCACGTGGATCCCTTGCGGCCACAGCTCACGCGCGGCCGACTGGGCCATGGCGCGCAGGCCCGCCTTGGCCGCGGCAAAGGCGCTGTAGCCGGGATTGCCGCGCAGTCCGGCGGTCGCCCCGGTGACGAAAATCTTGCCGCTTCCGCGCGGCGCCATGATCCGCGCCGCTTCCCGCACGGTGACGAACCCGGCAAAGCAGGCCATTTCCCAGACCTTGCGGAACACCCGGTCGGTTGTTTCGAGCAACGGGAAGTGGACGTTCGCGCCGACGTTGAACACCACCAGCGCCAGCGGGGCGATGGCTTCGGCCTCGGCCAGGAAGGCGGTCACATCGTCCGGTTCGCGCGCGTCAAGGCTGCGGCCGGTGACATTTCCGCCAAGCAGCGGGGCCAGCTTGTCCCCGTTGCGGCGGCCGGCGTGGACGGCAAAGCCTTCGGCGGCGAACTTGCGGACGATGGCCGCACCGATGAAATCGCCCGCGCCGATCACCGCGACCGAGGCACCAGGTGAATTCGGCGGCGCGCTCACTTGCGTTCCAGCGGGATCACCGCGACAGTGAAGCGGGAAATGCACACCAGCCGCCCATCCTCATCCTCGATCCGGATGGTCCAGACCTGGGTGGTGCGGCCCAGCGATTCCGGCCGGGCGGTGGCATAGACGAAGCCGTCATAGGCCGGGCGGACGTGGTTGGCGTTGATTTCCATGCCGACGCCGACGAACTTTTCCCGGTCGACGCACCAGCCCGCCGCGACCGAGCCGATGGTTTCCGCCAGCGCGACCGAGGCCCCGCCGTGGAGCCGCCCGAACGGCTGTTTGGTGCGTTCATTCACCGGCATCCGGGCCTTGATCCAGTCATCGCCGCAATCGATGAACTCGATGCCCATCCAGCCGTTCATCGAGCCGTCGCCGCCGCGGGTCATGGCCTGAAGATCGGGGCGCGTGCCGCCCCACCAGATCGTTTGGTTGCTCATTGCAACTGACATAGAACGAAAACGGCGGCACTGGCAATCCTGTGGTCAGGATGCCGGTGCCGCCTTCGCCAGCGCGACCCCGCGAAGTTCGTCAGGCCGCTTCGGTCACCTTGGTGCCGGCGCGAACTCCGTCATAGAGGAATTCGCTGCCTTCCAGATCGGTGGCCGGAATCTGGTCGCGTTCGGCCCAGTAATCCTGGTTATGGCGCCATTCGGGCTTGTCGCCCCGCTTGGGCAGCTGCTTGAGGCCGCGCATCAAGTAGCTGGGATTGAAATTGTCGGTTTCGATCCAGTCGCCCAAGGTCATGTCGCGGTCTTCGTCGCGCAGCGCCACCTCGACCCGCTTCACCCCCTTCTTGTCCATGTGGTTGAGCAGGTTGCAGACGAAATCGCCCAGCATGTCGACGCGCAGGGTCCAGCTGGCGCGGAAGTAACCCATCACCCAGACCATGTTGGGCACGCCGGTGAACATCATCCCGCGATAGTTGATCGTGTCATGCCAATCGACCGGCTGGTCATCGACGAAGAACGGGATGCCGCCCATCATCAGCAGATTGAAGCCGGTGGCGGCGACGATGATGTCGGCCTCGATCTCGGTACCGTCCTTGGTCCGGACCCCGGTCTCGGTGAAAGTGTCGAGTTCGTCCGTCACGACCGACAGCTTGCCGGCAACCGCGGCCCGGAAGATATCCCCTTCCGGACAGAAGGCGAGGCGCTGCTGCCAGGGGCGGTACTTGGGCGTGAAATGCGGTTCGAACTCGAAGTCTTCCTTGCCGGTAAAGGCGCGGACCAGCATCTTCAGTTCCTCGAACACCACGTCGGGCTCGTCGATGCAGCGCTGGGTCATCACGGCCTGATCGTGCATGATCTGGGCGCGGACCACGCGGTGGATGGTCGGCTCGTCGATCCCGCCGGCGCGCAGCTTGTCGGCCAGTTCGTTGCGGTTTTCCGAACAGAAGAAATAGGTCGGCGAACGCTGCAGCATGGTAACGTGGGCCGCATCTTTCGCGAACTCCGGGATCACCGTGGCCGCCGTGGCGCCAGAACCGATCACCAGCACCTTCTTGCCCTTGTAGTCGATCTTGGGATCCCACAGCTGGGCGTGGATCAGCAGGCCCTTGTAGCTGTCCTTGCCGGGCCAGTCGGGCATGTAGGGCTTTTCATGATCGTAATAGCCCTGGCACATCCACAGGAAGTTGGCGGTGAAGACCACGTTGGCGCCATCCGACTTGCGGGTCGCCTCGATCGTCCAGAGATTGGCCTTGCTGTCCCAGGCCGCCCTGGTGATGCGGTGGCCATAATGGATGTGCTTGTCGATCCCGTTCTCCTCGATCACCTCGCCCATGTAGTCGAGGATCGCCTGGGCCGAGGCGATCGGCGTGCCGACCCACGGCTTGAAGCGGTAGCCGAAGGTGTAGAGATCGGAGTCGGAGCGGACGCCGGGATACTTGTGGGTTTCCCAGGTGCCGCCGAAAGTGTCCTTCATTTCCAGGATCGCATAGGACTTGCCCGGGCACTGTTCCTGCAGGTGATAGGCCGATCCGATCCCGGAAATGCCTGCACCGACAATCAGCACATCGACATGGGTTGCTGCGGCTTGCTTTTCAGCGGCTGCGGTTGCCATTTAAATCCTCCATCCCGTGGTCGGCATTGTGCCGCCATTACGGTCGGTTTCGACTCGCTACGCAATGGGAGCATTGACACGGATCAAGGGCAAGCCGGAAATTAGGGTATTCGCCCTAAATTGTGCCCGCAATGGCGCTAGGCGCGGGCCGTGGCAGGGTCTACAAGGCGCGCCATCATGGCTCCGCGCAAGCAGAAGGTCCCGTCCATGGCCCAGGGCACCGCTCCGCCCGAATCGTCGCGCGCCTGCGTGATCGGCGCCGGGCTGGGCGGGCTGGCGCTGGCGATCCGGCTGCAGGCGGCGGGCGTGCCGACCGTGCTGATCGAGGCCCGGGCAGAGCCCGGCGGGATGATCCGCACCTGGCAGCAGGACGGCTTTACCTTTCACGCCGGCCCGGCCGCGATTGCCGATCCGGCCCCCTTGCGCGAATTGTGGAGCCTGACCGGAGAGGATCTGGCGGACCGGCTGGCGCTGGTCGAATTGGCCCCGGCCTGGCGCTGTTCCTGGCCCGACGGATCGGTGCTGGACCTGCCGGCCGATCCGGCCCAGCTGGCCCGGCTCGCCCCGGATGACCTGGCCGGCTACGAAGAGTTCCTGGAATGGTGCGCGGCCAGTCGCGGCGATGGCTGGCAGCGGCTGGCGCAAAGCGCGCCGGGCAATCTGCTGACCGCGCTGCAATCCTTGCCCGCTGTGCTGCGTCACAAGGGCTGGCGCAGCGCTGCCGGCCTTGCCGCATCGCTGGTCCGCTCCGACAGGCTGCGCGAGGCGCTGACCGTGCCGCTGCTGGGCGCGGGGGCCAACCCGCGCAGCGCGCCGGCGCTGCAGCTGCTGGGCCAGTTGCCTCCCGCGCTGGGTCCGGCGTGGTGGCCGCTTGGCGGGATGGGCGCGCTGGTCGATGCCCTGGCGCAGCGGTTCGTTGCCCTTGGCGGGGAACTGCGGCTGCACGATCCGGTGGTGCGGATCGAGACGGTCGGCAACCGGGCAACCGCGGTGGAATGCGCCAGCGGCTGGCGCAGCGCGGTGACGCAGGTCGCCAGCAATGCCGACGTGGTCCACACCTGGCGCGATCTGCTGGGCGGGGCCGGCTTTGGCGCGGAGCGGGCGCGCAAGCTGATGGCGCGGCGCTTTTCGCCCTCGGCCTTCACGGTCCATTTCGCGCTAGAAGGGACCTGGCCGGGGATCCCGCACCGCTCGGTCCTGTTCGGGCCGCGCTATGCCGGTTTGCTCGATGACGTGTTCACCCACGGGGTGCTGCCGCAGGACCAGCTGATCCTGCTGGCCCACCCCAGCCTGACCGATCCGGAACTGGCCCCGCAGGGCAAGAGCGTGTTTTCGGCCACCGTGCCGGTCGCCAATCTGGCCAAGCTGCCGATCGACTGGGAAGTGGTCGGCCCGGTGCTGCAGAAGCGGGTCCTGGCCGAGATCGGACGGCGGCCGGTGCCCGACATCTCGGACCGGATCGTCACTGCGTTCCACACCACCCCGCGTGATCTGGCACTGGATTTCAACGCCTGGGCCGGTGCGGCCTGGAGCCTTGAGGCGATCCCCACCCAGTCCGGCCCGCTGCGCCCGCACCAGCGCGATGGCAAGCTGGCCAACCTGACCCTGGTCGGCGCGGGCACGCATCCGGGCGCAGGGGTTGCAGCAGTGCTGGCCAGTGCTAAGGGAGCCGCCGCCCTGATGCTGGAGAATGCCAAGTGAAACGCCTTGCCGTCTATTGCGGGTCCGCGACCCCGGCCGATCCGCGCTTTATGGAGCTGGCCGGCGAAGTCGGCCGGTCGCTGGCGCAGCGCGGGATCGGCGTGGTCTATGGCGGCGGGCGGCTGGGCCTGATGGGCGCGGTGGCCACCGGCGCGCTGGAGGCCGGGGGCGAAGTGATCGGCGTGATCCCCGATGCCCTCGCCAATGCCGAAGTGGCCAATCACGATTGCACCCAGCTGATCACCGTGTCCGGCATGCACGAGCGCAAGCTGGCCTTCACCAACCTGTCCGACGGGTTCCTGACCATCCCCGGCGGAGTGGGGACGATGGACGAGCTGTGGGAAGCGGTCAGCTGGGCGCAGCTGGGCTATCATGCCAAGCCGGTCGGCGTGCTCAACGCCTTCGGCTTTTACGATCACCTGCTGGCCTTCAACCGGCACATGGCCGAGGTCGGCTTCATCCGCCCGGCTCACCAGGGGATCATGATCGCCGAGACCGAACTGGACCTGCTGCTGACCCGGATGGCCGCGCACGAGCCGCACACGCCGATCTTCGCGATGAAGACGTCGGACTTGTAGGTGCGCCGATCGCATCCGCGATCGGCTTGGCAACGCGGCCTTTCCGCAGCGCCGTCAGGCGGAAAAGGACTCATTGCGCCGCGCGCCGCCTTTGCCTAGGGCCTCCGCCATGCACAGCTATCCCGCCCCCGCGCTCGCCCGTGTCGAGGAGATGACCAAGGCCGCCGCCGCCGATCCGGCCCGCGCGGTCTCGTTTCAGGGCGCGCCGGGCTGCAACGGGCATCGCGCCGCGCTCGAATGGGATCCGGGTTGCCTGCCGCTGCCCTGCTTCAGCTTCGAGGACGCGCTCGATGCGGTGAAAGACGGGCGCGCCGACCGCGCGATCATCCCGATCGAGAATTCGCAGCACGGCCGCGTGGCCGACATCCATTTCCTGCTGCCGGAAAGCGGCCTGCATATCGTGGGCGAGCATTTCATGCCGATCCATCATGCGCTGATGGCGCTGGGCACCGGGCCGTTCACGGGGGCCTATTCGCACCCGCAGGCGCTGGGCCAGTCGCGGTTCTACCTGCGGGAGCGGGGGATCGTGCCGATGGCCTATTCCGATACCGCCGGGGCCGCCGCCCATGTTGCCGCGCTGGGCGATCCGCAGCTGTGCGCGATTGCCCCGCGCATCGCGGCCGAGCTTTATGGCCTGAAAGTGATCGACGACAATGTCGAGGACGCGGCCGACAACATGACCCGGTTCGTGGTGCTGGCGCGCAATCCGCTCGATCCGGCCAGCCTGGCAGGGCGCACCACGATGACCACATTCGTGTTCGAGGTGAAGAACATCCCGGCCGCACTGTACAAGGCGCTGGGCGGATTTGCCACCAACGGGGTCAACATGACCAAGCTGGAAAGCTATCAGAAGGGCGCCAGCTTTGCCGCGACGATGTTCTATGCCGACATCATCGGCGCGCCCGGCGATCCCCGGGTCGATCGCGCGCTGGAAGAACTGGCGTTCCACTGCAAGGAACTGCGCGTGCTGGGGACCTACCCGCAGGAACTGGCGCGGGGCTAAAGGTCTTCCACCTTTTTCTTGCGCTTGCTCCGCAGCTTGCGCCGTGCGAACACCGTGGCCGTGACAACACCGGCACCGGTCATCGAAGGAGCAACCGCGGCGCAGGACGCGCAGCGGGCCTGGCAGGCGGTTCATGCCGATCCGTCGATCCAGTTCGCGCCCTTGCCCGCGCCGCCCGCGCCGGCTGAACCGTCCGCTCTGGCCCGGTTCCTCCAGGCCCTGCTGGAACCCATTGGTCGCGCCTTGGGCCTCTCGTGGCCAGTCCTGCAATGGGTGCTGCTGGCGCTGGGGGCGGCGCTGGTGCTGTACATCGTCTACCGCATTGTCAGCTCTTACCTGCCCGGCCGCAACGGCACGGCCGAGGTCGATACGCATGTGCCCGACTGGGTGCCGCAACAGGAAGAGGCACTCGCCCTGCTGGAAGATGCCGACCGGCTGGCGGGCGAGGGGCGGTTCGACGAGGCGACCCACCTGCTGCTGGTCCGTTCGGTCCAGCATATTGCCGCGGTTCGGCCGGACTGGGTGCCACGCGCCAGCACCGCGCGAGAGATTGCCGCCCTGCCGGGCCTGTCCGCCAAAGCCCGCAGCGCCTTTGCCCAGATCGCGGCGCGGGTGGAACGCAGCCTGTTTGCCCTGCGCGGGCTTGGCGCGGATGATTGGCAGGCCGCCCGGGCCGCCTATGCCAGCTTTGCGCTGGAACGGATCGCGCCATGACCACGCGGCGCGCCAGTCCGTTTTCGCCCCGCGTCGCGCTGGGGCTGGTGATCTTTGCCGTGCTGGCTTTCGTGGCGCTGTTGTGGATGATCGGCAGCGGGATGGACCAGGGCGAACCGCGCGCCAGCGGCAGCCATGCCCAGGGCAAGGGTCTCAATGGCTATGCCGCGCTCTATTCCTATCTTGAAAAGCGCGGGTTCGCGGTGTCCACGGCGCGCACGCAGGGGGCGATGCAGCGGCCCGGCGTACTGGTGCTGACCCCGCTGCATTCCGCCGATCCGGAGGAATTGCAGGCCGCGGTCGATGCGCATCGCGGTCTTGGGCCGACCGTGCTGATCCTGCCCAAGTGGCTGGCTGCGCCGCTGCGGCCCGGACAGAACAAGCGGATCAAGGACGGCTTTGTCGAACTGGTCCACCCGCTCGCCCCGGAATGGAAGGGATTCTATGACGATGTCGCCCTGAAGGGCGGCGCGCTGGAGACCGGGCCGCGACCCGGCGGCTGGGATGCGGACGGCCTGAGCGGGCGGATGCCCGAACCGCGGTTCGTGTTCTCGGGCGACGGGGAATACGTGATCCCGCTGGTCATGGGCTCGGGGACCGAACAGATCCTGGCCGGCTATATCTCGGACGGGGGGCTCTATCCCCGTCTGCGCGAAATCACCGTCGGCTATGACGAGGCCGATCTGGAGGACGAGCCGACCGGCGACTATCCGGTGATCATGGTGTTCGACGCCGACCTGTTCAACAATTACGGCATGGCCCGTCCGGAAAACGCCGTGTTGGCCGAAAAGCTGATCAACGCGGCCCGCAACGGCGGGGAAAAGGCGGTGATCTTCGACATGACACTGGCCGGGCACGGCTCCAGCCAGAGCCTGCTGACGCTTGCCTTCACCCCGCCGTTCCTGGCCGCCACACTGTGCCTGATCCTGGCGGGCGCGGTGGTGCTGTGGCGCACCTATCGCCGGTTCGGCCCGCCGGTGCTGGACGGTCCGGCGATCGCCTATGGCAAGCGCGCGCTGGTGGCCAGCGCCGCCGGGCTGGTCCAGCGGGCGCGGCGCCTGCACCTGCTGGGGCCGCCCTATGCCGATGCCGCGCGCGAGCGGCTGGTCCGCGCGCTGGCCCTGCCGGCCCGGCTTGGCCCGGATCAGGCCGAAGCCGCGATCGACCGGGCGCTGGCCGCCCGCACACCGGATTCCCCCCCTTTTTCCGAAACCGCCGCCACCCTGCGCGCGGCCCGCAAACCTGCCGATCTGCTGCGCGCCGCGCGCCAGCTGCACGCCATTGAAAGGACCCTGACGCGATGAGCGAAACCGAAATGACCCTGGCGGAGGTGAGCCACCTGGCCGCGCAGATCCGGGGGCAGGTGGGCAAGGCGATTGTCGGCCAGACCGAAACGGTCGATGCCCTGCTGGTTGCCCTGCTGGCCCAGGGGCATGTCCTGCTGGAAGGCCCGCCGGGAACGGCCAAGACCTTTCTGGCGCAGTGCTTTGCCGCCAGCCTGGGGCTGGATTTCGCCCGGATCCAGTTCACCCCCGATCTGATGCCGGGCGATATCCTGGGATCGAACCTGTTCAATTTCCAGATCAGCCAGTTCACCCTGACGCGCGGGCCGATCTTTACCGAGTTGCTGCTGGCCGACGAGATCAACCGCACCCCGCCCAAGACCCAGGCCGCGCTGCTGGAAGCGATGCAGGAACGCCGGGTCACGCTGGACGGCAAGCCGCACCCGCTGCCAGACAACTTCCTGGTGGTGGCCACCCAGAACCCGATCGAGAGCCAGGGGGTCTATCCCTTGCCCGAGGCGCAGCTGGACCGGTTCCTGTTCAAGCTGCTGGTGCCCTATCCCAGCGCGGCTGAAGAAGCGAAGATCGTTGCCACTTTCGGCCGTCATGCCGGTCCGCCGCGACCCGCCGACATGGGCGTTTCGCAGGTTGCCGATGGCGCCAGCATCCGCGCCGCGGCCCGGGCGGTGAAGGGGATCACCCTGTCCGACAGCGTGATCGACTATGTCGTGCGGCTGGTCCGCGCGACCCGCGACAGTGCCGACCTTTCATCCGGGGCCAGCCCCCGCGCCGCCGTGCTGCTGGCCAATGCGGCGCGGGCGCGGGCCGCGCTGGAAGCGCGCGACTATGTGCTGCCCGATGATGTGAAGGCGCTGGCTGCCCCGGTGCTGCGTCACCGCCTGCTGCTGTCCCCCGCGGCCGAGATCGAGGGCAAGCAGGTCGAGGCGCTGGTGGCCGAACTGGTCGAAGCGACCGAGGCACCGCGCTAGGCCGGATGGGTAATCGCGCCGCCTTGATCCCGACCGGCCGGGCCGCGCTGCTGCTGGCGGCGATGGCGCCGCTGGCGCTGTTGCTGGCCGTGCTGGCCCCGGCGGCGTGGAGCGCCGCGCCTGCGCTGGGCACGCTGGTGCTGGCGCTGGTGGCGCTCGATGCCATGCTGGCCGGACGGCTGGCGGACCTTGCCGTGACCAGCGATCCCGATGTCGAAGTGGGCGGCGAAGGGGTGATCCAGGTTGAAGCGCGCCTTGCTGGCGGCATGCCCGGCCGGGCCGAAGCGGCTCTGGCCGCCGATCCGCGCCTGCTGCAGGGCGGAAGGGCTGAAGCAGCATTGACGCGGGGGGCGGAGGGGCGCTGGCAGGCGGCGGTCCCGTTCAGCCCGACCCGGCGCGGCACCGGGGAGATCGAGGAACTGTGGCTGCGCTGGACCGGGCCGCTCGGCCTTGGCGGGCGGCAGGTGCGGCGCATGGTTGGTCAGCCGGTCCGGGTCTGGCCCAACCTCGCGCTGGTCCGGTCCCCCAGCTTGCAGACCTTCCTGAAAGACGCCCAGTTCGGCCTGATCGCCCGGCGGATGCGCGGCGAAGGCACCATGTTCGAGGCCCTGGCCGAGTTCGAACCCGGCATGGACAAGCGCCGTATCGACTGGAAGTCGAGCGCGCGGCACATGCACCTCTATGCCAAGGAGTACGAGGCCGAGCGCAACAACCAGATCGTCTTCGCCTTCGATTGCGGGGCGGCGATGTGCGAGCCGGTCGGCGGCCTGCCCCGGATCGACCGGGCGGTTTCGGCAGCACTCGCCACGGCCTATGTCGCGCTGAAAGGCGGGGACCGGGTGGCGCTCTACGGATTTGCCGCAAGGCCGGGGCTGTTCACGCCCTTTGCCACCGATGCGCGCGATTTTCCCCGCCTGCACCGCGCCGCGGCCGGGCTGGACTATCAGCCGCAGGAACCCAATTTCACGCTGGCTCTGGCCACGCTGGCGGGCCAGTTGCAGCGCCGCAGCATGGTGGTGGTGTTTTCCGATTTCACCGATCCGACCAGCGCCGAACTGATGGTGGAAAGCATCGCGCGGCTGACCGGGCGGCATCTGGTGCTGTTCGTCACCATGACCGATGCCGAACTGGCCGGGATCGCCACCGCCGCGCCGGAGGACATGCAGCACCTTGCCATGGCGGTCAGCGCCGATGGCCTGCTGCGCCAGCGCGCGCTGGTGCTGGGCAAGCTGCGGCAGGCCGGAGTCGATGTGATCGAGGCGCCGTGGGACCGGATCGGGACCCGGCTGATCGACAGCTATCTGGCGATCAAGCGCAAGGGCGCGATTGGATGAGGGGGCGCTGATGGCATCCGTTCCGGCAAGCGGCCATGCGCCAGGTAGCGGCGCGGGCCAGGCCGCCATCGAGGCAGCGGCGCTGCGCTCCGACCGGTTCCGGCTGGAGCGCGAGGGCGATTGGGCGCGGCTGGAAGAGATCGTCAGCAGGATGGAGAAGGGCCGCCTCTCGCGCCTGTCCGATGCCGATCTGCTGGAACTGCCGGTGCTCTACCGCACGGTTGCCTCCAGCCTGTCGGTCGCGCGCGAGACCTCGCTCGATGCGGCGACGCTGGCCTATCTGGAGGCGCTGGTCCAGCGGGCCTGGTTCCTAGTCTATGGCCCCCGCACCACCCTGTGGTCGTGGGCGGCGCGGTTCTTCGGCGGGGAGTGGAGCCGGGCGGTCCGGGCGATCGCGCCGGAGATGCTGGTCGCCCTGCTGCTGATGGTGGCGGGGACCGTGGTCGGCTGGCTGCTGTGCGTGCAGGACCCCGATTGGTACTATTCCTTCGTGCCGGGCGAGCTGGCCGGCGAGCGGGTGCCCGGTGCTACCCGTGAAGTGCTGCTGAAGGGCCTGTTTGGCAACACTGGTGATAGCGGCCTGTCGGTGTTTGCTGCCTTTCTGTTCAGTCATAACAGCGGAGTTGCGATCCTCTGCTTCGCGCTCGGCTTTGCCTATGGCGTGCCGCCGCTGATGCTGCTGGTGCAGAACACCACCATGCTGGGGGCGATCCTGTGGCTTTACAGCGGCGTTGATTTGACTTGGGAAATCACTGGCTGGCTGGCGATCCACGGTACCACCGAACTGTTCGCGATCCTCCTGTCCGGCGCGGCGGGCCTGCACATCGGCCGCTCGATGGCCTTCCCCGGCGACCGTTCGATTCTCGACGCCGCCGCCGCCGCCGGCCAACGCGCCGCCGTCGTCATGGCCGGGGTGATCCTGATGCTGCTGATCGCCGGATTGCTGGAAGGATTTGGCCGCCAGCTGATCGACACGACCGGCACGCGAATGGCGGTGGGCGGCGGCATGTTACTGTTCTGGCTGGTCTATTTCTTCCTGTTCCGCCGCGTGCCGGCCGGGAGCGAAGCTGAATGAGCCGCCTCGCCCGCGCCGCAAACTCGAGCCGCCGGGTGCTGGTGACACCCGAAGGCATTGCCATGCCGGTCACCCTGGCCAGCCGCGGCAGCCGTCTTGGGGCGCTGATGATCGACCTTATGATCATCACTGCGGCAATCATTGTGCTGTTCGTGGTTCTGGCATTTGCCAAGCAGGGCGCCGACGCCGCGATGGGCGTCACGGACGAACCGGCCAGCAGCCCGGCTGGCCAGTTCCTCGAGATCGTGGCCATTCTGGCGATATTCGCGCTGCGCCACGGCTATTTCCTGATGTTCGAGCTGGGTCCACGCGGAGCCACGCCGGGCAAGCGGATGACCGGCCTCAGGATCGCTGCGCGCGACGGCAAGCGGCTGACGACCGAGATGGTGCTGGCGCGCAACCTGCTGCGCGATATCGAGCTGTTCCTGCCGATCGCCGCCATGACAGCGGCGAGCTTTGCCAGCGGAGTGGCCAGCTGGACGATGGCGCTGTGGCTGCTGGTCTTTGCCCTGTTCCCGCTGTTCAACAAGGACCGGCTGCGCGCTGGTGACCTGATCGCCGGGACCTGGGTGCTGGAAGCACCCAAGACCAGTCTGGCCGCCGTCCTCTCAACCGGGCAGGCGGCCACCACCGGCACCAGCCGCACCACCGGCGTCGCCTATCGCTTCGGCGAGGAAGAGCTGGCGGTTTACGGCGAATACGAATTGCAGACCCTGGAACGCGTGCTGCGCGAGGACCGACCCGAGGCCTTGGCCGCCGTGCAGGAGGCGATCTGCCGCAAGATCGGCTGGAACCCGGGCGCGGGCGATGAGCGCGCGTTTCTTGAGGCCTATTACACCCAGCTGCGCGCCCGGCTTGAGTCCGGGATGCGGCTGGGCAAGCGCAAGGCCGACAAGTTTTCCGCCTAGAGAACCGGCTCGATCTTGGGTGCGGCCTTGGGCTCGGCAGGCGCCGATTCCGCTGCCGCAGGTTCCGCGACCTTGGGCGGAGCGATCCCTCCGGGGCCATCCTCGCGGAAGATCGCCACTTCGCGCAGGCCCTCGCTATTGGCCCGGCCGCGGTACATGCCGGGCGTGTTGAACGAATAGACCGCCTGACCATCGGGCGTGACCACGATCACTCCGCCATCGCCGCCCATCTCGCCGAGCTCGGTCATGACAGTATCGGCGGCCACTTGCGCGCTTTCTCCGGCAAATCGCAGTCGCACGCAGATTTCGTGCGCCACGCCAAGCCGGATGAAATACTCGCCCGTACCGGTGGCGGAAACCGCACAGGCCCGGTCATCGGCATAGGTGCCCGCACCGATCACCGGCGCATCACCAATCCGGCCCCAGCGCTTGCCGGTGAGCCCGCCGGTCGAGGTGGCGGCGGCGACGTGCCCGTTATTGTCCACCGCCACCGCGCCCACCGTGCCGAACTTGCCTTCCACGTCAAAGGCGGTCAGTTGCTGGCCCTTGAGCTTCTGCAACTGATCCCAGCGCTCCTGCGTATAGAAGTATGCAGGGTCGACCGCCTCGATTCCCGCCTCGCGGGCGAACTGTTCTGCCCCTTCGCCGGTCAGGAACACGTGCGGCCCCTTTTCCATCACTGCCCGCGCGGCGAGCACCGGGTTCTTGGTGCGAGTCAGGCCGGCGACGGCCCCGGCCTTGCGGGTGCGTCCGTCCATGATCGCGGCATCGAGTGAATTGGTCCCGTCCCAGGTGAACACCGCCCCGCGCCCGGCGTTGAAGCGCGGATCATCCTCCAGCGTCGTCACCACGGCCACCACTGCATCCATTGCCGAGCCGCCACGTTCCAGCACCGCGATCCCGGCGGCAAGACCCCGGTCCAGCGCGGCGCGGTAGTTCGCTTCCTTTTCAGGCGTCATGGCATCGCGGCTCATGGTCCCGGCGCCGCCGTGGATCGCGATGGACCAGCGCGCGGGCTTGGCCGGCTGAGCCTCGGCAGCTGCGTCCTGGGCCATGGCAGGCAGGGCGGGAAGCGACAGCGAAAGGGCGATACCGGCAAGAATCCGGCGGGTCAGGCTTGCATTCATGGCCCTGACGATAGCAGAGAGCGGCCATGGGGGAATATCTGATCCGCGAAGACGACCTGACCGGCGAGGCGATTGCCGAGCTGCTGCGCCTGCATCTTGACGAGATGCACCAGTGGTCGCCGCCGGAAAGTGTCCATGCCATGCCGATCGAGCGGTTGCGCCAGCCGGACGTGACCTTCTATTCAGCCTGGCAGAGTGGGCGGCTGGCCGCTTGCGGTGCGATCAAGCATCTGGCGGACGATCATGGCGAGCTGAAATCGATGCGGGCGCACCCCGATTTCCGCGGCCGGGGCGCGGGCAAGGCGATCCTGCATCACCTGATGGCGGTGGCCCGGGCGCGCGGCTATGCCAGGCTCAGTCTGGAGACCGGCCGGCCCGAACCGTTCCTGCCCGCGCGCTGCCTCTATGAAGCGCACGGCTTTGCCGAATGCCCGCCGTTCGGAGACTATGTCGCCGATGACTTTTCGATCTGCATGACAAGGACGCTGTGATGCTGCGTGCTGCCGTAGAAGCCGATATCCCGGCCATTTCGCACCTTGCGACCGAGGCGTTTGTCGCCAAGTTCGGGCACCTCTACCGGTCGGAAGACCTTGCCGCGTTCCTGGATGAGAGCCTGTCCGAGCCGGCGATTGCGGCAGAGCTGGCCAACCCGGCGCGGGTCTACCAGCTGGCCGAAGGGCCGGACGGTCTGCTCGGCTATTGCAAGATCGGCCTGACCTGCGGCTTTCCCGATCACGCCCGTGGCCAGCGCGTGATGGAGCTGAAGCAGCTCTATACCGCGCCCGATGCCACCGGACAGGGGATCGGCGCGGCGCTGATGGACTGGGCATTGGTCCAGTTTGCTGCCCGCGGCGCGGACGAGGTGCAGATATCGGTCTATGCCGAAAACCACGGTGCGCACCGCTTCTATGCCCGTTACGGGTTCGAAAAGGTGGCCGACATCACGTTCCGGGTGGGCGATCACATCGATCCCGAGTTTCTGTTTGCCAGGCGGTTCTGACAAAAAAGTCCGCAATTTGATTTATGTGGTTTACCGCGCAGGGCTCCCAGCCTAGCGGCAGATCACGATGAGCGTCCTGCGCCGCCTGAACCCGGTCCTTGTCTTGCTGCTGTTGGTGGCAACACTGGGGCTGCGTCTGGCGATCCCGGCCGGTTACATGCCGGTCGCGGACGAACACGGCATCCGGGTGCAGATCTGTACCGGCGCAGGCACGACCTGGGTCGAGCTTGATCCTGGCAACTCAGGGCAGGACCAGCCCCGCGATCCGTGCCCCTATGGATTGGCGATGGGCGCGGCGCTGGATGTGCCGCAGCTGCCGGTGCTGGCAGACGCTCCCGCTTATGCCGAGCCGGTCTGGCCCGGCCTCGTTCCGGCGCGGCTGGTCGCCGCGCGCAGCCTGCGTCCGCCCGCCAGAGGACCGCCCGCTTTCGCCTGATTGCCGTTCGTTTCCCAACGCAATTCAAGCGAAAGCATTGTCATGTCTTACCGTCTGCTGGGCAGCGCTGCCGCGCTGCCGTTCCTGCTTTGCGCGCCTGCCGCGCTGGCCGAAGAAGCCGAACCCGCCGCTCCGCTGACCGACACTATCGTCGTCACCGGCCAACGCCTTTCCACTCCGCTCGAAAGCCGGACCGATCCGGTTTCCGGCCATGCCAGCGCGCCCGATGCGGCCGCTCTTGCTGCCCGGCTGCCCGGTGCCGCCCTGATCAACAACGGGGGCATTTCGGGTCAGGTCCAGTATCGCGGCCTGTTCTCCGACCGGCTGGCGATCCGCGTCGGCGGGCAATCGTTCCAGACCGGTGGTCCCAACGCGATGGACCCGCCGCTGCACTATGCTCCGGCAATCCTGCTCGAATCGATCAGCGTCAGCCGCGGAGCTGCCCCGGTCAGCGAAGGGCCGGGAATGGGTGCGATGGTTGATGCGCGGCTGAAGTCGGTCGATTTCGGCACCGGGCCGGATCTTGCGCCAGTGGCCAGTCTCGCCACCAGTTACCGCAGCGCCGACGAGGGCTTTGCCGCCGGCGGCGTGCTGGGTCTCGCCAGTGAGCGCGCCCGGATCAATCTGATCGCATCGTGGGAACAGGGCGGGGACTATCGCATTCCCGGCGGCCGGGCGCGCGATACCGGCTATGACCGGGTGACCTATGGCCTGTCGGCCGGCTTCCGCACCGGCGGCAACCGTTTGTCGCTGGACTATCGCCGGCAGGAAACCGGACCGAGCGGCAATCCGCCTTTCGCGATGGATATCGACTATTTCCACACCGATTTCGCCCGGGCCGGCTTCGACGGCAAGATCGGCACCCTGCCGTTCGACCTGACGCTGGGCTTCACCGATGTGCGCCACGGGATGAACAATTACGCCCTGCGCCCGCCACCGGCTTCGCCGGCCCAGTACCGCTATTCCTATGCCGAAGCGCAGACCTTTACCGGCACCGCGCGGCTGGGGATCGGGCCGGTGCGGATCGGGGTCGATGGCATGACGATCGACCGTCTGGTCAACATTACCAATCCGAACAACCCGGCCTTTGTCATCGGCTCGCTGGAGAACGTCCGGCAGTGGCGGATCGGCGCCTTTGCCGAAACGCGGTTCGATCTGGGCGGCTGGCAGGCCGATCTCGGCGCGCGGATCGACCGGCACGAAGGACGGATGGCCAATCCGCTGGTCGGCGCGGCGGTTCCGGCGATGATCGCCAACCTGGCCGCCGCGACGGCCACCGGCAATGCGCCGCGCCGCGACACCACCTGGGATGCGGTACTGCGGATCTGGCGCGAGGACGGCGCGGTGCGGCCGCGCCTGGTCCTGGCCCGCAAGACCCGCGTGCCGAACGCGGTGGAGCGGTTCAGCTGGCTGCCGACCGAGGCCAGCGGGGGGCTGGCCGATGGCAACATCTATATCGGCCGCCAGAGCCTGAAGCCCGAAGTCAGCTGGTCGGCCGAGGCCGGGGTCGATGTGATCGCCGGGCCGGTCACATTCCGTCCATCGCTGTTCTATCGCCGGATCGACCATTACGTTCAGGGTACGCCGGTTCCCGCAACCATGCCGGCGCAGATCGCGATCGCGACGATGAACGGGGATGCCACCCCGCTGATCGCCACCAATGTCGATGCCGAGCTGTACGGCTTCGATGCCGATCTGACCTGGCAAATCGCACCGCAGCTTCGCCTGGACGGGACGGTCAGCTATGTCCGCGGCAAGCGCCGCGACATTGCCGACAACCTTTACCGGATCGCGCCACTGAACGGGCGCTTGGCGCTGACCTGGGATACCGGCACCTGGTCACTCAGCGGCGAAGTGATCGGCGCGGCGCGGCAGAACAAGGTCTCTGCCACCAATGGCGAGGCGGCCAGCCCGGGCTGGGTCGCCGCCAACCTGTGGTTCGGCATCAATCTGGGCGGGTCAATCACGCTCAGCGGCGGGGTCGAGAACCTGTTCGACCGGCGCTATGCCGATCACCTGGCCGGTCGCAACCGGGTGCTGCTGTCCGATGTCGCAGTGGGGGAAAAGCTCCCCGCGCCGGGGCGCAGCCTGTTCGTGCGGGTGGGCATCGATTTCTGATGCCCTTTGGGGCGGGCGGGGTTTGCTCCGCGCGCTCCATCACCTATATGCCGCCCATGTCCTCGATCAGACCCTGGCGCGATATCGCGCGGCGCACGTCCCGGCAGATCATGGTGGGCTCGGTCCCGGTGGGGGGCAATGCGCCGATCACGGTCCAGACCATGACCAATACGCTCACTTCCGATGCCGTGGCGACGATCGACCAGATCCGCCGCTGCGAAGAGGCCGGGGCCGACATCATCCGCGTATCCTGCCCGGATGAGGACAGCACCGCCGCTTTCGCCAAGATCGCCAGGGCGGCCCGGGTCCCCTTGGTGGCGGACATCCACTTCCACTACAAGCGCGCGCTGGAAGCCGCCGATGCGGGCGCGGCGTGCCTGCGGATCAATCCCGGCAATATCGGCTCGAGCGAGCGCGTGGCCGAAGTGGTCCGTGCGGCCAAGGCCAATGGCTGCGCGATCCGGATCGGCGTGAATGCCGGCAGCCTGGAAAAGGACCTGCTGGAAAAGTACGGCGAGCCTTGCCCCGATGCGCTGGTGGAAAGCGCGCTCGATCACATCAAGCTGCTGCAGGACCACGATTTCCACGAATACAAGGTGGCGGTGAAGGCCAGTGACGTGTTCCTTGCCGTGGCCGCCTATGCCCAGCTGGCCGATGCGGTCGATTGCCCGCTGCATCTGGGCATTACCGAGGCCGGCGGGCTGATCGGCGGTACGGTCAAGTCTGCGATCGGGATCGGCAACCTGCTGTGGGCCGGGATCGGCGATACGATCCGCGTCAGCCTTTCGGCCGAACCGGAAGAGGAAGTGCGGGTCGGCTATGAAATCCTCAAGAGCCTTGGCCTGCGCACCCGGGGCGTGCGGATCGTTTCCTGCCCAAGCTGCGCGCGGCAGGGCTTCGACGTGATCCGCACGGTCGAGCGGCTGGAAGAGGCGCTGGGCCACATCAAGACCCCGATGAGCGTGTCGGTGCTGGGCTGCGTCGTCAACGGTCCCGGCGAAGCGCGCGAGACCGACATCGGTATAACCGGCGGCGGCAACGGCAAGCACATGGTCTACCTGTCGGGTGTGACCGACCATCACGTCCAGGACGATGCGATGATTGCCCATATCGTCGAACTGGTCGAGGCAAAGGCGGCCGAGATCGAGGCGGGCACCTCGGTCAGCATGGATAGCCTGCACGGCAAGGCGGCCTAATCAATCGGTAACCCCTTGGCGCTAAACTGCTTGGCGTCATGAACCGCCTTTACGTCATCGCACTTGCCGCCATCGGCATCATGAGCATGGTCGCGGCCTTTCTGGCCCCGGGCGTGAAGAGCGAGCCGGTGCCCGTCGCAACCGCTTCCGGCAAGGCGGCGAGTGATCCCAGCGTGCTGACCCTGACCCGTAACGGTTCCGGCCAGTTCACCCTGCCTGCCCTGGTCAACGGCAGCGACATGACCTTCCTGGTCGATACCGGGGCCGATCTGGTCGCCCTGACCGAGTCCGATGCCGAGGCCCTGGGCATCATGCCGGCCGAGGAGGAATTCCAGCCGGTGCTGCAGACCGCTTCGGGTGTCGGCTATGGCGCGCCGGTGGTCCTGTCCGAAGTGGAAGTGGCCGGGCACACCTTCAGCGATGTGGACGCAGTGGTGGTCAGGGATCTTGGCACCAACCTGCTGGGGCAATCGCTGCTGCGCCAGCTCGGCTCGGTCGAGCTGAAGGGCGACAAGATGGTGATCAGGGCTCGCTGACCCTTGCTTGCCGGTCCGCATCGGCTAGGTGCAGACCATGACCCTGACCATCCGACCCGCCACGCCCAGCGACCTGCCGCTGATCGCCCAGCTGATCCGCGATCTGGCCGAATACGAGAAGCTGGCCCACGAAGTGCGCTTTGACGAAGCGGTCCTGCAGGCCAAGCTGTTCGGCGCGCGGCCCTATGCCGAAGTGGTGATCGGGGAGCTGGATGGAACGCCGCAGGGCTTTGCGCTGTTTTTTCACAACTTCTCGACCTTCGAAGGACGCCCCGGGATCTATCTGGAGGACCTGTTCGTCCGGCCTGCGGCGCGTGGGGCCGGGCTGGGCAAGGCCTTGCTGTCCCACCTGGCGACCCTGGCGATTGAGCGGGACTGCGCGCGTCTGGAATGGTCGGTGCTCGATTGGAACGAGTCGGCCATCGGATTCTACCGCAAGCTTGGCGCCCGGTTGATGGACGAGTGGACGGTTATGCGGGTTGATGGCGCTGAATTGGCTCAACTCGGCGCAGGTGCGCGTTAATCCGCCGAAATTGCCTTCGCGACTCGTTAAGCGCGCGGTTAGTGATCCCTTGTTATGACTGGGGACATGAATCGTCGTAACCTGATCCTTGGCGGTCTGGCTGCGGGTGCCGCGCTTTCTTGGCCGGCACGTGCTTTGGCGCGGGCCGCGCAGGAAGGTTCGCTCCTTACCGATTTTGACAAGGCGTTCGGGCTTGAAGCCGTCCCGCCGGCGGCTGTTCCGGCCGAGCCGGCCCTGCCGATGGTGGCACAGCCGAACCCTGCCTACGATGCCCGCCTGGTCGGCATCGCCAAGCGTGAACTGGAACGCGCCGGAGCGCAGGTGTGGCGCCGTGACATTGTCGGGATTGCCGATTTCGCCCGCGCCTCGACCCTGCCGCGGTTTCATTTCGTCAATATCGAGAACGGCACAATCCGCTCGTTCCACGTCACCCACGGGCGCGGATCGGATCCGGCGCATTCCGGCTTCCTCCAGCAATTTTCCAATGTTCCCGGCTCGGAAGCCACCTCGCGCGGGGCCTACCTCACCGCCGAATGGTACAAGGGCAAGTACGGCACCTCGATCCGTCTGCTTGGCCTCGATCCGGACAATGCCACCGCGCTGGAACGGGCCATCGTGATGCACCCGGCCAATTACGCCTCGGCCGAACACCTGCAACGCTTCGGCAAGCTGGGGCGGAGCGAGGGCTGCTTTGCCATGGGGCCGGAAAACTTCAACGAGGCGCTGTGGAACCTGTCCGGCGGGCGCCTGCTGTTTGCCGACCGGATCGGCGACGCCTGACTTGGATCAGCGCAAATCCCGTCGCACCCTGATCGGGGTGATCCTGTTCGGCCTGCTGCTGCTGGCGTCCCCCCTGCTGTGGCAGGTCTGGACCGCGTCGACCGAGCTTGACGGCAAGAGCCAGGTGTTCGACGTCGCCTCGCCCAGGCCCCTCAGCGCGGTGCTGGCCTGCCTGGTCAAGCGGCCGACTGGCGGCCTTTCGCTCAGCATCGTCAGCCCGAACCATTTTGCCGACAACACGCGGGGGCTGGTGGTGCGGATTGAACCGCGCGGGCAAGGCTCGCGCCTCAGGGCGTGGATGCCGGATGGCGCTGACCTTTCGGCCGGAGAGCGGGCGCAGCTCGAAAGCTGCGCCGCCTGACTTCCGCCTAGAGCGGGTTATCCAGCTTGATCACCTTTTCGCTCGATTTGCGCTTGCCGTCCCAGGCCTTGCGCGGCGCGGCGAACGAGGCGAGCACGGCGCCGTCGCGGGCATAGATGTCCCGGAAGGTTCCCAGCTTGCCGTTGATGTCCGTCGCCATGGTGAAATACATGATGTAGATCGGGAAGGTCTTGGTCATCGGCACGCGGGTGTACTGGCCGGACCTGGCGATCGCGACCATTTCGTCCGTGCTCTTGCCCGCGCCCAGGATGCCCATGGTCATGCCCAGTTCCATCGCCCGTTCGGTGCGGACGCAGCCGTGGCTGAGTGCGCGGAAGGTCTGGTTGAACAGCCCGCGCGAAGGGGTGTCATGGATGAAGATCGCGTGCTCGTTGGGCATGTCGAGCTTCATGAAGCCAAGGGCATTGTTGGGTCCGGGCTGCTGGACCACAGTGATCGTGCCGTTCTTGGCCTTGGTCACCTTGTAGCCTTCACGCGCGGCCTGGGCCGGATTGGCCAGCAGGCGCGCGCCCAGTCCTTCGCCCTTGACGATCGACTGCGGCACGGTCCAGGTCGGATTGAACACCACGCCTTCTACCACTTCGGCCAGCTGCGGGGTGGCGGTGCGGCCCGGCTTGCCGACGATGGTCCGGTAAGACCGGATGATCGTGTTGTCCACCGTCAGCCGCAGCTGGAATTCCGGCACATTGGTAAGCAGGTAGAACTTGCCCAGATCGCGCGGCAGCCAGCGCCAGCGATCCATGTTGACGCGGATCAGGTTGCGGCGCGCCTTGTCGGCCTTGGGAGCCACAGCCAGAGCGCCCTTCAGCGCGGCATAGTCCGGCGCAGTCGGGGCGACTGCGGCAATCGCGCCGGGAATGTCGTTATCGGCCAGCGCCTTGGCCATCACGGCCGAGGTCGGGCTGGTTTCCACGTCGGTATCGACCACGAACCACTGGATCCGCGAATCCATCCGCGTGCGGCCATCGCGCATGTCCTCGACCAGCCAGGCGAAGGACTTGCTGGCCTGCGCGTCGAGTGCGGCGCCCGGCCCGGCAGCAATCGCGGCCTTCAGCGCGCCGGGCTGGTAATCGGCCGGGATCAGGCCTTCGGCCTCGATCCCCTCGATCACACCGAGCAGGGACCGGGCCTGTTCGACCGACCAGGTCACGGTCGGTTCGTCGATCGGCAACTGTGCGGCAATGGTTGGCGCGGCGCTCGGCGCCGCAGCGGGCGTGGCCGGAGCGCTGGGTGCCGGCGATGGGCTCGGCAGAATATTCTCGGGCTGTGACGCCGCAAAGGCGACAGCCGACGTCAGTCCCAGTCCAAGGCCAAGTCCCCAGCCCAGCCGGTATTTGCCCCGCACGATCATGGTATTCTCCCGTACTCAACCGTGTTCCGGCACCGCCGGACCGTCCAACCGTTGGCGATTATGCCGCCAACACTGTTGCGCTTCAAGCTTTGCTCCAGCCTGAATGCCATGGATATCCGGTGAGCGATTGAACAAAAAACCGTGCAGATCGCCCTGTCAGGCGGCGCGCAGGCCGGTCAGTGGCTTCGCGCCCCGGTCAGTCGCGGAAAGGCCATCGAAAACCGCATCGATGATCCGCGCCAGCTTGTCCTCGCTCAACCGCTGCATCAGCTGCGCCATGGCCCCGATGTTGACGTAGACGTTGACCATCTGGTTCACCAGGCTGAGCGTCTCGTCGACCGAGAGTCCGGCGAAATGGCCTTCGCCCATCGCCTCGCCGATGATTTCGGCCAGATAGTGATCACCCAGGTCGATGTACGAGCGGATCTGCTCGAAGTTCTCCTGACCGATCTCGACATAGGTGGCGAAGGCCACCGGATCGGCATCCCATTCCGCTTTCAGCAGGGCAAAGCGCCGGGCAAAGAACTCGAACATCTTGCGGCGCGGCGGAAGGTCGGATGAAACAACCTCTTCCATGATCGCGACCTTGGGGGCGAACCAGTGCTCGGCCACCGCCTCGATCAGGGCCTCCTTGCTGTCGAAATAGCGATAGAGGCTGGCGGGAGACATGCCGGCCCGGGCGGCAATCTCGTTCACCGTGATCGCGCTGGAGCCGCGCTCCTTGATCAGTTCGATGGTCAGGTCGACCAGGTCATGGCGTCCTGCATCAAGGTCGGTCTGCGGCCTGGCCATCGCGATCTTTCTCCCCGGGGGTCTTGTCCTGCAGATATAAATGATCGCGGGACATTTTCAAGAAACTGTATTGCACATTTAATACACATGGCCAGTTGCCGGTGGCTTGCGCTAAGCTGACCGCATGACCCAGTTCACCGCCAAGTCCGCCCGATTCGTCCGCCTGTTGCCCGCCCTGCTGCTGCCCATCGTGGCGGCCTGCGCCCAGCCTGGCAGTGTTCGTACCGCCGCGCCGGACAATGGCCCGGTCACGGTCGGGATCATCGCGATCAACGATTTCCATGGCAGCCTTGAACCGCCCAGGCTTTCGGTGCCGACGCCCGATGGCAAGGGTGGTTCTGTGCCGGTTCCGGCCGGCGGCGCGGCCTGGCTGGCCAGTGCGGTCGATACTGTGCGCAGTGGTTATTCCTTCAGTCTGACCGTCTCTGCCGGAGATCTGATCAGCGCGTCGCAACTGTCATCCTCGATCTACCTGGACGAGCCGACCATCGGTGTCGCCAACCGGATCGGGCTCGATTTCAATGCGGTGGGCAATCACGAGTTTGATCGCGGCCGGGCCGAACTGTTGCGGATGCAGAACGGCGGTTGTGAAAAGCATACCCCGCGCCAGCCCTGTGCGGTGGAGCCGTTCAAGGGCGCCGGCTTCAGGTTCCTGGCCGCGAGCACTCTGACGGAAAGCGGACAACCGCTGTTTCCGCCTTATGCGATCCGCAGCTTTGGCAAGGGCGACAGAGAGGTGAAGGTAGCCGTCATCGGCTTGACCCTCAAGGATACGCCCAGCCTGGTCTCCCCGGGCGGCATCAAGGGTCTGCGCTTCATGGACGAGGCCGACACGGTCAATGCGCTTGTCCCGATCCTGAAGGACCAGGGCGCGGATGCCATCGTCCTGCTGATCCATCAGGGCGGCGCACAGGACGGCAGCGGCAATCCCAACACCTGCATCGGCCTGACCGGGGAGATACGCCCGATCCTCGATCGCCTCGATCCGCGGGTTGACGTGGTGGTATCGGGCCACACCCACCGGTCTTACGTCTGCAATTACGGGGACTACAATCCGGCCAAGCCGATCTTGCTGACCAGCGCCGGCAACTACGGCACGCAGGTGACCGACATCACCCTGTCGATTGATCCGGCGGCGGGCAGGGTGGTGGACAAGCGGGCGAAGAATCTGATTGTCCAGTCGGTGCCTTATACCAGCCCGCGCGGCACGGTGGCCAATACCGATCTGGTGCCCCGGTTTGCACCGCGCGGCGATGTGGCGGCCTATGTCACTACCTATACCGATGCCGCCAAGGCGTTCTCGCAGCGCCCGGCCGGACGGCTCGCAGGACCGGCTTCCGGCCGGCCGCTGGCGATGCTGATTGCCGATGCGCAGCTGGCCGCTACCGCCAATGCCGGGGCGCAGATCGCTTTCATGAACCCGTTCGGCGTGCGCGCGGCACTGGTGCCGGGAACGGGCGGGGCGCTGACCTATGGCGATCTCTACGCGGCCCAGCCATTCAACAATACGCTGGTCACGCAAAGCCTGTCCGGCGCCGATCTCAAGGCCCTGCTGGAAATGGGCTTTGACGGTGTCGGGCCGGAACAGGCGCTGATCCCCTCGGCCGGGTTTACCTATACGGTCGATCGCTCACGCCCGGTCGGGCAGCGGATCGTGGCAATGCGCTTCAACGGGCAGCCGATCGATCCGAACGGCACCTATCGCGTGACGACCAATTCGTTCCTGGCCCAGGGCGGCGATGGTTTCACCGTGCTGACGGCGCAGAAAGTGGCCCAGGTCGGGATGCCCGATCTCGATGCGCTGGAAGCCTGGCTGCAAGGCAAGGAGCCGCGCGCCGTGCCGGGCGAGGAGCGTGTGGTGGGATTGGAGCCCTAACGCTTCTTCGGCGGCCAGGGGATGAAGCCGGACGTCCGGGCGATGTAATCGGCGTACTTGTCCCCCCGCTTCTTCTTCATGCCCGCTTCCAGCAGGGCGGCGCCGGACCATTTGGTCAGGGTAAAGGTCAGGAACAGCGGCCCCGGCAGGGTGAGGAGGGCATATTGCCAGCCTGCTCCCAGGGCGCAGAGCCAGATGCCCCACCACGCCGCACAATCGCCAAAGTAGTTGGGGTGGCGGGTATAGCGCCACAGGCCGGTGTCGAGGATCCGCCCTTCATTGGCGGGATTGGCCTTGAACTGCGCCAGCTGCCAATCGCCGACCCATTCGAAAAAGATGCCGACAAGGTAGATGGCGAGGCCCAGCCAGGCGACAGGCGGGATCGCGGCCGGTTCCGGGCTGGCCAGGATCGCCACTTGCGCCGGGCTCGAAACCAGAAACAGCAGGAAGGCCTGGCCAAGCCAGATCTTGGTCAGCGCGGCCCAGGCGAACCGCCCGGCCTCCCGGTCCTTCTTGAGAATGCGGACATAGCGCTGGTCCTCACCCTCGCGTCGCCAGCGGCGCAGCAGATAGATGCCGAGGCGGAAACCCCAGGCCGCCGTCATCGCCATGATCAGTGTCGCCAGTGCGCCGGGCGCTGGCCGCACCTGCAGCCAGCTGACCACGGCCATCAGCCCCATCCCGGCCCCCCAGAAGGAATCGATGAAGGACACATCGTTGATCCTTACCGAGATGAGCCACAGCAGCAGCACAGTGGCGATCAGGATCGCGGCATTGATGGCCAGGGCCTCAATCATTCGGATTCTCCCTTCAGCAGCCGCATGGCTTGGGCTTCCATGACCTTGAAGCGGGGTTCATCGGGCAGCTTGGAGCGCATGAACGCGGCAATCCTGGCCAGATCTTCGGCATAGTTGCCACTGGGCCACATCGCCGGGCCAAAGCCCAGCCGCTTGGTCGCGTTGCAGACCCAGGTCGGCACGAACGGGACCCCGGCGGCCTGAGCGATGTGGTAGAAACCCGATTTCCAGGTTCCATCGCTGGACCTTGTGCCTTCTGTCGCAATGACCAGCGCCAGTTCATCGCGGCGGGCGAATTCGGCGGCGATTTGGTCGACGTAATTGGCGCGGCTGCGCCGATCGACCGCAATACCGCCCATGTCTTCCATGAACCGCTTCAGGGGCCATTTGAACAGGGTGTGCTTGCCCATGAAATTGGGCCGGATACCCATTTCGGCAGTCGCCCCGGTGAAGAACACGAAATCCCAGTTGGAGGTATGCGGCGCTCCGGCGATGACGAACTTCTTCGTCTCCGGCAACACGCCTTCCAGTTTCCAGCCCTTCCAGTGATAGATCTTCATGATCAGCGCGCGCACAAGGCGCGAGGAGAGCGATGGCGGCCGTCCGGAGCTGTGGCCGGTGATCTGCATGGTCTGGTCGTCTCCCCCTGTGGGCGCGCCTGCTGACGCTGCCGCTCGCCTCTGTCTACTACATCCGGAACACGCCGAAAGCTGGCCGTTCGGGTATGGGCGCTTCAAGGCTGGTGGCCAGCGCCAGACCCAGCACATCGCGGGTCTGGGCCGGGTCGATCACCCCGTCATCCCACAGCCGCGCGGTAGCGTAGTAGGGATTGCCCTCGTCCTCGTACTTCTGGCGGATCGGGTTCTTGAACGCCTCGGCCTCTTCCGCCGTCCATTTCGCGGCATCGCGGTGGACGGTTGCCAGCACCGAAGCGGCCTGTTCCCCGCCCATCACCGAAATGCGGGCATTGGGCCAGGTAAACAGGAAGCGCGGGGAATAGGCCCGTCCGCACATCCCGTAATTGCCCGCGCCAAAGCTGCCGCCGATCAGGACCGTGATCTTGGGGACGGTCGCCGTGGCAACGGCCGTGACCAGCTTGGCCCCGTGCTTGGCGATCCCTTCCGCCTCATACTTGCCGCCGACCATGAAGCCCGAGATGTTCTGCAGGAACAGCAGCGGGATCTTGCGCTGGCAGGCCAGCTCGATGAAATGCGCGCCTTTCACGGCGCTTTCGCTGAACAGCACGCCGTTATTGGCCAGGATCGCCACCGGCATGCCCCAGATGTGGGCAAAGCCGCAAACCAGCGTGCTGCCGTAATGCGCCTTGAACTCGTGGAACTCGCTGCCGTCGACCAGCCGGGCGATGACTTCGTGAACGTCGTAGGGCGCACGGACGTCGTCGGGGATAATGGCGTAAAGCTCGTCCGCATCGTACCTGGGGCTGCGCGGATCCTTCAGCGGCAGGCCGTTGTCGTGGCGCGGGCCAAGGTGGGACACGATATCGCGCACGATGGTCAGCGCGTGCTCGTCATTCTCGGCCAGGTGATCGACCACGCCGCTCTTGCGGGCATGCAGGTCGCCGCCGCCCAGGTCCTCGGCGCTGATTTCCTCACCCGTCGCGGCCTTCACCAAGGGCGGGCCGGCCAGGAAGATCGTGCCCTGTTCGCGCACGATCACCGTCTCGTCCGACATCGCCGGCACATAGGCCCCGCCGGCGGTGCAGCTGCCCATCACGCAGGCGATCTGGGGGATGCCCTTGGCGCTCATGTTGGCCTGGTTGAAGAAGATCCGGCCGAAGTGGTCACGGTCCGGAAAGGCCTCGGCCTGGTGCGGCAGGTTGGCCCCGCCGCTGTCGACCAGGTAGATGCAGGGCAGGTGGTTCGCCTCGGCAATTTCCTGCGCGCGCAGGTGCTTCTTGACCGTCAGCGGGTAATAGGTCCCGCCCTTCACCGTGGCATCGTTGGCGACGATCATGCACTGGCGGCCGGAAACCCGCCCGATCGCAGCGATGATCCCGGCGCCGGGGATGTCCTCGCCATAGACGCCGTCCGCCGCCAGCTGGCCGACTTCCAGCAGCGGCGAGCCGGGATCGAGCAGGCGTTCCACCCGCTCGCGCGGCAGCAGCTTGCCGCGGCTGGTGTGCCGTTCGCGCGCGCGTTCATCCCCGCCCAGCGCCGCCTGGGCCACGCGCGCGCGCAGTTCCTGCGCCAGCGCGCGGTTGTGCGCCGCGCGGACCTGGGCTTGCGGGTCCTCAGGGTTGAGGCTGGTGGGAAGGACGGGGGCGCTCATCAATTTGCCCCGATCAGTTCGCGCCCGATCAGCATCCGGCGGATTTCGTTGGTGCCCGCGCCGATATCCAGCAGCTTGGCATCGCGCAGATAGCGTTCCACCGGCCAGTCCCTGGTATAGCCCGCGCCGCCCAGCGCCTGCACCGCCTCACCGGCCACCCGGAAGGCGTTCTCGCTGGCCAGCAGGATCGCGCCGGCTGCATCAAAGCGGGTGGTCTGCCCGGCGTCGCAGCTTTTGGCGACGGCATAGGTATAGGCCCGGGCCGATTGCAGCGCGACGTACATGTCGGCCACCTTGGCCTGCATCAGCTGGAAGGTGCCGATCGGTTTGCCGAACTGCTTGCGCTCCCGCAGGTAGGGGATGACCGTATCGAGGCAGGCCTGCATGATGCCGAGCTGGAGGCCGGCGAGGACCACACGCTCGTAATCCAGCCCGCTCATCAGCACGCCGACGCCGCCGTGCAGCGGCCCCATGATCCGCTCTTCGGGAATGAAGCAGTCGTTGAACACCAGCTCGGCGGTCGGGCTGCCACGCATTCCCATCTTGTCGATCTTCTGGCCGATCGAAAAACCCTCGTCGTCCTTCTCGATCAGGAAGGCGGTGATCCCGCGCGATCCGGCCTCGGGCGCGGTCTTGGCATAGACCACCAGGGTATCGGCATAGGTCGCGTTGGTGATCCAGAACTTGGTGCCGTTGAGGACATAGCCCCCCTGTACGGCATCAGCCTTCAGCTTCATTGAAACGACGTCCGATCCCGCCCCGGCTTCCGACATCGCGAGGCTGCCGACATGCTCGCCGCTGATCAGCCCCGGCAGGTACTTGGCCTTCTGCTCGTCATTGCCCCAGCGGCGGATCTGGTTGACGCAGAGGTTGGAGTGCGCGCCATAGCTGAGGCCGAGCGAGGCCGAAGCGCGGCTGACTTCCTCCACCGCGATCACATGATCGAGATAGCCCAGGCCCAGCCCGCCCCATTCCTCTTCCACGGTGATCCCGTGCAGGCCCAGCTCGCCCATCGCCCGCCACAATTCGGCGCGGGGGAACCAGTCCTCGGCGTCCATCCTGGCGGCCAGCGGGGTGATCTGTTCATCGGCAAAGCGGCCCGCCGCCTCGCGGATCATCCGGGCGCTTTCGGGCAGGTCAAAATCGAAATCGGGCGTCGCGCGCATCAATAGAGTCCTCTCTTGACCCAGCGCATAGCAAGCGCCGCGCCGCGCGCAAAGAAGTTACAGGCGAAAGCAACTTCGCAAAGCCGCGCCGCCGTTCTAGGCTGCCCGCCAAGGAGAGGACCCGCCCATGACCCATGCCCGCCCGCTGACCCGGCTCGACACGCACGAGGTGTTCAACCAGCCCCCGCCGCTGCTGGACGTGAACCTCTTTGCCGGGGACCGCGCGCTGGCCCACGGCATCCGCGCTGCCGGGGCGGAAAGCCACACCGAGCGGCTGATCACGCTGGGCGCAAGGGTCGGCAGCGCCGAAGTCCAGGACTGGGGGGCAGAGGCCAACCGCGTCCTGCCGGTGCTCGACAGTTTCGACCGCTATGGCCACCGGGTGGACGAAGTGAAATTCCACCCGGCCTATCACCAGCTTATGGATCTGGGGCTGGGCAGCGGCTTTGCCTCGGTCGCCTGGAATGGCGAGGCTGCGGGACATTCGGCCCATGCCGCGATCCTCTATCTCACGACCCAGGCCGATCAGGGCACGACCTGCCCGATGACCATGACCTATGCCGCCGTGCCTGCGCTGATGGCGCAAGCGGCTGTGGCCGATGAATGGGTCCCGCGCGTCCGCTCCGCCCGCTACGATCCCGCCTTCCGCCCGGCTGCCGAAAAGGCCGGGGTGACGATCGGCATGGCCATGACCGAGAAGCAGGGCGGATCGGACGTGCGCGCCAACACCACCCGCGCGGTGCCGGCGGGATCGGACGGCTGGTATTCGCTGACCGGCCACAAGTGGTTCTGCTCGGCCCCGATGTGCGATGCCTTCCTGACGCTGGCCTATGCCGAAGGCGGGCTGACCTGCTTCCTCGTGCCGCGCTGGCTGCCGGACGGGGAACGCAACGCGGGCTTCCGGGTGATGCGGCTGAAGGACAAGCTGGGCGACAAGTCCAACGCCTCGTCCGAAATCGAATACCACGGCGCGCTGGCCCAGCGGGTCGGGGATGAAGGGCGCGGGGTGGCAACGATCATCCGCATGGTCCAGCTGACCCGGCTCGATTGCGTGATGGGTTCCGCCGGGCAGATGCGCGCGGCCCTTGCCCAGACGCTGTGGCACACCGCCCACCGCACCGCCTTTCAGAAGCGGCTGATCGACCAGCCGGCGATGAGCGCGGTCCTGGCCGACCTCGCGCTGGAAAGCGAAGCGGCGACCCTGCTCGGTCTGCGCCTGGCCGCCGCAATCGACGCGGGCGATCCGCTCGCCCGGCTGCTCACCCCGCTCGCCAAGTACTGGGTCTGCAAGCGCGCGCCGGGCATGGTCTATGAAGCGATGGAGGCCCACGGCGGGGCTGGCTATGTCGAGGCCGGACCGATGCCGCGCCTGTTCCGCCAGTCGCCGCTCAATGCGATCTGGGAAGGTTCCGGCAATGTCATCGCGCTCGACGTGCTGCGCGCGCTGGGGCGCGAGGCGGATTCGGTCGAGGCCGTGCAGCACTGGCTGCTGGCCCAGCGCGGCCGTAACGCCCTTTACGATGCCTGGGTTGCCGGTATCGATCTCACCAAGGCCAACGAAGCCACCGCCCGCCTGATGGTCGAACGCGCTGCGCTGGCTGCGCAGGCGGCGGTACTGCTGGAATGGGACAGCCCGCTGGCCGATGCCTTCTGCACCCTGCGGCTGGGACAACGCGGGATGGCCTATGGCGCGTTTGATGCAAGGGTGGACTGCGCCGGGATTATCCAGCGGGCGATGCCGGGGTAGCCCAGTTTATCGCCAGCAATCCCGCATCGAATTCAATGCGTGCTCCGGCACTTATGATAACCGCTGGTCCAAACTTCCGATCTGGTGGGTACATGGGCGCGCAACGTGTTCCAACGCCCTGCCTCGATCGGTAGGGTCACGCAAAACGGGGCTTCCGCAAAGCCCATGCGCCACAAGGGTGGACGGATTGCGACTAATTCGTTGCGCAGGGCAGGGCTGATCCAGAGCGTCACGCGCCGTCCGCCGCTCACAGCCATGACCTCCATGCCTTCTTTCGATCTTGCCCCGCCCGTCGTGCCCATCAACTTGGCTTCCGCAAGTCTGACAGTCCCATTGGTGCCTGCAAAGGCTGCAAGTTCGAAGGCCCATCTGCCGAGATAGGCTGAAGTGGCAATGCCAAGGACCAAGAGGGAAAGGCCGGTAGATACTCGCTTGAACGAAGAAATTGCTGCGGCATGCTTCGTTTTCCGCCAGTTGCGGTAGAGCAAGATTGCCATCAATGCGCCGACGGCATAACATGGGCCGATCCAAAGGACTGGAACGTGGGTCAGTAGCGCCGTGTCGGCGAGTTCTTCGCGGCCAATCACTAATGCCAGCGGCAAGACGATCAAGCAGGCAACAAGCCAGCGGTTCACCAACAGGCCCCCTAAAACCCCGCCCCACCCGGCCAGCTTGGACTGGCGAGCCCCATCACTTTGAACAGCAGGCCCATCTGGCCTTCGCCGATCAGGCGGTCGCGGGCGCTGGCGATGGCGGCGGCGTGTTCGGGCGCTCGTTCGCTCAGGGCCTGGGCGCGGGCCTCGATGCCGAGGTTGCGCAGCCAGCGGCCCTGCGGGACCGTGCCGAGCCACTTGCACCCGCGCGACAGGGCAATCGGGGCCAGCGTGGCGAAATCGACATGGGCGGTCAGGTCTGCCTCGCCCGGGTTCACGAAGGGATCGACTTTCAGGTGATCGCGCACCGCCTGCAGGGTTGAGCCATCGCGGATCTGGTCATGCCCGTAATCGATGAACAGCGCCGCGCCGCCCTGTTCGACCAGCCGCCCGGCCACTTCATAGACCGTGGCGGCAGCGCCGGGGCAGGTCTCGATGATCGTGCCGACCTCGGCGCTCCGGCGCGCTTCCGGCACGGCGGCGTCCATCGGCTGGCTGCCGGCCACGCAGACGAAGCGTTCGCCTTCCGGCACGACCATCCGCTCGCGCCAGCCGTCCGGGGTCTTGACCAGTTGCCGCACCGGCAGGGCATCGAGGAACTCGTTGGCGACCAGCAGGATCGGGCCATAGGGCGGGACAGTCGACAGGTCATGGTGCCACTGCGCCTGCGGCAGCGCGGCGAGCTGTACGTCCTTTAGCTCCGCCGAGGTTTCCACCAGGTGGACCTGCGGCTCCAGCCCGTAGCGCTTCGCTACGCGCAAGGCATCGACTGCCAGGGTGCCGCGCCCCGGGCCAAGCTCGACATAGTGGACCGGCTCCTCACGCCCGGCGTTGATCCACATGTCGGCCAGCCACAGCCCGATCAGTTCGCCGAACATCTGGCTGATCTCGGGCGCGGTGATGAAATCCCCGGCGCTGCCCAGCGGGTCTTTCGACCCGTAATAGCGGGCGTTCGCCTCGCCCATGTAATGCATCAGGCTGATCGGGCCGGTGCTGGCGATCAGCCGCCGGAACATCGCCGCCAGCGTGTCCGGCTGGGCGGGCTGGTCGCTCATTTCGGGCCGCTCATTTCGGGGCCGGGGCCGTGCTGTTCAGTTCCGGCCGCATCAATGCGCGGACCACGAAGAACAGGCCGAACAGGATCACCGGAATGGTCAGCCACTGGCCCATCGACAGGCCGGTGGTGCGGGCGAATTCGGCCAGCTGGGCATCGGGTTCACGGAAGTATTCGGCCACGAACCGGCCCACGCCCAGGATCACGGTGAACAGGCCCATCAGCAGGCCCGGCCGCCAGCGCGCGCGGGTGTACCAGAACAGCGGCAGCAGGATCAGCAGCGGCAGCAGACCTTCCAGCCCCGCCTGATAGAGCTGGCTGGGATGGCGCGGCAGATCGCCCGCCCCGCCGAACACGATCGCCCAAGGCACATCCGGCCCGGCGACGCGGCCCCACAGCTCGCCATTGACGAAGTTGGCGAGGCGGCCGAGCAGCATGCCGACCGGCACCGAAACGGCGATATAGTCGGCCACGCGGAAGACCTGCAGCTGGTTCCTCCAGCTGACCCAGATCATCGCCAGCGCCACGCCGATCAGCCCGCCGTGGAAGCTCATCCCGCCGTGCCACAGCTGAAGCAGTTCACCGGGATGCGCCCACAGGCTTGGGATGCCGGTATCGCCGCCGGTGTAGAAGGTGGCATAGCCCAGCCGCCCGCCCAGGATCACGCCCAGCGTGCAATAGAAGAACAGGTCGTCGATATGCCGCTGGGCCATCGGCGCGCCGGGGGCCTTGGCCGCCTTCGTCGTATGCCAATAGGCGAACAGGATGCCGACCAGATAGGCCAGCGAGTACCAGCGCAGCGCAAAGCTGCCGATGGTGAACACGTTGGGGCTGAGGCCCAGGTCTTCGAAGTGGATCGGCGCAGCGGCGGCACCGGCAGCCAGCGTTGTAAGCGATAGTGACAGCAAGTGTCTAACCCCTTAGATAAACATCCGGCCCCACGGGCGCTTCGGCGCCGCTTGTGGCACAGAGCAGTCCGGGAAACAAACCCGGCAACGCCGTTTTGGAGAGAAACCCAGGGGGAGCGCGGAAGGGGCGCTGCTCGCTCGCAATAGACATAGAAGGATGCCGCATGCGCAGCGAACTCGATACCGCGCTGGATGATGTTGTTGCCCGTCTGACTGCCCCCGGCGCGATGCTGGAAACCGTCCCCTTTGAAAAGTACGGCCGCCAGCTGCCTATGCTGAAGAACGCGCCGCCGACCCTGCCGGCGCTGTTCGAAATGTTCTGCGCCCAGCATGGCGATGCCGAATTCCTGGTCGATGGTGATATCCGCCTGACCTTTGCCCAGACCTATGCCGCCGCCCGGAAGGTGGCCGGCGGGCTGGTTGCCGGGCATGGCGTGCAGAAGGGCGACCGGATCGGGATCGCCGCGCGCAATTCCAGCAACTGGATCGTTGCCTATATGGCCGTGCTGATGGCCGGCGGCTGCGCCTGCCTATTGAACGGTTGGTGGAGCGGTGAGGAAATGGCCGCCGGGATCGAGCTGACCGGCTGCAAGATCGTGCTGGCCGACAAGCAGCGCGCTGCCCGCATTGCCGAGCTGAATGTGGACACCGCGGTGGTGCTGTTCGAGCATGACTGCCCGGCCGAACAGGGCCTGGCCGCGCTGCTCGCCAAGGGTGGCGATGCCGATACGCCGCTGCCGGCGCTGACCGGGGACGATCTGGCCACGATCCTCTATACGTCCGGGTCCACGGGCCTGTCGAAGGGGGCGTGGAGTGACCATCGTGCGGTCACGCAGGGGGTGTTCAGTTACGTTGCCCAGACGCTGACTATCCTCACCATGATGACCGAGAAGGGTGAAGGGCCAACCTCGCAGCCGTGCAGCCTGGTCAACGTGCCGCTGTTCCACGTGACCGGCGAAGTGCCGCTGTTCCTGCAGTCCTTCGTCATCGGCCGCAAGCTGGTGCTGATGCCCAAGTGGGATGCGGAAGAGGCGATGCGGCTGATCGAGAAGGAAAAGGTCACCTATTTCGTCGGCGTACCGCTGATGAGCTTCGAAATTGCGACGCACCCCAATCGCGATAAGTACGATCTTTCCAGCTGCGTTTCCTTCGCTGCCGGCGGGGCCCCGCGTCCGGTCGATCACGTGCGCCGGATCAAGGATGCGCTGCCCCACGCCTTCCCGCTGCTGGGCTATGGCCTGACCGAGACCAATGCGGTGGGCTGCGGGAATCTCAACGAGAATTACCTCGCCAAACCCGGTTCGACCGGCACGGCGACCAAACCGCTGGTCGAAATCGGCATCCTCGACGATGCCGGAAACCTGCTGCCGGCCAAGACTACCGGTGAAGTGGCTTTCCGCTCGATCTGCAATTTCGGCGGCTATTGGGAAAACCCCGAAGCCACTGCCGCCGCGATCACTGCCGATGGCTGGTTCCGTACCGGCGATCTCGGCTATCTCGATGAGGACGACTACCTGTTCATCGTCGACCGCAAGAAGGACATCATCATCCGCGGCGGCGAGAATATCAGCTGCATCGAAGTGGAAGAGGCGATCTACGCCCATCCCGACGTGGCCGAGGCTAGCGTGTTCGGCATGCCGGACGAGAAGTTCGGTGAGCAGCCGACCGGGGTCTATCTGGTCGAGGAAGGCCGCACCCTGTCAGAGGAAGACCTGAAGGCCTTCCTCCTTCAGCACATCGCCCCGTTCAAGGTGCCGGTGCGGTTGTGGGAGGAAACGGAAACCCTGCCCCGTCTGGGCACCGAAAAGGTTGACAAGCGGGCGCTGAAAGCCCGTTACCTGCCGGTGTGGGAAGCAGAGCAGAAATCGAACGGGTGAGCGGTGCGCGGATCGCCAACCAGCGCGCGGTGATCGATCGCCGCGCGCTGGCGGGCGCGATTGTCGATGCGGTTGCCGAAACGGGCGCGGCCAAGGCCAGGCCCCGGGTGGTGGAACTGCTGCGCGGCGCGCTGGCGTCCGGACGCGAGGAGATTGCCCGGCGGCTGCTGGAAAAGCCGTCGGCCGGGCACCTTTGCGCCGAGGCGCAGGCATTCCTGGTCGATCAGCTGGTCCGCGTGATCCACGATCATGTGGTCGGTGAAGTCTATCCGTCGGCCAACCGCTCGTCCGGCGAACGGCTGACGATCATGGCGGTCGGCGGCTATGGCCGGGGCGAGATGGCCCCCCATTCGGACGTCGACATCGCTTTCATCACCCCGATCAAGCAGACCCCGTGGTGCGAGCAGGTGATCGAAGCCATGCTCTATTTCCTGTGGGACCTCGGCCTCAAGGTGGGTCATTCCAGCCGTTCGCTGGACGAGATGGTGCGGATGGGGCGCAGCGACCTGACGATCCGCACCGCCATGCTGGAAGGGCGTTACGTCTGGGGCGACCAGATGCTGTTCGACGAGGCCCAGGGCCGGTTCTGGGCCGAAGTCGTGGCCGGGACCGAGCGGCAATTCGTCACCGAAAAGCTGGCCGAGCGCAACGAGCGGCACAAGAAGCTGGGCGACAGCCGTTATGTGGTCGAACCCAATGTCAAAGAGGGCAAGGGCGGCCTGCGCGACCTGCACACGCTCTACTGGATCGGCAAGTACATCCACCACGTGCGCGACGCCTCGGAACTGGTCCGCGTCGGACTGCTGAGCCCGGCCGAGTACCGCGCCTTTCGCCGCGCCGAGGACTTCTTCTGGGCGGTGCGCTGCCATCTTCATACCATCACCCGCCGCGCCGAGGATCGCCTGACATTCGATCTTCAGCGCGAAGTGGCAGCGCGGATGCAGTTTGCCGACCGCCCCGGCAAGAGCGCGGTCGAGCGGTTCATGCAGTACTTCTTTTTGCAGGCCAAACGCGTCGGCCACCTGACCGGGCTGTTCCTGGCCCAGCTGGATGACCAGTTCGCCAAGAAGCAGCCGCGCGGGCTTCTGGCCGGCTTCCGCGCGCGGCGGCGGATGGTGAAGGGCTATCCGGTGTTCGGCGGGCGGATCAACGTACCGTCGGACAGCTGGTTTGCCGAGGATCCGGCCCGACTGATCGAAATCTTCGTTTTGGCCGATGCCCAGGGACTGGAACTGCATCCCGACGCCATGCGTCTTGCAGTGCGCGACGCCCGGCTGGTCGATTCTGTTCGCAATGATCCGCGCGCCAATGCGCTGTTCCTTGATCTGCTGACCAGCCGCAATGATCCCGAAAACGCGCTGCGCTGGTTCAACGAAGCCGGGGTGTTCGGCCGGTTCATGCCCGATTTCGGCCGGGTCAACGCGCAGATGCAGTTCGACATGTACCACCACTACACTGTCGACGAGCACACCATCCGCGCGATCGGGTTGATGGCCCGGATCGAGAAGGGCGAGATGAAGGCCGACCATCCGCTCGCCACGGCGATCATTCACAAGGTGGTCAACCGCCGCGCTCTCTATGTCTCGATCCTGCTGCATGACATCGCCAAGGGCCGGCGGGGTGACCATTCGGTGCTGGGCGCGGAAGTGGCGCTGAAGCTGGGGCCGCGATTGGGTCTGAGCGAGGAGGAGACTGGCCATGTCAGCTGGCTGGTGCGCCACCACCTGCTGATGAGCGCCACCGCCTTCAAGCGCGATCTGGCGGACTGGAAAACCATCACCGATTTCGTCGCCACGGTGCAGTCGGTCGAGCGGCTCCGCCTGCTCTCGATGCTGACCATTGTCGACATCCGTGCGGTCGGGCCGGGGGTGTGGAACGGCTGGAAACGCCAGCTGATCCACGAACTTTACGAAGCGGCCGAAGAGCGCTTGCGGCTGGGCCACGTCCAGCACGGGCGCGAACAGCGGATCAAGGCCAAGCAGCTTAGCGTGGCCGAGCGGCTGGGTGCGCGCGGCAAGCTGGTCGAAAAGTACGCGCGGCAGTTCAACGATGCCTACTGGATTGCCGAACCGGACGATGTGATTGCCGCCAACCTGGTTCAGCTCGACGAGGCCAAGGGCAAGGCGCTCGATGTCCGCACGGAATACTACGCGGCGCGCGGGGCAACGCTGGTGACGGTGATCGCGGCCGACCATCCCGGCCTGTTCTACCGCATTGCCGGCGGCATCCACCTGGCCGGCGGGAACATCATCGACGCGCGAATCCACACTTCGCGCGGTGGCATGGCGGTTGACAACTTCCTGGTGCAGGACCCGCTGGGCCGGCCGTTCTCCGAGGAAAATCAGCTCGCCCGGATCGAGACGATGATTGCCGATGCCCTGGGCGGCAAGATCAAGCTGGTGCCGCAACTGGCTGCCCGACCGCTGGCCCGTCCGCGTGCCGATGCCTTTGAAGTGCGGCCAAGGGTGGAATTCGACAACGCGGCTTCCAACCGCTTTACCGTGATCGAGGTCAACGCCCGCGATCGCCCGGCGCTGCTCAATCGGCTGGCGCGGGCTCTGTTCGAAGCCAAGTTGATGGTCCATTCCGCCCATATCGCCACCTATGGCGAACGCGCGGTAGACACCTTCTATGTCACCGACCTGCTGGGCGAGAAGATCGATTCAGGCCAGCGCCTGAAGGCGGTCGAGAAGAAGCTGCTGGAAGCAGCCGACGAACAGACCATCGAGGTGGCGGCGGCGTGAACCTGCTGCGGCAGTGGGCCGGGGCGTTGAAGCGGGATGTGATCGTGGTGTGGCTGGTCGCCCGGGATCTGCGCGTCAGACTTTCCGCGAAGTTGCTGGCCGGACTGGTGGCGGCCTATGCGCTTTCGCCAATCGATCTGGTGCCGGATTTCATCCCGGTTCTGGGCCTGCTCGACGATCTGCTGCTGGTGCCAGCGGGAATCTGGCTGACCCTGCGGCTGATCGATCCTGCGCTGGTTGCTGAACTGCGCGAGCGCGCCCGAGCGGCTGGCAGGCCGAAGTCGCGATTCGGCGCAGCACTGGTCTTGCTGGTCTGGCTGGCCGCCCTTGCCGGGCTGGCCTGGACCTTCGTCTGGCAAGCCTAGCTGGCCGCCTTTTCGGCAAACTGATCAAACGCCTCAACCGCCTGGGCAGCGTACATCAGGCTGGGGCCGGCCCCCATATAGATCGCAAGGCCCATCGTCTCCATGATCTCTTCCCGGGTCGCGCCGTGGTGCAGCGCAGCCTTGGCGTGGAAGGCAATGCAGCCATCGCAGCGGATTGCCACCGCGATTGCCATGGCCAACAGTTCCTTGGTCTTGGTGTCCAGCGCGCCTCCGGCGGTGGCCGCAGCCGCCATGGCCGAGAAGTTCTTCATGACTTCCGGGCTGCCAAGACGCACTTCCTTGATTGCAGCCGAAAGCTCTCCCGCCATGGCGGGCCAGTCCTTGTGCATTGCCGTTGCTCCGCTCAGCGAGCCAGATGCTGGATCTTGTTCGCAACGATCCAGGAGACCGGAAGCGCCACGATGAAGCCGATCGCGGCGGCAATCACGATCGGCTTCCAGCCTGCCATGTTGGCCGCCAGCACGCCGGTTACTCCGATGCCCATCAGCGTGGTGGAAATCACCGCGTGCAGAATCCACATCAACCTGTTCATTGTTTGCCCCCTTGCAAAAGTGGCGATCGATTCGAATATCAGGTCTGTCTAATGTAAATGACCGGTGGTCGTTGATCCCGGTCAAGCCGAAGCTGTTTTTGGCTATTGAGTTCAGGAGATTGCCGTGACCGAACTGCCCGATCCCGCCCTGGTGGCCTGCCCGCGCTGTTCGGGCCTGAACCGGGTGCCGGTGGCGCGGCTGGGGCAGGCACCGGCCTGCGGCAAGTGCAAGGCGCCGCTGTTCCCGGGCGTGCCACTGGATGTTCAGGCAGCGGAATTTGACCGGCACGTTCAGAAAGGCAGCCTGCCGGTGCTGGTCGATTTCTGGGCGGAATGGTGCGGACCGTGCAAGGCGATGGCCCCAGCCTTTGCCGAGGCGGCGCGGGCGCTGGAGCCGCAGGTGCGGTTGCTCAAGGTTGAGACCGACCGGGTGCCGGACCTCGCCCGGCGCTATGGTATCCAGTCGATCCCGACAATGATCCTGTTCGCCGGCGGGCGGGAAGTGGCGCGGCAAAGCGGCGCCATGCCCGCCCGGGCGATCGTGGACTTCGTCAGCCGGAGCCTTTAGCCGATCAGGGCTTCGGCGATCTGCACCGCATTCAGCGCGGCACCCTTGCGCAGGTTGTCCCCCACCACGAACAGCGCGAGGCCATTGTCGACCGAAGTATCGGGCCGCACCCGGCCAACAAAGACCGGGTCCTGGCCGGTCGCTTCGAGCGGATTGGGTACGTCCGCCACGACCACGCCCGGGGCCTGGCCCAGAAGTTCGAGCGCACGGGCTGCGCTGATCGGGCGTTCGAATTCGGCATTGATCGACAGCGAATGGCCGGTGAAGACCGGTACCCGCACGCAAGTGCCCGAAACCGGCAGGCCGGGGATTTCCAGGATCTTGCGGCTCTCGTCGCGCAGCTTCAGTTCTTCCTCGGTATACCCGTCCTCGCCCAGCACATAGTTCAGCGGCACGACGTTGTGGGCGATCGGCACGGCCCACTTTTCCGCCTTGGGCAACAAGTCCTGATGCCCGCCTTCCGCCAGCAGGTGGGCCTGGTCACCAACGTGGGCAAGCTGGCGGGCGAGCACGTCGATCCCCTCCTGGCCGCCGCCCGACACCGCCTGATAGGTCGAAACCACCAGCCGCTTCAGGCCGGCCTCGTCGTGCAGCGGCTTCAGCACCGGCATGGCGGCCATGGTGGTGCAATTGGGGTTGGCAACGATGCCCTTGGGCAGATTGGCCATCGCATGGGCGTTCACTTCCGCCACCACCAGCGGCACGTCCGGGTCGGAACGCCAGGCCGAGCTGTTATCGATCACGATCGCACCCGCTGCCGCCGCCTTGGGGGCCAGCGCCTTGGACGTGGAACCGCCCGCGCTGAACAGGACGATATCCAGACCGGCAAAGTCGGCCGTGGCGGCATCCTCGATCGTCACGCCATCAACCACCCGCCCGGCCGATCGGGCAGAGGCGAACAGCCGCAATTGGCCGATCGGGAAATTGCGTTCCTTCAGGATCGCCAGCATCGCCGACCCGACCACCCCGGTGGCGCCGACGACGCCGACATTCAATTGCCGGCCAGATGCGAAACGATGAACCATGATGCTACTCCTTCCAATTTCGGAGAGCAGGGCAGGGGTCGATCAAAGTCCTGGAAAGGAAGCCCCGCCTGCTCGGTGCGGGGCGGGTTGTCTGCTGGTGCCTCAGCCAAGCACCGCCACAACCGGTCCCGCGCAGGCGGTCGGTTTGGTGGTAATGGTAATGGTCGGGCACTTGGACATGGGAGGCGCCTCTAGCCACGGCTTTGCGCAATGGCAATGCATTTGTTGCGTTGCAGCGTGAAATATTGCTGCCCTGCAGGCCCAGGGGTTATTGCGAAAAGAGCGTGACCGAACGGCCGCCACCGCTCAGTTCGATTCCATTCGCCGCCGTCCGCCGGGCGATGGTCACCCGGTCCAGCGCGTCGGCCAGCCGGTCCAGCACCGGATCATAGCCGATCGCGCAGATCGCGGTCGGATTGCGCCGGATCGCCTCAAGGGTTCCGGCCGAATAGGTGTAATCCCAGGTGAAACCGGCACAGCGTGGATCAAAGCCGATTTCCTGCGCGTCGATCGTCAGGGCAATGCCGATGGGTGCATCGATCGGCTGGCCATCGATCCCGGCCACCCGCCATTCCCCGACCAGCGTGGCGGGCGCATCGGCGCGCGGTCTCGCCGGTGGTGCGGGCGTTCCGGTGGGGGCTGGCGGCGAAGCGGGGCGCTCTTGCTCGCAGGCTCCGGCCAGCAGGGTCGCCAGCGCAAGAGCCAGAGCGCCCCGCATCAGGCGCTGCGGAAGGCGTTGGTGATCGGATAGCGCCGATCGCGCCCGAAGTTGCGGGTGCCCAGCTTGACGCCCGGAGGGGCTTGGCGGCGCTTGTATTCGGCGATGTTGAGCAGACGCTCGATCCGCACCACCACATCGCGCTCGAACCCTTCCGCCACCAGCTGGTCGACGCTCTTCTCGTGCTCGACCAGGCCCAGCAGGATGCCGTCGAGCACCGGGTAGGGCGGCAGCGAATCCTCGTCCTTCTGGTCGGGGCGCAGTTCCGCAGAGGGCGGGCGGGTGATGATCCCTTCGGGCATGACCGCGCCGTCCGGCCCCAAGCCGATCTTCGGCTTGTGGCGGTTGCGCCACTTGCTGATCGCGAAGACCGTCATCTTGTAGGCATCCTTCAGCGGGTTGTAGCCGCCGGCCATATCGCCATAGATCGTGGCATAGCCGACGCTCATCTCGCTCTTGTTGCCGGTGGTCAGCAGCATTGGGCCGAACTTGTTGGAAAGGGCCATCAGCGTCACGCCGCGGATCCGCGACTGGACGTTCTCCTCGGTGATGTCGACCTTCGCATCGGCAAAGCTGTCCGCCAGCATCGAGTCGAAGGCATCGACCGCCGGGGCGATCGGGATCGTGTCATAGCGGCAGCCGATCAGCTTGGCGCACTCGGTGGCCAGATCGAGGCTCAACTGGCTGGTGAAGCGGCTCGGCAGCATCACGCACCATACCCGCTCCGGTCCCAGGGCATCGGCGGCGATCGCGGCGCAGATCGCGCTGTCGATCCCGCCCGACAGGCCCAGGACCACGCCGGGGAAGCGGTTGCGGTCGACATAGTCACGCAGCGCCATGACCATCGCGCAGTAGATGTCCTCGGGGTGGTCGGCCAGCGGGGCGATCTCACCCTGGTCACAGCGCCAGCCGGTGGCGGTGCGCGTCCAGCGGGTGGTGACCTCCTGCTCTTCCCAGTCCTTCATCTGCACGGCTAGCGAACCGTCGCCGTTGATCACGAAGCTGGCTCCGTCGAACACCAGCTCGTCCTGCCCACCAACCCGGTTGAGGTAGGCCAGCGGCAGGCCGGTATCGACCGCGCGGCGCTTGGCTACGCCGTCGATCCGCAGGGTGTCCTTGTCGATCTCGTAAGGGCTGCCGTTGACGCAGATGAACAGTTCGGCACCGAAATCGGCCAGATGGCGGCAGACGTCCGGATGCCAGATGTCCTCACAGATCGGCAGGCCGATCATCACGCCCTTGAACACCACCGGTTCGGGCAGGGGGCCGGGCTGGAACAGCCGCATCTCATCAAACGTGCCGTAATTCGGCAACTCGTGCTTCAGCCGTACCGCGGCGATCTTGCCCCCATCGAGCAGCGCCACGCCGTTGTGCAGGGCGCCGTCGACCACGAAGACCGATCCTACCAGCATGGCCGGACCGCCGCTTGCGGTCGCGCGGGCCATAAGTTCCAGCTCTGCCGCGGCCCGCTCGATCAAGGCCGGTTTCAACACCAGGTCTTCCGGCGGGTAGCCGATCAACTGCATTTCCGGAAAGACGATCAGGTCTGCCCCGGCTCCGCGCGCTCGTTCGCGCGCCGCAAGCATGGCGGCGGCATTGCCGGCGATATCGCCGACCGACTGATTGAGCTGAGCAAGCGTGATGGAAAGCGTATCGACCATGACCCTTTCCTAGGACCATGGATCGGGTTAGCCAATGCCAGAAGCATAAGGAGGATGTGATGTTTGAAGAGGCGTTTGCCGGGTCCGGACTGCCCGGCGCCGTGGGCATGATCGTGGACCGGGACGGCGTGCGCTTTGCGCAGGCGCTAGGCGTGGCCGATACCGACAGCGGATCCCCCATATCCGTCGACACGCCGTTCCAGATCGCTTCGATGACCAAGGCCCTGGCAACGGTGGCGGCCATGCAGCAGGTTGAAGCCGGGCGGCTGGCGCTCGATGCGCCGATCGGCGATGTCTTGCCCGAACTGGCCGATGCCCAGGTGCTGACCGGGTTCGATGCCGATGGCAAGCCGCAGACCCGGCCAGCCGTGCGGCCTATCACCTTGCGGCACCTGCTGACCCATACTGCCGGGTTCGGCTATTTCTTCATCCACCCCGAACTGCTGCAGTACTTCGCCGCGGTCGGTATGCCGGAACCGGGTTCCCTTGCCGGGATCCGCACCCCGCTGCTGTTCGATCCGGGCGACAAGTGGGAGTATTCGGTCTCGATCGACTGGGCCGGGCTCGCTGTCGAGGCGGTGACCGGCAGCAAGCTGGGCGATTACATGGCCGAGCACGTCTTCGCCCCGCTGGGCATGCCCGGCACCGGCTTTTTCGATGCCCTGCCGGATGGTGCGGCCAAGGTCCATGTCCGCAAGGAAGGCGGCGGGCTGAAAGTGCAGCCCTCGTTCCTTGGCGGGGGGGAATACCACAACGCCGGCGGCGGTCTGGTCGGCACCGCCCCGGACTACGCCCGGTTCGTGCGGGCCATGCTGCGCGGCGGAGAGCTGGACGGTGCCCGGATTCTCCAGCCGGAAACCGTGGCCGAAATGGCCCGCAACCAGGTTGGCCCCTTGCGCGCCGGTTACATGGGCAGCGCCATGCCGCAGCTTGCCGCACCTTACGACACCTTCCCCGATCAGCACACCGGCTGGGGCCTCGGCTTCCTGATCAACCCGGAACCCGGCCCCAATGGCCGCAGCCCCGGCAGCCTGGCCTGGGCGGGGATTTTCAACTCGTACTACTGGATCGATCCGGCCAAGGGTGTCGGCGGCGTGTTCATGAGCCAGCTTTCACCCTTCGGCGATCCCGCCGCGCTGGCCTGCTTCGGCGCGCTCGAGCGGATGGCCTACAGCTGAGGCGAAAAGAAAAGCCCCGCCGGATTGCTCCGGCGGGGCCATTCTTGTGCCATGCGGCCAGCTGAGGCTTACTCTTCGCCGTCCGCTGCTTCCGGGTTCAGGTATTCACCCGCATCGGCATCGAGCCCGTGGGTTTCACCTTCCACCATCGCCAGCGGATCGTCACCAATCGCGGCTTCCGGACCCTGGGCCAGTTCGGCCGCGTGCTCTTCTTCCGCGCTGTCGGGAGCGATCAGGCTTTCCTGCAGCTTGCGGTAGCTCGCGCGCAGCGCGGCGTCGCGGCTGGAGGCGGTGACGCGCAGGCGGTTCATGCCAGCGCCGGTACCGGCGGGGATGAGACGGCCAACGATCACGTTTTCCTTCAGGCCGATCAGCGAGTCCTTCTTCCCTTCGACCGCCGCCTGCGTCAGCACGCGGGTGGTTTCCTGGAACGAGGCAGCCGAGATGAACGAGCGGGTCTGGAGCGAGGCCTTGGTGATGCCGAGCAGCACCGGCTTGCCCACCGCCGGAGCCTGGCCCGGGGCCAGCTTGGCGTTGTACTCGTCCATTTCCTCGCGGTCGACCTGTTCGCCGGCCAGCAGCACGGTGTCGCCACCGTCGGTGATCTCAACCTTCTGCAGCATCTGGCGAACGATCACTTCGATGTGCTTGTCGTTGATCTTCACGCCCTGCAAGCGGTACACTTCCTGGATTTCCGCGACGAGGTACTCGGCCAGGGCTTCGACGCCCATGACTTCGAGGATGTCGTGCGGATCGGGCGAGCCCGAGATCAGGTTGTCGCCCTTCTTGACCCAGTCGCCTTCCTGCACGTCGATCACGCGGCTCTTTGGGATCAGGTACTCGATCGGATCACCCTCTTCCGGAATGATCGCGATCTTGCGCTTGGCCTTGTAGTCGCGGACAAACTCGATCCGGCCCGAAACCTTGGCGATGATCGAATTGTCCTTCGGCTTGCGGGCTTCGAACAGTTCGGCAACGCGCGGCAGACCGCCGGTGATGTCGCGGGTCTTGGCGGCTTCGCGGCTGGCGCGGGCCAGAATGTCGCCCGCTTCGACCGCCTGGCCGTCTTCGACCGACAGGGTGGTGCCCGGTGCCAGCATGTAGCGCGCAGCCTCGCCCGAGGCATCGTCGAGCAGGGTCAGGCGCGGACGCAGGTCTTCCTTCTTCGACCGGCTGGTGGCGCGGTTTTCGGTCACCACGCGGCTGGTCATGCCGGTCGCTTCGTCGGTGACTTCGGTCAGCGTCTTGCCGTCGATCAGGTCCTGGTACTTCACCACACCCGGCTTTTCGGTGATCACCGGCAGGGTGAACGGGTCCCATTCGGCCAGACGATCGCCTTCGTTGATGATCGCGCCGTCCTGGTGCAGCAGGTGGGTGCCATAGGGGACCTTGTGGATCGCCCGTTCGCGCCCTTCGCTGTCCATCACCACCACTTCGCCGCTGCGCGCCAGGCTAAGGCGGCGGCCGCGCTTGTCGGTGATGGTCGGGATGTCGCGATAGACCACGGTGCCGTCGCAGATCGCCTCGAGGTGCGACTGCTCGTTGACCTGCGCCGCCCCGCCGATGTGGAAGGTGCGCATGGTCAGCTGGGTGCCGGGTTCACCGATCGACTGGGCGGCAATGACGCCAACCGCTTCACCGATGTTGACCGGGGTCCCGCGGGCCAGGTCGCGGCCATAGCAGGTTCCGCAGACGCCCTGTTCGGCTTCGCAGATCAGCGGCGAGCGGATCTTCACGGCCTGGACGCCCGAGGCTTCGACGATCGCGGTGGCCGCTTCGTCCAGCAGGGTGCCCTTGGGCATGATGATCGTGCCGTCCTTGCCGGCGATATCCTCGGCCAGGGTGCGGCCCAGGATGCGCTCGCCAAGGCTGGCGATGGTCGAACCGCCCTGGACGATCGCGCGCATTTCCAGCGCCCGCTCGGTGCCGCAGTCCTCGATCACCACCACGCAGTCCTGCGACACGTCGACCAGACGCCGGGTCAGGTAACCCGAGTTCGCGGTCTTCAGCGCGGTGTCCGCCAGGCCCTTGCGGGCGCCGTGGGTGGAGTTGAAGTATTCAAGAACGGTCAGACCTTCCTTGAAGTTCGAGATGATCGGCGTTTCGATGATCTCGCCCGACGGCTTGGCCATCAGCCCGCGCATCCCGGCCAGCTGCTTCATCTGGGTCGGGGAACCACGCGCACCGGAGTGGCTCATCATGTAGATCGAGTTGATCGGCTTGAGACGGCCGGTTTCCGGGTCGACCGGCTCGGCGCGGATCTCGTCCATCATGGCGTTGGCCACCTGGTCGCCGCAGCGGCTCCAGGCGTCGATCACCTTGTTGTACTTTTCCTGCTGGGTGATCAGGCCGTCCTGGTACTGCTGCTCGTAGTCAGCCACCAGCGCCTTGGTTTCCTCGACCAGGGCAACCTTGCTGTCGGGGATGATCATGTCGTCCTTGCCGAACGAGATGCCGGCCTTGAACGCGTGGCGGAAGCCCAGCGCCATGATCGCGTCGGCGAACAGCACCGTGTCCTTCTGGCCGGTGTGGCGATAGACCTGGTCGATCACGTCGCCGATTTCTTTCTTGGTCAGCACCTTGTTGACCACGTCGAAGGGAACGGTGTGCGACTTGGGCAGACACTCGCCGATCAGCATGCGGCCCGGAGTGGTTTCGAACCGCTTGAGGTACTGCTGGCCGGCCTCGTCGGTCTGCGGCACGCGGGCGATGATCTTCGAGTGCAGCGTCACCGCACCCACTTCCAGCGCCTGGTGCACTTCGGCCATGTCGGCAAACATCATACCCTGGCCGGGCTCGCCCTCGCGGTCGAGCGAGAGGTAGTACAGGCCCAGCACCATGTCCTGCGAAGGCACGATGATCGGCTTGCCGTTGGCGGGGCTGAGGATGTTGTTGGTCGACATCATCAGCACGCGCGCTTCCAGCTGGGCTTCCAGCGAGAGCGGCACGTGGACGGCCATCTGGTCACCGTCGAAGTCGGCGTTGAAGGCCGAGCAAACCAGCGGGTGCAGCTGGATCGCCTTGCCTTCGATCAGCACCGGTTCGAAGGCCTGGATGCCAAGGCGGTGCAGCGTCGGCGCGCGGTTCAGCAGCACCGGGTGCTCGCGGATCACTTCGTCCAGGATGTCCCAGACTTCCTTGCGTTCCTTTTCGACCCACTTCTTGGCCTGCTTCAGGGTCATCGACAGACCCTTGGCATCGAGGCGGGCGTAGATGAACGGCTTGAACAGCTCGAGCGCCATCTTCTTGGGCAGGCCGCACTGG